>SAMEA3663246__coassemble_1017_pt1 | contig 7711 bp, 8 predicted proteins | sample SAMEA3663246__metabat2_high_PE_017 | metagenome-assembled genome bin SAMEA3663246 (sample SAMEA3663246) | pig gut metagenome | biome: pig gut; feature: pig-associated habitat; material: faeces | place: China | collected 2013 | reverse complement strand
TCGGCGGCTTGTGGGCAAGCCGCCCTACATTGGATTTATAACCAAACAATATGGTTTAACAATTCATTAATTACGCATTACGAATTTTTGCGGAACGCTGAGGACAGCGTTTCCTACGGAAGTTTGTGTTAATTTTGAAACGCTGTGGACAGAGTTCTCTACCGTAGCTGTATTTTCATTGCGTAACTTGTAGGGGTCGGCGTCCTCGACGACCCGAAAACGCAATACATCCCGCGGCGGCTTGTGGGCAAGCCGCCCTACACTGCCCGATAAATAAATTGCAGGGTTTTTAAAAATTCATCAATTCCGAATTCCGAATTTTTCTCGGAACGCTGAGGACAGCGTTCCCTACGGAAGTTTGTGTTAATTTTGAAACGATGTGGGCATCTTCCCCTACAAGTTTTGTTATTAAATTCCGTATTTTCACGGTCATCCGCAATGGCTGTCCCTACGATTTGCCGTTAAAAAATTATATAATTTAAAAAGCTCTGCGGGATTTAACTCGCAGAGCTTTGATTTTTATATATTTGTCAGGCTGTCAACATAGCTTGTGCGTTTGAGGAGGGTTGAAGATGAAATCTGAGCTATATAAACCTTATCCTCGCCCTTTTTATTGCGGCAAACGATAAAAGATTTCGGCAAATCATAGCAAACATTTTCAACTATGCCCGCGCTTTCCGCTTTTGCAAGATAATTTCTTGTGTTTTTTGAAACCGTTGTGGTATCAAGGTCAAATATTCCTATGATTTCATCAAAGGTTATGACCTTATCCATGCCCAAATGAAGATACATAGCTTACTCCATTTCTTCTATTTTCCCGTTTTTAACCTCAAATATTTTTCCGCGCTTTGAGCGCAGAAGCTGAGACGGGTCACAGCAGGTGATGAATACCTGCCTGCCGTCAAGATAATTCAAAATAAAGGTCTGGCGTCTTTCGTCAAGCTCGCTCATAACATCGTCAAGCAACACTATCGGACATTCGCCCGTTATTTTTTCTATAATGGAAGCTTCCGCAAGCTTCATAGCCAAGGCGCAGGAGCGCTGCTGACCCTGAGAGCCGAAGCTTCTCGCGTCTCTGCCGCTTAAATTGAGCGTTAAATCGTGAGTATGCGGCCCTGCATTTGTGTAAAGCCTTTTTAAATCGCTTTCACGGGATTTTAAAATTTCCGCCGAAAGCTTTTCTTTTATTTCTTCTTCGGATATATTTTCTTTGCTGAAATCATAAAAAAATGAAAAGGTTTCTCTGCCCGAGCTTATTCCGCTGTAAATTTCGCCCGCCAGCTCGTTGAGCTGCTCCACATAATCGAGCCTGTATTTGACTATTTTTGTGCCGAGCGCCGTCAGCTCATTATCCCAAGGTTCAATGTAACCTAAGTCAAAGCTTTTTTCACCAAGCTTTTTTAAAAGGGCGTTTCTCTGGTCGAGCGCACGCAGATAGCGCGACATTATCAGCGCATAATTCGGCTTAATAAGGCTAAGCGCAATATCAATCAGCTTTCGCCTTTCGGACGGACCGTTCTGAACTATTCCGAGAGTCGACGGTGAAAAAACAACGGCAAAATATTTGCCCATCATCACGCGGGGAGATTCCTCTTTAACTCCGTTCAGAATAATCTCCTTGCGCTGATTTATTTTCATCTCGGCGTTTTGTTCACGCCCCTGTGAATAAAATATATTGCTAATTTCGGCTTCGGCGCAGTCCTGCTTTATCAGCCTTGAATTTTTGCGTTCTCTGAAGCTGTAAAATCCGGTTAAAAGCCATATGCTTTCAATCAGATTTGTTTTTCCCTGCCCGTTTTCGCCGTAAATGACATTCATTTCACCGTGAGGAGAAAATTCCGCCTCATCAAGATTTCTGAAATTCTTAACGGAATGGTATTTAATTATCAACTTAAACCATTCCTTTCGGCTTTATTCAACGGTATAAACCGTTCTCTCAAACTCGGCAAAATCGCCCTTTCTGAGTTTTTTACCGCGCTGAGTGCAGACCTCGCCGTTAACCTTAACCTCGCCGTCCTGAATAACCATCTTTGCGTGACCGCCCGTCTGAACGGCGTCGCACATTTTCAGAAACGAATCAAGCTTAATAAAATCGGTGCTGATTTTTTTTGAAACCTGCTTTTTCTCGGCAACCTTAACTTTAATCTTCATTTTTTAACCTCACGGGAAGAATAAGGAATATAAATTCATCGCCCTGATTGGGAACAATCAAAATCGGCGAAACCGCGCCGTTAAGCATAATTCTGACCTCGTCCGTATCGCAGACCCTCAAAGCTTCAAGCATATATTTGTTGTTGAAGCCTATTGTGCAGGAATCGCCCTCAATCTGCGCGGAAATTCTGTCGTTTGCCGTGCCGAGAGAGGTTATACTTGACATTTTAATCGTGTTATCTTCAAAAACGCATTTAACGGGGCTTTTAATCTTATCGGTGATGATAAGAGAGGTTCTGTCAATGCTCTCAATAAAGCTTCTTGTATTAACATAAATAACAGTTTTTGTTGCCGACGGAATTGCAGCTTTGTAGTTAAGAAATTCGCCGTCAAGCAGGCGGGAAATAATATTATAGCCCGCAACTTCAAAAATAATGTGTCTCTTGCCGACGCTCAGAGTAACCTCGCCGTCATCGTCATTCATAAGCTTGACTACTTCCGAAAGAGTTTTTGCAGGCACTACGAATGAAAGCGGCTCGCCGTCATAAGAGATATTCTCATTTCTTATCGCAAGGCGCACACCGTCAACCGCAATAAGGCGGATATGATTTTCTTCAATTTCAAACTTAATTCCCGTGTGGACTATCTTGCTGTCCTTAACCGACGCGGAAAAAATAGTTTTCCTTATCATATCCTTTAAGATTCCCTGACCGATAGTTATGGGATATCCGCCCGAAACCGAGGGAAGGTCGGGATATTCCTCGGCTGAAATGCCGATAAGAGTTGATTCAAAATCACCGCAGGAAATTGAGGCAATCTGCCTTGAATCGCTGTAAATATTAACATTGCTGTCAGGCAGCTTTCTCAGCGTTTCGCTGAACATATGGGCGTTAAGAACAAGCTCGCCCTCTTCCTCGGTTCTTGCGGGAATAGAAGTTGTTATTCCCATTTCAAGGTCATAGCCCGTGAGGGTGAGAGTGCCTGCCTTTGCAGAAATCAGAATACCCTCGATTGCGGGTATGGCGGTTTTGGTTGAAGCCGCCCTTTGAACATTCTGGCAAGCCTCTGAAAGCTCGGCTGTGCTGCATATGATTTTCATTCTGATGCCTCCTGATTTTTAACTCCTTTGAGAGCGTGCGGGTTATTAACACAAGCAGGCTCGAAAAAATAGCTCCGCTGTTTTTTAAGCGGATTTCCGCTATATATGAAAGGATATAATATATATAATTATAGTAGTAGTAGTAGGGCGCGTTAAAAAATGGTATAACTTTTGAAACCGTTGAAAATAAAGGAAAAAAAGCTTCAAGTTATTAACAGAAAAGAGTGGATAATTTTGAGTTATTAACATGGCATTTCTTGGCAAAGTGGAAATGTTGAAAAACTCAATGTGGAAAAGTATAAATAAGTGGAAAACTTTTCAGCCTTTTACAGCTCTTTTCTGCCCTCAATCGCCCTTATCAGAGTAAATTCGTCTGCATATTCAAGGTCTGCTCCGACGGGAACTCCGTAAGCAAGGCGGCTGACGCTCACACCTAACGGTTTAATAAGGCGGGAAATATACATCGAGGTTGCCTCGCCCTCAACCGTGGGATTGGTTGCCATTATAACTTCCTTAACCGTGTCGTCACCGAGCCTTAAAAGCAGCTCTTTTATGCAGATATCCTCGGGGTTTATGTCGTTCATAGGTGAAATTGCGCCGTGGAGAACATGATAAAGCCCGTTATATTCGTGAGTTTTTTCGATTGCGATAACATCGCGCGGGTCTTCCACAACGCAGATGATTGATTTATCTCTTGAAGCAGAGGAACAAATCGGGCAGATTTTTTCATCTGTCAGATTGCAGCAGGTTTCACAGCGTTTAATTGAGCTGCGGGCGTGCATTATCGTGTCGGTAAATTTTTTTGCTTCGGCGTCGCTCATTCCGAGAATATAAAACGCGAGCCTTTGCGCGCTTTTTCTGCCGACCGACGGCAGCCTTGCAAACTGGTCGATAAGCTGTTCAAGAGAGGGAGTAAATCCGCTCATCAGAAAAGACCCGGTATGGAAAGACCGCCCTTGGCTTTTTCCATTCCCTGCTCCATGGCGTCATTAGCCTTGCGGATGCTTTCGTTAAAAGCAGAAATAATAAGATCCTCGAGCATTTCAATATCGTCGGGGTCAACTATCTCGGGCTGAAGCTTAACGGCTGTTACCTCGTGAGCGCCGTTTACCGTAACTTCAACTGCGCCGCCGCCGACTGATGAGGTGAATTCGGTTTCTTCAACCTCCTGCTGAATTTTCTTGATGTTTTCCTGCATATTCTGGATCATCTGCATCATATTGTTGCCGCCCTCGGGAGCGCCGGGAATTCTTGCTTTCATTGTTTTTTCCTCCGTAAAAGTTATTTATTTTGATTATTGAAATCGTGTATTTTGTTTTTTAAGTTGTCAAGCGGGCTTGATGACTCTTTTTTCTTTTCGGGGTTTGAAACGGCTATCTTCATTTTTTTGCCGACTGTTTCAAAAACCGCTCTCGCAAGCTCTTTTGAATGGGTGTCGGTACAGATGAAATCAAAAAGAGTTGGATTATCGGAATTGATTATCAGTCTGCCGTTTTTGACAGAAGCCGTGGAATTTGCGAGAATTCCGAAAAGCGGAATGTCATAAACCTTTATTTTTTCAAGCACATCAGCCCAATTTGAAAATGAGCCGTCGGGGATTTCCGTTTCCGGCTCGGCAGGCTCCTGAATTTTCGGCTGTTCGTTTTCGACTTTCGGAGCTTCTGCGTTTGCGGGCTTTTCTTTAACAGCGGGCGGCTCGGGAGCGTTTGTTTTTGAAGAAACGGGAGAAACGAAACCGCCTGCAAGCTTTTCTTCAAGCGCGCTTATTCTTTCTTCAAGAGCGGAAAAATCTCCGCCTGCGCTTACGGACTCGGGCGAACACATTTTTATGACCGCCGCTTCAAACTGAATTTTTTTGTTAGCCGCGTTTTTAAGATTTTTTGAGGTCTGCTCAAGAATGTCAATGCAGGCGAGAATTTTTGAAAGCTTAAAGGAAGCGGCAAGCCCCTTTATTTTTTCAAGCTCGTCATTTGAGCAAACGATAAGATTTTTACATTCTTTAACCGTTTTTGCAACCATCAGATTGCGAAAATGCAATGTCAGCTCGGTGCAAAGGCTGTCGATATCACAGCTTTCGCCGTGGAGATATGAAACAAGCTCAAGAGCTTTGGTGTAATCGCCGTTGAGTATATGTTCCGAAAGCGAAAAAAGATGAATTGTGCCCGCAATTCCTGCCGCGTTGCTGACCGCCGCTTCATCAATAAAGCTGCCGCTTGCAATGCATCTGTCAAGCAAAGAAAGGGCGTCTCTCATTCCTCCGTCCGCAATGCGGGCAATCAGGCTCGCCGCGCCGTCGGTAAGCTGAACATTTTCTTTTTCGGCAACATAAAGCAGCCGCGCCGTTATATCCTCGGGTGCAATGCGTTTAAAATCAAAACGCTGGCATCGGGAAAGAATTGTTGACGGCAGCTTATGTATTTCTGTTGTGGCAAGAATAAAAATAACATGTGAGGGCGGCTCTTCAAGAGTTTTAAGCAGAGCGTTGAAGGCTCCGATTGAGAGCATATGCACCTCGTCTATGATATAAACTCTGTATTTGGCGTTTGCAGGGGTAAAATTGGCTTCTTCACGCAAATCTCTGATATTGTCAACGCCGTTGTTGCTTGCCGCGTCGATTTCGATAACATCAAGAACCGAGCCGTTATCAATTCCTCGGCAGATTTCGCATTGGTTGCAGGGATTTCCGTTAACGGGCGAAAGACAGTTGACCGCCTTTGAAAGAATTTTGGCGCAGGTTGTTTTTCCCGTGCCGCGCGAGCCGGTGAAAAGATAAGCGTGCGAAATTCTGCCGCTCTCAAGCTGATTTTGGAGAGTGCGGGTAACATGAGGCTGACCGTAAACATCGCTGAAAGTCTGCGGTCTCCATTTTCTGTAAAGAGCCTGATACACGCTTTTCACTCCCCGTTAAAAAAATAGAGAGCTTTGCCTTGGTCATATGGCGGTAGGCAGACTGTGGCGCACAAGACTGTCCGCTTAATGCTGCTCGGTTCACCCGCCTGACATGGTTCACGGTGCCCTGTCGCACAGGACCCACACGCCACATGACCAAAAGAAAGCTCTGCTTACTTGATATATTATATAATATATTCATTATAATATCAAGTGAAATTTTTGGATTTCTGCTTAAAAAGCGAAAAAAAAGCGTAAAAAACAAGCGCTTTTTCTTCACAATCGTTAATTTTCGGAATATTCTGTTATTAAGAAGCGGCGCTGTTCGGCGCGGTTAAACAGAGAGGGAGGCAATTATATGAGCGAAGCTTATTTTCTCGGTTCGAGCGGAAAAAACGGTTTTTTTTCCTGCTTTTCACAGCTTGCCCCGAAATCAGACGGGCAATATACCTATATAATCAAAGGCGGTCCCGGCACGGGAAAATCATCTCTGATGAAAAAAATTGCCGATGAAATGGAAAAAAGAGACATAGAGTGTGAGAGAATTTACTGCTCGTCAGACCCGAATTCGCTTGACGCCGTTATTTTTCCGTCTTTGCGCGTGAGCATAGGCGACGGAACTGCTCCCCATACGATGGACCCCGAATATCCCGGAGCGGCGGGCGAAATTATCAATTTGGGCGAGTGCTGGAACAGAGAAATGCTCTTTGAAAACCGCGAAAAAATTATAGAGCTGACCGATAAAAATAAGGCGTGCCACAGGCGAAGCAGGAGATTTATCGAATCGGCATTTTCGATTTTCGGCGACGGCGAAAAAATCTGCCTTGACTGCCTTAACGAAGAAAAGCTTATGCGATATGCTTCAAGAGTTGCGGCGCGGTTTTTCAAAAAGCCAAGCAGCAAAATAGGGCTTGAAAAAACAAGACTGCTCGACGCAATAACGCCGAAAGGATATTATTTTCTTTCGGAAACGATCAACGGGCTGTGCGACCAAACCATAGTTTTTGAAGACGATTTCGGAGCGGCGGCGGCAAAGGTGATGGGCGAACTGCGCTCATATGCGCTCGCAAGCGGGTATTCGGTTATTTCAAGCCCGAGCGTTGAGGATGAAAGTAAAATAAGGCACATTATAATCAAAGAACTGTCGCTCGGATTTTTCACCGCCGATAAGCTTTGCGAGCTTGGCATTATCCCGACCAAAAAAGTTTCTCTGCGCCGTTTTTATTCTTCATCAGAAATATCAGCTCACAGAGCAAGGCTCTCGTTCTCACGCAAGGCGGCAAGAGAGCTGATGGATGAGGCCGTCTGCGCGCTTAAAATGGCAAAGGATATCCACGACGAGCTTGAAAGCATATATATCAAAGCGATGGATTTTGATAAAACGGAAGAAATCCGCAAGGAACTCACCGAAAGAATTTGGAGCAGCGAGTGGTGGCCCGAGGAAACGGAAGAATAATGCGGAATTAATGACGGGTTTTACCCGTACCCGATTATATATATTTTTACGGCGGTGAAATTTCGTATTTTCACGATGATATCGTAGGGGTCGGCGTCCTCGACGACCCGCGAAAT
>SAMEA3663246__coassemble_1007_pt1 | contig 7759 bp, 8 predicted proteins | sample SAMEA3663246__metabat2_high_PE_017 | metagenome-assembled genome bin SAMEA3663246 (sample SAMEA3663246) | pig gut metagenome | biome: pig gut; feature: pig-associated habitat; material: faeces | place: China | collected 2013 | reverse complement strand
CCACTCAACCTACACTATGGTTTACGACATATACGAAACGGGCACGGTGAACTGGGAAATCGGTTTGGCTTCAACAATGGCAATTGTGTTTGCGTTCTTTGTTATGATACTGACAGTCATTCAGACTGTTGTCACAAAGGAAAGGGGGAATAAGAATGCTGACAAAAAGAAAAAAGATAGGTAATTGGATACTCGTTGCCTTTTTAATTGTGCTGTCGTTATTCTTCTTATTTCCCGTCATCTGGATGCTGGCAAATTCCTTTAAGCCCGACGCGCAGATTGCAGCCGATATGAATACAGCGGCGGCTTTTATTCCGCCTGCGTTAAACGGCAGCTTTTTTGATAACTACATTTCAATTCTTACAAACACCGGCTTCCTGCGATATATGCTGAACACTCTGTTTTATGCTGCTGTGCTGATTGTTTTGGGAGTCATCGTAAACGGTCTTGCAGGCTATGCTCTTGCCAAAATCAAATTCCCGTTTCGTGAACGCTGGCTTTTGATTATTATGCTTTTGATGATTGTTCCGATGGAAACGATTATCACAATCCATTTTTTGTTCGTGGCAAAACTCGGTCTGTTGAACACCGTTATCGGCTATATCCTTCCGATGATTGTCAATCCGTTCAACATATTTTTGTTCAGGCAGGTGTTTATCAGTTTGCCCGACGATATTTATGAAGCAGCTCAGCTTGACTATTGCAGCCCCATCAAATACTTCTTTACAATGGTTCTTCCCATGTCAAAGAGCGTTGTCGCAACCGTCAGCGTGTTCACTTTTCTGAATGTGTGGAACGACTATCTCTGGCCGTCGCTTGTGTTCACATCGAGCGACCTGCTCACGGCACAGATAGGATTGAATGCCATTACCTCAAACGAAAACACAACCATGGGGCAGACGCTTGCCGTAATTACGCTTATCACGATTCCGGTTATCATTATTTACTCGTTCTTCTCCAAGCAGATTGTAGAGGGCGTTGTTTCAACAGGCTCAAAAGAGGGCTGAGTTTAAAAAGAAAGGGAATTATTATGGGCTTTATTGAATTAAAACATATCGGAAAAAAATATGCCAATTCTGACAAGAACGCCGTGACAGACTTTAACCTTGAAATTAACGAAAAGGAATTTATCGCCTTTGTAGGACCGTCCGGTTGCGGCAAATCAACCACTTTGCGAATGATTGCCGGATTTGAGGAAATAAGCGAAGGAGAGTTGTATATCGACGGCGTAAAAATGAATGAGGTTGCGCCGAGAGACCGAGGCATATCCATGGTGTTTCAAAACTATGCGCTTTATCCGCACATGACAGTGGAAAAGAACATATCCTACGGGCTGAAAAATATGAAAGTTTCCAAGGATATCATCAAGAAAAAGGTTGATTGGGTAATTGATATTTTAGGGCTCGAAGAGTACCGATACAGAAAGCCGAAGAACCTTTCGGGCGGTCAGAGACAGCGCGTCGCATTAGGCAGAGCCATTGTCAAGGATCAAAAGGTGTTCCTGATGGACGAACCACTGTCAAATCTTGACGCAAAGCTGCGTGTAAGCATGAGAAACGAGATCAGCAAGCTGCATCGCAGCCTCGGCAGCACAACGATTTATGTTACTCACGATCAGATTGAAGCCATGACTATGGCAGACCGCATTGTTATTATGAAGGACGGTGTTATTCAGCAAATCGGCAAGCCTATGGAGCTGTATGAACATCCCCAAAATAAATTTGTGGCAGGCTTCATCGGCTCACCTCAGATGAACTTTTATGATGTCACCTTAAACGGCGATGAAATATCCTTTGCGGACGGAAGCAAAATGACCTTGCCGAAAGCAACGGCGGAAAAGCTTTCTTCTCATAAGGGAGAGCTTATTCTCGGAATCCGGGGCGAGGATATTAAGTTTGACAGCCAGAATATAGATGTTTATAAAAATAACAGTCAGCAGGCTGTTATTGAGAATACGGAAATTATGGGAAATGAAAACAATCTGTACTTTCAGTTCGGCGGCGCACAGACCGTGGCAAGAGTTTCCAAGTATGAGGTGTGTCAGACAGGAGATAAGGTTGAGTTTGTGTTTATGCCGCATAAAATGCATTTCTTTGACAGGGAAACAGAAATGTCGATATAAATAAAAGGTTGTGATCGATATGGATAAATTGGAAAGGGCAAACAGCTATATTGAAAAAAACAAGGTGCCGAAAGAACAAAGACCCGCTTTTCATGTTACGGCTCCGGTCGGCTGGATAAACGATCCCAACGGATTTTCGGAATATCGGAATCAATATCATCTGTTTTATCAGCACCACCCTTACAGCGACGAATGGGGACCGATGCATTGGGGACATTGCACATCATATGACTTTATTAAGTGGGAGGAGCTGCCGGATGCGCTTGCCCCTGACGAAAGCTATGATGAAAACGGCTGCTTTTCGGGGAGTGCGCTTGAAACGGACGAGGGACACGCTTTGGTTTATACCGGCGTTACCGAAAAAGAAGAAAACGGCAAAAAGAGCGTTTTTCAGAATCAGTGTCTTGCATTCGGCAACGGAGAAACCTACAAAAAATTTGCAGGCAACCCCGTTATCGACGGCAATCAGCTTCCTGAGGGCTTCAGCCGTGAGGATTTCCGTGACCCGAAATTATGGTTCGATAACGGCTTTTATTTCCTCGTTGCGGGAAACAGAAAGAGCGACGGTTTGGGACAGGTCGTTTTGTTCCGTTCACCGGATTTAAAAGAATGGCAGTATGTAACGGTGCTTGCGGAAAACGACGGAACTTACGGAACGATGTGGGAATGCCCGGACTTTTTTGAGCTTGACAACCAAAATGTGCTTATCGTGTCTCCGCAGGATATGCGGGCAGTTGAAAACAAGTTTTATAACGGAAACCATGCCGTATACTTTCTTGGTCAGTACGACAAAACGAACTGTCAATTTGATTGTAAAGAAGGCGTTATGCTCGATTTCGGAACGGACTTTTATGCGCCTCAGACGCTTTTGACAAATGACGGCAGACGCATTATGATTGCATGGATGCATTCGTGGGATATCAATATCAAGCCCGCAGAGCAAAGATGGAACGGTATGATGACAATCCCGAGAGAGCTTAGCATCATTAACGGCCACCTTTATCAGCGTCCCGTCCGCGAGCTTGAAAATTACCGTGCAAATCCCGTTATCTATAAAAATGCGACCATTTCGGGCGAAGTCAGCCTCCCGGGAATCAAGGGCAGAACCGTTGATTTGACTGCCGAAATGCTGTCGGGTGATTTTGAAAAGCTTTCTATTCACATTGCACACAATGAAGAATATACCTCCCGTTTTACTTACAATAAAGCAGAGCAAAGCATTGAGTTTGACAGAACGTATTCCGGCATGAGAAGAGACTATGTCAGCCAAAGAAAGATTAAGATTGACAATCCGCAAAGCACCTTGAAACTTCGTCTGATACTCGACAAATACTCGGCGGAGCTTTTTATAAACGACGGATGTCAGACCTTCAGCACAACATTTTACACACCGCTTGAAGCGGACAAAATCGTATTCAGGTGCGACGGAAAAGCGATATTGAATATTGAAAAATTTGATATTCAGATTTAAAGGGAGACAGGATAATGAAAAATTACGATGTAACCGCCCTCGGTGAGCTTCTTGTCGATTTTACCATGAACGGCATGAGTGCGCAGCAAAATCAGCTGTTTGAAGCAAATCCCGGCGGAGCGCCCTGCAATGTGCTTGCCATGCTTCAAAAGCTCGGCAGAAAAACCGCTTTTATCGGCAAGGTCGGCAATGATTCGTTTGGTAAAATGCTTAATGACACCGTGAACCGCCTGGGAATCAATACCGATAATCTGCTTATGGACGACAAGGTGCCGACAACGCTTGCCTTTGTGCACACAGCCTCGGACGGTGACAGAAGCTTTTCGTTTTACCGGAATCCGGGCGCCGATATGATGCTCAGAGCAGAGGAAGTCAGCACCGGGCTGATTGCCGATTCAAAAATATTTCATTTCGGCTCGCTGTCGATGACAGATCAAATAGCTGAAGAAGCAACAAAAACGGCTGTTGAGGCGGCGAAAAATGCCGGCGCTCTTATCTCCTTTGACCCGAATCTCCGTCCGCCCTTGTGGGACAGTCTTGACAGAGCCAAGGAAAAAATACGGTACGGTCTGTCTAACTGTGATATACTGAAAATTTCAGACGATGAGATTGAATTTTTAACGGGCACTGACGATATTGATGAGGGTATTGAGCAAATAAGAAAGAAGTATGATATCCGTCTTGTGTGTGCCACAATGGGCAAAAGAGGAAGCAAGGCATACTATCAAGACATCCGAACAGAGTGCGCTACATTTTTGGGCGTCAAGACTATTGAAACCACCGGAGCCGGAGATACCTTTATGGCCTGCGTGCTTGATGCCGTTCTCAGAATCGGTCTTGACAGCTTAGATGACCGGAGCTTATTTGAAATGCTCGAATTTGCGAATGCGGCGTCGTCGATTATAACGACCCGAAAGGGCGCGCTTAAAGTGATGCCTGAAAAGAGTGAAATATTGAAACTGATTAAAGAAGGGAAGAATTAAAATGCTTGATACGTATGTTTCTTTGGGAACAATCGAAAGCGTAAAAAATTTCGTTACAAAAATCACACAATTTGACGAGGATTTTGAACTGATACAAGGAAAATATGTCGTCGATGCAAAATCGGTTCTCGGCATATTCAGCATTGATTTGTCAAAGCCTGTGTTACTGCGAATCAACGCAGAGGGAGAAAGACTTGAACAAATCAAAAAAGAGGTCAAAGAATTTGAAGCGTAAGGATTAAGCAAACGGGAGGCGGCTCTTATGTGTCCGTCTCCCGTTTTTTTCAAACAACTGATAATGGAAGATGTAAATTTAGGAAATATATTGCTTGCCTACATAGAATTTATAACATGTGTTATCAACAAAAAAGCAGCGCAGGGCGGTAAATGCCGCTTTGCGCTGCTTTGCTGTTTTATTTGAGCTGTCATATGAACTGACGCGCGATCTTAACTGAGCAGAAATACTTTTGCAAGAGCAAAATAGATTGAAAGAGTTATCATATCGAGGAGCGTTGAGATAAGCGGGCCTGCCATAAGTGCAGGGTCAAGTCTTATGAGCTTTGCAAATATCGGCAGAGAGCAGCCGATGAGCTTCGCAACGATAACGGCGAAAAACATTGCGAGCGACACAACAAGATAGACATCTATCGTTCCGTCACAGAAAAGATACATTCGCCCGACATTCGCAACAGCGAGAATGAAGCCGCATATTGCCGCAACTCTCAGTTCTTTAAAAACAACCTTGAAATAATCTCTGATTTCAATTTCTCCGACTGCAAGTCCGCGTATCATAAGGGTTGATATCTGCTGACCCGCATTGCCGCTCGTTCCCATGAGCATAGGCATTGAAGCTGTCAGAGCAACGAAGCCCGAAAGCAGAATTTCATAGCCCTCGATGATTTTTCCCGTGAATGTGCCCGAAATCATAAGAATCAGCAACCAAGGGATTCTGTTTTTTGCAAGCTTTAACACGCCTGTTTTGAGATATTCGTTATCGGAGGGGGCAAGAGAAGCCATCTTCTCAAAGTCCTCGGTGGTTTCTTCTTCGATAACGTCAACGATATCGTCAACCGTGATAATGCCGACAAGTCGGTTTTCGTTATCAACAACGGGAACGCTCAGAAGGTCGTATTTTTTAACGATATCCGCAACCTCTTCACGGTCATCAAGAGTATTGACCGAAATAAGCTGGGCGTCGTCCTCCATAATATCGCCGACAAGCTCGTTTTCATCGCAGAGCAGGAGCGAAAGGAGCGGAATGCTTCCGAGCAGGTGACGCTCTCTGTCGGTGCAGTAGCAGGTGTAGACCGTTTCTTTGTCAACGCCTGTTTTTCTTATATGCTCGATTGCCTGCGCAGCGGTAAAGCTTGTGTGAAGCTGAACCATTTCAATGGTCATCAGGCTGCCCGCGCAGTCGTCGGGATATTTGAGAAATCGGTTTATGAGCCGCCTTGTTTCGGGGTCGGAGTGGGCAAGAACTCTTGTAACAACATTTGCGGGGACTTCTTCAAGAAAGTCAACCGTATCGTCAAGAAACATTTCGTCAAGCAGTCTTTCAAGCTCGGCGTCATTTATCGTGCGGACAAGCTCCGCCTGAATTTCAGGCTCGAGATAAGCAAAAACCTCTGCCGAAATATCCTTGGGCAAAACGCGGAATACAAGCAGCCTGTCCTTGGATTCAAGCTCCTCAATCAACTGAGCCGTATCAACGACATTAATCTCCGTCAAAAGCTCGCGCAGAGCGGAAATTTCTCCGTTTGAAATAAGCTCGGCAATTTGCGAGAGGAGCATCTCAATATTTTCCATAAAAAAAGCATCTCCTTATAGCACGGCAGCCGCAGGGCTGCTCTCCGCAAAGGCGATGCAAACCGAAATAAAAGCGATTTAAAGCATAAAATCACTCAATAAGAACCGAAACGGCAGCCCCGTCTGTGCGGCAATATTCTTTTAAAAATCTACTTCGAGGGTTAGGTATATCGGAACTGCCCAAAATTTTCACCACACAGTACTAAAAAATTTTTTACCTCTTAATGTTACACCTCAAAGCGCATAAAGTCAAGTAAAAAAGACAAAAAATACGAAAATTTGAAATAATCACCAAAAACGGAGAAAAACAGCTTTTTGCGCTTGAAAACAGGCGAAAACGGGAGCAAATGCGCTCTTTTTTGGGCAGAACTCAAATTTGTTTTAGGCTGATTGAGCTAAAAAAAACCAATGTTTGCTTTTAGGTTGAGAAATCGTTGATTTCTCGGAAAGGAGTGATCGGTTGAAAAAAGAGTTGACCGAAAAAGAAAAGCTGTTCTGCGCATATTACGCGCGTGACGGCGAGGCAAGGGGCAGCGCCGCAAGGGCGGGCTATTGCGTAGCTCCGCGCAGAAGCGCGGAAAAGCTGCTTGCGAGAGAGGATATCAGAACGGAGATATCCCGCCTTGAAAAAGCCGCCGCAGTCGCTCCGTCAGTCGAAAAGGGGCTGAAACGCCTTGCTTTCGGCTCGGTTGCCGACGCGATGAAGCTTATGCTCTGCGAGGAGACTTTAAGCCCTCAGGATATTGAAAAGCTTGATCTTTTTAGTGTTTCCGAAATCAAGCGTCCAAAGGGCGGCGGGCTTGAAATCAAGTTTTTTGACAGGTTGAAAGCCCTTGAAAGGCTTGAAAAGCTCGGCGCGGGCGAGGATACGGTTCAGAGCAGCTTCGTGCAGGCGCTGTCGGACGGAGCAAAGCAGCTTTCACAAGGTGACGAGCCTTGAGCGAAAAATCAAAAAAGCGGAAGTTTACGGCGTTTTCCGAAAAGCAGATGAAGGCTCTTTGCTGGTGGATGCCCGAAAGCCCGTTGAGAAATTATGATGCGATAATATGCGACGGCGCTGTGCGCTCGGGCAAAACGCTTTGTATGTCCGTTTCGTTTGTCGCATGGGCTTTTTCGGCGTTTTCGGACTGTTCTTTTGCTATGTGCGGCAAAACTATAGCGTCTTTGCGGCGGAATGTGGTAACTGTGATTTTGCCTCTGCTCCGCGAGCTTGGGTTTGACTGCTGTGAAAAGTATTCGCAAAATCTCATTGAAATTTCCTGCGGAGGCGCAAAAAACCGCTTTTATCTTTTCGGCGGCAAGGACGAGGGCTCGGCGGCGCTTATTCAGGGAATGACTCTTGCGGGCGTTTTGCTCGATGAGGTAACTTTGATGCCG
>SAMEA3663246__coassemble_984_pt1 | contig 7884 bp, 12 predicted proteins | sample SAMEA3663246__metabat2_high_PE_017 | metagenome-assembled genome bin SAMEA3663246 (sample SAMEA3663246) | pig gut metagenome | biome: pig gut; feature: pig-associated habitat; material: faeces | place: China | collected 2013 | reverse complement strand
ATAATCACAAAGGAGGCAAAGTAAGATGAAACAGTTTAAAGGACGCCCCGTTGTGGCAGGCTCTTGCACTGCAAACGCTCTTGTTTCTCACGGCGGCTTCAACACTCTCGCCTCTTTCCAGAACGCCTTGCAGTTCGGCGACAAAACCGCCAAGTGCGGCGATCAGAACAATGCTGACCTTTACGAAAAGCCTATGGTAGGAACGGCTCTCTGCCTTCCGCAGACTATCGGCTCTACAACCGGCGGTATGGTTCTCTACTGTGCAAAAGCCATGAACAGAAATCCTGCCTGTATGCTCTTCTCGGAGCATATTGATTCCCTCGCCTGTGCAGGTGCTGTTCTTGCGGCTGTATGGACAGACGAACCGATGGTAACGGTTGACTGCCTCGGTCAGGAATTTCTTGACTATGTTAAGGACGGAATGAAAATCACCGTTGAACCCGACGGAACGGTTACGGTTGACTGATATCGGTTAAAAACACATTTTCGGCGCACCGCAATTCGGATTGCAGTGCGCCGCTTTTTTGTTGATTTTAAGGGTATTATTCTTTTTATGCATTTTAAACAAATCGTCACTTTTCGATTTGTATAAACCGCTGAAATTGTGAATTTGGCAAAAAATGCCTGTTCTCCCACTTGAAAATATTCTAAAATAGGTATATAATGTGTGACAATTAGGGTCAATTATTTTAGGAGGGGTACTATGTATCGCGTTGTCAGAATTTCAAAAATAATTGACGGTGAGGTTGCTGACCTGTTTGGAGTTGAAGATTATTCCCTAATTGCCTTGGATTTCACCGCCACAAAAAGTGAGGCAGAAACGCTTGCAAATTTGCTCAACGAAAATGCCGTTGAGCCGATTCATGTTCCGTACATAATTGAAGATATGTTTTACAGCGGATGAAAAAGGCTCATACACAATGCTTTATTAAATCAGCAGTCCCTCAGCTTAAACGCCGAGGGACTGCTGATTTTTTATATGGAATGTTCACAATAAATAACACAAAAAACACCGCCGATTATGAGGCAGAGAGCCTGCCGATAATCAACGGTATGTTAATATTATTCAGTTCATCGTTTCAGGCGTTTATCGGCCTTTGTTGCAAGCCGTGTGCCGACGCTTTGGAAAATCTGAACAAGCGCGATAAGCAGAATAACCGCAAGGAGCATAACAAGATACTTATAGCGGTAATAGCCGTAGTTTATCGCAATTTTTCCGAGACCGCCGCCGCCTATGATTCCGCTCATTGCCGAATAGCTTAGAATTGTGGTTATTGCTATTGTGGCATTTGAAATAAGAGAGGGAACGCTCTCGGGAATCATAACCTTAACAATAATTTGCAGCGGTGAAGCGCCCATACTCTGAGCCGCCTCGATAATATTGGGATTTACTTCACGCAGGCTGCTTTCAACAAGCCTTGCCACAAACGGAAACGACGCTATTACAAGCGGCACTATTGACGCCGTTGTGCCTACCGCCGTGCCGACTATTGCGCGGGCAAGCGGGAAAGCCATAATCATAAGAATAAGAAACGGCACGGAGCGCAGCAGATTTATGACTACATTCAGAAAATGCATCAGGCTCTTTGGCAGGGGCATTACGCCGTTTTTTTCTCCCGCAACGAGCATAACTCCCAGAGGAAGCCCGAGAATAATCGCAAACGCCGTTGCAAGCACGGTAACATAAAAGGTTTCCCAAAGCCCGAGCGGAAACTCGGTTTTGACTATTTCAAAAGCCTCTGCAACCGCATCGGAGGCAAAGAGATTTTCAAGCATCAGTCCTCAACCTCCTCAACGATAATGTCGGGAACGGAGCGCAGATATTCAACAGCCTGCATCATCTGCTCCTCCCCCGAAATTCCCAAAAGCATATTGCCATAAGCCTTGTCGCCTATGCTCTTGGTTGACGCCGCCATAATGTTGGCGGTTATATTCTTTTCCATAGCCATTTTTGAAATCAGAGGAGTTGAGGCAGCTTTTGCGCCGTTAAAAACAACTCTGATAACCTTTTCGCCCTTTGTATGGGTTATAATCTCGTCAGCTTCGCAGCTTTCGGGGAAAACAAGCCTCTTCGCCGCGTCTGATTTTGGAGCGGAAAACACTTCGCTTACCGCGCCCTCTTCAACAACCGAGCCGCCGTCAAGAATTGCAACCTTGCCGCAGATTTCTTCAACAACGCTCATCTGATGAGTGATGATAATAACCGTTATACCGAGCTTTTCATTGATATCCTTTATCAGCCCGAGAATTGAATGAGTTGTGTTTGGGTCAAGAGCGCTTGTTGCCTCATCGCAAAGCAAAACTTTTGGATTTGTTGCAAGAGCTCTTGCAATCGCAATCCTTTGCTGCTGACCGCCGGAAAGCTGAGCGGGATAGGCGTTTGCCTTATCGGGCAGACCGACCGTTTCAAGCAGCTCATAGGCGCGCGCCTTAGCTTCATGCTTGCCGACGCCCGCAAGCTCAAGCGGAAAACAGACATTTTTAAGGCAGGTTCTCTGCATAAGCAGATTGAAGCCCTGAAAAATCATCGTTATATTGCGCCTTTTTTCACGGAGCTGTGCGCCGTTGAGGCTGCCGATATCGCAGCCGTCAATCAAAACGCTGCCCTGAGTCGGGCGTTCAAGCATATTTATACACCGCACGAGAGTGCTTTTGCCTGCGCCGCTCATGCCGATTATGCCGTAAATATCGCCGTCATTAATAGTCAGGCTGACATTTTTTAGCGCTTCAACCGTTCCGTCGGCAGTCTGAAAAGCTTTTGAAAGATTTTTTATTTCAATCATCGGGTCAACCTCCGAATACGGATGTTTTTATTTTGCAGCGTCAAGCGAGGTCTGCTTTCCGCCGTAGATGCCCAGAGGCTCAACATGGATGGTTGCAACGGATACGATATGAGTTCCGTTTTCGGCATTGAAATCGTCAAGATAGGGTGTATGCTGGAAGTAGTTGGCGTCGATTTCGCCGCTTTCTACAACATTGTTGGGCTGAACATAGTCGGTGTATTCAACTATTTTAAGAGTGATGTTCTTTGCCGCAAGGATTTCCTGAGCTATTTTAAGGATTTCTGCGTGAGGTGCGGGAGAAGCCGCAACCGATACGGTCTGACCTGCGAGAGCGTCATAATTTACGCTTGCGTCATAGCCGTCGCCGGGATTTTCAACCGTGCTGACAACTGCTCCGCCGTATTTCTGAGAAATGAAATCAGCTACCTGCTTGCTTTCAAGCGCAGCCTTGAGAGCCTTGATAAGCGCTGAATTTTCGTTGCCTTCTTTTACTGCAAGAATGTTGCCGTAAGCCGATGATGAGCCTTCAAGAGCAAGAGCGTCGGTAACGGGATTAAGGTTTGCGGAAATTGCATAGTTTGAGTTAATAACCGCGTAATCAACATCCTGAAGAACATTGGGAAGCTGAGCAGCCTCAACCTCTTTGAAGGTGATGTTGTGGGGATTTTCGGCAATGTCAAGAATCGTAGCGGTGATGCCTGCGCCCTCTTTGAGGGTGATTATGCCCTGCTCCTGAAGCAGAAGCAACGCGCGGGCTTCGTTGGTGGTGTCATTGGGAACGGCGATAATCAGACCCTCTTCTTTTGAGCAGGACGAAAATGCCGCCAGAACAGAGAATGCGAGAACAACTGCGAGAACTGCGGAAAGTATTTTTTTCATTGTAAAGTCTCCTTAACTTTAAATTTTCTTATTTTTATTGATTACCGAAGATTAAGACATCGGCACATTCGCTTATTCTTAATATTCGTTTCAACAATAATCTGTGTTACCGTTTTCATAACGAACTCCTTTCATAAATGCAAAAGGGAAGCTTTTTACAGCTTCCCTGAAATCAACGAAAAACAACTGCCCGAGGGCACATTCATTATTAGGAAAGCGCTTTTGAAAAATTGGCACAGCAAAGCATGCACATGCGAAACATGCACATTGAGGTGTGAGTTCTTGCTGCGACAAAACCTTTCATTGCGGCTCTCCTTTGCGTTTGATGTGGGTATTATAGCACCTTAATTTCAATATGTCAATCAAAAAAACAAAATTCCTTCAAAAGCGGCTTATTCCGCCGATTTGTAGATACCTTCCTCATACCAGATTCGGTTCATCAGTTCATATCTTTCAAGCGGAAGCCCCGTGTTTTCCGATTTTTTATCGAAAATATGTTATTTTCAAAAATAAAAGCAAGGAAAGGCAAAAGCTTTTTCCCTGCTTTCTGACTTCTTGAAATTCAATAAGCATTGTGATATAATTCAGTTATCGGGGTTGCCTCTGCGCCTCGATGAATACTCAATGCCCAGAGAACCCGCACACACGGCAACGCCGAGCGGTCTGACGCTTGCAAGCAGCTTTTCGCTGATATCCATAGCGCCGTAATAATCAAAGAGCCGCCCTGCCCCTAAGTAAAGAAAAACCGACGCCGCAAGCACGGCGGCAATAAGCGCTCCGCCTGTTATCAGCGTTCTCCTTGCGCCGCGGTTAATCTCTTTTAACAGCTTTTTCATTCGGAACCTCCTGTGTTTTTCTGATTTAAATTATACATCAAAGCCTTTGGGTATTCAAACATTAAATATTACCAATTAAGGACTGAACGCAATGTCATTCGGAGTTTCTACCGCCTGCCTTTATCCTCAGAATACGGAAGACGCCCTTGAAGAGCTCGGAAAGCTCGGAGTTAAAACCTGCGAGATTTTTTTGAATTCTCCGAGCGAAACCTCGCCCGAATTTGCAAGAATCCTCAGGGAAATTGCCGAAAAATACGGTATGCATATCGTTTCGGTTCACCCGTTTTCTTCGTTTTCAGAAACATATATGCTTTTCGGCGAATACAAAAGGCGATATCTTGACGCTCTTGATTTCTATAAAAGGTGCTTTGATTTCACGGCCTCTCTCGGAGCGGGCATATCCGTTATCCACGGCTCATTGCTGCCAGGCAAAATCACGGGTCTTGAATATATCGAGCGTTTTTCCGAGCTTGTCAAAGCAGGCAAGGAATTCGGCGTTACGGTATGCCAGGAAAATGTTAACCGCCATTACAGCGAAAATCCCGTATTCCTGCGTATGATGAGAAAATCAATGGGCAGTGATTTCAAAATGGTTTTTGATGTTAAACAAGCTGTACGCGCAGGCTTTTCGCCGATTGAATTTGCCAATGAGTTCAAAGACAGCATTATTCATATTCATCTGAGCGACCATGACCGAAAATGCGACTGCCTGCCCCCCTCCAAGGGCTGCTTTGATTTTAAAAAGCTGATTGAGGTTATGGACTCGGCGGATTACCGCGGAAATTACATCATTGAGCTTTACCGCTCCAATTTCAAAGAGCCGTCCGAGCTTGCGGACGCTCTGAACTATATGCAAAATTTATAAAATACTCTTGAAAAATTAAAATGATATGATATACTTAAATTGTTATATTAGTATATAAATAAAAATACCTGATTTTAAGGAGTGCTGAAAGCCTATGAAATGTCCGTTTTGCGGCTGCGAAGAAAGCAAGGTTATTGATTCAAGGCCTACCGACGAGGGCGAGCGCATACGCCGCCGCAGAGAATGCACAGGCTGTCAAAAGCGTTTTACCACATACGAAGTAATCGAAAGCGTTCCTGTCATTGTTGTTAAAAAGGATAAATCCAGAGAGGTTTTTGACAGAAACAAGCTTTTCAACGGTATGCTCAGAGCGTGTGAAAAGCGCCCTGTTTCGCTTGAAAAAATTGAAACAGCAGTTAACGAAATCGAAGCCGCGCTCCAAAATTCGCTTGACCGCGAGGTAACCTCCGTTCACATCGGAGAGCTTGCCATGGATAAGCTCAAGGATCTTGACGAGGTCGCCTATGTCCGCTTTGCCTCGGTTTACCGCCAGTTTAAGGATATCAACACCTTTATGGACGAGCTTGCAAAGCTGCTCAGCGAAAAATAATATAAAAAGCAGGAGCATTCCCCGCAATCGCGGAATGCTCCTTTTTTACGGGAGTTAATGCTGATGAAAAAATGTATTTCCCTGTTTATTGCGGCGGTGCTTTTGCTGCTCTGCTCCTGCTCGGGAAAAGAAACGGAGCAAAAATTCAAAACCGCCGATATGCTCAACATCACGAACACCGATAAAACCTTTATCGGCTGCCGTGAAAGATATTTCGCGGTTATTTCGGCAATGAAAGCCAAGGTTGATATTCTGGAAAGAGAACACAACAACTCGATAAAGCTTGAAAATGAAAGCAATTTCTTTCTTGAAAAGGATTATATACTCACCGCCTTTGAGCCTTTCAGCCTTGAGCATTTTGACATAACCGCAGATTTCACCGCAGATATGACAGATGAAGCGGCAAAATCCGCATATAAGCTCAAAAGCTCGGGCGCGGATATAATTTATGATTCCGACGGCGAAACCCGCTTTTCGCTTCGCTTTGTGTCCGAAGAATCGTCCGAGGAATATCTTGCGGAATATGACGCCGACTCCGACAGCTTCCGTTATTCATTTATAACCGAGGACAGCCAAGGCTCGCATACGGAAGAATATCTTGAGTTTTCCAAAACTGCCGACGGTGCTTATGTCATTCAGAGCACAGACTCACGCTGTTATATTAAGTTTGACGCTGACGACAAAATAGTTTCCTTTGTCTGCGGCGAGCTTCGCAGTGAAAAATTCACCGCCGAGGAAAGCGTTTTCCCCGTGCCCGATGAAACGGTCAACATTTATTGGGTGCTCTCAAAAGGAAAATCAAGCTTTTCGAATATTCACTCTTATGAAGACGGTATTCTGACCCACGAGGATTGCAGCAGCGGCCCGTGGAAGTCAATTAAAATTGACGCAAAGAATTATGAATCGGCTTTTTATTCATAATGTGTCTTGACAAATGAACATAAATACTATATAATGTATAAAAAATGAAGGAGTGGTATTATATGAAGAAATTCATTTCAGTTTTGCTTGTATTCGCAGCTCTTACCGCTATGCTGTCTGTTTGCGGCTTCGCTGCCGACGCCGATTTTGCAGGCTCCGTTCAGGATGCAGTTGCAGAAGCTGCCGCCACGGTAAATAACTATGTAGGCGACTTCTTTGTTACGGTTTCAGACCATATCGCGGCTTTTAACGAAACGGCAACCGAAGCTTTCGGCGGCATAAATTTAAACGGCTTCCTTGCTCAGATTGACGCTTTTATTGAAAGCATCTGCGCCGCAGTTATTGAAGCCATTGCAAAAATCGAGCTTCCCGCAATTCAGTTTTAAAAGAACAAGCACTCTCGGCTGCATCGTAGTTTTTCGGTGCAGCTTTATTTTTATCGTTATGAAAGTCGGTGCATAAATGCATTGTGAAAACACGGCGGCTGTCTGCTCTTTTTTGGACGGACTCGGCATAAAATATAATATTTTTTACCACTCCCCTGTGCAGTCTATCGAAGAATGTAAAAAGATAGAGGAAGTTGTGGGCGGCGAAATCTGCAAAAATCTGCTGCTGACTAATTCCGCGCAGAGCGTTTTTTATCTGCTAATGCTCAAAGGAGATAAAAGATTTGTAACGAGCGAGGTTTCAAAAAAGCTCGGCTCCTCCCGTCTTTCGTTTGCAAGCGCCGAGGCAATGGAAAAGCTTCTGAACACCCGCCCCGGCTCGCTGAGCATTACAAGCCTGATTTTCGACAAAGACCGAAAAGTTTCGCTTGCGGCTGACAGCGAGGTTTTCAGCGCCGAATACATCTGCTGCCACCCGAGCGAAAATACCGCAACACTCAGAATAAAAACCTCGGATATCGTTGATATCTTTCTCCCCGCCCTCGGTGTAACGGCGGAAATTATTGATATTTAAAAAACCGCCCTGCTTTTTGGCAGAGCGGTCTTTTAAATATGTTCAGTTTTTCTCCATATACTTTCTGACTATTTTGAGAGTTGTTGTTTT
>SAMEA3663246__coassemble_968_pt1 | contig 7967 bp, 4 predicted proteins | sample SAMEA3663246__metabat2_high_PE_017 | metagenome-assembled genome bin SAMEA3663246 (sample SAMEA3663246) | pig gut metagenome | biome: pig gut; feature: pig-associated habitat; material: faeces | place: China | collected 2013 | reverse complement strand
TAAGTATTTTTTCAAAGAATTCGCGGCAGGTCATATCCTTGATTTCCGCAAAAGGCACGATGCAGGTTTTTGCTCCCAAGTCAGAAAGCAGCTTATCGCGAAGCTCGGTCTGAAGAATCATACTCGGAGCCTTGCCCATAATCGTGAGCATCGGGTGAGAATCAAAAAGAAGCACAAGAGGAGAAAGCCCGCGTTCCCTTTGAAGCTCAAAGGCGCAGGCTATAACTGACATATGACCCCGGTGAAGCCCGTCAAAGCTGCCGAGGGTTACGGCTGTTTTGTTTTCTGAAATCATGCTTCAAAGAGCCTCACGGATTATTTTTTCCTGAACTGCATCTTCATGCGCTGTTCTTTTGAAAGGATGCGCTTGCGAAGTCTTAACGAAGTGGGAGTTACTTCAAGCAGCTCGTCATCCTTTATGAATTCCATACACTGTTCAAGGCTGAGAACGCTGTGGGGCACAAGGCGCAGAGCGTCGTCGGAGCCTGAGGCACGGGTGTTTGTCAGATGCTTCTGCTTGCAGACATTGCAAACGATATCTTCGTTTTTGGCACATTCGCCGACTATCATTCCCTCATAGACCTCAACGCCCGCAGGGATGAAAAGGCGGCCTCTGTCCTGAGTATTAAACAGGCCGTAAGCCGTGCTTACTCCCGTTTCGTGAACAACTATCGAGCCTCTTTCACGGGTCTGAATATCTCCCTTATAAGGGGCATAGCCGTCAAAGAGCTGGTTCATAATTCCGTTGCCGTTGGTATCCGTCATAAACTCGGCGCGGTAGCCGATAAGTCCTCTTGACGGAATTTTAAATTCAAGGTGAGTTGAGCCGCCCTCGCGCGAGCCCATATTTTCAAGCTCGCCCTTGCGTGTGCCGAGCTTTTCGATAACCGCTCCGACATACTGCTCGGGAACCTCAACGATTAACAGCTCCATGGGCTCGAGAAGCTGACCGTCCTGCTCCTTGAAAATTACCTTGGGGCGCGAAACCTGAAATTCATAGCCCTGGCGGCGCATTGTTTCGATTAATATAGAAAGGTGAAGCTCGCCTCTGCCCGAAACCTTAAATGTATCGGTGGTTTCCGTTTCCTCAACTCTCATGCTGACATTCGTTTCAACCTCTTTAAAGAGCCTGTCGCGCAGATTTCTTGAAGTGACAAACTTGCCCTCACGCCCTGCAAACGGGCTGTCGTTAACGATGAAATTCATCGAAATGGTGGGTTCGTCAATCTTTATGAAGGGCAGCGGCTCCACATTTTCGGGGTCGCAGGCGGTTTCGCCGATGTTGATGCCCTCAATGCCCGAAACGCAGATAATGTCGCCCGCTTCGGCTTCTTCGCACTCAACGCGCTTTAAGCCCTCAAACTGATAAAGCCTTGAAATATGAACATTCTGACGGCTGCCGTCCGTTTTGCACAGAGTTACCGAGCCGCCGCGCTTAATGCGGCCTCTTTCAACTCTGCCGACGCCTATTCTGCCCACATAATCATCATAATCAAGGCTGGAAAACAAAACCTGAAGCGGCAGGTCGGGATCGCCTGCGGGAGGGTCGATATTTTCAAGAATTGCGTCAAACAGCGGCTGCATATTTCCGCTGCGGCAATCGGGGTCAAGGCTTGAATAGCCGTCCTTCGCGCTGGCATAGACAACGGGGAATTCAAGCTGATCCTCATCTGCGCCAAGGTCGATAAACAGGTCGAGAACCTCGTCAACAACCTCATAGGGTCTTGCATTCGGGCGGTCAATTTTATTGATGACAACGAGAACCTTCTTTTTGAGATTGAGAGCCTTTTTAAGAACAAATCTTGTCTGAGGCATACAGCCCTCAAAGGCGTCAACGAGCAGCAGAACGCCGTCAACCATCATCAGTATGCGCTCAACCTCGCCGCCGAAATCGGCGTGACCCGGGGTGTCAACGATGTTTATTTTTGTGCCCTTGTAATGAATTGAGGTGTTTTTTGAAAGAATTGTAATGCCTCTTTCACGCTCCAGATCGTTGGAGTCCATAACCCTCTCGGCAACCTGCTCGTTTTCGCGGAAGGTGCCGCTTTGCTTTAACATCTCGTCAACGAGCGTGGTTTTGCCGTGGTCAACATGGGCAATAATGGCAATGTTTCTTAAATCTTTTTTTGAGGACAACGGGATTCACCTTTTCTTTCTGATTCTGCTTTTAATTTCTTTTGCTGACATAATACCGCACGGGCATATATTTGTCAATATTCATCAATTATAAAAGTATTCCCTCTTTTTCACGCTTTTCGTGCAATTCCTCAAGCATTTTTGCCTTTTCCTTGCCCGAAATCTTATAGAAGAACATCGGAATGGAGCAAAGCAGCAGGCTGACGCCCGGAACAATCGAAACAAGGGAGAACATTGCGAAATTCTGCGTTCTTGTGAGGTCGGTAGCCGCCATTATGAATTCCGAAGAAAGCATATTTTCGGGCTCGATGCCGATAAACATATACATAAGCACGATGCCGCAGGTTGCAAAGGCGTTGCCGAGCTTGTTGACGAAGCCCTGGCAGGCAGAGCCGAGCGCATTGTCGCGGAAACCCGTTTTAAGCTCCATATAGTCAAGGCAGTCGCCTATCATTGCATAGGAAATAACATTAAGCACGCCGAGAGGTATGCAGGAAATGAGAATGAACGGTATGCAGATATAAAGATTTGCCGTGAACCAGCCTATGAGAGTGGTAAAAATGCTGGCAACAAAGCCGAGCAGGCAGGTGGTTATGACAATCTTTTTGTAGTCGAATTTTTTCATCAGCACGGGCATAAACAGCATAGCGCCGAACATACCCACGATGGCGCAAACCTGGAATATGGTTTTAACCGAGGAAACGCTTGCGTCAATCAGTTCAAGGCGTCTTTCGGGCGTCATATCGGCGGTAAGCTCGGGACCGATATAGAAAGCGTAACGCGCAACATGAACAGCCGCCGCCTGAACCATATATCTGCCGCTTGAAAGAATACCCATAAGGATAACGAGCATCAGCGGCTTGCATTTGAAAATTCTGCTCAGCCTTGACGGCTCACCGGGAGCAGGTTTTTTATCGGGGATAACAACTCTTTCCTTAACATGGAAATAGGAGTTGATATATAAAACCGAGCCTATCAGCACCGTGACAACGGCGATAACGAGATATTTGGTTTTGTTGTAGGCAAGGCCGTCGGAAACGCCGAGAATACGCGGAAGCACAAGACCTGCCACAAGGAAAAGCACCTCGGGCACGGCGGAGCCGACGCCGTTAATAGTTCTGCCGTTTGATATAACGGAGCCTCTCTCGGCGGCGTCGGGAGTCATAACATTCGGCAGGCTCCAGAACGGAACATCCGCCATTGTATATATCATTCCCCAAGCGATATAAACTATCGCCGTGTAAACCATAAGCTGATTTTTATTAAGGTCGGGGCTGAGATACATCAAAACGGTGAGCACGGCTATGGGGATTGCCGCATAGAGAATATAGGGCTTCATTTTTCCGCGCTTGGTTGTTCTGCGGTCAACGATGATACCCATAAGAGGGTCGTTAATTGCGTCCCACACTCTGGCGAGGAGCATAAGGAGCAAAACAAAAACAAGGGGAAGCTGAAGAACATTTACATAATAGTCGCTTATGTAGCTGGACATCATGGCATAAATCATGCCCTGACCGCCCGCGCCGAGGGCAAACATCCAAAATTCCTTTTTACCGAGGTATTTCTTGCTTTCCACGGGATCAGTCCTTTCTTAATAAAAAATTTCGGGTTATGCGTTTTTATCTGCCGACGGGCTGAGTCTTCTGCAAAAGCTTGCGTCCTCATTCACCATGTCGGCGCCGTCGATTTTAAGCTCCGAGAGCATAAATTCCCAGCGTTCTTTCATTCCCTCGTCATATTCAACGGGAACAAAACCCGCGGTGAAATAGCTTTTGACCGCGCTTGCACGCCATTCGTCGGTTGTCAGAAAAATATAGTCAACGCCCTGAGCCGCAAGCTTTTTGACAGCGGCGGCGTTAAGATATTTAACCAAACCTCTGCCTCTGAAATCAGACCTTATGCCGACCATATGAAGCTCGCCGCAGCGGCGCTCGGGGTGAAATACGGCGGTTGCCGTGCCGATATGCTCTCCGCCGAAATCGAGAAAGAAAACATCGGTTTCGGGAGAGCAGTCCTCTTTCCCCAAAATGCGGTTGTCAAAAGCGCCCTCGTCCGCGTCATTGGCAACAAGTCCGTTTTTGCAGCACTCAACCCACGCCGTTTTATCGGAGGGAGATTTATAATGTGAAAACGAATATCCGCCCGGCAGGCTTAGCTCCTGAACGGGAGTGCCCTTGAGCCAATACATTTTAAGCTGCGCCATATTTCCTCCGTTTTGCCTGTAAATGAACTCAAAAAGGGAGCTGTTGAAAAAACAACTCCCGTTTTGAAAAAAATTATTCGCCTTTCATTTCAAGCAGCTTGACCTTGCCGTCATAAGCCGCCTGGCTGACTTTGATTGAATCCGTGATTGCAGCCTTGATATCGTCTTCGGTTGCACCGAGCTCAACGGCGTACTTTCTGTCGATGAAAAGGTTGATATCCATGATATCGGGAAGTCCGTCAACATCGATACCGCTTTCAATTCCCTTTGCGGCATATTCCTTTTTAACCTTGCCCAGACCCATTCTCATCATCCAGGGAGCAACGCTGATAACCTTTCTGTTATCTCCCATGCCTCTTGCGGCATAAACGATTTTGAGGAATTCTTTCCATGTCTGGTTATACATACTGATGGGCCAAGCCTTTGCACCCTTTGATTTTTCGGCTGCGCCGACGATTACCTGACCGACCTGGCGGACGGTAAGCATTGCCGTGCCTCCTGCGGGATACATTGTGAACGGAAGCTTATCCATCATCTTTATCTGCTCGATAAGGATAACCCAAACGGGCTTTCTGCCGGGCTGAGTGCCGAAAATATAGGGCAGCTCAAGAACGGAAACATCAAAATTATCATCGGCAAACGAGAAAGCAACTTTTTCCTGCTCGATACGGCTTCTGATATAAGGATGTCTCTCGGTGAGCTTCATATCGGGGCGCTCTTTTGCAAGATATGAGAAATAGGAGCCGAGGATAACGGCGTTTTTCATACCGATTTCCTTGCAGATGGGAAGAATTCTCTTGAGGGGATTGATGTTGAACTTCTCGTAAGCCGCATAAACGGGAGCGGGGAACTCAACTCTTTCATCAATGCCTGCGGCAAAAACGAAGCAGTCATAGCCTGTCATCATTTCTTTGATTTCTTCGTCTGACTTCTCGTAAATGTTGCAGAATTCGATTTCCATTTCCTGCGGAATGGGTGCGCCTTCGGGAAGAGGGGGCAGAGCAACGCTCTTAACCTGATGACCTCTCTCGATAAAAATTCTTGCCGCTTCACAGCCGAGCAAGCCGGTGCCGCCGATCATAAAGACTTTCATTTGACTATTCCTCCTTGGATAATTGTACCTTTATAATATATATCGAAATGCAAAAATAGTCAAGAGAATAAGTCAAATAAACCCGATAAAGCCCGTGTTTTTTTGTCAAAGCTTACAAATTGCGCGCTATTGTAACACGGTTTTTGCCGCCTGCATACATTGTGCGTGTTTTGTATAACGCGGCAGTAGACAAAAGCTTTTGTTTGTGATAATATAAATATATATATGCTTACCCGAGCTTTTCAGAATAGATATTCGGAGAAAGGATGATGAAAAATGAACGAGCTTAAATATTGGGAAAATCCTTATATTATCAAGGAAAATAAGGAGGACGGTCATAACACCGCTTTGCCGAGAGCAACGGTAAAGGACGCCGTTGAAGCAACCGAGCCCCCTATGAAGCTTCTGCTTAACGGAACTTGGAAATTCTATTGGCAGCAGGGCGTAGACAATCTCAGAACGGATTATTACGCCGATAATTACGATGATTCCGAGTGGGACGATATTGAGGTTCCCTCTCTCTGGCAGTTAAAGGGCTACGGCAAGCCCATCTATCTTTGCGCCTATCTCCCCTCAGCACTCTCAACCGTTAAGGGCGAAATCCCCAAAATCAACCACGAGCTTAATGAAATCGGCGTTTACCGCCGCACCTTTGAGCTGCCCGAAAATTTTGACGGAAAAGAGATTTTCATTCATTTCGGCGCAGTCAAGGCAGGCTTTTTCCTTTATATAAACGGCAGACGCATAGGCTATTCTCAGGGCTCGATGACCCCTGCCGAATTCAGAATAACCGACTATGTCTGCAAGGGCGAAAATCAGATAACCGTTGAGGTTTACCGCTACACCGACGGCACCTATCTTGAAGACCAGGATATGTGGTTCCTTTGCGGAATTTACAGAGATGTTTATATCTATGCGGAGGAAAAGCTCTGCATACGCGACTTTTTTGCCGACGCTTCGCTCAGCGACGATTATTCAAACGGTGTGCTCAATCTTGAAGCAACTCTCAATAATTACGGCGCAGATACTGCCTGCACCTTTGAGGCTTCTCTCGTCTGCGGAGGAAAGCAGAAAAAAATTGTTTCCGAAAAGGTTGAGGCAAGGAGCGGCAAAACCGTTCTCAATTTCAGCCATATTGAAGAAAATGTGCGCGCATGGTCGGCGGAAGAGCCCAATCTTTATAAGCTCGTGCTCTGCCTGAGAGCGGGAAGAAGGCTTATTTCCGCAAAGTGCATCCGCATAGGCTTCAAAAAGGTTGAAATAAAGGGCAATGTTCTTTATATGAACGGCAAGCGCGTCATCATCAAGGGAGTCAACCGCCATGATTTTGACCCCGATAACGGCTGGGCTGTTCCTCTTGAAAGATATTATCAGGATCTCTATCTTATGAAGCAGGCGAATATCAACGCCATTCGCACAAGCCATTACCCCAACGCCGAGGTTTTCTATGATATGTGCGATGAGCTGGGCTTTTATGTTATGGACGAGGCCGATGTTGAAAGCCACGGCGTCCGCCGCAAGAACTGCCCCGGCGACAATCTTGAATTTAAGGAAGCCGTTGAGGACAGAGCGGAAAGAATGGTTCTGCGTGACAGAAGCCATGCCTGCGTCTGCTTCTGGTCGCTCGGCAACGAGGCGGGCGACGGCGAAAACTTTGTTCACGAGAAAAACGCCATTCTTGCGCTTGATAAGTCAAGACCCATTCACTATGAGGGAGATTTCGATTTCAGAAAGAGCGATTTCATCAGCCGTATGTATCCCGTTGAGTCAATCGTTGACAAGCTGAGAAAGCAGGAGGAAATCAAAACCACTCTTTATGACAATGTTGCCAACATCCTCGCGGCAGACAACAAGCCCGTTCCCGCCGAGATTTTTAAAACTCACCCCGTAATTTACTGCGAATATGCTCACGCCATGGAAAACAGCCTTGGCAATTTCAAGGAATATGTTGACGATTTCGAAGCCTTTGAGCATATGTGCGGCGGATTTATCTGGGACTATGTTGACCAATCCATTCGCAAGGTTGAGGACGGCAAGGAAAAATGGCTTTACGGCGGCGACTTTGACGAGGGCAGAACAAGCTTCTATTTCTGCGCCAACGGAATTATAACCGCCGACAGAACTCCCCAGCCCTCATACTATGAGGTTAAAAAGGTTTATTCAAATCTTGAAGCCGCCGACTGCGATTGCCGCAGCGGAAAAATCAGGATTAAAAATAAAAATGTATTCATCTCCACGGAGGATTACAAAATTCATTGGAGCCTGACCGTTGACGGCTGCGAGGCTCAGAGCGGCGATATTGACGACCTTGTTGTTGCGCCCATGAGCGAGCAGGAGATTCAGCTCCCGATAAGCCTTTCGGACTATGCCGACGGCGAGGTTATTCTGACCGTCTCTTTCATTCTCAAAAAAGACAAGGCATGGGCAAAAGCGGGCTTTGAGCAGAATTTCAGCCAGATTATTCTCCGTGAAGAAACCGCCGCAAAGCGCACTCCCGCAGTCGGCGAGCTTAAATATGCCAAAAACGGCAATAAT
>SAMEA3663246__coassemble_932_pt1 | contig 8198 bp, 8 predicted proteins | sample SAMEA3663246__metabat2_high_PE_017 | metagenome-assembled genome bin SAMEA3663246 (sample SAMEA3663246) | pig gut metagenome | biome: pig gut; feature: pig-associated habitat; material: faeces | place: China | collected 2013 | reverse complement strand
GCTTATGCGCTCGTTTTCACCTTGCAGAGATTCGGAATGAGAGGCAAAATTTATAATGCAGACCTGCCTTGACCCGTCATCGGGAACAAAGCGCAGGCGCGTGAGAGTTTTGGAAAATACGACAGGAGTTCTTATGTCCTCCTGCATATCGGGAACCTCGACTTTGCCGAGATAAAGCCTGCCGTTTCTGCGGGAGTTATATGCTTCTTTAACCGCGTGGACGGTTTGCGAAAACACAAGCTCCATATATGACGGGTCTTTTCCGCTCAGCGGGAGCGGACCCCAAATTCCCATTGTGTCAATTCCCGCATGGGAATGGGTGCTGACAATGTTTATGCTGCGGCAGCCCGTGAGCATTGCAAAATCGTGCAGGCGTGCGCGCAGGCGGTTAACATCGGATGAGAGCATACCAACATTGTCGATTGAAACAATCACAATGCCTCCGTGACCCGACAAATCGTCAAGCCACACGGCGTGGGTGCGCGGCTCATCAAGAATTCCCTTTGCGGGCTTGTTGCTGCCGTAGCCTGCAATGTAATATTTTTTATTTGCAACATCGTGAGGCAAAATGCTTTTTGCGGAAAATCCGAGCGAAAATCGGCTGCTTCTTGCTCTCGGAGGAGCGTCAAAAACAGCGTTTTCTGTTTCATTGCATACCGCATAATGCTTTGACCTTACTTTTAACGAAGAATTAATCAGGCGGCAAGCCGCCTCGAGAGGCGTCATCGGCATCCCCCTTATTTACTGTCATTCCAATCAAATTTTGTGAGCCTTCCTTTGGTCAGCAGCTCGGGAAATCCCCATTGCCGTAAAACCTCGTAAGCGCCGACGGCAACGGAATTTGAAAGATTTAGGCTGCGCGCCGAGCTGTCATTAATCATCGGCAGTCGAACACAGCACTCGGGATTTTTAAAAAGCAATTCCTCGGGCAGACCTGCCGTTTCTTTGCCGAAAACGAGATAGCAATTATCGGGATATTCAATTTGTGAATATATTTTGGTGGCTTTTGTGGAAAAATAAAAAAACTCGCCGCCGCTGTTTTTTTCAAAAAAATCGCTGAGATTTTCATAATATGTGATATCGAGCAGATGCCAATAGTCAAGCCCCGCTCTTTTCAGCTTGGTATCGTCAACCCGAAAGCCCATTGGCTCAACAAGGTGTAGCCTTGCTCCCGTGGCGGCGCAGGTTCTTGCAATATTGCCCGTATTTTGCGGAATTTGAGGCTCAACAAGAACGATATTCAGAACTGACATTATATAACTTCCTTAAAAATAATTGACAATGTTTTTATTTGCCCGAAAGGACAAAATATTAAAAAGGGGGGATAAGAATGTTTGCATCATCAAAGAATATGTCCGTTGCCGCGGGCGTAGGAATAGGTCTCGCAGTCGGAACTGCGGCGGCAGCCGTAGGCTCTAAAATGATGACTCGCAGCGGCAGAAGAGCGTGCAGAAGAAATGCCGCCAAATGTATGAGAAGCGTTGAGGGAGTTTTGGATAACATCGCCTCAATGACAAAATAATCAGCTATTAAAATTGCTCATTGCGCGGTCGATATCGCCCTGCACCATCAGCTCAACTGCCGAGCAGGCGTTTTCGGCCGCTTCTCTGAGCGCAGAAAGCTCATCCTTTTTAAATGCAGAAAGCACCCAATCGGCAAGCTCATAGTCCGGATGGGGCTTTTCGCCTATTCCGAGCTTAACGCGCGGGAATTTATCGGAATTCAAAAGATAAATTATACTTTTTATGCCGTTGTGACCGCCGTCGCTGCCTTTGCGCCTTATGCGCAGCTTGCCGCAGGGCAGGGAAATATCGTCAAACACAACAATGATTTTTTCGGGCGGTATTTTATAGAAAGCCGCCGCCTGCTTGACTGCCTCGCCGCTGTTGTTCATAAATGTCTGCGGTTTCATCAAAAGGCATTTTTTGCCCGCAAGCTCGATATCGGCTGTAACCGACTTGAACTGAATTTTGCTTATTTTTACGCCCTGCTTATCCGCAAGAAGGTCGGCAAAAAGAAAGCCTGCGTTGTGGCGCGTAAGCTCATATTTTTTGCCCGGATTGCCTAAGCCGACAATCAGAAATTCAGGCGGACCGGAGGGTGCTTTGCGCTTGAATAAAAAACTCATTATCTTGAAAACTTCCTTTTATTTATCCTCGGGAAAAACGATTTCAACGGTTTTGGTTTCCTCGGTGCTTTCCGTGCCGTCGTCAAATTCCTCGGGAGTTTGGGAATAAATTGCTTTTATCTCCATTTTGTCAATGGCGGCTTTGGCTTCGTCAATGGAAAGCTCGCCGTTTTCGCACAGAATCGTGAAGCTTGAAGTGCCCGAAGCTCCGGGAACCATACCAATCTCTCCGCCGACTTTTGTGCATACATAAAAGCCGTCCTTGCCGTTATCCTTAACCTCAAATCCGTAAACGGTCAGGTCTTTGTCACTTTGATTTTTAAGCGTAATAATCTGGTCAAAGGCAAGCCAGTTTTCGGGAGCTTCATAAAATTCATCTGCTTTTTCCGCGCTCATTTCAAATTCGGTGGAAAGTGCGTTTTTGTATCTGTCGGGATTTTTAACGAGAGCTTCAATATAGCCGACGCTTTCAACAAGGTCATCTCTTGCAACCGCAAGCTCTGTTTTCGGCTCGCCGCCGTCAGAGCCGCGGAAGAAAATAAAATATATGCCCGTAATTATTGCCGCCAACGCGAGAATTACGGCAACGGCAACCGTTATCTTTTTTTTCATATCAAAAGTCCTCCGTATTTTTATTGCCCCGTTGTATTTAGCATTATGACAGATTTTTAATAAAAAAACAATACCAATATGTGAAAAATATAAATTAATTTACAGGTTGTTAAAAAACATCGGCAATGCACAGCATTATCGTCTGATTTATTCGGACAACCGTTGTAAAAAAGTATTTGAACATAAACATCGGAAATTTTGTGACATAGTGTCAAAAACTTTATGTGTCATTGTTAATAATAGCTGACTAAAAGGTGAAAATTTTGTCGAAAACATAGAAAATGCAGAGATTGGCAAATTTTTATGTAGTCTTTTCGATTTCTTGCCATTTACTAATGAAGAGATAAATTTTGAATGTCTCCAAACGGATTTGTTGCGTCCAAAAAGGGGGAGATGAAAACACAGGCGATGCAGAAATAAAGTGGGGGGGGAGTAACAAAACATTACAACACTTTAGCTTGACTTCATTGAAATTTTTATTTAAAATAAAAATAGAAAATTGCAAATTGTCATTAATTCGGAAAGAGGTCAAATTTTCAAGAAAAAAGGGGGTAATAGTCCGATGTGGGAATTAATACAGTAATAACATAAAATTAATAATTGATGAGGTGTGAAAAAATGAAAGTTAAAAAGCGTAGATTTATTTTATTTTTTATTGCAGTAATTATGCTTGCTCTTCCGCTGAATGTATTTGCTGCTTCGGGTTTGCCGTCAACAACTTCAATTACCAGTGGCAAGTGCTATTATTTGCGAAATGCAAAAAGCGGACATTATCTTGACGCAGAGAATTCAAAGAATTTCAATGTAATACAGTATGAACAACACGGAAACTATAATCAGCTTTGGAAAATAACGCAGATTTCTTCAAATGTTTTTAGGCTTGAAAATCAAAGCCCGTATTACCAGAGTCAAGGAAGGAAAATGTTAAGTGTTGAAGAAAATGGTAGTAATGCAGATTTGTTTTACTACAACTCAAACCTCACGACACAGCAATGGAGATTTACAAAAAACTCTGACGGAACATATACTCTGAAAAATATATATGCAAATGAGGTTTTGGGGGTTCAAGACGGTTCTACAACTTCCCCTTGCAATGTGCAAAGAATGGCATCAACCGGAGGGGCACATCAAAAGTGGTATTTGGAAAGAGTACCGGAATTGAATTCAACACTCAGCTCTTTAAGAACAAGGTTTCCGCAAGGAAAGTATTGGAATCACAGCCCGGGAACAACCAGCGAACCTACATCTGTCAGAACAATCCCTTGTACTCATCACACTCCATGTGATACGGGGAGCGGATCGTGCGGATGCAATTACTTTGATGCTGGTATACAATGTGTTGGATATGCAAGATATATTGGTAAACAGCTTTATGGCTCAAGTGTTAGAACGGCATGGACGCAACTTCCAACAAACACGGAGTCTGAAAAAGTTGGCTATATGAGTCTGATAAAGCCAGGAGATTATATCAGATATCGAAATGGCAAATATTATCATTCGGTGTTGGTAATTGCAGTTTCACCCGATACAATAACGGTAACAGATGCCAATAGTGACGGACATTGTATTATTAATTGGAATAAGGCAATTTCTCGGAGTACAATTACTGCTAATGTAATACTGATTTGCAGAGCACCATATATACTTATATAATGCTGTTGCTTCAAGATTTAAAAATTTTAATCAAGGAGGATAAAAATGAAAAGACTTATTTCATTAGTTATTTTCGCTGTTATTCTTGTTATGGTATTCACAGGCTGTACAGGAGAAAGCGAAACGCAGGTTAAAACCTACGAGGGTAAAAATGTTTATATTGACGAAGCCACGGAATTGCATTTTGACTATAAAAGATGTTATTCCAATGCAGAAAACCTTGAAGATCCCGCAGAAGAAAGCAATCTTTCGGGAGTTGTGGACAGCAAGGGAGAAATCGTAATTCCTCCGAAATATGAAAGCGCCGTTCCCGCAGGAAAGAATCTGTTTGTTGTAGCGGAGGAAAAAGACGGAAAAACCGTGTCTGCACTTATAGACAAAAGCGGCAAGAAAATTGTCCCTTTTACCGACGGTCAAATTGTCGCCGTTTACGGAGAAAACTATTCCGACAGCAAAATAGTATTTGTTAAGCCTGTTAATGAAAAAGAATATGTTGTTGACGCTTCCGGCAAGGTTATTATTAATCCGGGCGAATATGAGGAGCTCTACATAACGCCGAATGCGGAGCTGGAGGGTATAAAGGACGGCACGCTATTCATATTTGACAGAAACGGAAATATAAAGAAAAAAATAGGAGCGGAGCCGATTGCAGACGGAGAGGCAACCGAATCCGGATTACAGCTTGTTGTTAATTTTGTTGACGGAAGAACCAATTACGGCGTAGTTAATGCCGAAAAGACTGCTGTTGTTCCGCCGGAGTATGACAGAATAACAATAATCGCCGAAAACCGGATTATAGCAAGAAAGGGCTCGGACGATTCGGTAGAAGAGGATGACATAATAGTATTCTTTGACGGTGACGGAAAAGTTGTTTGCCCTGCCGGCGTCTATAATAATGCATATTTCAGAAAAACGGAAAGCGGCTATTCTCAAAGCGGAACAGGCTTGACGGTAGCCGGCGAGAAAATAACCAAGTGGGTTATAGACCAAAACGGAAACAAGCTTTCGCAGGCTTATGATGAAATTATCATAAAAGATGACGGCACCTTCACCGCAAGGAGCGGGGATAAGACATTTGCCCTTGACAGCAACGGAAAGGTCGTTTAGCTTGAAAAAGGAGATGCTATTATGGCTGTATTGAAAAAAGTATTTCAGATTTTTTCGGTCGCGGCATACTGCATAACTTGCTTGTATTTTTGCTTGTTTGCTTTCTATAACAGCACCCGCTTCGTGCATGACATATTACGGGAAACAGCGTTTGCCCAAAAAGCTTTGTCTTCGGACGAAAGGCTGGTAATCCCGTTTCTGATAATTGGCGCGGTCGGCTATGCGGCGTGTGTTTTAATCACGGCACTTTTTAAAAAATCCGCGCTGAGCATATCTGTGTGGGGACTGCCGGTCTTAGGCTATGCTCTAATTTATGCGAATGAATTTGTTTATATCGTTTTCGGCTTGTTGCTGATTTCCGAAATCATTTGCTCAATAATATTGCTTAGGAAAGAATTGACAGATAAATAAATTCGGGTGGACAATTACTTATAAATAATGAATTGGGCTGTATCGAACCGCGGCGGTTGATACAGCCCTGCTTTTATTTTTTCTTTTTCAGCCTTTCGCAAAGCTCTCTGTCGGGTGTTACCCACATTGTGTTGTAGGTGTGGTAAATCACCTTGCCGGGCTTTGCGCCGCTCGGTTTTTTGAGGGAGTGAACCTCGGTATAGTCAACGGCAACCTGCGAGGACTCGCGTGCGCCGCTGTGATAAGCGGCAAGCACCGCCGCCTGGCGGCAGGTGCGCTCGGGAATTATATCGCCGTTGCCGACAACCACGACATGGGAACCCGGGATTTTTTGAGTGTGAAACCACGAATCGTCCTTAGCCGCCGTTTTGAAGGTGAGGATATCGTTTTGAATGTTGTTTCTGCCGACCAGAATTGTGTAGCCGTCGTCGGAAACATATTCCATCGGGGGCATGGGCTTCATCTTTTTTGATTTGTCGCTTTTGGCTCGTTTCAGATATCCCTGCTCATAAAGCTCGTTTCTTATCTCGGCAAGCTCCGTGTAGCCGTCCGCACGGTTTACGGAATCTATAACCGATTCAAGATATGCAAGCTCCTGTTCGCTTTGCTCAATCAGGTCGCCGAGCATCTGCTCCGCCGTTTTGGCTTTGCGGTATTCCTTGAAATATTTCTGAGCGTTTGCCGAGGGCGAGAGTGCAGGGTCGGCGGGGATTCTGACAACCTCGTTGTTATTATAAAAGTTTTCGAGGTCATAGAAAAGCGAGCCCTTTTCAAGTTTGTATTGATTTGCCAAAATCAGCTCGGCGTTGATACGCAGAGTGTCGCGGTCGGCGCAGGCTTCAAGCTCCGCTCTGCGGCTCTGAAGCTTGCGAGCCGCTCTTGCGGCGGCATTATTGAGCAGCTTCATAAGGGAAAGACTGCGCTGCCTTGTCCTTTCAAAGCGGTCTTTTTCATAATAAAAATCGTCAAGCAGCTCCGAAAAGCTGTCAAAGCTGCGCTGTGTAACTGCAAAACCATATTGAGTTATATCCATAAATGTAAAGTCGTATGGCTTTACATTGTCGCGCATTAGCATTGTGGGAATGCCCTTGCCGCCGATAACATTCTTTTGGATTTCGGACAGCTTATCCGTAAGCCTCTGCTCGTTGATGGGGTTCATTTCGGCAGCGGCAATGTCGCCGCCGCAGGCAAAAGAGGCAATTTCACGGCTTATTAAGGGAGAAACGCCCTCAACTGTGTCCAATATTGCCGCGGAAAGCCGCTTGCTCGTCTTGGATTTTACTGTTTCAACGATGATTTTTGGCTCGGTTTCGGTTATTTCAAGCTTGCCTTGGCGCGGCGGAAGCTCATACTTGAAGCCGGGCAGAACCTGCCTTACGGATGACTGTGTAAAGTCAATCCGCTTTACAGCGTCTATTATTATTCCGTCCTCACCGACAAGAATAATATTGCTGTGCTTCGCCATTATTTCAACGCAGAGCGTGAATTTTACGCTGTCGCCGATTTCGTTTGTGCCCGCAAGGTCGATAAACACCACTCTGTCAAGCCCAAGCTGACGGATATCCGTTATTGCCGCGCCCGTCAGATGCTTTCTGAAAAGCATACAGAGCATCGGCGGCGTTGAGGGGTTTTCGGGCGCGTTGGAGGTCAGGTGCAGGCGGGGGCTGTTTGCCGACGCCGAAACAAGCAGGCGGTAAGCGCCCTCGCGCGAGCGCAGATGAAACACCAGCTCGTCTTTGGACGGCTGATGTATTTTTTCTATTCTGCTTCCGATTATGCGCTCCGAAAGCTCCTGCCTGAGCAGGGCGAGCGTTATTCCGTCAAGGGGCATAGTTTATTCCTCATTCAAATTATAAAAATATTTTACGGGTAAATTCTGCGGTATTTGAATAATATCGCAGTCAAAATTTTCTTCAAGCTTTTCCGCAAGAACGGCAACAACGGGATTTTCGGTTTCAAAATGACCTGCGGCAATCAGAGTTATGCCCTCGGCTAATCCGTCGAGGAACTGATGGTGCGACAGGTCGCCCGTTATATAGGCGTCGCATCCCGCCGCCGCGGCGTCCGCTATGAAATCTCCGCCCGAGCCGCCGCAGAGAGCAACTTTTTTGATTTTCTTTCCGCAGTCGGCAAGCCTTACGCCCGTTTTCAGCCTCTCGGAAACATATTTTGCAAGGCTTTCGCCGTCGGTTTCGGGTATCTCGGCGGTTCTGAGCATTGCCGCTTCTCCGTTTGCCGTGAGCGGCAGAGCGCCGTCAAAGCCGAGCGCACGAGCGAGAGCGTCATT
>SAMEA3663246__coassemble_930_pt1 | contig 8206 bp, 8 predicted proteins | sample SAMEA3663246__metabat2_high_PE_017 | metagenome-assembled genome bin SAMEA3663246 (sample SAMEA3663246) | pig gut metagenome | biome: pig gut; feature: pig-associated habitat; material: faeces | place: China | collected 2013 | reverse complement strand
TTGCGGACTATTTTGCCGTATTCCTCGGAGCTTGCCAAAAAGCTGTCAAGCTTAACGGCGGGAATTCTGACAACATAGCATGAATATCTGCTTCCGCCGCCGTAGCCCCCCATATCCGAGGAGGAGCTTTCAATATATCCGCCCGCCGCGCTGACCTGAGATGTGAGTGAGGAAATATATTTATCATATTCCTTGGTGTCCACCGAAAGGTCAACGGTTTTGATGATTTTTTCGCCGTCCGTTATATCGCTTTGCGCTTCCGAGGCGGATTCATCGGAAACAATACCGCCGTTATGCTCGGAATAATAGTTTTCCACCCCCATATCGGTGATTGCCGAGTCTTTGTTCGATGCGCCGCACGCCGCGAGAGAGATTAAAAGCAGAAGACATATTGCCGATGCTATGAGTTTTTTCATTTTGCTCACCTATCCTTTTGATTTATTTGAAATGTTGCATTTGGGTTGCTTAAATGTAAAATTTTCTTCAAAACCATTGACATTTTGATTGGATTGTGTCAGTAATATATTATAAGATTAAAATTAACGGGAGGTATATTATAATGAAAAAGGTTATAGCGGTTTTGATTGTTGCCGCTTCGTTGCTTTCGCTTACTGCGTGCAAAATGAAAAAGGAAATGAGCAACGAAGAATTTCAGGCTTCATTGGCTGCCGATGAGTCAAAGCGCGTTGCCGAATCCATAAAGGTTGAAGAAGAATATTCCGAGGGCATTGCCGAGAATGTTGAAGAAATCGGAAAAACAGTTAAAAACAAAAGGCTTGTTCTTAAAACCCTGTCACCTACCGGCTATGAATACGAGGTTATCGTGATGGATAAAAAGGGCAATGCTGATTATAAGCTGCTCTATCAGTTCTTTGATTACATAGGCAATTACAATGCGATAGTTGAATATAAGGACGAAGAAAATAAAAAGCAAGTAAAGCACGATGAAAAAGCCCGTATGATAGTTTACAGAATTGACGACATTCAGGAAGCAACCTTTGATGAGCTTTATAAATCCTATAAATCCGAAACAGCTAAGGAATACGGCTATGAGGTTATTGAATAATAAAATATGATCTTCCGCCCCGTTTGGGGCGGATTTTTTTATTACTCAGAGCTTGTGATATAATTATTTTACCGTTGTTTCCGTGACGGACGAATATATCAGGTCGGCGTCAAACGGTTCGCAGTTGTTTTCCGAGGCGTATTCGGCGTTTGCGCGGTCAAAATCCTCCCTCGGAATTGAAAAATATTCAACAAATTGAGCGAGTGCGGAGCCGTTTTCGTCTGAAAGCCCGCTTTCCCATTTTTCAAATTCCGTGCGGTCAACAAGCCTTGCAAACTGCTCGGGAACAGCCGGGCAAGCATACACCTTGTCGCTCAGTTCGTCAAATGATGAATCGTCGGAGGAATACAGGCTGTTTTCGGCTTCGCCGCTATATTCTTGGTCTTCCGCCAAGGCTGTGTCGCAGCTTTTATTTGCCCTCATAAAAAATCCGGGTGAAAAAACGGCGGCGGCAATAACGGCAACTGCGGCAGCAGCGGCAAGCAGGGGCTTAACGCGGCTTTTTTGCCTGCTCTTGCCCTTGCAGGCATTGAGAATTTGAGCCTTCTGAATGTCATTCAGGCTGATTTCTTCAACAGCCGGCTTTATTTTTTCAAAATCAAAATCGCTCACCTCACCGCCTCCTTTTCATAAAGTATCCTCAAAGACTCGCGCCCTCTTTGCAGGCGCTTTTTTACGGCTGCTTCGGATATGCCGAGCATGGCGGAAATTTCGCCCGCCTTGTAGCCCTCAACATAATGAAGATGGATAACAATTCTGTATTTTTCGTCAAGTGAAACCAGCAGGTCGAGGATTTGCGCATTATCCTCGCAGGAGCTGATATCCTTGATTTCATCGGTGCTCACGGCGCTCATACGCTTGCGATGCCTCAGCATATCGCGGCATATGTTTGAAGCAACGCGGATAAGCCATGCTTTTTCATGCTCCGAATCGGCAAAATCCGGCGCCTTGGTTATGTAACGCAGGAAACATTCCTGAACGGCGTCCTGCGCATCCTCCGGGCAGCCCGTCATAACGGAGCACAGGCGGTAAAGGCTGTTGCCGTAAAGCTCAAGCGCGCGCCGTGCGTCGGGAGAAAGCCTTTCGGTTTTTTCGGGCAAAACATCGCCCCCTTCGTTTGTTTTTAACTGCCGCTTTTATTAAGGTGAATGGAAAAATACGAACCATGATTTTCACGGGCATATTTTCGTTCACCCTTCGTTAAAATACTCGCAAATCCACAAAGGATTTGCTGTGTTTTGTGCCTTGGTTGACCAAAAATCTGCTCCGTGAAAATTCTTAGACCCGAAAGCGAAGAATTTTCAGACGATTTTTGGTTGTTGAGGTTGCAGGAAGGCTGACGCCTTTCAATGCCGAAACTCCGAAAAGCGGCGAAAAGACTCGCTTTCGGGCAGGTTCGGATTACTCCATTCACCTAAGTACACGAAACAAAAGCGGAAAAGGTGACAAAAAACTTTTAAATTCAAAAGGCGCTCCGATAGGGAACGCCTTGAATTTTAATGACTCATTTGCAATATACTTTTAATATCTCGCCGATATAGATTTTATGGTAATCCTTTTTGGCATAGTTGCTTTCGATTGACGCATCCTCAAAGCCTGCGGGGTCGATGAACTGCGACGCCATTTTGCGGCACACAACGGTATATTTCGCCTGCTCAAAGGTTACTCCGCCGTCGGTAAAAACGGGAGTCAGCCCGCACGCCGCCGCCTTGTCAATGTCTCTGCCGCTCTTTGAGCCGCAAAGGCGCAGAGCGTCCTTGTATTCCGCTCCGTAAAAAGAAAGAGTGAAAATATCCTCTTTTTCGAGAAATTCATAGGTATATCTCTGAGGACGGACGAAAATAAAAGCGGCGTCCTTTCCCCAGATTTCGCCGAGCGCGCCCCAGCTTACCGTCATGGTGTTGAACTTTTCTTCATTGCCTGCGGTCACAAGTCCCCAGCCGTCTGCAATAAGCTCAACGGGGCTTTCTTTGATGTCTCTGACATTGATTTCTTTCATCGGTTTATCCTCCTGTTAAGGTGAATGGAATAATACGAACCGTGATTTTCACGGGGATATTTTCGTTCACCCTTCGTTAAAATACTCGCAAATCCACAAAGGATTTGCTGTGTTTTGTGCCTTGGTTGACCAAAAATCTGCTCCGTGAAAATTCTTAGACCCGAAAGCGAAGAATTTTCAGACGATTTTTGGTTGTTGAGGTTGCAGGAAGGCTGACGCCTTTCAATGCCGAAACTCCGAAAAGCGGCGAAAAGACTCGCTTTCGGGCAGGTTCGGATTACTCCATTCACCTTAAATAAAAAACAAAATATTAATTAATTGTAAAATTTCTCCAAAAGACTAAAACGGGCAATTTTAATTCTCAGATATCAAAATAAATTTGGGCATTTACGGTATAATCTCAACTGTATAATTAATTATATCATATTTTTTTGCCGCTGTACAGTATTGTTTTTACGCATGAGAAAGAGATAACAAAAAATGAAAAGGAGATGTTAAAATGTCGGAGCAGAATATTCCGGAGGTCAAGGGATATCTTAGAGATTTTATGCTCACGGTTCCCAAAGAAATTTATTCATGCACGGGAATAAAAATTCTCGGCAGGCGGATTAAATCACTCTTGTTTTCGACAGACGCAGGCATAATCCGCAACACAAACGCCGATGCTGTTATTGCCGTTTATCCGTTCACTCCTCAGCCCGTTATCACTCAGGCGGTAATGACTGCGGCGGATGTGCCCGTTTTTGTCGGGGTCGGCGGAGGGCTGACTCAGGGTCAGCGCGTGATAAATCTTGCGCTTCACGCCGAGTATCAGGGCGCGCTCGGAGTGGTTGTAAATGCGCCTACAAAAGACGAGGTTATATCGGAGCTTAAAAAGCTGATTGATATTCCCGTTGTGGTAACGGTTGTTTCGGATGTTGACGATATTGAGGCGAGAATTGCCGCAGGTGCGGATATTTTTAATGTTTCCGCCGCCGCCAACACGCCTCGGATTGTTGCAAAAATAAAGAGTATGCACCCGGATTTCCCCGTTATTGCAACGGGCGGGCAGACGGGCGAAACAATTCAGAAAACCATTGACGCGGGCGCAAATGCCATAACATGGACTCCGCCGTCAAACGCAGATGTATTTAAGGATATTATGGCGGCTTACCGCAAAGGTCTGCCGCATCCGTAAAAAATTTCAAAAATCTTGAACTTTTTTGAAAACGGTGATACAATAATATATTATGTATATGTATTATATTCCTGATTTTGTAAGGAGGCTAATCGCTTGGATAAAGAAAACATGAACGAATTCCCCGAGCAGGAAGCGGATTTAACCGCTGACGGGCAGGAGAATTTACAGGCTGCCGAGGAACAGGCGCCGGAACGGGAAATCGGCGATGACGAAGCAACCGCTTCGGATGAACAAACGCAAGTCAGCTTTGAAGAAACAGCCGAAGAGCCTGAGGACGGCGACGGCGACGATGAGCTTTGCCTTGTCTGCGGCGACAGAAAGAGAGCCGAAGGCAGTGATTACTGCCCCGAGTGCGAGGCGATTATGCTTTCTCGCAAAATACCGCTTTTAGGCTGGATATCGGGACTTGCGTGCGTTATTGCAAGCGTTTTTGCACTCGTGCTGGCAATGCTCGTGAGCGCTCCCGTTTTGCAGATTGCAAGGGGCGACGCTTATGCAGATGATAAACGCTGGTACAGCGCATACAAAGAATATCAGGAGGTTGACTCCGTTGTTGCCGAGGTTAATTCTGCGTTGGGCGGCGAGTCTCCGTTTGTTCAAACGGGTTCGGGGCTTGATGTGCGTATTGTAAACACGGTTGCCAACTGCTACACTCCGCTTGAAGCGGTTTCCGTTGCAGAGTCGCGCCTCGGGGCAGACAAGATGTCAAAGCTCCCCTCGCTTAAAAAGTATAACGAAATACGGGAAGAATATCTTTCTTCATATGAAGCTCTTGCCGATGCCATTGAAGCAATGACTTCGGGAGAAGCCGACGCTCAGACAACCTATGCGGCATTTGAAGCCGCCCGCGGCAAAGAGGGAGTAAGCGATGTCTACCTTAACTTTTTCCTCTTTAACGCCGCCGTTTATTATGAAGAAAGCTACGAAAAGCAGATTGAATATCTCGAAGCCGCCGAAAAAAGTGCAAAAGCGAGCAAGCGGGATTTCTCATGGCTCTATTATCAGGATTTTGCCGATGTGCTCTATAAAGCGGGCAAACCCGACAGGGCGATGGAATATCTTGATGTGCTCACGGAAAAGGACAAATCAAAATTCGGCGCATATGAGCTTAAAATGCGTATAGCTCTCTCGCAGGGTGATAAAGATGAGGCAAGTAAAATCCTTGCACAATTCAAGAATTACAATGAGGGCTTTGACACCGCTTATGTTCTTGAAGTTACCTTCCTGCGCTGCACGGGCGAGTTTGAAAAGGCAAAGCTTCTCTGCAAGGAAGCGCTGGAGGACTATGATTCCGTTCCCGAGCTTCACCGCCAGCTTGCTCTGCTTTATCTTATAGACGGCGATTATGACAACGCTTTTGAGGAGGCTTTTGCCGCTGATAACAACGCATATTATCTCTATGCTTATATGGGCGACAGCAGCGCTTACACGCCTCAGCTTAACAGCACGCTTTATCTCTGCACCTATCTTTGCAAGGAAAGCGGCAAAAAGGATACAGAAAACGCGCAATACATTGACGATATTCTTGCTTCGTTCAGCGAAGAGGACCTTACCGAACAGGTTAAGTCTATTATCGGCGGAGAAAAAACAGTTGAGGAAGTTCTTACGGAAGGAGGGTGTGATTTGGCATGACGGCACTTTATATTGCTTCAAAAATACTGACTTTCCCCGGGGCTTATATCAGAGGCTTCTGGGAACAGCTTACCTGCCGCATTCTCGGGCTGCCCGTTGAAATTCCGGGCTATCTCAGAATTGACGAGGCGTGCGGCCATGTTGAACACGCCATGGCTAAAAAAGGCTTTGCCGCATATCTTATGGCAACAGGCCCGGGCTTTATGAATTTTAACGCAGGTTTTGCTCTGTTTTTCGGAGGCTTTATGAACCTCAAATATATGGGCATAACTCCTTTTGATTCCGTCCCTCTTTTCATTCTTTATGTTGTTATGACCTATGTCGGAATTTCAATGCTCTGCAATGTTTTTCCGCTTGTTGAGGATGCAATGAACCTTTACGGTCTGCTTTATACGCAGAAAAAAGGCAACATTATCGGCAGAATACTTGCCTTCATCCCCACGGTTATAACCTACGCGGGAGCCTATGCGGAGAAATATTGCGTAACGCTTGTTTTCTGGATTGTCTATATTGTTCTCGCCTTTGTTTTTTAACGGAATAATTTTACGGCTCGCGGGAGAATTTATCTCCTGTGAGCCGTATTTTTTATATATTAGGTGTATTTTGTCTGGCTTTGAAAAAGGGGGGTAATGTTGACATTGTGTCGAAACAATGATAGAATATACAGCAATGTGAAAAATTTCGGAGGACAAACAGATGAAAAAATTTTCCGCACTGTTGCTCAGCCTGATTTTGGTTTTAATGACATTTCTGCCCGTTACGGCAAACGCTCAGACGGCTTGCAACTGCAACGAGCTTCCTATAATATATGTCAGAGGCAGAGCAACCATTCTGCGCGATAAATCACAGCCCAGAGATGACGAAACCAATCCTGCATTGCCGTATCTTGCTCCCGGCAAGGCTGAGGAGCTTATAAAAGAGCTTGTTCCCGTTTATTACAAGTGCTATCGCAGCGATGATTTTGAGCCTTTCAGAGTTCTCTTTACGCAGAGAATGGCAGAGGTTTACGAGGATTATGCGCTTGATAACAACGGCAATGTTAAAAACAACTCGGGTCTGCCCGACACCGATTATTGGCGCAATAAAAACATAATCGATAATCACAAAGCATCGACTGCGGTTGAAACTCCGAGGCAGGCTCACGATGAAATATACAAATACTTCTTCCAGTATGACTGCCGCCTTGACCCTTGCGATACCGCAGATGATTTATACGACTTCATTCAGAAAGTCAAAGAAGTAACGGGGCACGACAAAATAAAGATTGTCGGTCGCTGCCTTGGAGCGGGTATTCTCTCTGCTTACCTTGCTGAATACGGTTGGAGCGATATTTCCGATGTGCTCATTTACAACACCATAATGAACGGAACCGCAGTTAACAATTCACTTTTTAACGGCGAGCTTTATTTTGACGCTGATGCGGTCGATTTCTTCGCAACTCAAAACCTTGACGATACGGCGATTTTCTCGCTTATCAAGCAGATAATAACTCTTGCAAACAAAACCTACGGTCTTGACATGACAATGGATTATTTTAACAAGACCGGCACAAAGGTTGCAAGGCTGGTTGTGCCCGATGCAATGCGCGTCAGCTACGGCACCACACCCGGTTATTGGTCTATGGTTTCCGCCGAAAACTATATTGAAGCAAGAGATTATATATTTGCAGGCGTTGAGGACGAATTTGCAGGTCTTATCGCAAGGCTCGATAATTACTATAATACGGTCAGCTCAAAGCTTAACGATATGTATAAGCAGATGGAGGCTGACGGCGTTCATATCTATAATATCAGCAAATACGGCTATCAGCTTTATCCCATAATGGAGGACGCTGATTATCAGAGCGATATGATAGTTACCGTTGAGCAGCAGGCTCCCGGAACCACCTGCGCGCCCATAGGCTCAAAATTTGACGATGCCTATATTGCCGCCGCAGAGGAAAAAGGCACGGCGAAATACATTTCACCCGACAGGCAGATTGACGCATCCACAAGCCTTTTCCCCGACACAACATGGTATATAAAGAATATTGAACATAATAATTTTCCGCATATAATCGATGAACTGATTTACAGGATTATGCGTTTCAGCAGCGGAAGAATGACGGTCTGGGATAACAGCAGATTTCCGCAGTATCTTATTTATGCGGGCGAAGAAAACAACAATGATTCCATAAGACCCATGTCGGAGACAGATCAGGGCTATTCCATTGAGGAGCCGAGCTTCTTTGATCTGCTGCATAATCTTACAAAGAGCGTTATCGTATGCCTTGGCGAGCTTTTCAATGTGATAATTGAAAGAATTAAAACCAACTGATTACACAATAAAA
>SAMEA3663246__coassemble_921_pt1 | contig 8242 bp, 3 predicted proteins | sample SAMEA3663246__metabat2_high_PE_017 | metagenome-assembled genome bin SAMEA3663246 (sample SAMEA3663246) | pig gut metagenome | biome: pig gut; feature: pig-associated habitat; material: faeces | place: China | collected 2013 | reverse complement strand
GGGCTTCCCCGGCGTTTTGCCCGGCTTCACTCTTGAACTCACAACCGATAACGGTTACAGAGCGTTTGAAGAAGCTATTTACTGCGCGCTCAACAGATATGTTGTTCCTTTGATTAACAACGAGCTTAAAACCGTTATCAGAGACGCTGTTACTTATAATTCTCAGAGCGGCGGCTCTCTTGATGAGCTTGTAAATGTTGATTATGTTGTTACGGAATATACATTTGACCGCACAAAGGGTCTTATGGAGCAGGTCAACGATATGCTCAAATCCGTTGTTGACCAGATGCTTATTCCCGGCAAATTCACATGGAACGCCACGGGAACAAATGCCGATTATATTTCCGTACTCAGCGACAATATAAGAAGACTTATCATAAAGATTGCTCAGACGGGCGGCGAAACCGAGGATATTTCCGGCAAACAGCTTAAAGGGCTCGGAGATTATCTTGCGAGGATTTCCGTTGAGCAGTTTGTAAAGCATATGTCCGTTCCCGAAAACGCTCAGATGCATGAGATTGCATATCTCGGTCTCAGAGAGTTCCTCGTTGAAATTATGCCCGAGAGAAGCTATCCCGAAACTCCTGCCGACACAAGTTATGAAGGCTACCGCAATGCGATTATCGAAATGGGCGCGGATATCGGCGCTTTCTATCTAAACAATGCGGTAGGGCTTAATTGCTCGGTAGACACAACAGCAGATCAGTTCCTATCGGCTGTTATGGAATGGCTCATTCCGTATGCCGACGGACTTTTTGACAGAAATGCTTACAATGAAGCAGATACAGGCTGGGGTAAAGTTAATGCCGTTATCTGGGAATTCATTCCCAAGGAATGGCTCAACTATGCAGAGATGTTTGAAGAAAACAATGTCGCCGGAACGGCTGAAGCCCTTACATTCCAATCGCTTGTAAACTATCTTCTTGACGCGGTCTTTAATTTTGACCTTAACGCGATTGATATTCTTTTCGGACACAGCGCATCGAGCACTCTTGACACGCTGACCGCAAGGCAGACCGTTATCAATCTGATAGTCAACATTCTTAACGGCGCATTTTCAACCGATACAAGCTTATGCGTTCCGTCAACGATGGTTATAGATGAGTTTGAGGATATTCTCAATCCGCTTTCAAATCTGAAAACCATCGCGTCCAATGTTCTTGTTTCGTTAAAGAATAAGAAAGATACTATCATTCCGACCGCTATCAATCTTGTAACGCTGTTTATGGGCGCTGCCGACGAGCAGTCGCTCGGCGAAGCGAAGCTTGACATTGACAGCCGCATTTATTGTGAAAACGGAGCTGTTCCTTCCGGGCAGACCATTCGTATATCAAATCTTTCCGAGGGCGTAAACCGCGCTTACAGAAACGCGCAGGGCACTCTTGTTCAGGATAAGATGTATGAAATAGAAGTGGTTTCTCTTACGACAGATACCGCGGGCCTCTCTGTTGCGGCAATTCCCTCCAACACAAAAATTGCAGCAAACGGTCATTATGATGTTGCCGTTTCCGGCACTGTAAGCGCAAACACCGAGGCCCGCTTCGATCTTGAATATTATATTCTTGACGAAAACGGAACCCGTCTGAATACGGTTCCTCTGATTACCTCCGTATATGCTCATTTCTATAAAGATACGGGCAACTATGAAGCTGTCAGCCCCGCCGTTGGGGAAACAAACAGAGTCAGCTTCGAGCCGTTCTCCACATATCTTTATACAACCGATATTTATGACGCCGCGCTGTTCTCAATCCTTGCAACAAACAACGGCGTGCTTATCGGCAATGACGCAAGAGATATACGCAGAGCTGTTATCACAGGCACTTTGCCGACGGGTATTTCGGCAAACAATCCCGAGAGCGGCGCCATTCTCAGCATTGACGAAGCTTCTCTTACGGTTGACGCTTACGGAACGGTTAATCCCTATTCCGCGGATATTGACCCCGACGCGGCACAGCCTTACGGAATATATGACCTTGACATTCAGTTTGATGTTTGCAGCAAAGGCGCAGACACAGGCACGAGAACCGAAGCCAGAGACCATATTATAGTTGTCTATAATGATTTCGGACTTCCCGGCTTGATTGAAAGAGTTATGAATGCCAACAGGCAGAGAGCCGATTATGCGGCTGACGCCGATGCGGAATGGACAGCATACAGAAACGCTCTGAGTGCAGGCTATGCTCTCATTCATGGCAACCCCGACCATACCAAGATGTTCGCAAATGTTACCGCGCCCGACGGCTCTGAAAACGCTTATGCCGCTGCCGTTGCCGCTCTTAATGCGGCTGTTACGGCTCTTGACGCAAAGGTTAAGCCAACTGATGCAGCGCTTCTTGCAGCTCTTAAAACAACAGTTGAAACTCAGACCGGCGGCACAGACGGATATTTTGATGACGCTGATTATAAGCTCTTTACTTATGATCGCTGGAATAAATGGAAGAGACATGCAAACAGGCTTATCAATTCTCAGACCGTTCCCGAAGGAACAGCCGTTCCCTCAATAGCGGCGTTTGACCTGATTTACGCAAAGCATATGCTCGACCTTATGTATCCGAGAATGATTCGCAAAGCGGCGGTAAAAACACACCTTGCTCAGGCCATTACCGCAGCAGGAATAAAGACTCAGTCTGATTACGCTGCCGACGCATGGGCGGATTATTCAGAGGCTCTCAGCTTCGCAAACTCCGTCAATAACGACACCTCTGCGGATCTTCGGCAGTCAAAGGTGAATGACGCGAGAATTCAGCTTATGAAGACAGAGCGCAGGCTCAAGCCCAACGCTCTTGCTCCCGCCGAAGGCTCAACCACGGTTATCGATTCGAGAAATATGGTTATTTACGGCATCAGCACAGCATCAAGCAGCCTTGCCGATTTTGTTACCGTTGCAGATAATTATACGGTTCAAACGGAAATGTCCGGAGTATGCATCGGAACCGGTACTTTTGTTAAGGTTTACGACACAAGCAGCAAACAGGTTGCTCTTTACACGGTAATACTTTTCGGCGATTTTGACGGAAACGGAAATATTGAAGTTGCCGACGCCGATGCAATATATGACTATCTGTCAGGCCAAAGCGGATATAATTTGATTTCGGGAACTCCGTCATTCAGAGCGGCGGATGTTAACCGCGACGGCGTTATTGACACCGCTGATGTTTCTTTGATAGAGGATTATCTCGACGGAACAGCGGAGATCAGTCAGACCGCAGCATAAATTTAATCCTTTGAGCTTCTTGTTTACTCAAGAACGCTCAGCCGCAGGGTGCTTTTGCGCCCTGCGGTATTGCCGTTTTTATATTTCTGTGATTTATTTGGAGGGAATTGTAAATTTTAATCCTGTTTTATTTTGGCATTTAGTTCATTACTCTTAATTTGAGGAAATTTTGTATGATATGATGGAGGGAATACTAAGTATGAAAAGCAAAAAAACAATGTTAAAAAGAATTATGTCAATATTTCTATCGCTGATGACAATGGCTTTCTCTGTATCGTTTGCTTACGCGTCAACGCCGGTTGCGCTGGCTGAAGCAAATATAACGGTTTATCCGACGGCGAGCGGCGAAATGTTTTTCGGGCAAAAGGTTGGCGATTGGATAACCATTTCAGGCGGCGAGGTTCAATATAACGGAACGGTAGTGCCCGGTCATTTTGAATTTACCAATCCGGATTATTATCCCGACTCGGCAAACAACGCCGAGCGTGCAAGTCTGACCTTTGTTCCGCAGGATACGCAAGCCTATACCGGTTTCAGTATCCGCAGAAGCAGAAATGTTACTTTTAAAGTAAAAAAGGCAACGCCGGTTTTTGTTGATGAGAGTCAGCCGCCTGTTGCAACAAAGATTGAAGCCGGAGCGAAGATTACAACTTCGATTATTTCCGGCGGTCAGGTAATAAATCCTTATAATCCCGAAGAGCCGTACGCGCTGAAAGCGAAATGGCGCTGGAAAGATGAATTCGCCACTGTCAGCGAGAGCGGCTATTATACTGCCAGGCTCGTAGCGGGCACGGGATATGAAGTTCTCGAAATGGATATATATATAGGCATAGCGGGAGATGTTCCCGAAACAAAAATTGAGGAAAAACCCGTTATTGCCGAATTTGAGTATAATCCCAATATAACATGGAAAGATGTTCCCGTTGTGGGAGGCAAAGCGGTATCAAAAGCAACGGGCTTGGAGGTAAAAGGTAAATTTGAGGTTACCGATAAGTGGAAAAACCTTTTGCCGAGAACGGCTGTTACCGAAATTGATATAAAATTCACTCCCAACGATGAAACCGAGGCTCTCCCCAATGAATTTAAAATTCCCGTTACCGTCAAAAAAGCAACTCCGAAGTTTGTCAATGAAAACGGTGAGGAGATTGTTCCCGAGCTGACCGTTCCTTACGGCACAGCGGTTTCTTATGATGTTGCCAATGCACTTAAAAAATTTGTGAATTTTGAAAATCCGTCGGTGGATTACGATAATCTTGACCATATGAGCACCTTGCCCGGATTTAACACAAAGCCCGGTCTGGGAACACATGAATTTCGGGTCAGAGTAAGCGGCGACTCCAACTATGAGCCGGTTATTCTTACATTCAAGCTCACCGTTGTGCCCGTAAAAATCGCTCCGGTCATAACGGGAAATAAAACTCTGCAAATAATATCCACGGACGGAAAACAACACAGTCCTGAGGGAACCTTTGATATTTATGTTAACGGCGCAAAATATAAGAGCGTAAAATACGGAGAAAAGTTTGAATGGGTTCCGACCTCCAGCGGAACTTATGAGCTGAAAGCGGTTTATAATCCGACTGAAAACGACAGATATATTATTGATGATATTTACAGAACCTATGAAGATATTAAGCTTTCATGGAAGCTTTCCGCAACAGGCAGGGATGATAAGATCTATGTTTACGGCGACAGGGTAACGGTTGCGGCTCCCGCTCTTGACCCGTCAAGACCCGAAAAGCCCTATTATGCCTTTGAAAAATGGAGCGTTGTTCAGGGTAATCCGCAGCTTTCGGAGGAAAGTCTTAATAATTCCGAAATCAGCTTCAATATGCCCGATGAGGATGTAAAGCTTGAAGCAGTCTATAAATTCTCTTTTGAGCTTTTCTTTAAATATGTATTTGAAACTATTACAAGCTTTTTCCAAAATGCGTGGAGCGCGATTTTATTAGTCTTTAACTCAATTATTGCAAAGCTATGAATATAAAATATACTTTTTCGGTTTGTACTCCAAGCAAAGGGCAGGGGCGTTTGACCAACGCCCCGAGCCTCTTGCTTAATGCAGCTCATACCTTTAATTTTAAGCAAGAAGCGTCGGCTTTTCGGCTTGCCGAGCAGGAAGGAAGTGAAGCAATATTGTATCAGTATCAGGAGTTTTCGGAAGAGCGATATTCATCCGAAGCAGGCACGGCAACGCTGTTCGGAATTGCTGTTTACCGTTTCAGCAACGGCGCGAAAAAAGAGCTTCTGAAAATACATAATATTTCCGCAGATAAATTCAAGGTTGATATGATTGCGGATTTATGCACGGTCGAACAGCTTGAGCCTGTTCATATTTATGATGTTCTGGACGACAATTTATTGTAACTTTAAACCGGCAGGGGCAGACCTCTGTCGGTTTTTTCGCAGGGAGCAAACAATAATATTAATTCTTTCGTAACTTTTTTGTAATTGCTTTTTTCTTATATAAGTGATATAATTTTAAATAATTTAAAATAGGGGGCGTATTATGAAAAAGTGCATTATTATAGGCGGCGGTCCCGCAGGCTTGACGGCGGGCTACGAGCTTCTCAAAAAATCCGATGAATACGAGGTTGTTATCCTTGAGCAGAGCGAAGCTCTCGGCGGGATTTCAAGAACGGTTAAATATAACGGCAACAGGATGGATATCGGCGGTCACAGATTTTTTTCAAAGGACAAGGATGTAACGGATTTCTGGGCGGAGCTTATGCCGCTTCAGGGCGAGCCGTCGCTTGACGATAAGCTGCTCGGGCGTGAAAAGGCTCTTGCCAAGGGCGGTCCCGACCCCGAAAAAGAGGACAGGGTAATGCTCCTGCGCCGCCGTATATCAAGAATATATTATCTTCACAAATTTTTTGACTACCCTATTTCAATGAAGCCGCAGACCTTTATCAATATGGGATTTACCCGAACAGTAAAAGCAGGCTTCAGCTATCTCAAATCAACGGTTTCCAAAAAAGAAGAAACCTCGCTTGAGAATTTCTATATAAACCGTTTCGGCAAGGTGCTCTATTCAATGTTTTTTGAGGGCTACACCGAAAAGCTTTGGGGCAGGCATCCGAGTGAGATTTCAGCCGATTGGGGAGCACAGCGCGTAAAAGGGCTTTCCATACTCGCGGTTATCAAGGATATGCTTTCAAAGCTTGTGCCGAATAAAAACAGAAAGGTTGAAACCTCTCTTATCGAGGAATTCCAATATCCAAAATTCGGTCCCGGTCAGCTTTGGGAGACCGTAGGCGATGAATTTGTTAAAATGGGCGGCAAAATTCTTTATGACCGTCAGGTTACGGATATCGATATTTCGGGCGGCAAGGTCAACAGCGTCAAGTGTGCAAACGGAGAGGTTTTTGACGGCGATGTGTTCATTTCTTCAATGCCCGTCAAGGATTTGGTAGCAGGTATGGGCGGCGGTGTTCCTGCCGAGAAGCAGGAAATTGCCGCAGGTCTGCCCTACCGTGATTTTGTTACAATCGGTCTGCTGCTCGATAAGCTTAATCTTAAAAACGAAACGGGAATTAAAACCCTCGGCAACATTGTTCCCGATTGCTGGATATATGTTCAGGATGTCGGCGTAAAGCTCGGCAGGATTCAGATTTTCAATAACTGGTCGCCTTATCTTGTCAAAGATCCGCAGAACACCGTTTGGATAGGGCTGGAGTATTTCTGCAACGAGGGCGACGAATTCTGGAGTATGGACGAAAAGGCTTGCGTTGATTTTGCCGTGAGCGAGCTTAAATCCATGGGAGTTATAGACGCTGACGCCAAGGTGCTTGACAGCCACAGAGAAAAGGTTCAGAAGGCTTATCCCGCTTATTTTGACACCTATGACAGAATGGGCGAGCTTGTTGAATATCTTGACTCTTTCGGCAATCTTTATTGCGTGGGCAGAAACGGTCAGCACAGATACAACAATATGGACCATTCGATGGCAACCTCGTTTGAGGCGGTTTCAAATATCCTCAGCGGCAAGCAAAGCAAGGAAAACATCTGGAGCGTAAATACTGAGGCTGAATATCACGAGGAGACCTCGAATGAAAACAACGAAAAAAAGTAAAGGGCTGCTGCCCGTCGCGGTTATCGCGCTGATAGCGATTGCCGCTGAAATCTTTTTATCAAATGCCGTGTGGCTGTTTTATGTTGCGGGCAATAACGGCGTTTCGGATTTTTCTCCGCAGGGCGGGGTATATTCAATAGCGGCAGACAGCAATTCGTTTACGGTTGACGGGCTTGATTTTTCGCTCAATTCAATCAGCTTTAATATCAAAAGCGATGATTTTCAAGCTCAGGACAGGCTCGTTGAAACACAGTTCTATGTTTCGGACGAGGCGGGAACTGCGCTTGTCCGCTCCGAAAAAACTGCGGTGGGCGCATCGCCCCGCAGGGCTACGGTTTATCTGAATTCCTGCGGTAAAGCAAAATCGCTGACGGTTGTGTTCGGCGATTTCAAATCGGATATGACGGTTTCTGCCGTTACAGTAAATCCCGGGTATCGGTTTTCGTTCAATACCGTCAGAGCTTCCGCCCTATTCATTTTGATTGTTGCGGTTTATGTTCTGATGCTCGGCGGCAGCGGCAAAGCTCTGCGAGGGCAAATGTCGTTTAACAAGGCAAGCGTATGCGCCGTGGCTGTTTGCGCGGCGGCAGCGGCGGCAATGTGGCTTTTGTGTGCTTCCAAGGACGGATTAAGCATAATTGCTTATCCGCTTGAGGGCGGAATTGAAAAGTATTCGCCTTATATTCAGCAGTTTGACGCTTTTATGAAAGGGCAGCTTCATATTGATGTTCAGCCCACGGCGGATCTGCTTGCGCTTGAAAATCCTTACAACCCGGTTGAAAGAAGCGGAATTTACTATCTTTTTGACAGGGCGTTTTACGGCGGCAAATACTATTCCTATTTCGGAATTGCGCCGATTTTAACGGTTTATTTTCCGTTTTATCTGTTGTGCGGCGCTCTGCCCGATGACAGCACGGTTATGGGCATATTTTCGCTCATAACGGCGGTCTTTA
>SAMEA3663246__coassemble_877_pt1 | contig 8530 bp, 10 predicted proteins | sample SAMEA3663246__metabat2_high_PE_017 | metagenome-assembled genome bin SAMEA3663246 (sample SAMEA3663246) | pig gut metagenome | biome: pig gut; feature: pig-associated habitat; material: faeces | place: China | collected 2013 | reverse complement strand
TGATAACAAGGCGGGTAAGATACTGAATGGCGTCAAGCGTTTCGCCGCGTCTGCCGATTACCGAGCCGTAATCGTCGCCGCAGCTTATTGAAATGCGAACATCCTCCTCGTCTGCCTCAACGGAAATTTCCGCTTCTTCAACTCCTAGATTTTTAAGGATATTCATAAGATAAGCCTTTGCTTTTGCAAACGGATCGTCTTCATATTCGTAATAAGCTCTCATCTTAGCGGGAGAACCGCCGAAAATGCCGAGAACCTTTGCCTTGGGTCTTTCGATAACATCATATTTAATATCTGCGTCTGCCGGGGCTTCAAGAGCCTTGAGAGCAGCCTCTTTTGCTTCGTCAAGGGTATTGCCGGTGCCGAATGCTTCTTTAATCAAAATTGTCACCACCTGATAAACTAATGAAAGAATGAAGATTATTCTTTATTTGCCGCAATCTGTTTTGTGTTGTTTTCTTTTGAGCGGCGTGCAACCGTTTCGTCTATCATGAGCCTTGCAATCATCTTTTTGGGATTATAGAAATGGCTGATGACAACGGTTGTGAGGAAGCCGAAAATGCTTGATGCAATCCAATAAATACCGATACCTGCGGGGTAGTTGATAACGAAGTAGAGAGAAAACAGCGGCATAAATATAGTCATGCAGCCTGTCATCATGGGATTGCTTGCCATAGCAGGGTTGGATTGCTTTTGTTTAATCTGAGAATAAAGTCCCGTTGCAAATGAGGAGAGGAAGGAGAGAACGGGGATGATCCAGATAATGTGGAATTCGCCTTTGTGTGCCCAGGGGATATCACCGAGTGAGAACAGGCCGAAGAAATCGAAGTTGATGCCGGCAATGGCGTCATAGGTCGCCTGGCTGACTCCCGGTATGCCTTGAAGCTTGTCGATATTTTGGATTATAAGCAGCTCGCTGAGATGAGTGCTTTTGGACATAGCCGAGTTGCCGAGCTTTGCAACGGCGTCGGCAAGGAGCTTTATTTCAGCATCGCTGATTCCCGAAAGGAAGTGGCTCAGAGGATAGTATATTGCGCCGATAAGACCGAAAAGCAGGATAAACTGGAACGCCATGGGCGCGCAGCCCGCGCTCATCGGGTTATAGCCCTCGCGCTCGTAAAGCGCGGAGGTTTCTTCCTGAATTTTTCTCTGGTCGCCTGCAAATTTGGCTTGAATTCTGCGCAGCTTCGGCTGGATGCGCTGAGTTTTCGCCATGCCTTTCTGCTGGCTGATGGTTGTCGGAATCATCAAAAGCCTTGCAAAGAGCGTAAGCAAAACGATGGAAACAGCGTAATTCTGAAAGCCGACGGTGTCATAAATTATTCTGAGCAAGAAGCCGAAAGGTACGCCGAGAATTTCATAAAGTGCGGTCATTTTTTGTCCTCCGAGTGTGAGTGTTTCTTGGGCGGAACGGGATCGTAGCCGCCGGGGAATAGAACATTGCACCTCATAAGCCTGAATAAAGTAAGCAGGGCTCCGCGGAAAGCTCCGTGAACCTCAATCGCCTCAACGGCATAATGAGAGCAGGTAGGGTAATACCTGCACATTGGCGGAAAAAGCGGGGAAATACGCTTTTGATAGAAGCGAATCGCGGCAAGCAAAAATTTTTTCATTTTAAATCAGCCCCCGCATTGCCGCGGATTACTCCGAGCTCCGTTAAATGTTTTTGCATAACGGGCACGAGGTCGCAGCTTTTGAGCTGTTTTGTCTTAAACCTGGCAACAAAAACAATATCCCAATTGCCGCTGCAAAAAGGATAAACTGAGGAGAATGCCGCCCTTATAATGCGGCGGCATCTGTTTCTCTCAACTGCGCTTCCGAGTTTTTTGGCGGCGGTTATGCCTATGCGGCAGCCCGGTCCTCTGCCTCTGACAGCGTAAGTCACAAGCCGGGGAGAGGCTTTAACCTTGCCCTTGCCGTAAGCGCGGTGAAACTCTGTGTTTTGTTTAAGAGTTAATGCTCGGGACATTCTGCGTCAATCCTTTTTCGGATTAATAAGAAAGCTGCTTTCTGCCCTTTGCTCTGCGGCGGGCAAGAACCTTGCGGCCGTTTCTGTCAGCCATTCTTTTGCGGAAGCCGTGCTCCATCTTGCGATGACGCTTCTTGGGCTGATAAGTTCTCTTCATTTTGCAAACCTCCGTTTCAATTTATAATTATGAAACAATCAAGATTAAATGCGGCGAGATTCGCGCAGTTAAAAATGATTATTAAGCATAACAAACCAAGGGGGCGTAACCGCGCAAAGATTAAATCGGCGGTTATTCGAGTTTATATTATATAACAGCTTGACCTCTTATGTCAACATTTTTTTGAATTAACTTAAAAATCTTTGTTTTTGCTTGAAATGCGTAAAGGCTTGTGCTATACTCTATTATGTATCGTTATCATTAAAATGCCGTATTATCGAAAAAAGTGTGAAGTAAACAGGTTTGGAGGAGAACATATAATGGAATCTCTCAATGAGATGTGGCAGCTTGTCCGTGAAAGGCTTAAAGAAAGCTGCGGCGAGGTCATATATGACATATGGATAAAGCCGCTTGAAATTATCAGCTTTGACGGAGCGAAAGCAGAGCTTGCGTCAAGCGAGTTTATGAAGAAAATAATTGAGCAAAAATTCGGCACGGCAATCCGAGAGGCGTTCAGAGTTGTTATGGGCTTTGATGTTGAAGTGGAGCTTATTGACCCGAATGCGGCGGTGCAGACAAAGGAGCTTGCCGAAAAGGAAGCATCCGTCAGCATTGAAAAAAACACATTTGAAACCTTTGTTGTCGGTCCGTCAAACCGCTTTGCCCATGCGGCGGCTCAGGCAGTTGCGGCAACTCCGGGAGCGGCTTACAATCCGCTTTTCATTTACGGAAACGCAGGTCTGGGCAAAACTCACCTGCTCTGCGCCATAAGCAGCGAAATAAAGAGCAAAAATCCCAATGCGGATATTATTTTTACACGCGGCGAGGATTTTGTTAATCTTATTGTTGACGGAATCAACAAGAAAACGATGGATAAAATCCATGAGAAATACAGAAACTGTGATGTTCTGCTCGTTGACGATATTCAGTTTATTGCAGGCAAGGAATCAACTCAGGAGGAATTTTTCCACACCTTTAACGCCCTTACTCAGGACGGCAAGCAGATAGTTCTTACCTCCGACCGCAAGCCAAAGGATATTGAAATTCTTGACGAGCGCCTCAGAAGCCGTTTTGAAATGGGTCTTATTGCGGATATTCAGCCGCCCGATATTGAAACGAGAATGGCTATAATCCGCCGTAAGGCTGATATGCTCGGTCTTGAGCTGCCCCCCGATGTGGTTCAGTTTGTTGCGGAAAAAATCAAGTCCAATATCCGTCAGCTTGAGGGAGCGGTTAAAAAAATGAACGCGCTTGTCAATATTGACGGCTCGTCGGTCAATATGGCTATGTCGCAGACGGCAATAAAGGACATTATGAATGACAGCAGACCCGTTTCCGCTACGGTCAATTCGATTATTTCCGAAACGGCGAGAACCCTCGGCGTTTCTCAAAGCGATATAATTTCCAAAAAGAAAGATGCGGCAACGGCAAAAGCAAGGCAGGTAGCGATATATATCGTCAGAGAAATGACGGATTTGACTCAAAAGGAAATCAGCGCCTATTTTGGCGGCAGAGACAGGACAACCATTCTTTATTCCATCGACTCGGTTTCCGAAAACATCAAAAAGGATTCTGCTCTCAAAAAGACGGTTGACAATATTATCAAGAATGTTCAGGAGCAGTAATATACATTAATAATTTATGAGGTAATCCATGGGACTTTTTAAGAGAATTAACAAAGGTCTGAAAAAGACAAGGGACAGTATGACCGGCGCGATAAACGCCGCGCTCTACGGCAAAAATGAAATCGACGACGATTTTTACGATGAGCTTGAAGAAATCCTTGTTATGGCGGATGTCGGAGTAACAACCGCTCAGGAAATCGTTGAAAAGCTCAGAGACGCGGTTTTCAAAAAAAATCTGCGCAGGGCGGACGATGTTAAGGCTGAAATCAGAAATATCGTTGCCGAGCTGCTCAGCGGCGGCGAGGAGCTTGATATGATAACCGTTCCGTCGGTTATCCTTGTAATCGGCGTCAACGGCGTAGGCAAGACAACCTCAATCGGCAAGATGGCGGCAATGTTCAAGGCGGAGGGCAAAAAGGTTATCCTCGGCGCCGCCGATACTTTCAGAGCCGCCGCCATTGACCAGCTTGAGATTTGGGCTGACCGTGCGGGCGTTGATATCGTTAAGCATAAAGAGGGCGCTGACCCTGCGGCAGTAGTGTTTGACACAATTTCCGCAGGCAAGGCGAGAAACGCCGATATAATCATTTGTGACACGGCGGGCAGGCTTCACAACAAGAAAAATCTTATGGAAGAGCTTGCAAAGATTTACCGTGTTATTGACCGTCAGCTTCCTTATGCCGACAGAGAGGTGCTGCTCGTGCTTGACGCAACCACGGGTCAGAACGCCGTCAGCCAGGCAAAGGAGTTTAAAGATGTTGCCGAAATAACGGGAATTATTCTCACCAAGCTTGACGGAACGGCAAAGGGCGGCGTTGTGCTTGCGATTAAAAACGACCTCAAAGTTCCGGTTAAATTTATCGGCGTGGGCGAGGGTATAGACGATCTCAGACCGTTTAATCCCAAAGCTTTTGCAGACGGACTGTTTGAAGAGGACAAAGACGAGGAATAATATAACTATGGACTATATAATTGCTACTCATAATTTAAAAAAGCGCGATGAGCTTCAGCGGATTCTCGCTCCTCTCGGAATCAGAGTTTTGCTTGCCGAGGAGGCGGGCGTTGAGCTGACCGATGTTGAGGAAACGGGAACAACCTTTGAAGAAAACGCTTTTTTGAAAGCGGAAAGCGGCTGCCGTGAGAGCGGTATGCCCTGCATTGCGGATGATTCCGGGCTTGCGGTTGATTATCTTGACGGCGCACCCGGCGTTTATTCCGCAAGATATGCCGGCGAGCACGGCAATGACGCCGCAAACAACGCAAAGCTTTTGAAAGCGCTTGAGGGCGTTGAGCCTGCCGACAGAGGCGCGGCGTTTGTGAGCGTTGCCTGCTGTGTTTATCCCGACGGAAGAAAGATTGTTGCCCGCGGTGAATGCAGAGGAACAATAGGCTTTGAGGAGGTCGGACACGGCGGCTTCGGCTATGACCCTCTTTTTCTGCCCGTTGAATACGGCGGAGAAAAGACTATGGCGCAGCTTACCGCCGATGAAAAAGACGCAATAAGCCACAGAGGCAAATCCGTGCGCCGCCTCGCGGAGCAGATTGGAGAGAACAGTTAATGACAAGCAAGGAGAGGGCACAGCTCAGGGCTCAGGCAAACAGCCTTGAACCCCTGTTTCAGATAGGAAAGGGCGGAATGTCGGACGCTCTTGCGGCTCAGACCGCAGACGCTCTGCGTAAAAGGGAGCTTATTAAGCTCAAGGTGCTGCTTGAAAGCGCGCCCGAAAGTCCGCGCGATTTTGCGGAAAAGCTTGCCGCGGCAACGGGCAGCGAGGTTGTTCAGGTGGTCGGCGGAAGCATAGTCCTTTATAAAGAAAACCCCGACAAGGATAAGGAAGAAAAGAAAAAGAAGCCTGCCAAAAAAGGCAAGCCTCTTTCAAAGGTGAAAGCCAAAAGAGCCGCCGCCGAAAAGCGTGAGGCGGAGGAGAAAAAAAGAAATATGGTTTTAATGACACGCAAATACAATACATTTTTTTGGAATGGGCTCCGGTGAACACGCTTACAAAAAAAGAAAAAGAGATTTTTACGCAAAGAAGCGATACGGCAGAAATTCATCCGGCAACAAATGATATAATCAGACGCGGCATTTCGCCAAAAAACCACAGTAAATCCGCGTGAAAAAATTTTTTAATTTTATTTGCAACAAAAACAAGATATTGACACACTTATTTAATGTGTGGTATAATCGCACTCCATACGAGTCGGAAAGGTAATGCAATGGGAAAAGACAGCGGCATTAAGCCGATTGCTCAAAACAGAAAAGCATATCACGATTATTTCGTGCTTGAAAAGCTTGAGGCGGGCATTGAGCTGTTCGGAACGGAGGTTAAATCCGTCAGAGCGGGCAAAATCAACCTCAAGGATTCATGGTGCTTTGTCAAGGACGGCGAGATGTTTGTCAACGGTATGCATATCAGCCCTTATGAGCACGGCAACATTTTCAACCGCGATCCGCTCAGAACAAAGCGGCTGCTGCTCCATAAAAGAGAGATAAGGCGGCTGTATGCTCAGGTTAAGCAGGAGGGGCTTGCCCTCGTTCCGCTGAGCGTTTATTTTAAAAACGGGCGTGCAAAGGTTGAAATCGGGCTGTGCAAGGGCAAAAAGCTCTATGATAAGCGCGAAACCGCCGCAAAAAAAGACGCTCAAAGATCGATTGAGCGCAATTTGCGCCGTTAATACAATAAATATATGGGGATGAAAGGATTTCGACGGGGAATCCGAGCCCGGATAAGCGAGTAGCGGGGCGGGACCGCTATAAAATCCGCAAATTAAATTTAAACGACAACAATAAAGTTGCACTTGCTGCTTAATTAAGCAGCCGTCTTTGTGCGGAGGACTGCGGCCGCACATAAGGCGTCGATCAGCAGTGACCGTGAACGGGTAACGCCTGATAGCCCGTCATGAATAATCCGGCTACCAAGCGCCGAAGCCTGCCCGGCGGCGTCGGCGTGAGGGAATGTTAAAAGACGGGATACACTCGTAGAAAGTCCCTGCAAAGATTTTTCGGACGCGGTTTCGATTACCGCCATCTCCACCAAAAAAACAGGTGTCGGCGCGTTTTTCGCGCCGACGGTGAATAAAAGTGCAAAGGAGGAATTGTTAATGAAAAAGAAGAATTTGCCCGTTATTGCAGTTGCAGTAGTTGCGGTCTGCCTTGTTGCCGTTGCGGCGGCGCTTGTAATTAAAGCGGGCGGAAACAGCCCCGGAATTCAGTCGGATGTTACCGAAAGCGTCGGAAACAATTATTATTACAACACGACTGACGACAGAACGCCTTCGTCAACCATTCAGGCGATTATCAGCACAACAGCTCAGGTGTTTACCGACACCTTTGTCCCCTCCTCGGAGCAAAGCAAAACCGACGCTCCCACTCAGAAGCCTCAGCAGACAAATCCCACAACCGTTCCATCAACCCAAAAGCAGGAGGAAGTAACGGTTCCGCAGCTCAACGAGGATGATATGTCGCACGCGGGAGCAAACACGGGTAAGGCGGTTTCGCCCGGCAAGGATTTGCCGCCGGATATGTCGTTTTACGGCTTGAGAAAGCAGGGCTATGACATTATCGGCAAAAAAGACTACATATATAATAACGATAAAGACCCCGATTGTATGCAGAAGAATTTCGGCTACAACAAGCTTTATGATGCGGGCGCAAGTCTTATTGATTTCAGCATCGATACCGTCAGGCTTGAGTTCGCCTACGGCGGCAAGGAATGGATGATTCAGCTCTGGAAGGGTCAGTATATTTCGGGCAAGGTCGGCACCGTCGGCGGCGAAATCGGAGTTTACACAAGACCCAAGGGAACCATTTCCGCAATCGGCCATTACAACTGTGCCGAGGAAGAAGATTGGCTCAATATGGAAATGACGGTTATGTGGGATGAATTCGGTAACGGCGAATATCTTCCCCAGCTCACGAGAAACTACACCGAGTATTGGTGGGCAACCGGCTTTGTTGACGGTCAGCTTGCCAACCGCAATGATTCTTCTCCGCTCAGAATTCTCGGCAGAATTACTTTCAAGGACGAGGAAATGGCGGTTAAATTTGAAGAAGCCCTTGTTAAAAAAGGCTTTACCCGCGTTTCAACCTTTACACCCGATGTTATTGACACCTATAAACGCTACGGCAACGATGTCATTTTCCTTTGGCAGGATGTAAGATAATCTTACGGAATCAGACTCCTGACCCCGTTCGGAGTTGATATATAAGCACATGACCTAATTACCCGGATATTACATATCCGCAGGGAGGAATTCAAATGAGTAAATTAAATATGACCAAGCAGAAAATCATTATTTTGGCAATCAGCGCGGTTGTAGTTATTGCCGGTTCGGTTGCCGCAGTAACGCTGATAAAAAATTTCAGCAAGGCAAAAGAGGATACAACAACGGCAGGCACTGTTCCCGAGTATGTTTTTGAAACCTATTATGAAACATATCCCGAATATGTTACCGACGCTGACCATTCAGCCGTTACAGATCCCTCGGGCAATATGCTTACCACTATCAAGAAGGTTGTAAAAACAACAAAAAAGGTTGCAAGCAACAACAAAGCAACCACAACCAAAAAGGCTGCCGCAAAAACCACAAAGAAGGCAGAGGGCAACACAGGTCTTGTTCCCAACGCCATAACCGATCAGCAGCTCGCGGGTTACAGATATGACCCTCAGGGTAATTTCTATTATACCGACGATAAGGACTGCTGGCAGAAGAATGCGGGCTACAGCGAAATTTACGATAATATGGCTCCTGCCGCAGGAAATAGGCGAAAAGAAAAAA
>SAMEA3663246__coassemble_875_pt1 | contig 8537 bp, 3 predicted proteins | sample SAMEA3663246__metabat2_high_PE_017 | metagenome-assembled genome bin SAMEA3663246 (sample SAMEA3663246) | pig gut metagenome | biome: pig gut; feature: pig-associated habitat; material: faeces | place: China | collected 2013 | reverse complement strand
GATAGCAAAAAACATAAAAGCTTTTTCATTTTCATACCTCGCAGTTAATGATTTAATTAATAATTATAATAATACAAAATTAAAAATTATTCAAGTAGAATTTTACATATGCCGCCGCCAAAGTTTTTAGCACTCGCAGCTTTTGAGTGCTAATCTTTACAGTTTGTTCAAATATTCTTAACAGAATATACCATATAAAGCACTATACTAAGAGCGTAAAAATTACGAAGCGCCGTTTTGCGGCGCTTTCAGGACTGTAAAGGGGATTAAAATGAGAACAAGGCAATTCAAATCCGAATCCAAAAAGCTGATGGATATGATGATTAACTCAATCTACACGCACAAAGAAATCTTTCTGCGTGAAATCATTTCAAACGCATCAGACGCACTCGACAAGCTCTATTTCCGCTCTCTGACGGATTCCTCCGTCGGTCTCGGTGCGGATGATTTTGTTATCCGCATTGACCTTGACAAGGAAAACCGCACAATCCGAGTAAGCGATAACGGCTGCGGCATGACCGAGGACGAGCTGGACAGCAACCTTGGCACTATCGCCAAAAGCGGCTCTCTTGCTTTCAAGAACGAAAACGAAAAAGCAGAGAATGTTGACATTATCGGTCAGTTCGGCGTCGGCTTCTACTCGGCGTTTATGGTCAGCGACAAGGTAACGGTTGAAACCAAGGCTTTCGGCAGCGATGAAGCATTCCGTTGGCAGTCAAGCGGCGCGGAGGGCTACACCATAGCTCCCTGCGAAAAAGACAGCTTCGGCACAACAGTCACAATGCATTTAAAGCCCGACACGGAGGACGAGAATTACAGCGAATACCTCGACCAATACAGAATAAACGAGCTTGTCAAAAAGTATTCCGACTATATACGCCACCCCATTCAGATGGAATACAAAACGAGCAAGCCCGTTGAGGGCGAGGAGGGCAAGTTTGAGGATGTTACCGAGCTTCGCACCCTCAACAGCAGAATTCCGCTTTGGAAGAAGAACCGCTCGGAAATAACCGAGGACGAATACAACAAGTTTTACAGGGAAAAATTCTATGATTTTGAAGACCCCGCAAAGGTTATTCACACCAGCGTTGAGGGTCAGGCAACCTACCATGCGCTGATGTATATTCCGAAGCGCGCGCCCTTTGATTTCTATACAAAGGACTATGAAAAAGGTCTCCAGCTCTACTCCAAGGGCGTTCTGATAATGGATAAATGCAGCGATTTGCTGCCCGATTATTTCAGCTTTGTCAAGGGTCTTGTTGACAGCGAAGACCTTTCCCTCAACATTTCGCGTGAGATGCTCCAGCATGACAGACAGCTCAAGCTGATCGCGAAAACGATTGAAAAGAAAATCCGCTCCGAGCTTGAAAAAATGCTCAAAAACGAGCGCGAGGCTTATGAGGAATTCTTCAAGGTTTTCGGAATTCAGCTCAAATTCGGCGTTTACAATGAATACGGTCTGCATAAAGAGGATTTGAAGGATCTGTTGCTTTTCACCTCATCAAAAGAGAAAAAGCTTGTCACCCTCAAGGAATATGTTGAGAGAATGGCAGAGGGGCAGGATGCAATTTATTATGCCTGCGGCGAAACCGCCGAAAAAATCGAAATGCTCCCGCAGTGCGACGCCGTTCAGGAAAAGGGATATGAGGTTCTTTATCTGACGGAGTATGTTGATGAATTCGCGCTTAAAATGCTCGGCGAATACGACGGTAAGAAGTTCATAAATATCTGCGACGAACAGCTTGACCTTGACACCGAAGAAGAGAAAAAGGCGCTTGAAAGCGAAAACGAGCAGTCAAAGGATATGTTTGAAGAAATGAAAAACGCCATCGGCGACGGCGTAAGCTCGGTTCGCTTCACGGGCAAGCTCAAAAAGCATCCCGTTTGCCTGACCAGCGAGGGCGGCATTTCGCTTGAAATGGAAAAAACGCTCAATTCTATGCCCGGCGCAGACGAAAACAAAGTAAAAGCCCAAATCGTTTTGGAAATCAACGCCGAGCATCCCATTGCGGAAAAGCTGAAAAAGCTCTATTCCGACGATAAAGATACTCTCGGCAAATATGCAAAGTTGCTTTATGACGAGGCTTGCCTCATCGGCGGGCGTAAGCTTGACGATCCCGCAGAGCACAGCCGCCTTGTTTGCGAGCTTATGACAATTTAACAATTAAATGAACCGCTCCGAGCTGTTTTTTACAGCTCGGAGCGGCTTTGTTTTATCCGATTATTCAATACCTGCAAGCTTCAGGTTTTCCTGATGCTCCTCATAGGTTTCTGCGTAATAATAATTTGCATTTTCGTCATGGCAAAAATAAAGGTAGGGAACATCGGCGGGATTGAGCGCGGCATTTATAGTCTTTAATCCGGGATTTGATATCGGACCCGCAGGCAGAGCGGCACACTTATAGGTGTTATAATAGCCGTTATAGCGGTTGATGTCGCCCGTAAGATAGGGCTTGACATTGCGCTCAATATAGTAAATGGTTGAATCCATCTGCAGCTTCATTCCCGCTTCAAGACGGTTATAAATTACGGCGGCAATCTTCGCAACCTCCGAGGATTTTGCGCCTTCTTTTTCGATAATTGAAGCAACGGTCAGAACCTCGTCAAAGCTATACCCGAGCGAGGACGCTTTTTGGAGCATTGAGTCCGTTATCTTTGCTTTGCCGTTACGGAGAAATTTGCCTATTGCGTCCTGCGGCTTTTGATTTGTATAAAATTCATAGGTATCGGGGAAAAGATAGCCCTCAAGCCTGAAACATCGGTTGGAATTTGACGGGATTTTCGCAACAAGAGGATAGTAGCTGTAATCATAAGTCTGCGCCGTTGTCATCAGTTCATCAAAAGAAGCCACGCCTTTTTCTTCAAGCTTTTTGAATATCTGAGTCAGCGTTTCTCCCTCGCTTACCGTAACTCTGACCGTTTCTTTAGTCGGTGCGGCGGTTGAAGCATCAGCTTTAACGGTTGTCCTCTCCGTTGATCTCGGCATTTCAGCCGATGACTGCTGTTCTTTATTGCCCGCTGAAACCGAAGGGAAAAGATCCGTTGAAGCAGACGCATAAATGGTTTCGCCATCGGAATATTCCGCTGTAATCGTCTGTTCATTGAAGGCATTTACAGCCTGTGATAAATCATATGTAACAGCAGCGCTCTGTGAAGCTGTTTCAAGCGGAACATCAGGCTTCTTTTCTGAGCAAGCCGCCGCAGTCAATATAAGCACCCCTGCCGACAAAGCTCCGGCTATTCTGATAATTTTCATTTTTATCTCCTGAATTTAATATTTTTATTTATTATATCAAACTTGTATTTTGATTTCAAGATTTATTGCCGTTTGAAGCCAAAAAAGAGCCGCCGCAAAATGCGACGGCTCTTAAAGCCTTAGCTGTTTTCGGTTACTTGATCAGTCGGCAATCAGTCTTCTTTCTTTCTTGAAACGATTACATATGCCGCTGCCGCTGCGCCTGAGATAACTGCAAATGCGGTTATACCTGCTGCTGCAGAACCTGTTGAGGGAATGTCAACATCGACATTATCCCATGTTGCTTCAAAGACAAGATCCTCTGAGCCCATCTTCTCGGGAACTTCGGGATTCCAGCCTGTGAACTCTGCGCCGTCCTTTTCAGGATCAGCGGGAACGGGAATCTTTGTGCCTTCAAGAACCTTGTAGGTCTTATAAACCTCGCCGTCAACCATATAGGTTACGGTGTGGGTATGCTTAACAAGAGCTGCAATGCCGCCGATAACGAGTACGCCGCCTACTATTGAAACGCCCGTAATGAGAGCTGCATTTGAAGCGCCTACGATAGCAGCGATAGCGCCGCCTGCAACAACTGTTCCGCCGACTACAATGGCTACGAACTCCTTGTCAATCTCCCACTGAGCGGTGAATACAAGATCTTCCGCGGGCATTGTGGCGGGAACTTCGGGCTCCCAACCTACGAACTTATAGCCGAATTTCTCGGGATCCTCGGGAGGAACGGGAACGCTGTCGCCGGGCATAAGACCCGTGTACTGTTCATAGGTCTTGCCGTCATCAAGAAGATAAGTTACCGAATAATCTCTGGGTGCTTTCCACTCTGCCTCGAATACAAGGTCACGAGCAGGCATTGTTGCGGGAACCTTGGGCTGCCATCCTGCAAATACCTCTAACTCAGGATCTGCGGATTCGGGATCTGCGGGTACGGGAACCTCGGAGCCGTATACGACATCCTCATATTCCTGATAAACCTCGCCCTTGTTCATATAGGTTACTTTATAGCTGTTGATTGAGAAGAATGCTGTTGCAACGATATCGCTTGTGCCCATTACTTCGGGAACAGGCTCTGTGCCGTCCTCATTAACAGCCCACTTAACGAAGGTGTAGCCTTCGATTTCGGGGTCTTCTGCGGGAGCGGGAATTGCTGCTTCTTCTTCAACGCTGTATTCATCGTAAACCGTGCCGTCGGGAAGCTTATAGGTAATCTTATGCTTTACGCGAGCCCACTTTGCTTCAAGAGTAAGATCCTCTGCGGGCATTTTGCCGTCCTCGGGCATATTGTTCCAACCGTCAAATTCATAGCCTTCTCTGGTGGGTTCTTCAACGCCGGAAATATCGGTTCCCTCGGGATATTCAAACTCGATTGAGTTATCGCCGTTTGCAAACAGACCTTCGCCTGCATCCAAGGTGAGTACAAAGGTGGGAATGGGTTCCCAGATAGCGTTTAAGCTTACATTGATTGCGGGCATTGTTTCAGGCAGTGTTGTTGGAACGCCGTCATTATTTGCCCAGCCTCTGAATATATAGCCTTCTTTGGTGGGGTTAGCGGGAAGAGAAATATCTGCAAGCTTTGTTCCGTAAGGAACGGTTGCAGTGAATATTGAACTTGAATCGGCAAACTCACCTGTGCCTGCGTTAAGTGTAAGTCTGTAAGAAACAACATCCCATGCTGCGGTAAGTGCCAAATCAGCCGCGCCCATAACGAAAGGAGTTGTTACGATAACACCTGACTCATTCATCCAGCCGCTGAAAGTGCTGCCTTCTTTGGTGGACTCGGGAAGTGAGTCAACGGTTTCGCCGCATTTAACTTTGATATCAGCAACAGTGCTGCCGCCCTTAGAATCAAAGGTTATTGTATATTCCTTTGCCGAATATGAGCCTTCAAGCTCAACACTGCCGTCAGGCATTTCGAATTCGGTTCCGGGAGCAATGGGGTCGCCGCCGTCATATACCCAGCCGTTGAAGGTATAGCCCTCAACATCCGTGGGAGCAGCGAGAACTACCTTGTCTCCCTCTTTAAGACCTTTGACCGTCTCGGGAGCCTGTGCGCCTTCGGGAGCTTCGGTGAGCTGATAGCTGAGCTGATGTATTTTATTGTAATTTGCAGTGAAAGTTGCATCGCCGCTTACCGTTGCGGGGAGATCGGGAGACCACGAGGTGAATTCGTAATCAGCCTTTGTGGGATTCTCAGCGGGATAAGCGGGAACATCGCCGAAATAATATACGGTTGACTTGGTTCTGTTGCCGTCGCTGAACTGAGCGCCTTCGCCTGCGTCAAAAATATAGGTATAGGGAATGTCCTCCCAAACGGGATAAATATCTACATTTTCTGCGGGCATTGAAGAAGGAACGGGATTGCTTGTATTGTCACTGTTAAGCGACCAACCAGCAAATCTGCTTCCTTCCTTATAAGGATTATAATCCGGGCTAGGAATAACCGCTCCGTAAAAAACTTCATGGGGCTCCGTGCCGTCATTGTAATGATAAGTTGCCGTATACTTATTTCTTGAATAGTATACATTCAATACGGAAGTGCTGTCGGTGCTGACGGTGATTGAAGCGTCGCTCTTCGCTGTGTCGAGTGAGAAGCCCTCGGGAGCAGCCGCAGGAGTTACAACCTCGCCTGCTTCAGCCTTAACCGTGCGGGTGTTGGGAGTTGTGGGATAACTGCCGTTAACATCCATAACATACTCGTTAAGAGTATAGGATGTGGGAGCTTTTGACCAAACTGCATAAACAGTCTGATCATCATAATCATATGCAAGATCGGAGCCGTCAACGAGAACATTTGCAAGATCATTGTCCGAAAGGTCTGTTCTGCTTATCGGCGTAGCTGACCAGCCTTCAAAAGCAAAGCCTGCTCTGACAGGAGCTTCGGTATTAGCAAGATTTGATGCTGAGGTGCCGATAATTCCGGATGCCTTGGAGGTATCCGTGCCGTTTGAAGCAAAGGTTCCGCCGTTGGCATTGAGGATAAAGTCGCTTGTGGTGGAAACAGTAGCGGCATTGGTGGTAAATTCGGGTTCCCACTCACTCATTGCCCAGTTGCTGTCTCTTGTTGCGCCTTCCTCGCCCTTAGGCATATCTACAAAAAGAAGATAACCTGCATCGCAAGTGCTCAGGCTGTTATAAAGTGCGGGAACCTGAGCGGAGCCGGAAGAATTAACCGTGTTTGTGAGCTCGTTGTTGAGAACTTGCATATCAAACTCAAAAGCCCAGTCTGTATCAACGAGCTTATAGTTTTTGTTTGAACCAAACTCAAGCGCAAGTGCGATAAGATCGTTGTTATCGAAGAAATCTGCGGGAACCTTTCCGTTAGTAACGAGAATGTTTCCGGGATTCTGCCTGAGGAACTTGGTTTCATCTGCCTGCCAAACAGCAGTATCGCAGGAGAGCTGGCAAATGCCGCCCATATATTCGTCGTTTGTGGTAACTCCTCTCTTAACACCGTCTACAAAATCGGTTTTAAGATATCTTGAATCCCACTGGAATCCGTTTTCACCTGAATTTGTTGCATAATCCGTTGCAACATAAACTCTGGCCTTTATAGCCTCACCCGGCTTTGCTCTTGTTGTTTCAATCCATTCGCCGGATTCTGCATCAAGCCTGAAAAATTTGGTAGTATAGGTGATTGCAAAACCATCATCAGTCTGATAGTTCCATGCCGATGCCGCAATAGTCATTGTGCTGAACATCATAACCAACGCAAGGAACAGCGCCAATGATTTTTTGAATCGCGTCATGTGTATATTCCTCCCTTTTTAAATTACGGAAAGCTGCAAAGACACTTCCCTATAATGATACAGTTCATTTTAACATATAGTTTTATTAATTGCAAGCACTTTTTATGATAATTTGGAAATAAATTGCATAAAAAATTTAAACAAAATTAAAATTATGCCTGATTCTTATCTTCGGCAGGCTCGGTATCTATGACTTTTGCCGCTCTTATTCTTGCAAGCTCATACATCATAGTTTCACGCGTTTTGCCGTTTACATTGAAGAACAGAAGTGTAACGCCCTTCATAAATCTGCCGATTGCGGGACCGAGAGCGAAAATGGTCCAAATTCCCGCAAGCATTTTTGCATCCGTCTGCGGAACAAGAACTCCGTTTGCGTCAAGCAAGGGCTTATAGTGGATAGCGTCAACGATAATACCGCTGAGAATTGTTGAAAGCTGAGTTGTAAGCAGGGTTATATAACCCATGGCGGCAGTTATCGTTCCCTCGTTTCTTATGCCTGTTTTCCACTCAACATAGTCATAAAGATCGCCGTTGAGCGCCGTGCTGCAGTATCTCTGGATACTGTTGACAGAGCCGCAAACGGTAAGGGCGAAGATAATCCAGATAATATTTACAAGATTGTTGCTTGTGGGCTTATATCCGATAAGCCACATAACAAAATAGGAAATACCGCAGAACATATAGCTGCCTGCCGCAAGGTTACGAAGACCGAATTTCTTTGTAAGCTTGGGTGCAAGGGGGAGCACAAAGTAGCTCGGCAGACCCGTAAACAAGCCCGAGATTGTGCCGAGCGATATTTTGCCCATGCAGTTGAGCCAGAAGTAATTCTCAACCTGCCTGCCGACCGCCTTGCCGAGAGCAAAGAAGTTTTTAATGAGCAAAACCCACATCGGTCGGCAAGTGCCGACGGATTTTATGGTTTTTATTATATTTATCTGATTCATTTCGTCTCTTGAAGCAAGAGGCACTCTTTCCTTCAATGAGAAGAAGCCGTAGGTTCTGAATATAACAACGCTGGCAATAAACAGGAAAGCACCGCCCATAAATATATATCTCGACGGTATGCTTCGCGGCAGATAGTCAACAAAGAACGGGAACAGCGATGGCAGCCAAACACCCGCGAGGTCAACATAGGCGTCCGTAGCAATCAAACGGTTTCTTTCGGCAACATTCGGCGTCAGATTAAACAAAATCGCCTGATAGCTTGGGTTATAAAATGAGTTTGCTATTGAACCGATATAATTCAGCGCAAGGAACCACACAAAAATCGCCGTTTGGCTCATTCCTCCGGGAAGTATCCACGGAACAAATGCCGAGAAAAACCAGAACGGCAAAGTCAGAATAAGCCAGGGTCTTACTCTGCCCCAACGGGTTCTTGTTCTGTCAATCAGCGGGCCGGAAATCGCATTGTCAAAGGTATCCATAACTCCGCAGACCGCGCTCGAAAAGCTGAGAATAGAGGGTTTAGCTCCGAGGAATGTTGTCTGGAAGAAAAACAGGTTTGTTCCGCTGAAGGTCTCCCAGTTTTTATCGCCGAAGCC
>SAMEA3663246__coassemble_807_pt1 | contig 8950 bp, 8 predicted proteins | sample SAMEA3663246__metabat2_high_PE_017 | metagenome-assembled genome bin SAMEA3663246 (sample SAMEA3663246) | pig gut metagenome | biome: pig gut; feature: pig-associated habitat; material: faeces | place: China | collected 2013 | reverse complement strand
CTCCGACGAGGGCGTTTTTGAAATAAGAACAGAGCCGAATGACTGCGGCGCAATCCGTGAAGACCTTGAAGCAAAGGGCTATTCCTTTGTTTCCGCAGAGGTTGAATATGTTCCGTCAACATACACCGCACTCACCGACCCCGACGATATTAAAAATATGGCGAAAATGCTTGAAATGTTTGAAGATAACGATGATGTTCAGGCTGTTTGGCATAACTGGGAGAATGCCGACGACGCCGAATAATAAACCGTTGGCGCTGTCGCACTAAGCGAAGAACAAAAGAAACGAATTTAACAGAAAATGGCTTGTATTGGAAATTCAACCGATACAAGCCATTTTAGTATCGTATTTAAAGTTAAAATTATAACTTAATGTTTCTTTTTAGCCGTTTTTTCCGATTTGGCTTTTCTCTGCGCCGACATCGAAAGAAAACGGCTTCTTCATCTTATTGTGACAACCCCTTTTTATGTTTTTACACGGCACGGCGAAAAAAATAAATTTTCGCTTTTATTTTGTTTAATACCCTTGAATTCTTATCAAAAGATGTTATACTTTTATAAAAACAATAATATCTTACGCGGAGGTTAATTATATGGCAAGATTTCTCTTTTCCGCCTTTGCCGACGAAGCTTCACCCAATATTCTCGAGCAAATAGCCGCCTGCAAAGCCAACGGCATCGAATACATCGAGCTGAGAAATGTAAACGGCAAAAATATCTCGAATTTTTCCGTTGACGAAGCGAAAAAGCTTAAAGAAACTCTCGATGAAAACGGAATGAAGGTTTCTTCAATCGGCTCTCACTACGGCAAGATTGAGATAACCGATGACTTTGCGCCGCACTTTGAAGCTTTCAAAAACACGGTGGAGGTTGCCAAGGTTCTTGAAGCAAAATACATAAGAATGTTCAGCTTCTTTTTCACCAAGGGAGAAAAACCCGAGGATTATAAGGACGAGGTTTACGCCCGCCTTACGGCAATGGTTGATTATGCCAATGAACACGGCGTTCTCTGCTGCCACGAAAACGAAAAGGATATTTACGGCGATATAACCGAAAGATGCGTTGAGCTTGCCGAACATTTCGGTTCAAGGCTCGGCTGCATTTTCGATCCCTCCAACTACATTCAGTGCGGCTCAAACACTCTTGAGGGCTTCAAGCTTCTCAAAGACCGCGTAACATATATGCATATCAAGGACTGCATCGGCGCGAGCAACACGGTTGTTCCCGCAGGCAAGGGCGACGGTCATCTTGAAGAAATTCTGCGTATGCTTGACGAAAAAGAGGGCGTTTATTTCCTCTCCGTTGAGCCTCACCTCAGAGTTTTTGAGGGGCTCGACGCTCTTGAGCCCGATGACGCAACTGCAAAGGGAATGAACAAGGAATTTGTTTATCCCGATAACAAATCGTCGTTTGCGGCAGCTTGCTCAGCAATTCACACAATGATTGAAACCAAAATTCAGCCCGTAAGGCTCGGCATCATAGGCGTGGGCAATATGGGTACTTCACACATAAAGATGCATCTTGAGGGCAAGCACAAGGAGCTCCGCATAACCGCCTGCGCCGATATCGTGCCCGAAAGGCTTGCAGCGGCAAAGGAGCTTATGCCCTCGCTGAAAACCTTTGATTCCGCGGAAGCTCTCATTGACAGCGGCGAGGTTGACGCTGTTATTATCGCTACTCCGCACTATGACCACTCCCCCATTGCACAGTATGCATTCAAAAAGGGTATTCATGTTTTGACCGAAAAGCCCGCGGGAGTTTATGCAAAGCAGGTCAAAGAAATGAATGAGGCGGCGGCAAAGACCGACCTTGTTTTCGGAATTATGTATAACCAGCGCACAAACTGCGTTTACAGAAAAATGCGTGAGCTTGTTCAGAGCGGCGAGCTCGGCGAAATCAGACGCGTAAGTTGGATTATCACCGATTGGTACCGCACTCAGGCTTATTACAATTCCGGCGGTTGGCGTGCTACCTGGGCAGGAGAAGGCGGCGGAGTTCTGCTCAACCAATGCCCCCACAATCTTGACCTTTGGCAGTGGATATGCGGTATGCCCGTTAAGATAAGAGCATTTTGCCATGAGGGCAAGTGGCATAACATTGAGGTTGAGGATGATGTAACAATCTATGCCGAATACGCAAACGGCGCAACCGGCACTTTCATTACCACCACGGGCGACTGCCCCGGCACAAACCGCTTTGAAATCACGCTTGACGGCGGAAAGCTTGTCTGCGAGGATAACAAGCTCCGTCTTTATAAGCTCAAAGGCAAAACCTCGGAGCACTGTGCAACGGCGCAGGGCGGCTTTGATAAGCTTGAGGGCGAATGGATAGATGTTGAAACCGACGGCAGAAACAAGCAACATTCAGAGGTAACAAACAAATTCGCCGCCGCCATCCTCAGGGGTGAAGAGCTTGTCGCTAAGGGCGAAGAGGGCATCAGAGGTCTTTCCATCTCAAACGCAGCTCATCTTTCCGCATGGCTCGGCAAAGAGGTGTCTCTGCCCGTTGACGAGGAGCTTTTCTATTCTGAGCTTCAGAAGAAAATTGCTTCCGGCAACGCCGAAAAAGAGAATGTTACCGCCGCCGTTCAGGGCGATATGTCCTCAACCTTCTGATTGCCGAAAGGAAAGCTTATTATGAAAGTTGCTGTTATCGGCTGCGGAAATGTTTCAAAAATGCATTTCAAGGCTTTGAACGAAAACCCTGAAACCGAAATTGCCGCCGTTGCCGACATAAAGCCCGAGCGCGCCGACGCCAAAGCAAGCGAATTTGGCGCAAGGGCATATTACGATTTTGACGAGCTTATTGAAAACGAACAGCTTGACGCAGTTCACATCTGCACTCCGCATTATCTGCACACTCCCATGGCGTTGAAAGCACTTGCCAAAGGAATAAATGTGCTGACGGAAAAGCCCTGCTCCGTTTCAGCCGCCGAAGCCGATGCTCTTATCGAAGCTCAGGCTCAGAGCGGCAAGCAGGTCGGAGTTTGCTTTCAGAACAGATACAATAATTGCGTGCAATATGTCAAGGGTATGATTGAATCCGGCTCCATGGGAAAGCTCCGCTCAATAAGAGCGTTTGTCACCTGGAGCAGAGATGAGAAATATTATTCCGATGACTGGCACGGCACTCTCGAAAAGGAGTGCGGCGGAGTTCTGATAAATCAAGCGATACACACCGTTGATTTAATCAGATATTTCGGCGGAAACTGCAAAAAAATCAACGCCCATGTTTCAAACGACCATCTCAAGGGAATAATTGAGGTTGAGGATACGGCAAGCGTTCTTATGGAGCTTGAAAGCGGAGCTTCCGCAATCCTTTATGCTACCACCGCTTATGCGGAAAACTCACCTGTTTTTATTGAAATCGCCTTTGAAAACGGCACCTTGCGCCTTGAAGGCGAAAAGCTTTATTCCTTTGATAAAAGCGGGAAAATAACAGAGATTTGCAGCAAACCCGATATAATTTATCACGGTCAGAGCTATTGGGGAGTAGGTCACTCCCTGCTTATAAATGATTTTTACGATTGCCTTAAAACAGGCAGAAAATTCGGCATTGACGCTTTTGAGGGAGCCTGCGCGGCAAAAATGGTTGCGGCGTGCTATGAGTCCTCCAAAACAGACGAAAGCGTTAACCTCGGATGATGAAAGGAGTTTTTAAAATGTTTCACGAAAATTTAAAGGGCAGAGTTGCCGTTGTAACAGGCGGTGGCGGAGTGCTTTGCAGCGGCTTTGCAAGAGACCTTGCCAACCTCGGAGTAAAGGTTGCCGTTCTTGACCTCAGAGAAGAAGCGGCTCAGAAAGTGGTTGACGAAATCACGGCGGCGGGCGGCACGGCAGTTGCGGTTGCTTGCAATGTTCTTGAGCCCGAGAGCCTTGAAGCGGCTAAGGCAAAGGTAAACGAAACCTTCGGCAAATGCGATATACTCATCAACGGCGCAGGCGGAAATTCACCGCTCGGCACAACAACCAAGGACACTCTTGAGCTTAAAGATATGGCAGAAAAGGCAGAGGGAGTTAAAACCTTCTTTGACCTTGACGCCAAGGGAATAGAATTTGTTTTCAACCTTAATTTTCTCGGCACTCTGCTCACAACGCAGTGCTTTGCCAAAGAAATGGTCGGCAACAAAAACGCAACCATTCTCAATGTTTCCTCAATGAATTCCTTTAAGCCTCTTACGAGAATTCCCGCTTATTCTGCGGCAAAGGCAGCCGTTTCAAACTTCACGCAGTGGATGGCTGTTCATTTTGCGGATGTCGGCATCAGGGTTAACGCCATCGCTCCCGGATTTTTCTCAACAATCCAGAACGCCAAGCTTCTCTATAATGAGGACGGCTCTCTCACCGAGCGTTCAAACAAAATCATCACACACACGCCCATGCGCCGCTTCGGCGTGCCCGCTGATTTAACGGGCGCTCTCGTATTCCTTTGCGATGAGGAATATTCGGGCTTCATAACAGGCGTTGTGCTTCCCGTTGACGGCGGCTTCTCTGCTTATTCGGGCGTATAATCAATACAATACAGTAAAAGGCTGTTATCGGCTCATTTTCGGAGCTTTGATAACAGCCTTTTTGGATTTTGACAGCAAAAATAAAAGGCAGGGGCTTTGATGCCTCTGCCGCTTTATTTTGGAAGCCACTTGATTAAATCATACAGAAATCTGCCGATTTAATCAGCAATTAACCTGCCTTATGCGTCCTTAACAACTACCTGCTTGCCGTTGTAATAACCGCACTCGGGGCAAAGTCTGTGTGATCTCTTGAACTCGCCGCAGTTTGAGCATTTTTCAAGCTGGGGAGCAGACATCTTCCATACATTTGAGCGTCTCTTATCTCTTCTTGCCTTTGAAACTCTTCTCTTGGGTACTGCCATTCTTAAGCACCTCCTTAATTTTTGTGCTTTATTAAACCGTAAGGTTCTTTGTTTTAATTATCCAAAAGCTGCTTGAGAGCCGCAAGGCGCGGGTCAATCTCTTTTTCGCAGCTGCATGAACCTGTGTTAAGATCTTTTCCGCATTTGGGGCAAACTCCCTTGCAATCCTCAGAGCAGAGGAATTTTGACGGAAGCTCGAGGAAAATATCCTCGGTAACAAGCGGATCAAGATCAAAGCGGAGCTCGTTTACGAGCAAAAGCTCATCGTTTGCCTCATCGTTAAGGCTCGTAACGAGCGTATGAAAAATATCGGCGGTCAAAGCAAGCTTTATCGGCTTGGCGCAGCGGTCGCAGTCCATATCAAGAACGAAATCCGCTTTTGCGCTCAGCTCAACAACGCCCGTGTGATTTCCGACTGAGCCGCTCACCCTGACGGGAGTTGAAAAAGGCTTGACGCCGCTAAGCTCCTGCTCGGAAAGGTCAAGCTCATAGCTGAACTCTTTGACCATACCTTCGTTATTGAAAATAGGCTCTAAATCCAATATCATCAATTTTCACCTAAAATCACGCACAAAATATTATATAGTTATCGGCGCAATTTGTCAACTAAAATTTAAATTAAATTCAGATTTTTTCGCAAAATGTAAAAATTCTCTCGGGAAGATCGCTTTCATCGCACGAAATTGTGAAAGTGAAATCCTGATCGGCAATTTTGCTAAGCTCGGCAACCTTTTCAAGGAAGCAGGCAAGAGCCTCATAATCCTTGCCGCCGATTTTGAGAGTTGCATCAACAAGAACATCTGTTATGTCATGGTCGCCTGCGATAATTCCGCTCAGGAAGCCGTAGAATGCGTCATAACCGCTGATTTTGTAATGGTCAGTCTCAACAAGTCTTGCTCTGTAATTGACATTGTATGTCAAAAGTCTTTCTTTTTCGATGCAGACAACATTGCCGTTTGACTTTTCAACCGCACCGTTGACGAGGTCGATAAGCCTCTTGGTTTTTCCTGAACCTTTGTTGCCGATAATAAGATAAATCATTTTGAAATCCTCCTGTGTGTTTATTTAAGTCTTGCTTCAAGCTCCTGCCTTGCAGCCTCGTAGCCGGGCTTGCCGAGCAGGGCGAACATATTCTTTTTATAGCTCTCAACTCCGGGCTGATCAAACGGATTAACCCCGAGAATATAACCTGAAATTCCGCACGCCTTTTCAAAGAAATAGATAAGTCTGCCGAGATCGGCTTCATCCTGCCTGTCAATCTCGATAACGATGTTGGGCACATCGCCGTCGGTATGAGCAAGCACGGTTCCCGCAAAGGCTTTGCCGTTAACATAGTGGAGCGTTTTGCCTGCAAGGAAATTCAAGCCGTCGCCGTTAATCTCGTCCGGCTCGATTTCAACATCGGTTTTGGGGGAATTAACCCAGATAACCGTTTCAAACAGCTTGCGCTCACCCTGCTGAATATACTGACCGAGCGAATGAAGGTCGGTTGAAAAGATTGCAGATGAAGGATAGATTCCCTTACCGTCTTTTCCCTCGCTCTCACCGAAAAGCTGCTTGAACCATTCGCACCAGAGCGTCATTGACGGCTCATAGGCGGCAAGCATCTCTATCGACTTTCCGCTGCGGTAAAGCATATTTCTGATTGCCGCATATTTATAGCAATCGTTTGTCATTATATCTTCGCCCGCATAATCTTCTCTTGCGGCGGCCGCGCCCTGCATAAGAGCATCAATATCAATGCCCGCAACGGCTATCGGGAGCAGACCGACGGCTGTAAGCACCGAATATCTGCCGCCGACATCGTCGGGAACAACAAAGGTCTTGTAGCCCTCGCTGTCGGCAAGCGCTTTCAGCGCGCCTCTGGATTTATCGGTTGTAACATAAATGCGCTTTGCCGCTTCCTCTTTGCCGTATCTTTCTTCGATAATCTTTTTGAAAATACGGAAAGCAACCGCGGTTTCGGTGGTCGTGCCGGATTTTGAAATAACATTTATCGAAAAATCTCTGCCGTCAATGAGCTGCATAAGCTCCGCAACAGCCGACGAGCTGATGGTGTTGCCGCCGAAATAGATATCGGGAGTATCCTTTTTGATAAGATTGTAATTGTTTGACTTAACAAACTCTATCGCCGCTCTTGCGCCGAGATATGAACCGCCGATGCCGAGAACGAGAAGCACCTGCGAATCATTCTTGATTTTTTCCGCACAACGCTTGATTTCTTCAAACTCCGCTTTATCATAATTTACGGGAAGATCAACCCAGCCGAGAAAATCGCTGCCGAGCCCCGTTCCGTTATGAAGCATTTCATGAGCCTTTGAAACCTCAGCCTGCATTGCTTTTAGGCTTTCTTCACGGGCAAAATCGCCCGCATATTTTAAATTAAGCTTTATTGCCATCTCTTTTACACCCCGCTGAATGCTGAATATCTAATATATTTTACCCTATTACGGCTTGTATTGCAACATAAAAAAGCAAAAATTTATTAGAATTTATCACAAAAGCGCGGGTGTTTTTTGGTAATTGTTCCTGATAGAAATAAATACAACGCAGGTTTTCCCTTTGTTGTATTTATTCTACCATATTTTATTTGCCGTTGTAAACAGTAATTTTTAAATTATGATGCAACAGAGCGTAAAATTCTTGTGAACACAATCATAAATGTCAGCGGTTTTACGCTGTCGGGTGCCGTCAGCTTATATTCGCCGAGTATTTCATCGCCGAGCTTGAATGTGACCGTTCCGAGAGCCTGACCCTGCTCAACGGGAGCCGCAACATCAACCGCAAGGTCGATAGTCTGAGTAATTTCCTTTTCTTTGCCCTTTTCCACAAGCACGGGAGAAACCAAAGGGATTTTCGGCGTGATTTTTTCCGTTACTCCGTTGATAACTCCGACATCGGGGATAAGAGAGGCGTCAATTACGGGCGTTACCGTGGTGTAATTTGCAAAGCCCCAATTCAGAAGTGCCTTTGCGGTTTCAAAGCGGTCGGTGCTGTTGTCGCTGCCCATAACAACGGCTATCAGATGAGTGCCGTCCCTAAGCGCGCTTGCGGAAACACAGCAGCCTGCTTTTGAGGTTGTTCCCGTTTTCAGCCCCGTTGTTCCCTCATAAAATCTGACAAGCTTGTTTGTGTTGACAAGCTCGGTTTTTCCCTCTCGCAGAGAATCCATCCATATCGTAGTGTAGTTCATAATAATCTCGTGCTTCAACAGCTCGCGCGACATTATTGCAACATCAAGAGCGGTTGTAAGGTGATTTTCCGTTGTATCGTCAAGCCCCGTGCAGTTTTCAAAATGAGTGTTTGTCATTCCGAGCTGCGCGGCACGCTCATTGAGCATTTCAACAAACGCTTCGTCGCTGCCGGCTATGTATTCGCCGAGCGCCGTGCAGGCGTCATTTGCGCTGTAAACCGCAGTTGCTTTGAGCAAATCGTCAACCGTCATCTGCTCTCCCTCTTTGAGCCAGATTTGAGAGCCGCCCTTTGACGCCGCCGTGCCCGTAACCGTAACCACATCGCTGAGCGCGATTTTGCCCGAATCTATCGCCTCGGTCACAAGCAGAAGCGGCATTATTTTTGTGACAGACGCAGGATAAAGCTTTTCGTTTTCATTGTACTTCATAAGCACCTTGCCCGTTGAAGCGTCCATAAGCACGGCGGCTTTGGCTTTGATTTCAACAGGCAGAGCGGCTTCCTCCGCATATGAAACCACGCCCGAAGCCATACACACGGCAACGGCAAGCAGTGCCGCAACAGCCTTGACAAGCTTTTTCATATAAATCCCCTTTCACAAGCCGCCGATTGCACTTCGCGGCGGCACTTTATTCGTTTAATTTATATGTATGCCGTAATTGCCATTGATTATCACAACTTTTTCTGATATAATATCCATTAATATGTGATTATCTGTATAGTTAAGGAGAGCTTTTATGAAAGCCGCATTTTTCACCTTGGGCTGCAAGGTCAATCAATATGAATCACAGGCAATGGCGCAAAGCCTTGAAGCTCACGGCTTTACCACCGTTGACCATTCCGAGCCTGCGGATGTTTATATAATAAACTCCTGCACGGTTACTGC
>SAMEA3663246__coassemble_799_pt1 | contig 8973 bp, 8 predicted proteins | sample SAMEA3663246__metabat2_high_PE_017 | metagenome-assembled genome bin SAMEA3663246 (sample SAMEA3663246) | pig gut metagenome | biome: pig gut; feature: pig-associated habitat; material: faeces | place: China | collected 2013 | reverse complement strand
TGTGCCCGCGCTCGTGGAGGAATTTGCAATCAGAGGAGCGGTTCTTCAGCCGCTGAGAAGATACGGCGACAAATTTGCAATCATTGCCTCTGCCGTTATTTTCGCCGTGCTCCACGGCAATCTCATTCAGGCTCCGTTTGCCTTTATTGCAGGCTTAGGCTTGGGCTACGCCGTGTGCATAACCAACAGCATCTGGACGGGAGTGCTTATTCATTTTTGCAACAATCTCTACTCCGTTATAACCGAATTTATGATAGAAGACATTGCAAACACGGAAACCCTTAACAAAGTTTATATGATAACAATGGTCGTTCTCTATACGGTTTCAATCCTCGGCTCGCTGATTTTCGTTGCGTTAAAGGGACGCAGAAAGCTTATGCCGTCATTCACCGAGCTGTCAACGGGAAGAAAGATGAGCACATTTGTTCTTACCCTGCCCATGGTTATCGCAATTCTCGGTATGCTCGCCATAACCGCGTCTTCCGTTTCCTTCGGCGGATAAGAAACGGATATATATTGTTTATAAATACAGCCCGGGCGCGGCAGCTCAAAAGCCGTTCCCGGGCATATTTTTAACTGAATTTATAATCGCTCAGCGCTTTGAATTCATAGCCGTTTTGTCTTGCCCAATCAATAATTTTTCCGAGTGCCTCGGCATTATCGGGCGAAACCGAGTGGAGCAGAATAATTGCACCGGGGTGCAGGCGGGCTGTAACCGTTTCAAAGGCATACTGCCCTCCCTTGGTTTTTTTGACATCCCAATCCGCATAAGCGCATGACCAAAAAATGCTCTTATAGCCCATTGAGCTGACAAGCTCAAGCGCATTTTCCGTGTAGCACCCCTCGGGGAAGCGGAAATACTCGGAGGTATAGCCGAAATTCTCGCGCAGCCAATTATCGCAGTCCAGAATTTCCTTTGCCATTCTCTGCCTTGAAATTTGCGAAAAATTCGGATGCTTGGCGGAATGGTTGCCGACGATATGACCCTCGTTTATCATTCTCGCTATAAGCTCGGGTGAAGATTTAATGTGATCGAGCGTGCAGAAAAACGCTGCGGGAACCTTTTTTTCTTTCAGCACATCGAGCACCTTTGCCGTGCAGCCGTTTTCCCAGCCGCAGTCAAAGGTCAGATAAAGCCTTTTTTCGGTGCTCTTTGAGTCATAGCAGACCGCTTTATAGTCAAGGCTGTCAAAATACTTCTGAGCGTTGACCGAGATTTCATGGGGCTGACCGTTCTTTGCCGTGCCGAAGCTGTGTTCTTTTTTCTCGGTTGAAAGCCCTCGGGTGTTTTCGGGGTCATTAACGGTAAAAACGGCGGCAGGGAGCGGAGGTCTGCCCGTCAGAGCGCAGGTTATTCCCGCGGATGAAGTCTGCGCCGCCGTAAGGATTTGAGTTTCGCGCGCATCCTCAACCGTCACGGGAGCGTTGGCGTCATTTTCTTCAAGAGTTCTTCTTCCCGTGCAGCCCGTCAGGAATATTACGCAAGTAATAATTAATAATGATAATGCTTTTTTCACAAATACACCTTGCTTTATAATATTTTTTCGTGTATAGTATATCCCGTGAAACCAATGCAATGAAAAAAATTAAAATTTTTTCAAAATCGATGCAACAAAAACAGACTAATCGCACACTTATTAAATGAAGGTGGTAAGGAGGGTCGGTCTTGAGCGCTCAGATAAACGAACTCGTTACTCTTGCACAAAACGGCAGCGCCGAAGCCTTCGGCGAGCTTTATGAGCTTTATTATAAGGAAATGTATTGCTATGCGTGCTGTGTCACGGGCAGTGAAACTCTCGCTCAGGACGCGGTTTCCGATGCGGTTTTATCAGCATTCAGCCAGATAAAATCCCTGAAAAAAGCTCAGGCGTTTAAAGGATGGATGTTTAAAATTCTCTGCGCCGCCTGTAAAAGATATTATACCGACAGCCAAAAACAAAAATCGCTGGTTTATCTCGATGATGAAGACGGGGGATTTAAAGAGCCTGCCGGCTTTGAAAGCCTTGAGCTTTCGGTCGAGCTGAAAAGGGCACTTGAACAGCTTGCCGAGGATGAAAGAGAGATTGTTTTACTCAGCATTCTGGGCAATTACAAAAGCCACGAGATAGGCGAAATACTCGGCTGTCCGCCGTCAACGGTGCGCTCCAAGCTTAAAAGAGCGCTCAAAAAGCTGAGAAGCTCGCTCGGCGGCGAAATTTAAAAAGAAAGGGGGATGAAAAGATGAAGAAAAGCGACAAACAGACTTTGGATATGCTTCACGGGGAATTTGAAAAGAGCGTCAGCTCGGCGAAAATACCGCTTCGCCTGCAAAAGGAAAGCATCGTCGGGATGATTGAAAATAACGAAAGAGAAATTAAGGATTTTTCCGATAAAACGGGGACTAAAAACGGAAACACCGCAGTTCTTCGCAGGCTCACGGCGGCTGCCGCAATGCTTGCAATCGTGGTTGCCTGCGCGCTGTTTATGAGAATGGGCGGAGTCAAGGTTATAAAAACCGACTCATTCTACAAGGGCTATGAAGGCCGCAATCCTGTCAGAAACGCTCAAAGCTATGAGGAAGTCGAAAAAGCCGTGCTTGATATTCTTGACGGAAAATCAGGCGAAGCAGGCAAAACCGATTCAGCCGAAAAGACTGACGGAAACGGTTCTTCCGAGCCTGCAACCGAGGGCGTTGTGGACAGAATTATTGAGGGTTACAGCAAATATGTTGCCGGCACGAAACAGCCGGACGGCAGCTCGGAGGCTTATGTTGCCGAAAGCTCGGCATTCAAGGCGCACGGCATATCCGTTTCGGGGGATTTTGAAGCGGATATAGTCAAAAATAACGGGGAATATTTATATATTGTTACAACGGGAACCGACAGCAAAACCGGAAGCGCAACAGAGCAGATCAAAATTGTTAAGGCAGTTCCCGCAGATAAGATGGAAACGGTTTCAACCATAGTTCTCTCCTCTGCGGACAGTGCCGACACGGTTGACGAATGTATCGAAATCTATCTGAAAAACAACAAGCTGATCGCTCTTATGCGCCGCTACAGCTATTCGATGACGGGCACGGCGGCTTTTGACAAGCTTTCAACCGTTGCCGTTTATTACGACATATCGGATCCCACCGCTCCCAAAAAGATACGCGAGCATATTCAGGACGGCGAATATGTTGCTTCAAGCCTTCACGAAAACAGGCTTTGCCTTGTAACCGAAAAATCCATTCCTTTGATTTCGGACTCAAAGAAGTTTTCGGAAAGCGGCGTTATCCCGACATTCAGCGTCAACGGCTCAGGCATAACTCTGAGAGCCGAGGATATCTTCATTGCCGTTAATGACCCGAAGGCATCCTATCTTTTCATTACCGTTACTGATATTTCGGATTCTGCCGCCTCTGTCGGCAGACTTGCCGTTCTCGGCTGCGGCAACGAGGTTTTCTGCTCGCCGCACTCGGTGACGGTTTCAAGAGGATTTGTTTCGGTTGATTCCGAAAAGAGCCTGACGGAGATTTACCGCTTCAATATCAACGGCTCCGCCATAAGCTTCGGCGGCTCATATGTTGCCGAGGGCACTCTGGTAAGCGGTCTTTCGGTTGACGAAAAAAGCGGTTATCTCAGAGCGGCTACAACCGATACCGATTCAAGCAATATATATCTTCTTAACGACAAGATGGAATTTGTCAGCGGACTTGAAGGAATTTTCCGAGGCGAAAAGATAAGAAGCGTAAAATTCATCGGCAGCAACGGCTATGTTGTTGCGGGCGACAATAACGAAAAAACAATGATAATCGATTTCTCGGATTATTCAAAGCCAAAGGTCGCCGGAATGATTTCAACAAGCGGATTTTATGAAAATCTCTGCGCCGTTTCGGGCAATATGCTCATCGGCGTTGCGGCAGGCGCGCCCGATGAATCAGGCAGCGGCAAGGTTACGATTTCGCTCTTTGATGTCAGTGATCCCGATAATCCCAAAACCGCCGCAGTTTACAGCCTTGGCGGAGAATGTTCTCTGCCCGCCGCGGGAGACAGCCGCTGTGTTGTTTTTAATTCCGATAAAACGGTTTTCGGAATTCCCGTTATCATAAATAATCCCGCCGCAGGAACTCAGATATCGGCTTATCTTCTCTTTGATGTTTCGGACGGCAAGATTTCACCCGTAGGCACTTATAATCACGACACTTCGGTTATAGGCGACGCGGCAGTCAGAGGAATTTTCATAAACGGAACGCTTTACACCGTTTCGGGTCAGAAGATTTCCGCTTTTTCTGTTGATGACGCAAAGATTATTTCGTCATTAGAAATATAACACAATGAATTTCCGTTGTCCCGAACTCTCGGATGGATTGGGGCTGCGAGCCTGACGGCTCAGTCAAAGCGGAACTTTCATACATTCCGTTTCCTTTGGGGAAAGGATTCGGAAAAGGGGACAAAAGATGGAGTGGAACGGCGGAGCGCATAGGCACAGTGCGCTCCGCCCTCACGCTCTGAAAAGCGCTTTACTTTTTTCGGCTTTTAAAGGTCATCGGCATCCTGAACGGGGCGCACGCCGTCATAAGGCGTTCCGGTGTAGCTCCCGAGAACATCGGTGTGAATATCCTCGTCATTCAGGTCATATTCCTGCCTGCCTCGCTGATTGTCAAAGTGCCACTGAGCCTTGTTTTTCTCTTTTTTGGGAAAGCTTTGGGGCATATTCAAGCTCCTTTCACATAGATTTATTCTATTTTTTCACCTATATCGTCTGAAATTCAGGCATATCTCAAAAAATAAAACACAATTTGTAATTGGCAAATTCATTCACTTGACAAACCGAGGCAATGCGTGTAAAATATGCTTGTATTCAAGATACAAAATTTTTAAAAAGGATGGTAACTAAAATGAAAAAGACTGTTTCTTTACTGCTTGCAGTTATCATTGCGGCAGTAGCTTTCTGCACACTTGCTGTTTCGGCTTTTGCTGAAACCACAACCGCTGGCGACGATCCTACTGATCCGAGAACCACTGTTGCTACAACAGCAGCGCCCACAACAGCAGCTCCTACAACAGCAGCACCTACAACAGCAGCGCCCACAACAGCAGCTCCCACAACTGCCGCTGATACAACCAAAGCTCCTGCTGACGGCTCCGCAACAACCAAGGCTCCCGAAACCACCAAGGCTGACGAAGCTCCTACCGTAACCCGCAAGCCCGGTCAGACCGTTATCGATGAGGGCGACACCACAAAGAAGCCCGCAACAACCAAGAAGCCCGCGAGCGTTGACTCCGCTATCCCCTCAACGGGCAGCAGCGTTGCCGTTCCCGCAATCGCTCTCCTTGCTCTTGCGGCAGGCACAATCGCGGTTGTTAAGACCAAGAAGGATAACTGATTTATCCGTTTTTAAACAGAATTAAATCCCACATAAACGGCTTGCGTCGGAATTAAAACCGATGCAAGCCGCTTTTTATATTGTCTTTTTTCCCTCAATGTGATATTATCATAAGATTTGTATAATTCAGTTCTTTTAAACTCTGCAATTGATTCTTCACCTATTACTTCCAATAGTTGTTCATTAAAGGGAGTGGTTAAAATGTTTGCTCGCATTAACAGCATGGGACTTTTCGGAATTGACAGCTATATGGTAGGCGTTGAGGTTGACTACGGGCAGGGTCTGCCGCGTGTTGACCTTGTCGGTCTGCCCGACACGGCTGTCAGCGAATCCCGCAACAGAGTTCGCTCCGCAATCAAAAACAGCGGCTATTCCTTCCCTCAGAGCAGAATAACAATCAATCTTTCACCCGCCGATATCCGCAAGGAGGGTCCCGTTTATGACCTGCCGATACTTATTGCAATTTTGCAGGCGGGTCAGCAGCTCCGCTGCAATCTTGACGACTGCGCCTTTATCGGCGAGCTTTCGCTTGACGGACTTATCCGCAGGGTGAACGGAGTTTTGCCCATGGTTATCAGAGCGCGCAAAAGCGGAATTAAGCGCGTTTTCGTGCCTGCCGCCAATGCTCTTGAAAGCTCGGTTGTAACGGATATTGAGGTTTATGCAGTCGAAAATGTGCGTCAGGTAGTGCGGCACCTTACTGGCGAGGAGCTTCTGAAGCCCGTAAGCCCCGACACAGCCGCAAAGTCAGAAGCACCGCACGCTCCCCTGCCCGATTTCCGCGATGTTATGGGTCAGCAGGAGGCGCGCTATGCTCTTGAAATTGCCGCGGCGGGCGGTCATAACATTATTATGGTCGGACCTCCCGGCTCGGGCAAAAGTATGCTTGCCAAACGCCTGCCGTCAATCCTGCCTGATATGACCTTTGAAGAAAGCCTGCAAACCACGGAGCTTTATTCAATCGCGGGCGCTCTTCCCGAGGGAGTTTCACTTATCAGGGAACGCCCGTTCAGAGCGCCGCATCACACAGTTTCGCCCGCAGGTCTTTCGGGCGGCGGAGCAATTCCGCGCCCGGGAGAAATTTCGCTTTCGCATAACGGAGTTCTCTTTCTTGACGAGCTTCCCGAATTTTCCCGCACGGCAATGGAGGTTTTGCGCCAGCCCATTGAGGACGGAAAAATAACCATTTCCCGCGCAAATGCTTCTCTGACCTATCCCTGCTCGGCAATGATAGTCTGCGCCATGAATCCCTGCCCCTGCGGCTTCCACGGTCACCCGAAAAGAAAATGCACCTGCCCCGAGGGCGCGGCAAAGCGTTATCTTGCAAGAGTTTCGGGACCTCTGCTTGACAGAATTGACATTCACATTGAAGTGCCGCCCGTAGATTTTGAAAAGCTCTCGAGCAAAATGCCCTCGGAATGCTCGGCGGATATCAAAAAGCGCGTAAATGCTGCCCGTAAAATTCAGCAGGAGCGGCTGAAAGGTTCGGGAATTACCTGCAACGCCAAGATGACTCCCGCAATGACTCGGGAATTCTGCCGCCCCACTCCGCAGGCAATGGTTTTGCTTGAACAGGTTTTTGAAAAGCTGGATTTTTCGGCAAGAGCCTATGATAAAATCCTGCGCGTTGCCCGAACAGTCGCCGACCTTGAGGGAAGCCCGAGCATTGAAGCAAATCATATCGCGCAGGCAGTGCAGTACAGAAGCCTTGACCGCAGGTTGTGGAGAAAATAACTCAATTTGCTGTTGATAAAATCTCTTAAATGGTATATAATAAACCGATAAAATGCAAAACGGAGAAGATATATGTTAAAGCTTGAAAATGTTTCTTTTAATGTTGATGTGGACGGCTCCAATCTTGAAATAATAGACGGCGTAAGTCTTGAAGTTCCCGACGGCGCGTTCACCGTAATAACAGGTCCTAACGGCGGCGGCAAATCAACTCTTGCCCGCCTGATTATGGGCATTGAAAAGCCCACGGGCGGCAAAATAATATATAACGGCACAGACATTACCTCCCTTTCCGTAACGGAAAGGGCAAAGCTCGGCATAGGCTATGCCTTTCAGCAGCCTCCGCGCTTCAAGGGGCTTACGGTGCGCCGTCTGCTCTCGCTTGCCGCAGGCAGCGAGCTGCCCATTGACGAATGTTGCGGCTACCTGACAAGCGTGGGGCTTTGCTCAAAGGATTATCTCAACCGCGAAATGGATAACTCCCTTTCGGGCGGCGAGGCAAAGCGAATTGAAATTGCAACTCTTATGGCGCGCAAGCTCGGTCTTGCCATTTTTGACGAGCCCGAGGCAGGCATCGATTTATGGAGCTTCTCAATGCTCGTTGAAAGCTTTAAGGCAATGAGCAAGGGCAGTCACCAAAGCGTTATCGTTATTTCTCATCAGGAAAGAATAATGCAGCTTGCAGACGAAATGATTGTCATTGCAGACGGAAAAATCAGAGATTCCGGCTCAAAGGACAAGATTTTCCCGCGCCTTATGGGCGAATTTAACGAAAACTGCGGCTTCCGCGGTCACGATTAATCCGAAATGCGGCATTTGAAACAATTTCTGCCTTTTTTGAAAGGAATGGTTATAAACTATGGATAAGATAGACAGCGCCCTGCTCGAATCAATCGCGGGTCTCCACGAAATTCCCGCAGGAGCTTACAATATCAGAAAAAACGGTGAGGGGCTTTCAAGGCGCTCCACCGCAAACATTGAAATCGTGCCCAAATCGGATAAGCCGGGCATTGATATAATTGTTGCCCCCGGCACAAAGAATGAGAGCGTTCACATTCCCGTAATCATAACCGAAACGGGCGTTGACGACCTTGTTTACAACGATTTTTACATCGGCGAGGGTGCTGATGTGCTGATAGTTGCGGGCTGCGGAATTCACAACTGCGGCGACCAGAAGTCGGAGCATGACGGAATTCACACCTTCCACATCGACAAAAACGCTAAGGTCAAATATGTTGAAAAGCATTACGGCGAGGGCGACGGCAAGGGTGAAAGGATTATGAATCCCGCCACCGTTGTTGAGCAGGACGAAAACTCGGTTTGCGAAATGGAAATGGTGCAGATAAAGGGTGTTGACTCCACCATGCGCGACACCAAGGCGAGCCTTGCCGCAGGCGCAAAGCTGATAATCACCGAAAGACTGCTGACCCACGGCAATCAGCACGCGCGCTCGGATATGGAGGTTTGCCTCAACGGCGAGGACGCCTCAGCGCAGATTATTTCCCGCTCAGTTGCCAAGGACGGCTCAAAGCAGATTTTCCATCCAAACGCTGTGGGCAACGCCAAATGCCGCGCCCATGTTCAATGCGACTCAATAATAATGGACAATGCAACGGTAAGCTCCATTCCCGCAATAACCGCCAACTCCGCCGACGCGCAGATTGTTCACGAGGCGGCAATCGGAAGAATTAACAACGACCAGCTTATCAAGCTGATGACCTTCGGCATGAGCGAGGAGGAAGCTGAGGAAGTTATTATACAAGGTTTTCTTAAATAATCAGATAAATTTATCCCCGACGGTTCCGGATTTGCCGAGCCGTCGGGGGTTTTTTCTTTTTCATTGACAATACAAAGTTATAATGTTATTATAAAATTATGAATTTGTAAATTTATTC
>SAMEA3663246__coassemble_780_pt1 | contig 9098 bp, 4 predicted proteins | sample SAMEA3663246__metabat2_high_PE_017 | metagenome-assembled genome bin SAMEA3663246 (sample SAMEA3663246) | pig gut metagenome | biome: pig gut; feature: pig-associated habitat; material: faeces | place: China | collected 2013 | reverse complement strand
TGTATATTTCGGGGAAATCCTTTCTCACAAGCGGCTCGCCTCCCGTGAGGAGCAGAAATATAACTCCCAGCTCGCGCGCTTGATTGCCGAGTGATATCCATTCAGCCGCGCTCAGCTCGTTGCCGCCTTGCTTGCAGTCAGGCGAGTGGATATAGCACATTTTGCAGTTGAAATTGCAGCCCGAGGTCAGCTCAAAGGTTGCCGAGGCGGGGATGCCCGCTGCGGCACATTTGGTGTGGATATATCTTGAAATCATCGGCTCGGATGCTGACGGTTCAATTTTTATATTTGCCATAAAGCCTCCTCCAGAGCCTCAACGCTTCTGACATCGGGAGTTGCAAGCAGCCTTAATACGGGAACTTTGCCGACCGTTTCCGCCGCGAGAGCCGCCGCCTTTTCTGCATAATCGCCTCTGCCCGAATCATATGTCATTTTGCCGAGCAGCTCTCTGAACGCCTGAGGGGCGGAAACGCTTTCCACCGAATTTTCCGTTGCCTTGCCGAGCAGAACGATTGCCAGCAGGGGTGCGCTTTCGTTCAGCGCAATGTCGGACGAGCCGCAGAACGCCGAGCCGTAAGCGGTTATTCCGCCGTTTTCCGATTTCAGGATAACGCGGTCGCCGTTGACGGTTAAAGCGTCCCTGTGCTTGCTCCATAACGCCGCTTGAGTGGATTTGCCCGCTTGCTTATCGCCCGCGAATATTATTGCTTTTCCGCCCGATATGATAAACGAGGCGTGAACAAAAGCAGCGTTTTGTTCAAGGAGCAAATTCGGAATATCTAACGCGTCCATGAGCATTGAATCCCACAGACCCTCGGGGTAATCAACAAACAGGGTTATTCCGTTTTCGTTTCTGACGCGGCAGGCGTAGTCTTTATATGCCATTTCGTCAGAATTAAAATAGGCGGTAAAAAGATATTCGAAGCCGTCTATTACAAAGTAGCTCTTCCTGCCGGAAGGCTGATTTGCAGCCCTTGAGGGAAGCTTTGAGCAGATAACTTTTATATGCATATCGGCGCTGTTTTCATCGGTCAGAAATCGGCTGAAATGCATATTGTCTTTAATCTTAGCTTCGCTTTCAAGGCAGAGAGCCGTTCCGGGGAACATATATGTTTTTTTATGCATAGGTTATGTACATCACTTTACTTGAGCTTTCGCTGAAATGGGGCGGGGAAACCTGCTTGAATTTGCCTGCGGGGATATCGCCGAGGTTTATGCGGTAGGTTATGCCTCCGAAAAGCCCGTTTTCATCGGTGGATTTATAATAGACATAAACATTTGCGGCGGATTTTTTTGATGAAATATTGCGTATTCCCATAACGCCGTTTTGCACGGAAAGCTCAAACATTTCGCTGTGGAGCGAAGGGATTTCCGCAAATTCAATGCTTTTTGCCGCGCTGACTTCCGAAACGATTATATTCGGACGGAAAGGCTCGGCGTTTTTTGCAAGCACGGTAACGGCGCCGCCCGCAGGCAGAGCCGTCAAGTCAAAAAATATCTCGCCCGCATCGGTTTTAAAGCATAGGCTTACATACTGAAATGCCGATGCGGAATTGTTTCTGACCCTTATTGCACAGATATTTTCAACCGCTCTGTCGCTGCCGTCCTCAACGAAGCTGCCCGAATACGGAAACATTTTGCTGACGGATAATTTGCCGTCCACCGTAAACGGAAACTCTGACTGAGCCTCATAGAAGTTTGTGATTTCTGCTGTGGAAACGGTTTCCGAAACGCTGTCGGACACTTCTGCTTCCGTGAGCTGCGCCGTGAATTCATCTCGGACATTGATGGTTGAGCCTTCGGGAATGTAAACTTTTTTCTTCGGAGCGAACACACCGGTTTTAATTAACGCAACAGCCGCCGCAGCGATAAGCAAAACAGCGGCGAAGGCGGTAATCAGCACTTTTTTCTTATTCATAAAAACCCTCAAAACAGTTGTGCCGAAAGCTACGGGTTAAGCCCGTCAAAACTTCCGGCACGATTTTGTTTTTTAATAACAGCCGTCAGGAACTGAAAACATTGTTGTCTTCAACGGGAACATGGTAGCAGAGCTGCTCCGCCGCTTCCATATCGCAGGCGTTTGTCAGAATGGTCATATCTCCCCATTCCTTAACAAATACGGGGCATACATATTCTGCGCTCCTCGTTGTCATTTCACAGCTTGATGCAATGTCAGTTGATACGGCAAGGCTTTGGAAACTTATTACAGGCTTTGAATAATTTCTGCTCATAATACAACCCTCCACCATTTCATCAATATGTTGAAGATCTCGATTATTTTTGCAATCAGCTTTTCAAAGAAAGCAACTACGGGGTTTTCTTCGCTTACGGTTATTTCTCCGGCAGAAATTGTTTCGCTTATTCTGCCCTTGCTGTCGGTCAGAACAATCTCATAATCGCCTGAGCTGTTTTCGGTAACAGTGAAGGAATGAGTCCAGGTCTTTGTGCCGTCCTCATTGACAACGCAGTCGGTAATTTCAACGCCGTCAACCTCGACCTTTACTATGTCGGCAGGAGTGTTTACCGTCAGCGTGGCGGTTGCTCCGGACTTAAGGTCGGTTGTTTCCCACTCTGCCGTCACTCCCGAGCTGTCAGCCGTTGTCATAACCGTCTTGACCGCTTTTGCCGCCATTGCATAAGTTGTACTGTTGACCGTAACATAGTCGGCGGTTTTTGATACGGAGGCAGACTTGCTTGTGAATTTATAGTTGGTGAGCGAAAGAATGGCATCGGAATCGTTGACTATTACTATTGAGCCGTTTGCTGAGTATTCATCGGTTGTGGTGTCATATGCCAGCAGAGAAGAAATATCATAATATTTCTCTGCCGCACCCGAAACGGTGACGGTTTTTGAGCCGCCGCTTGTGTTGAGGATTCTTACCGTTGCGGTTGCGTTGCCCGTTGAACCCGCCTCGGCGACCTTCATGCCGATTTGGAATGAAGCTGCCGAAACCGTGGGGATAAAGGCAATCGCTTGGTTTTCATAGAGATAAAGCTCGTTGTTGGGACCTGCTTTTGTAAATTTATCCATTGAGTCGGCATAGCTTCCGTTGTTGAGGGCCGAAATGCCGTCAATAAACATCGTGCCTGCAACCGAATTACCGTCGATTGTTGCCGAACCGAAGTCGTTTGAGGAGATTACCGTGTCTCTGACTTCGATGAATTCCGCGTTATTTTCACGGTCGGCATTATAAGCTTTTTCTATAACTCCGCTGACGGTTTCGCCCGCAGGGTCATAAATTCTTACGCCGTCAATATAAATCTTGTAGCTGTCGTCTCCCGTTTTGTCGAATACTTTTGCATACTTGGGAGTTACGGTTACCCTGTATGTGCCGTAGCTGAGAGTTGAATTTCCGACAGGAACGCTGATAACGGGAATCTGATAAAGCCCCGTTTCCGTTCCGTTTGAAGTGAGCCAGCCGTAAGCAAGGGCGGCGTTATCCTTTTGCTTTGTTGAATAAACCTTGCCGTTGACCACAACAACGGTTTCGTCCTCGTCAATTTCAACGGTTGTGCCCGCTTTGTAGGCACTCTCATAAAGGGGAGCGTTATTTACGGTTGAGCCGTCCACAACGCTTGTTGCGCTGAGGGTTGCCGTGGGCTCTGCCGTCGCAGCGTCGAGATAAAGCTGACCGTAGGAATAGCCGTAATATGTGTTAACAATATATGTTTTGTTAAAGTCCGTGCCGTTAAGGCCCTCGATTTTAATAAGAACCGCGCCTGTTTTGTTGCTTGTAACGCTGAAAAGGTCAAAGCCCGTTCCGCAGAAGGTGAAGCTTGCGGTCGGCTCGTTGCCAATTGAGCCTGCGTCAAGCGTTGTGTAGCGCGCTCTGTCGAGAGAATAGGTTACCGAGCTGTCATCATAAGCAGGGTCATAGCCGTAAACATTGTCGGCATCAAAGCCGTCAACGGTATTTACGCCCGGTCTGTCCTCAGCCTGATAAGCGGTTCTGCCGCTGCCTGCGGTTTCCCATACATAGCCGTTTCCGTCAGTAAAGTCAATGAAGCTTTCTTCATAGAAAATATTTGCGGCGGGGATAACGGTAATCTTGCTGTAATAATAGAATCCGTCAACAACGGTTTCATAATAGAACACTTCTTCGGCGGACATCTGCATATCCGTGGGCGTATAAATTACTGCGGTGCCGTCATCCGGGTCAATGCTTGCCGTGCCGTGAGCAAGAGTTATGCTTGTTTCCTGCGAATCAAACTGCGAGGCTTCATAAGCGTTGGTATTGAGCGTTCCGCCGAAAGATGCGGAAACGGCATTTACGGGAGTATCGGCAAGAATAATCTTATCGTTTGCTATGGGATGAATTTTTACGGGAAGTCCGTAATCGATAACAACCGAGTCGGGTGAAAGTCCCTCTGATGTGTAAACGCCGAAAGCAAAGTGAGTGTTATAATAGTCGCTGACGGCAGGAACGGTTCCGTTCTGATTGTATCTGTATCCGCTTTCATAATAGTAGGTTGTAACCGCGCTTGCGCCGTCGGTTATGGTTACTTCGTTTGTGCCCGTTGTGCCGCTTGAAATTGTAACGCCTGCGGAAGCGTCGGGATTAAACAGAGTGTAGTTTTCAGGCACATCAGCCAGCGGATAAAGCGTGTAACTCTCGTTGTATTCGGCGGTATTCAGCCTGATAAGATAGCTGAGCCTGTCGCCGATGATAATGCGGTTTTCAAAGGGAATAACCGTTCCCGCTCTGTTGACGGGCTGACCGTTCCGGTTAACAAGATAGAATTCATAGTTAACAACTGCGCCCTGCCACGGAAGAACAGGTGAAATGGTTTCTTTATAAGCCTCATGACCGAGATAGTTCATATAATAGAGAATTGCGCTTGTGTTTGTGGGATATGCGCCGGGGTCTCTCGTACCCTCCATTGTGCCCGTAAGATATACATAATAGGTAAGAGCAAATTCTTTTTCGGCAATTATACCTATTTTCCAATAGAAGGTTTCGGGAGCGAGCGAATAATTCGCCGTGCCGTCGCCGTCGGGGTCAATCATAACCGCCGAGGAGGTTGTGTTATAGAAGAAGGTTGAAGCGTTGATAACTCCGTCAACGAGTATGTTGGTTGCGCCCGCATCTATTCTGTCTGAATAAGCCTCGGTGCCGTCTGCGTTGAATGTAACGGTTTCAAGCAAATCGGGGTTAACACCGGGTCTTCTTGTGCCGACATCGTTAAGATCGGTTATAACGCCGTTTGCAAGGTCTGCACTTGTGTAAAGAGTATGGGTCTTAACCTCAATCTTCGGAGCGGGGTCAAGAGTGAATTCCTGACCGTTTTTGGTATAGGTTGAGGCAAGCTGAAGATTATATTCCGAGCCCATTCTGTCAACAAAATATGCTTCGGTAGCCGCCTGCTTGATATCTTCGCGTATTGCGGTGAAAGCGTTGTCAAGCTCCGCAGCGTCATTGGCAAAGTAAGCATATTCCGATGATGACGCAAGATTTGTTATAACATACTGCATTGATTCAACGGTTATTGCAGAGTCAATCTCAAGGCAGAAACCGATTGAATACATCTTTGCGCCGAGACCGGCAACCTGAGCCATATATTGCTGACCGTTGTAGCTCGCGGACGAGTCGTTTTTGATAACCGTATAAAGATTATCGGGGCTGCCCTTTATCGCATCAGCCATTCTGTGGCTGTTGCCGGGTCCGTTGTAGAAATATTTGTGGGAAGATGTTGTTGAGGGAACCTCATCTTCAGAAGCATATGTTCCCTGAAGCCAGTTGTTCCAGTTAGCTGCTGTTGAGCCTGAACTGAAATAGTTATAGGAGAACGGAGCACCGTCCGACATAAAGATAACATATATATCTCTGTTCTGCTGATTGGCTTCGTTCTGAGCTTTTTTAGCCTCAACAAGCTGATAAACAGCGTCAAACGCATAGTCGTAGTTAGTGCCGCTTGCTGTGTTTATTCCATCAACAAAATTGCTCAGCACGGTTGAATCCGAAGCAGAATACAGAGAGCTTGCCGAAACAAAAGCACCTGCATTTAGCGCGGCGGAGCCTGTGTAAACCTGTGCGTTGTTCGTATTCTCTCTTACGGTTGTTCCGGTAAGATGGTCGTTAGAATTAAGAAGATCAAGCCCTGCGGTTTGATAGCCGTTGAAATCGGCAACCGCAATGTCAATATCCTGAATCATTCCCGATTCATTCGGCTGATTGAAAGCGGTAATAAGGTTTGATACCGAATCACGAAGAACCTGAATTCTTGTTGAACTGCTTCCGTCGGCGGCAGTTACTGTGTTAGTCATCGAACTTGATGTGTCAAGCATAAGAATAACATCTATTCCCTGATCCATGGGAACGCCTGTTGCGGTCAGCTCAATCTGAGCAACGCCGCTGTTCTGGAAGTTGCCTGCCGAGGCGGATTTGCCGACTCTGACTGAGCCGGGGTTGGGGTAATCGGGATATTCATCTCTTTCAATTACATGGAGTGTGAAATCGGGGAACCAGTTATCTCTGTAATATGCGGCAAGACCCGCATAATCGCCCACCGTGCCCGTATATTGAACGGCGTTGAAATTACCTGTCAGGTCAAGCAGCATACCGACTGTTACGGGAATAACCGCCGTTGTGCCATCGGTATAGGTTACGGAAAGCGTTGCGCCGGTATTAACATTTCTGCCTGCGCCGACATAAACCGTTCCCTCGTTGCTGTCAAGAGTAATTGTCTGAATTGGCTTTGTCTCGTCTGTGCCGCCCGAACCCGGAACAATTTTTTTATAGAAATAAACGGTTGATCCGCCGTTATAAGAGCTGAAGTTGTGGGCCGATCTGAGGTTCAAGCCGTATGTTGAACCGTTAAGAAGAAGCTGATTGTTGCTGTATGTATAAGCTACTCCCGTTGTTGAAAATGTAACTGCTGATGAAGAACTTGTCGGAAGGTTGAGATATTTATTGGCGTTTGTGCCGTTTGCCGCTTTAAAAGAAGATGACGCAGCGTCATAAATCCATTCGCACGCCGTAACTTCATCGGAGCCTTCAATAGTATTTCCGCTGACCGTAACGGCAACACCCGCAAGTCTGCCGCTATAGCTTGCGTTTGTGTCAAACTCGGTGGAGCAAGCGTAATCCGTATCTCTATTAGATACAATTATATATGTTTCTCCGTCTTCAAGGCCTGAAAGTGAAGATACGGTTACTCTTTCATATCTTGTTGTTTCGGCAGAAGAGGTTTCGTTCAAGCCGTAAATATAGAAAGTTGCCGCATTGGAGGTATAGCCGTTAATAAGCCCTCTGCTTCCGTTTCTGTTCAGATAAACCGTTCTGCCGCTTACGCTTGAAGTGAAGGTGAAAGCGTTCGCGGAGCCACCGATTGTGAAAGCGCTTCCGCCCGAGCCAAGCGTTGCATCATAGCTGCTTGATGAGCTTGCGTTTCTGGAGAGATTGGCAAATGAGCCGTCTTTGCCGATTAACCAGTTGGAGCCCGAAGCCGTAAATGTCCATTCATGAGATGAATAATCTCCGGTAATGGTATCGGCAAGTGTAAGTCCGCTTGTGCTGACAACATCAAAACCGACTCTTTCCGTATACCCCGAATCCACGGGATCCATAAATTCGGTTCCGTTATATATAAGCAGATAGTTTTTGCCGCTCACCAATTCTGAGGTTGAGGTTATGCGGGAATATGTTATTCCCGTACTGCCGCCTGAACCGCCACTGCTGCCGCCCGATCCGCTGCTGCCGCTTCCCGTGCTCTCGGGGATAACATTGGCTATTTCGTGAGTTTTTGTAACGGTAGTATCAAGTGAAACGCTCTGAGGGCTTGTTTTAACCGAGGTGTCGGCAGAATAACCGCCGTTTGTCGCTTCATTTTTGTATGAATTCGTAACGCCTGAGGATTTCAGATTATGAATACCGCTCTCATCAACACGGTTAACCGTCAGCGTTGTATCGTCAAACTGAAAAACCGTCATTGTCAGAGCATCGTCTGCGCCGTTGTGATTTTCATAATATCCCGTAAAGCCGGCGTTCATATAGGTGAAAGCAAGAGTTTCTGCATTAAATACCGTTTGGCTGCTTTGAGCTATGTTTATGCTGTCGCCTTTGGTAAGGTAAACCGAGGAACCGCCGAGATAATCGTCCCAGCCGTTTGAGTGGTCGTGACCGTAAAGAAAAACTACGTTAAGACCGTTGTTTCCCGCGTCATTGAGAACATCAAAGATATAATTGGCAAATTTACCGTCGCCGTCGTTATATGTTCTCATTGAATAATGAAGCGGAAGATGCGAAACAACAAAAATCGGAGCGGTGAAACCGACGGCAAGCTTGTTGTTGAGATAAACTCTCAGATTCTCAGCTGTCTGCTTGATTGTTGCTTCGTCGCTGTTATGCCACATATAATCATCTTCATTGATAGCAAAAACTCCGTATTTGCCGCTTGCAGGGTCATTGTTACCGCTCGTTGCCAGTCCTGCCGCTCCTGCATCATCGTGGTTGCCCTCAACAAATACGCCATTTTCATCGCTGACATTCAGCGAAGCAATGGCAGATTTGAGCGAAGCAATGCCTGCCGCAGCCTGGTTATAGCCGTAGCTGTAGTCGCCGCAGCACAGGAAGCCGTCCGCCGTTGTAAAACCGACCGATGCCTGCATTTGGCTGACAACGCTTTGAACGAATGCCGCACTCGCATCGTTACCGCTCGGGTTCTGATAGTCCGAGCAGGCGACAACGGTTGTTACCGTGCCCTCTGCGGATGCTTTCAGGCTTGTTTCGCTGATTACGCCGATAACTGCAAGCGATGAAACAATTATTGCGAGGCTCAGAATCAGCGAAACAAAACGATTTGCTTTCTTGACCGTGCTTTTCATATCATGTAAACACCTCTTTATGCGGAAAGCGAACAATCAAATCTGCCGCTTTGCCGCCACTTTAATTTTATCCGTTACAAATTATACCATATTACATTATATATGTCAACATACATTTGGACAAAAATGCACAAAACATATATAAAATTTTACATAAACCTATCAGGATTTCTGACAGGCAAAACATAAAAAATTTATTTGAATTTTTCTGCACTTTTTATGAAAACCGTGCCTGCAAAAATCAGAATTAATACAAAAAACGCACGGCGGGAAG
>SAMEA3663246__coassemble_769_pt1 | contig 9169 bp, 10 predicted proteins | sample SAMEA3663246__metabat2_high_PE_017 | metagenome-assembled genome bin SAMEA3663246 (sample SAMEA3663246) | pig gut metagenome | biome: pig gut; feature: pig-associated habitat; material: faeces | place: China | collected 2013 | reverse complement strand
GCGCAAGCCTGCTTTCGATAAAGCCCTGCGCCGCCATGATTGACGGCAGAATTGATGTTATCAAAAAATACCGAGGAAAAATACAAGCCGCCCGCCTGCAATATGCAGACGAACAGCTTAAAAAATATCGGAATATTGATTTCTCAACCGCTTTTATTTACCATTCGGGCGTTGCTCCCGAGGAACTTTACATCGTTGAAGAAATGCTGAAAAAAGCGGGATTTGAGCAGATTATAACAGCTTTTACGGGCTGTATGATAAGCCTGCACAGCGCACCCGGAGCCTTGGGAATTCATTTTCTTGCGGAATAAATCAGCGGTTCAAGAAATCAAGAGTTACCCCGCAAAGCTCCTCGGCTCTGTTTTCAATGCACTGATGACCGCCGCCCTCAACGGTATAAGTCACTGCCTCGGGGAAAGCGGAATTCATCTGCTCTTTCATTGATGAATTTAAGATTATATCGTCGCTTGCCTGACAAATCAGCACCGGGCAGGCGATTTTTTCCGTGTTTTCAAGGTCTGTCGATCTGACATTATACATCATTTCGCACATTCCGGCGCCGAAGCCGTCATACTGAACGGGAGCGGAAACGCCCGAAACATCATAATCCGCCGCAAATTTCCAATCCATGGTTGCGGCAAAAATAACCAGCTTCACAACGGGAGAAAGCTTTGTCCCGTATTTAAAAAATGCGTTCATCAAGAATTTCATCGGCTTTGATGTTACGATTTTTTCGGCGGCAGCCGGAAATTCGCTTTGGGGCGCAGGGCAATAGAGTAACAACGCCTTTACGGGAATTTCTTCGGCAATGTTTACGGCTACCCCGCCGCCCATTGAGTGACCTGCGATTATCCATTCCTCCGCGGGAGCTATGCTTTTCATAAGCTCCTCAATCAGAATTTCACGGTCAACAACGGTCATATCTTCCGTTTCTCTTGTGCTGTAACCGAAATTCGGCAGGTCGGCAAGCACACATTCATAGCCCGCGTCAGCCAAAATCGGAGCCATATTGCGCCACGCATAGGTTGAGCAGAGAAAGCCGTGGAGCATCATAATTCTGCCCTTTCGCTCGCCCTTTGCGGGAACGATACGATAATGAATATCATAATCACCGTATGTAAAATACTCGCTGTTTTCATAGGGTTTATAATTTGTATCGGCGGCGTAAGCTAAACAAATCACCGATGAAATAAGCAAAGCCGCCGCACATAATATGCTGAGTATTTTTTTCATATAATACCCCTTTCGTTCATTCTCACCTTTCACATAGGTATTTTTGATTGAAATTTCTTTTTGCCTTTCCACTTCTTTCCCGTTCTGCGCTCCATGGAATTGTCATTCCATGTGCTTAAATTGGAAAGACAGAGCTTTAAAAAGCAATTTTTATAGATATCAAAACACTCGGTTGTGCCGTTAAAGCAATAATTTTTCACAACAGGCTCGCCGCCCGAAAGAAAGATATCACGCATTTCAGAAGCATTAATCAGATTACCGTTTTCATCCGTAAACCAACAGCCGAATGAGGGGTCAAAGGCACACCATTTATCAAGCTCGCTTATGTAAACATGAGCGATAAAATGACAGCCGCTTTTAAATTCCGATGAAATCATGCAGACGGGATAAGCTTTCATTCCGACAGCCGTAAGGCAATCCGCAAAAACTATCGCCTTCAAGCGACAGCAAATCGCTCTGTTAAAAGGTTTTCCGAAAGAATATTTCAGAATTTTCAGGCTGTCATCGGGAAGTTTGGCAAACTGCGCTCCGCTGTAAAAGGTGTTTTCGGTCAGCCAATTCATCACATTAACCGCGCGTTCAAAATCCGTTTCCCCTGCGGCAATTCTTTTCAGGGAATACTTTTTTGCAAGCCTGTTATGCATTTCGGTATGACCGAGAATTTTTTCAAAATCCGTTTCTGTCAGCTCGGAGTTTCCAAGTGCTCGGTCTTTAATGATTAGCGGCTCTTCTTTTAACATTTTTTCTGCATCGCAGCCTTTTACAAATTCCAAATAATTTTCCCAATGCGACAGCTTGATACAGTTTATCAGTTGCTTGATATTCATAGTGTTTCACTCATCTTACAGGCTGTTTGTTTTCTTCAATGTGTATTTCAGCGGATTTTCGTCGATGTATTGCCAAGCTTCCTCGTAATCTTGATCGCATCGGATAATATGCTCATAATATCCTCTTTGCCAAACATGTTTATCAAACGGCTCAAATTTGCCTGCCTTGACATTTCGGATATACTCATTTGTTGTCATTGTCTTGAACCAGCCTATTATTTCCGGTAGGGGCGACCCCGTGTGGTCGCCCGTTTCATCGCTGTAAAGCGAAACTAATAAATGGACATGATCCGGCATAACAACATATTTATCAACTTGAAGATTTGAATACTTCTTTTCCAATAAAAGCACCCATTTTTCAATCATTTTATCCGGGGCATTCGGGCGACCACGCAGGGTCGCCCCTACGATTTCGCCGAATAATTCTGCACGGTTGTGGGTGCAAACGGTTACAAAATATATGTTATTTTGCGAATAATCATAATCTTTCAACCTGATATGTTTTCTCTTCGGCAAATCCATCATGCTCTGCCTGTTGAGCCGAAGCCGCCCTCTCCTCTTTTCGTTTCGTCAAGATTTTGCGCTTCAACGGGCGCAATGAGAGACACGGGCATAATCACAAGCTGAGCTATACGCTCGTCGGGATTGATTGTATAAACCTCTTTGAGCTGATTTATAACGCCGACGCAGATTTCGCCACGGTAATCGCTGTCGATAACTCCCACGCCGTTGAGCAAACCTATTCCGTGCTTTATGGCAAGCCCGCTCCTCGCAAAAACAAAGGCGGCAAGCTCCGCGCTCGGCAGTTCAACGGCTATGCCCGTGGGGATGACCGCTTTTTCGCCGCCTCCGAGAGTTATCGGCTCATCGATGCAGGCATAAAGATCCATTCCCGCACTTCCGGGAGTTGCCCTGAACGGCAGCTTTGCGTTTTCTCTGAGCTTTTTTATTTTAAACGACTCCATTACTTAATACTACGCTCCTTATATCTTTCCTCGGGAGAGATTTTCTTATGATAGCAGGCAATGGGCTCCTTAACGGAATTGAGCGGTGCCGCCCAGCGAACCGCGTTGATTATAATTCTCTGAACATATTCGTTATGGAAGGTAGGATTGCTCTCATGACCGGGCTGGAAATAGAATATCTTGCCCAAGCCTCTCTGCCAGCAGCAGCCCGAGCGGAAAACCTCGCCGCCTGCAACCCAGCCGAGAAAAACAATTTCATCGGGAGTTGGAATATCAAACTGCTCGCCGTACATCTCTTCAACGGGCAGGCTGAAATGAGGGGGTATTCCCTGAGCTATGGGATGAGCGGGATTAATGTTCCAAATTCTTTCTCTGTCGCCGTCTCTCCAGCGCAGATTGCAGGTTGTGCCCATAAGGGACTTAAAAATTTTGGAATGATGACCCGAATGAAGAACGATAAGACCCATACCCGCAAGCACACGGTTATGTATTTTCTCAACAAGCTTATCGGGCACTTTGTCGTGAGCCATATGTCCCCACCAGATGAGAACATCGGTTTCCTCCAAAACCTCGTCGGAAAGTCCGCAGCGGCGCTGTGCAAGAGTGGCTGTGCGGATTTTCATATCCTCCTGAGAAGAAAGAAAATTCTTAATGCAGCCGTGAATTCCCGCAGGATAAACTCCCGCGACCTCGTTGCTGAGCTTTTCATGAACGCCCTCGTTCCAAACCGTAACTCTTATCATTGCAATTCTCCTTATCTGATTTTTTTAATTATTTCCTGTGAAGCGGCAACAATTTTTGCCGCGGCGGGCTTGATTATCAAATCCATCTCGCCCATAAATTCAACATAGTCGCCGCCGAAGCGGTGTTTGAAGCGGTAAAGCCCGAACAGCGGGTTGCTCTCGTCAATAACGCCCGCTACCCCTCTGAAATCATAAATCCGGCAGCCGCTTTCGATTGCCCATTTAATCATTTCCCATTGAAGCAGGTAGTTGGGCATTACCTTTCTGTTGGAGTTTGACGAAGCGCCGTAGAAATACCAGACCTTGTCGCCCCACAAAACGGAAATCGCGCCCGCTATCGGCTCGCCCTCATAATATGCCATATAAAGCCGAGCCTTGTCGCCGAAGCAGTCGAGAATTTTTGCAAAATATTTTGCGGAGCGCAGCTCAAATCCGTCTCTTTCGCAGGTTTCTTTCATAAGCGAATAAAACACATCCGCCTTTTCGCTTCCGTGAATTTTAATCTCAACATTATTTTTAAGCGCAATTCTTATCTTGCGGCGATGGTCGGAATGAAACGAGGCGAAAACCTCGTCCTCACTTCTGCCGTCAATATGAATTCTTATAACACAGCGGCACTGAAAATCCTCAAAATTAACCGTTGCGCCTTTCAGCTTGAAGCCCTGTGAAACTGCCATAGCTCTGTAAGCCTCATTGTCGGCAGGCACATCCTTGTCAATTTTAAGCTCGTAAGCGTTATATTTTTTGCCCTCAAGCTTGGCGGCGTTTATGAGCGCGGAAAAGGTTTCCTCATCGTCAAAATCGCACACGGGGCCGCGCGGGGCATACATCATATGGTAAGGCAGCTTTGATATTCGGCGGAGCAGCACCGCAAGCGTTCCCGTGATTTCGCCGCCGTCATTTCTGCAAATAATGCCGAACCATTTCCAATCATCCTTAACCCTGCCCCAGAGCGAGGTTTGGAGAAAATGACCGTTTTTATGGGCGGCAACAAACGAATCAAGCTCCTGCGCGCCGTTTATATAGACAATCTGTGTTTTCACTTTATATCCTCACAATCATTTTTGCTGATAAGTAATATACTTTTGCCTCGGCAACCGAACCACGCAAAAGTATATATTTGTATTATAACTTATGAACCGCCGAATTGCAAGAGCTTTACATATTCTCCTCAATGCTTCGGGCTGCCTTTTTGAGCTGCTCAACCGAGCTGATTTCAACACCCGCTTCGATTATCGCGTTTTTAACAGCCGCAGGCAGCTTGTCAAATTCGGAGCGCAGCTCGGAATTATCGGTAAAAAACTTTGCCATTGTATCACCCCTTTTCTTAGGATTATTCTTTGATTTTTGCTCCGTTAAATACAAAAATCACCCTCAATATCAAAAAAGTTGCCCAAACCTCTTGAAATTTTTGATAATAAAAGCGATAATATATAAATCGGAACTACCGAAAAAGAAAGGATGATATTCTTTGGAAGCAATTCTCAATTTTGACCTGTCTGTTTTCAGTTTCATTGAACAGCACATATGGGCTGATTGGCTTAACCCGATAATGGTTTTCTTCACTCATTGGGGCGATTCGGGAATTTTCTGGATACTTCTCTCACTTATTTTCCTTATCACCAAGAAATACCGCAAGGTCGGCTTTGCAATGATAGGCGCTCTGCTTGTTATGGAAGTCGGCAACAATCTTATTCTGAAAGAGCTCATCGCAAGGCCGAGGCCCTTTAATCTTCTCACCGACTGGGAGGGCATTAAAAATATGCCTGAGCTTGCGGCAAAATGGGCAAGCGAATATAACTACCCCGACCTTATCAGCCGCCCCTCAAGTTGGTCATTCCCCTCGGGACACACCTCGGCGGGCTTTGCGGCGGCAACGGCTCTGACCCTTGCCGTTAAGAAAGCAAGATTTGCCGTTCCGGCTTACATAATTGCGGCAATCATCGGCTTTACGAGAATTTATGTTCATGTTCATTACTGCACCGACGTTCTCGGCGGCGTTGTTGTGGGAATAATCTACGGTATAATCGGCTTTGTTATTGTTAATGCAATCTGCAAAGCGGTTGACAAAAAGCGCGCAAAGAAAAACGCGGCTTAACAGAATATCCAAAGAAAAAAGAGACTGTGTAAAACCGAAACGGTTGGACTATACCCCTAAAAACAGACATTGAATAAAAAATCCCCCTATAGTAGAATAAAGCTACGATAGGGGGATTCATTATGCCAAGAAGTTACATAAAAATGGAAGCAATCGCAGAAGAAGTGTTCCGAAGAAAAGCAAAAGGTGAAACGAACAGAGAAATCGGGGAAAGATTCGGATTAAGCAAAACACAAATCAAGCAATTAGTAACTCGTCAAAACCGAAAAAAGCGATTGATAGAGCAAGGGTATATACCCAGACCCAAAGGTCGCCCAAGAAAGAATGCAGAGAGCGAAGAAATAAAAAAGAAAAATGAATTAATAGAATTGCGAATGCAGGTAGAATTGTTGCGAAATTTTCTGTCAGAAGTTGGAAGGAGGTGAAGCTGAAATACCGTGTTATTGAAAGATTCAGAGGTAAATACAGTATACAGGCAATGTGTGATATGTTTGAAGTCTCTCGTAGTGGTTACTATGCGTGGAGAAAAAGGCAAGGAAAACCAAGCAAAGATCAATGGCTGGTCGATCTGATCTCTGAAGGGCAAAGAATCAGTAAACAAACCTATGGATGTAGAAGAATGAAGTGTTGGTTAAAAACAGCAAAAGGTAAAAATGTAAATTTGAAAGCAGTTTTACGCATAATGCGCAAGTACAATTTGTCAGCACAAATACGCCGACCGAGACCATATATGCGTTACCAAAAAGCACTTTACAAATATCCAAATATCTTAAGCAGACAATTTGAGCAATCAAAACCAAATCGCTTTTGGGTAACAGATATCACATACATACCAACATCAAAAGGAATGGTCTATATGTGTGCAGTAGTTGATTTGTGCGGAAAGATGGTTTTGTCATATCGGATAGGAACAGATATGACTGCAACACTTGTTACAGATACCATCAAAGCTGCAAAACAAAAAGAAAAGGTCACTGATGGACTCGCACTCCACAGTGACCAAGGGTCGCAATACACATCGCAAGCATATTTTGACTTGCTACAATCTTATCATATTCAGCCGTCAATGTCCAGTCCCGGATGCCCATATGATAATTCTGCTATGGAAAACTTTTTCGGAACATTGAAAACAGAATGTCTGAACCGTATGAAGTTTCATTCCAAGTCAGATGTCGAACAAGCTGTTGCTGAATATGTCCAATTCTACAATTTTGAACGTATTAACTTAAAAAACGGTCTTACTCCGTTTGAAATCCGGAGTAAAACCGCTTAAATCAATGATTTTCTACGATAGGGTCTTTATTTTTCTGTCTGTTCTATCGGGAACAGTCCACGGTTAAAACACAGTCTCTTTAAATTATTCCGTTATTTCTTTACGGGCTGAAAGGGCTTTGTGTAGTTCATCAGGAAAACGATTATGTAAGCCACCCACATCGGTATGCTTTCGATTCCTCCGCTCTTTCCGAATATAGCAAGCAAAACTACCATCAGCACAAGCGTGAGAGAAAGAACAATGAGCATTATCAGATGCTTAACGCTCTTTTTCATTGACATATGCAGAAGATATACAATTATCGCCGCCGCAAAGAACGCCGCAAACAGCAGGGCGGTTGACCAATGAGCTATCATCTGGAGCGTTTTGCCGTCCTCAGGCTCAACCGACGGAATGTTGACGCAAGCAAAAATGCAGATAACGCCGAGATATGTGCATATGTTGCCGACTTTTGCAAGCTTTCCGTCACGGAAAGAATTGAGCTTATAGAGATATTGCAAATTGAGATAGAGCGAAACTCCCGAAAAAACAGCCCACCACACAAACAGCCTCGGATGAGTTTTGCCGATTACGCTTGCGGTTTTTGCAAGGTCGGGATTATCGATAAAGCCGTAAACGGTAAAGAAAATAAATCCCGCTATCAGCCACGCCATGCAGAAGCTTCTGTTATCCGTTAAAGCATAAACAAAAGTTAAAAACGCCTGCTTTACGGTCGGCTTTTTTGCAAGCTCCGCCTGCTTTTTGAGTTTAGATGCCTGTGACAAAAATACCACTCCTTGTTTATATTTCTTGCCTTTATTTTACACTTTTTCCGTCTTCCGTTCAAGCACAAATACAGGCAAAAGTGTACGGTTTTGAAATTCTTTACGGCTTTATCCGCTTAACATCTCTCGGGAACAGCGTTGCTTTTCTTTGAAAATGTAAAGAAAAACATTGACGAAAGAGCGATAGCAATTTATACTAATAACAGTTATTTTAACATTTGTTTTTACACGAAAGGACTTTACGGCTATGAAACATTTAAAAAAGGCAATCGCTTCGGTTACCGCTCTTGTTATTTCCGCATCAAACACGCTTTGCGCCTGTGCGGCGGGCAAAAATTCGGTTGAACCGATTAAATTTGAGAGCTTTCCTCAAGAAGCTTTGCAGATGAACAGCCTTTCCGAGAAGAGCAGCAACAAGCTGATTGTGTTTGACAACGGCAAAACCGAATTTTCCATTGTTCTTCCGCAGGACTGCTCAAAAGCTCTGCGCGAAGCCGCCGAAACACTTCAAAATGTATTTGAAAGAATGACGGGCACGGCTTTGCCTGTCATAATCGAAAGTCAGGCTGATTCATCGGCTCGGAACATCTGCATTGACTCGGCTTTGGGAACGGAGCGCCCGAACGGCGACATTTCCGACGGTTACAGAATTGTTATCGGAGACACTGATATTTCAATTTGCGGAGCAACGCAGGCAGGGTCAAGAAACGGCGTTTACGGCTTCATCGAGGACTTCTTGGGCTGTATGTTCCTGACTCCCGACGATACATTTATTCCCGAAAACAAAACCGTCTGCCTTGAAAAAACCGACAGGGTTTTCAAGCCCGCAACAAGCTGGCGTGATGTTTATGCTTATGAAACCGTTCAGGATAACTGGGCGGCGAAGATCAGACTTAACGGAATTGATGTTGAAAGCGACAACCCCGAAAAGTCAATTGAAGAATTGCAGTATGAGGGTTGGGGAACATGGTGCCACGATTGCTATGATTATCTTTCTCCCGATGATTATTTTGCCGAGCATCCCGAATATTTTTCGGAAAAAGACGGTGTTCGCGTAACGAGCTATGACAACCGCGAGGCTTATCTGTGCCTTAGCAACCCCGAGGTTTTTGAGATAGTCAAAAACTCTCTTGCTAAAAAAATCGAAGAAAATCCCGATGTAATGTATTGGGATTTCAGCGGCAATGACAATCCCTCGCTCGCAGGCTGTCAATGTGAAGCCTGCAAAGCCGCCGATAAAGCGGCGGGCGGCACGGGCATGGGAAC
>SAMEA3663246__coassemble_753_pt1 | contig 9223 bp, 8 predicted proteins | sample SAMEA3663246__metabat2_high_PE_017 | metagenome-assembled genome bin SAMEA3663246 (sample SAMEA3663246) | pig gut metagenome | biome: pig gut; feature: pig-associated habitat; material: faeces | place: China | collected 2013 | reverse complement strand
GTTAAAATAAATTTATAATATTTTTATTTTATAAGGAGGAATTATAAATGATTGATCAGAAAACACTTGCTTACATCAATCTTTATGCCGTGCTGGGTACTCTTGAAAACCTTTGCGAGCTTGCTCCCGAGGCTGAGAGTATTCTCACAAACAAAAAGCCGATTTCCATCGGTTTTGAGGTAAAGGGCGGTCCGAGTGCCACCATTACTTTCAGTAACGGCAGATGCAGGATGGAGCAAGGCTGCGCCAAATGCCATGTTAAGCTTCCTTTCAGCTCTTGCGAAAAGTTTAACGGACTTATTGACGGAACCGTCACTCCCATTCCCTCAAAAGGCTTTACCCACATAGGCTTCCTGCTTAAAGACTTCACAAAGCTTACGGATTTGCTCAATAAGTATATGAGACCCGACCCTGCTGATCTTGAAAATGAAGATTTCTTCAGAATCAGCACCTCTCTTATGCTTTACACAATAACGGTTGCCATTGCCCAAATCGGCAATAATGATGAAATCGGCAAGTTTTCCGCCGACCATATGGTTGACGGCGAGATTGCTTTCAGCATTAAAAACGGTCCCGCAACCACAATCAGAGTTAAAAACCACAGACTTCTCGGCATCAAGAAGCCCTGCGAGGCTCCCAGAGCCATTATGGAGTTTGAATCCATTAATCTCGCAAGAGATTTGTTTGACGGCAAGGTCAATGCGGTTGCCTGCATAGGCAAGGGTGACATTGTGATGAAGGGCATGATTTCCATGCTTGACAATCTCAACAGAATTCTTGACCGCGTTGCGCTGTATCTTGCATAAGGAGGCTGCTGAAATGAGTATGAAAATAAATACATATGATAAGAGCCGCGAGCTTTTTGAAAGAGCGACCAAGGTTATCCCCTCGGGTCTTTACGGTCATCAGGGTCCTGCCGAGGGCTGCTGTATCCCCGTTTCTGCCTATCCGCTTTTCAGCTCAAAGGCAAAGGGCTCATATTTCTGGGATGTTGACGGAAACAAGTTTATCGACTATATGTGCGCTTACGGCCCCAATGTTCTCGGCTATAACGACCCCGATGTTGACGCGGCGGCAATGGCTCAGGCTAAAATCGAAAACTGCGTTACCGCTCCTTCAAGCAAAATCATAGAATTTGCCGAGTGCCTTGTTGATACCGTTGCTTCGGCTGATTGGGCATTCTTTGCAAAGAACGGCGGCGACACAACAACTGCCGCTATTATGACGGCAAGAGCCGCTACCCACAGAAAGAAGATAATTTTTGTCAACGGCTTCTATCACGGCGTTGCTCCGTGGTGCCAGAAGGTTGACTATCCCGGCGTTATTCCCGAGGATGTTGCCAATAACCTTTATGTTGATTGGAACGATTTTGAGGCTCTTGAAAGAATAGTTGCCGAAAACGAGGGCGAGATAGCCGCTTTCATCTCCACTCCCTATCTCCACGGCAATTTCATTGACAATGTTCTCCCCGCAGAGGGCTATTGGCAGAAAGTCAGAAAGCTCTGCACCGAAAAGGGAATAGTTCTTATCGTTGACGATGTAAGAGCAGGATTCAGGCTTGACCTTGCAGGCTCCGACCATTATTACGGCTTTGAAGCCGACCTTATCTGCTTCTGCAAAGCGCTTGCAAACGGCTGGAATGTTTCCGCTCTTTGCGGCAAGGAATGGCTCAAGAGTGCAATCAGCGGTCTTTCATACACAGGCAGCTATTGGATGAGCGCGATTCCCTTTGCGGCAGGTATCGCCTGCATCGAAAAGATGAAGAAGCTCAACACTCCCGAGCTTTTCCGCCAAAAGGGAACAATGCTTACCGACGGACTCAAAGCCGCTGCCGAAACAAACGGCTTCCATCTTTCGGTTTCGGGCGAGCCCGCGCTGTTCTATCTGATGCTTAAAGATGACGATTCGCTCATTCTTCATCAGGAGTGGATTGCCGAAATCGTCAAGAGAGGCGTATTTATGACTAACCATCATAACCACTTCATCAATGCTTCTCTTTCCGACGAGGATATCAAGCACACAATCGAGGTTGCCGAAGAAGCCTTCCATGTTCTTCGCAAAAACCATCCCGAGCTCGGATAATAATTCACATTATGTGAACTTTTCCGAAGTATTGGTTGTCTTTATTATTGAACCGTTTGGGCGGTCGGTATCCGCCCTTTAATATGATATAAACAGGAGGAATTTCCAATGGCATTAACAAAGCAGGAATGGCTGGCTCTTGAGAAAAAGGCTCACGAGCTGCGTAACCTTTGCCTTGACACCACTTATTGGGCGGGCAGCGCTCATATAGGCGGCGGCATGAGCGTTATGGATATGCTGACCATTCTCTACTACAAGTACATGAAGTATGATGTTTCCAATCCTAAGTGGGAAGACAGAGACCGTTTCATTCTCAGTAAGGGTCACGCAGGCGTTGCCTACGCGAGCGTGCTCTGCGAGCTCGGCTTCAACGATAAGGAGCAGCTCAAAACCTTCAACCTTACCAATTCCAAAATGGGAATCCATCTTGATTCTAACAAGGTTGTCGGTGTTGACGCTTCAACAGGCTCCCTCGGTCACGGACTTTCAATCGCTCTGGGCACAGCTCTTGCCGCAAAGGTTCTCGGTAAGGATTACAAAACATACTGTATTCTCGGCGACGGCGAGTGCGACGAAGGCTCAAACTGGGAAGCAGGTATGGCTGCCGCTCATTTCAAAGCCGATAATCTCATTTCGTTTGTTGACCGCAACAAGTGCATGATCGACGGCAAAACCGAGGATGTTATGTCCCTTGAACCTTTTGCTGACAAGTGGCGTTCCTTCGGCTTCATCGTTAAAGAGGTTGACGGTCAGAATATGAACGAGCTGTCAGAAGCCATTGACTTTGCTCTTGAAAACAAGGGCGCTCCCGTTATGATTATTGCTGACACCACAAAGGGCGCCGGCGTTGATTATATGGAGGGCGACTATAAGTGGCATTACGGCGCACTTGATGAGGAAAAATATCAGAAGGCAAAAGAAAGCCTTGAAAAATATTATGCCGCGCGTGTTGCTCGCGCAGAAAAGGAGGGCATCTGATTATGGCAGGAGGAATGACCTATACCGCTGTTGAATCAACCGCTTTTTCAACTGCTGAAATTTACGGAAAGGCTCTCTGCGAGCTTGGCGAAAAGCATCCCGAGGTTGTCGCTTTAACGGCTGACCTTGCAAAATCAACCAAAATCGGAATGTTCGGCGAAAAATTCCCCGACAGATTTTTCAATGTAGGTATTGCGGAGCAGAATATGTTCGGTATGGCGGCAGGTATGGCAAGAGCCGGCCTTGTTCCCTTCCTTTCAACCTTCTCCGTTTTCGCTTCTCTCAGAAGCGCCGACCAGCTTCACACCGACATCTGCTATCAGAATGTTAATGCGAAGATAATCGCAACCCATGCGGGAACCTCTTTCGGTCAGGCGGGCTCAACTCACCACGCCATCTGCGACCTTGCGGTTTGCCGCTCCATACCCAACCTGACGGTTATCTGCCCTGCGGACGGCCTTGAAACCTACAATGCCGTTCATGCGGCTTATGACAATTACGGTCCCTATTACATAAGAATTAACAGAGGCTTTGACCGCGTTCTTTATGACAGCACGGATTACGGCTTCGAGGTCGGCAAGGCTGTTACAATCAACGAAGGCTCCGATATCACCGTTATCGCCTGCGGCTCCTGCGTTTTCCAGGCATATCAGGCGGCAAAATTCCTTGAGGCTAACGACGGTCTGAAAGTCAGAGTTCTCAATATGCACACCATTAAGCCGATTGACCGCGAGGCAATCGTTAAGGCAGTTATGGATACCCGCCGCATCATCACCGTTGAAGACCACAATGTTGTGGGCGGTCTGGGCAGCGCCGTTGCCGAGGTTATCGTTGAAGCCGGCAAGGGCTGTGCATTCAAGCAGCTCGGCATTCCCGACAAGTTTGCACCCATCGGTCTCCACGAGGATATTATGTCAATCCTCGGCATTGACCAGAACGGTATTATTGCTGCTGTTCGTGAAGTTATGGGTAAGGACTTCGAACTCGACGACGACTGGGATGACGAAGCCTGATTTGGGCTCTTTTCACTTTCTCGCTCGGTCGCATATAGAAGATATGCTTCCCTCACTGCGAAAGCAAAAATAGCTCCAAATCCCGAGCCTGTTTTTACTTTTCGCTTGATTGCATATAGAAGATATGCTTTTCTCACTGCGAAAGCAAAAATAGCTCCAAATCACGAGCCTGTTTTTACTTTTCGCTTGGTTGCATATAGAAGATATGCTTCCCTCACTGCGAAAGCGAAACTACTCATCCAAATAACCGAAAGGAATGATTTATATGGCTTCGAGAGAAGATATATTAACTAATAAAGTTTTCCTTTGTGCGGTTCTGCCCCTTATCAAGACGATTGCAATGGATGATCCCAAGCTTGCCAAGAAGTTTGAGCACGCTCATGCGGTAATTCAGGTCAGCGCAAAGGATCCCGACGCTCCCGAGGGCAAGTATTCCACTCATTTTGTTGTTAACAGCGGCGAGTGGATTTGCCACACGGATAAGGTAACGGAGAATCCTCATATCGAGCTTGAGTTCAAGAGCGTTGAGGCAATGAACGCATTCTTCAAAGGAAAAATTGCTCCCTCAACTCTGCCTGCAATGAGAGGCATTGCCAAAAAGCCCGCAGTGTTTGCGGCGTTTATGATGACATTGCTCAAAATGTCCTCTCTCCTCACCGCAAAAGAGGCTCCCGCAGACGAGGAAACCAAAAAGCTGCTTGTTAAATGCTATTTCTATCTGCTTTCAAGCGGAATAAGCACCCTCAACAAGCAGGGTCATGAAGAAATTCACGATTGGGCGCTCAAGAGCCCCGACAGAGTTTATGCATGGGCTGTTGACGGATACCCCGATATTTCGGCTTATATCCGCATAAAGGCGGGCAAGTCCAAGGCGGGCAGAGGCGTTTACAAGCGCGCTCTTCCGTTCTTCACAATGAGATTTGACAGCCTTGACAGTGCGCTGGGCATCCTTATGGGAACTGCCGATATGCTTGATTACACCAGAGAAAGCAAGCTTATCATGGACGGCGCTCCCGAATTCGGCGCTCAGATAGGCGGATATATGATGACCGTCGGCGCATACGCACAATAAGTTATAATCAAAAACCGGGCTGTCGCACTAAGCGAAGACCAAAAGAAACTAAAATAGCAGAAAGTGGCTTGTATTGGAAATTCAACCGATACAAGCCATTTTAACATTGTATTTAAAGTTAATATCAATTTTTTATGTTTCTTTTTAGCCGTTTTTTCCGACTCGGAGTATCTTGATACGCCGTCGTCGGAAGAAAACGGCTTCTTCATCTTATTGCGACAGCCCCCCGCTTTTTTAATATTTGCGGCGTATTGAACAAAGTGTTTTTCCCGATTCTCCCACAACGAGTGGAACGGCTGCAAGAGCTATGACCGTCAGCCATTGAACCGGGGAGAGCGGCGTTACTCCGAAAACATTTGCAAGCTGAGGAATGAGCACCACTCCCGCCTGAGCCGCAGAGCACACAGCAACGGCAATGTTCATCATTCTGTTTGAGAAAATTCCTGCTTTGAAGAGCGGCATAGATGAGCGCATATTAACGGCGTGAGCGATTTCGCAAAAGCTGATTGTGCAAAAAGCCATCGTTCTGCCGAGAATTATACTGCTTTGTGCGCCGAACATAAGGCAGCCCATTGAATAGGCAAGGATTGTCAGTGTGCCGACTATCATACCCTCAAGCGAAATATCTATCCACATACCGTCTGAAAAAAATCCTTTTGACGGAGAAACGGGGCGTCTGCTCATTATGCCCTTTTCGGTTTTTTCCGTGCCGAGAGCCATGGCAGGCAGAGAATCCGTGATAAGGTTAACCCATAAAAGCTGGATTGGGATAAGCGGCGGTGAAAAGCCGAGGAGTGAAGCGGCGAAAACGGCAAGAATTTCTCCGATATTTGTGCCGAGCAGAAAATGAACGGCTTTTTTTATGTTGTCATATATGCCCCTGCCCTGCTCGACCGCCTTGACAATCGTGGCAAAATTATCGTCGGTCAAAATCATATCAGCGGCGCTTTTGGCAACCTCCGTTCCGCTTTTTCCCATAGCGCAGCCGATATCGGCGGCTTTCAGAGCGGGTGCATCGTTAACGCCGTCGCCCGTCATGGCTACTATTTCTCCACGCGCTCGGAATGCCTTGACAATTCTGACCTTATGCTCGGGGCTTACCCTTGCAAAAACCCTGCAATCACTTATTTTTTCGGCGAGCTGAGAATCGCTCAGAGCGTCAAGCTCGCTGCCCGTCATAGCCGTTTGCCCGCTTTCAAGAATCCCGAGCTTTTCGGCAACGGCGCAGGCGGTTGAAATGTGGTCGCCCGTTATCATAACGGGGATTATCCCCGCGCGCTTGCAGGTCATAACGGCCTTTGCTGCCTCGGGTCTCGGAGGGTCAGCCATACCGATAAGCCCGGCAAAAACAAGGTCTTTTTCGGCAAAATCGTTTTCGCCCTCCGATGAGCGGTAAGCAACGGCGATAACCCTGAGAGCTTCGTGCGCCATACTCTCGTTTTGCTCGGCAATCAGCCTTTTACGTTGGGCGGACATTATGACGGGCGCACCGTTGACGGCGGCAAATTTGCACTTTGCAATTATAACATCGGGCGCGCCTTTCACAATTAGCATCGGTTTTTGCTGAAACATATTGACGGTTGACATACTTTTGCTCTCGCTTGAAAAAGGAGTTTCGTGAAGCCTCGGATAGTCCCTGTCAAGCGAAAAAACCTTTTCTCCCCGTTCATAAGCCGCCGCCAAAATTGCCGCCTCGGTCGGATCTCCGCTGAAAGAGGCGGTTTTTCCGCGCCCTGCGGCTCGTGAATTGCTGCACAGCGAGCCGAGCAGCAGAATTTTGCGTGCTTCCTCCGAATTGTGCGGCAGTTCACCGAATAAATTTCTTATTTGAGTTACACTCATTTTGTTTTGCGTGAGAGTTCCCGTTTTATCGGAGCAGATAACGGTTGCCGCTCCGAGTGTTTCCACGGCGGGCAGATGGCGGATTATTGCGCTGCTTTTTGCCATTCTTTGAACGCCCATTGAAAGCACGATGGTAACAATGGCGGGCAGTCCCTCGGGAATTGCCGCCACGGCAAGGCTGACGGAAAGCATAAAAGAGGGCAAAATTCCGCTCTTCTTAACAACTCCGAGAATAAAAACAAAAGCACAGATTATTATCGCTCCTATGCCGAGCGCTTTTCCGATTTTGCCCAGCCTTTGCTGAAGCGGTGTCTGCGGAGCTTTTTCAGCCGCAAGCAAATGCGCTATTTTGCCCACATGGGTATTCATTCCCGTTTCCGTAACCACGGCAATGCAGTTGCCGCCGATAACTGTTGTTGAGGAAAAAACCATATTTTTTCTGTCCGCAGGGGGGCAATTATCGGGCAAAATCACCTGAGCGTTTTTGCCGCTCGGCTCGGATTCTCCCGTCAGCGCGCTTTCGCGCACGCTCAGAGAATTTGCGGAAATGAGCCTTGCGTCGGCAGGAACCAAATCTCCGCTTTCAAGCAATATGATATCGCCCGGAACGATGTCGGAGGAGGGAATTCGCCTGATTTTCCCCGAGCGTTTCACACGGGCTGTGGGAGCGGACATTTTTTTAAGGGCTTCGAGCGCGCGCTCTGCCCGTCTTTCCTGAAAAACGCCGATTGCCGCATTCAGAATAACAATCATCAGAATTACTATCGGCTCAACAAAATCTCCCTTACCCTCGATAATGCCCGTTGCAAAGGAAATGATGCAGGCGATAAACAGAATTATGACGCAGAAATCTGAGAATTGGGCGATGAATTGCCTGATAACAGACGGCTTTTTCTTATCTTTCAGCTTGTTTTCTCCCGCCGAGGCAAGCCTTTTGCCCGCCTCATGCTCGCTCAGCCCGCTGTTTATGTCGCTTTTCAGCTCACGGGCGGCTTGCTCGCCCGAAATGGAATGCCAAACCATATTTTCTTCCTTTCCGCAGGTAATGCAATAATCACGGCTCAATAGTCATATATATTCACAGCGGCATAAAAAAATCCCCGGGAACATTAAATGTCCCGGGGGAAAGCATCCGTCAAATTATTCCGCTTTTAATTTGTCAAGACATGCTTTGCAGATATGCTTGCCTTCAAATTCGACAAGGTCATTTTCGGCTTTGCAGAAAACGCAGTCGGCAACAGCTTTTTTACAGATGATTTGTTTTCCGTCAGAAAACATTTCAACCTTGCTGCCGGGAGCCGTAAGACCAAGCTCCTTTCTGAGCTGCATCGGAAGAACAATTCTGCCGACGCTGTCGATTTCACGAATGAATCCTGAAAACATAACATTCCTCCTATATTGTATTCTTTGGGCGTTTCTCATTAAGTATATACCACTTTTTGTCACGATTGTCAAGTAGGAAAAAGGAATTAATTGGAAATTATTAACATATTATGTTACGAAATGCTGTATTTGGAAAAATTTTTAAAGCGGGTGAAACGGCGTGATTAATTATATTTGGGCGGGAATGGTAATTTTTTCGGCGATTTCGGCTTTCTTTGGCGGAAACGCTCAGGCTTTGTCAAACGCAGTAATTTCTGCGGCTTCGGACGCGGTTAACCTTTGCATAAGGCTCGGCGGAACGATTTGCCTTTGGGGCGGACTTATGGCGGTTGCCGAAAGCTCGGGATTGACTGCCGTTATCTGCCGCCTGCTTTCGCCGTTTTTGAAGCTTATTTTCCCAAAGATGGATATGAGGGGCGAAACGGCGAGAGCAATTTCGATGAATGTAACCGCAAATCTGCTCGGGCTGGGCAATGCGGCAACTCCTCTCGGGCTTGAAGCAATGCGACGCCTTCAAGCCGAAAATCCGAGCAAGGAAAAGGCAAGCGGCGATATGATTAAATTTGTTGTAATGAATTCGGCGGCATTTCATCTGATACCGACTACCGTGGCTGCCTTGCGGCAGGATTACGGCTGCAAATCGCCGTTTGACATTATGCCCGCCTCGTGGATATCCTCCGCTGCGGCGCTGACGGTCGGTCTGACGGCGGCAATACTTATGATTAAAATTTCGGAGGGCGTAAAATGGAAAAGGTAAGCTCTTTTATTCTGCCGTCGGTAACGGCTCTGATTGTTATTTTCGGGCTTTTCAAGGGTGTGAAGGTGTTTGACTGCTTTGTTAAGGGCGCGGCGG
>SAMEA3663246__coassemble_751_pt1 | contig 9225 bp, 8 predicted proteins | sample SAMEA3663246__metabat2_high_PE_017 | metagenome-assembled genome bin SAMEA3663246 (sample SAMEA3663246) | pig gut metagenome | biome: pig gut; feature: pig-associated habitat; material: faeces | place: China | collected 2013 | reverse complement strand
AAAAAACGAAAAAATAATGCTGGATTTGTCTGAAAAATATGATTTAACCCCGCTTACATGGGGGTCATTGGGTCAAGGCATTTTAACCGGAAAGTATAATCTTGAAAATACAAATTTTGGCTCCGATGACAGGCGCTCAAGAGATATTTATGTCAATTTTCACGGCGAGAAGCTAAAGAAAAATCTTGAAATCGTTGAGGTTATGCGCGGTATAGCAGAAGAACATAACACTTCCGTATCTTCCGTAGCAATAAGATTTATTCTTGATTTTCTGAGCGGTTCTGTTGTTTTGGCAGGTGTGAAACGTCCGTCACAGCTTCTTGGCAATACTGAGGCATTTGGTTGGGAATTAACACAGTATGAATTAAAAAAATTGAATGAGGTTTCAAAGTAGTATATGAACAAAGAAGAAAAAAGGATTTCATATATTGCTCAAGCACAATTAATCGGATGCTTGCTTGTCGTTTTAGGACATTCAATTCCTTTAAATTGGAATGTTCCGAATCTTATATACAACACTGATGTGTTTATTTATACTTTTCATATGCCATTGTTTTTCTTCATAAGCGGTTTCTTGTTTGAAAAAACAAATTCAGTAAACAGATACAATTATGCTTCATATTTAAAAAGGCGAAGCGTAAAATTGATGCTGCCATATGTAGTATTGACTTTAGTTGGATTTGTTCCCAAAATACTTTTGGGGAGACTCATTAATGACGAAAGTTCTTTTTCAATAAAGTATTTTATTGAGTGTTTTTTGATACCGAGACAAAATGTATGGGGACATTTTTGGTTTTTGCCAACATTATTAATTATCTCCGCACTTGCTTTCTTTTTTTCAAAACTTAAAGCAAGTAAATTCAGAAAAGTTTTTTACATATTGGTTGTAGTATTATTTGGTTTATCGATTATTCCAAGCTTTAAGGACATAACAGATTGGTTTGCAATAAACGATGTTATAAAATTCACTTGTTATTATGCTCTTGGAGTATTATTTGGCAATTCGAGTTTTGAAAAACTGATTGAAGATAGAAGAAAAAACAGGTTTTTGTTGTTATTGTTACCTATATCAATCGGACTGTTCGTTGTTGATTTTGATAATGCTTTTCTAACCGGCTTTATTCGTATGGCAATCGGAATCTTTATGGTAATATTTGTCTTGATTTTTTCGCAGTTATTTAACATCACTTCTACTAAAATCGGTAAATTCTTAACACGAAATACATATCCGATATTTATTTTATCTTGGCCGTTTCAAAGTATTGTATCGCTGGTTTTTGAATCCAAGCTCGGATTAGTTTATTATGTAACGATGCCTATTGCTTTTTTTGTTGGTATTTGCGGTCCTGTTGCAACTATAATTGCAGTTGATTGGATTGAAAAGAAAATAGGCAAAAAGGTTATTTCACCTGTTTTTGGAGGTTAACAATGAATAGCGAACAGTTAGCATGGAAAATCAGACGCCACGGAGTGGAAATGACGCACCTGTCAGGCGGTTCACATCTCGGCTCAATACTTAGTGTTGCGGATATAATGGCAGTTTTGTATACAGATGTGTTAAAGGTTGATCCTCAAAATCCGGATAACGAAAACAGGGACAGGTTTATTCTTTCAAAAGGGCATGCCGGAGCAGCGGTTTATGCGGCTCTTGCGGAAACGGGCTTTTTTGATGTCGCGGAGCTTGTAACGCATTACCAAAACGGAAGCAGGCTTTCGGGTCATGTATCTCATTATGTTCCGGGTGTTGATTTATCAACCGGTTCCTTAGGACACGGTCTTCCTGTGGGCGTAGGTATGGCTTACGCAGGATTAAAAAGCCACAAGGACTACAATGTTTATGTTGTTCTCGGTGACGGAGAATGCGATGAAGGTTCGGTTTGGGAGGCGGCTATGTTTGCATCTCATAACGGGGTAAAAAATATTACCGCTATTGTTGACCATAACAAAATGCAGAGTATGGATTTTTGTAATAAAACCCTTGATTTAGGCGATTTTGAATCCAAGTGGGAATCATTCGGCTGGAATGTTGTCAGCATTGACGGCAATAACCACGATGATTTAAAAACTGCATTTGCGAAAAAATTTGATAATAATAAGCCCAAGGTAATCATCGCAAACACTGTCAAGGGTAAAGGCATTCCGTTTATGGAAAATGACATTCTGTGGCATTATCGCTTCCCTCACGACGGTTGGGAATACGATTTGGCGGTAACAGAGCTTCACAAAATAAAGCCTCAAGGGGTTGAAGATATCTACACTCCCAACGGAATAAAAAACCCAACTCCCGTTCCTGATAATGCAGATATCTATAACGACCATACAACAACGGCAACCTGGCACCCAACTTGGCAAAAGGAGGGTAAACAAGCATGAGAGATACATTCGTGCGGACTCTGATTGAAGAAGCAAAAAAAGACAAAAATATAGAATTGATAACAGGCGACCTTGGCTTTGGTGTGTTGAAGCCGTATTTTGAACAGTTGCCAAACCAATTTACAAATGCCGGTATTGCGGAACAGAGTATGACGGGCATTGCGGCAGGTATGGCGCTTTGCGGTAAAACGGTATTTACATACTCAATCGGCAATTTCCCGACGCTAAGATGCATAGAACAAATCAGAAATGATTGTGCTTATCCTCATGCAAATGTCAAAATCGTTTGCGTAGGCGGCGGATTTGTTTACGGCTCACTCGGAATGAGCCATCATGCAACAGAAGATATCGCTATTATGAGAGCGTTGCCTGAAGTAACGGTTGTGTGTCCCGGTGATTTGGTAGAAGCGGCAGAAGCAACCAAGGCTATTGCTCATATGAACGGCACTGCTTATCTTCGCCTCGGAAGAGGCGGAGAAAAGAGAATTCACGATAAGATTGATAACTTTCAAATCGGCAAGGCCATCAAAATCCAAGAAGCAAAATCCGATTGTAAGATTAAGATTGCCTTGTTCTCAACCGGTGCAATTCTCGACGAAGCTACTGATGCGGCAAAGATGTTGGAAGATGACGATATCGGAGTTGAGGAATATTCGTTCCATACCGTTAAGCCCATTGATAAGGATGTTATTCTTGATTGTGCGAAGAAATATGATTACATCGTAACCGTCGAGGAACATAACATTATCGGCGGTTTTGCAAGCGCAGTATCTGAGGTGTTATCAGAATCTGATGAAAAAACAAAACTCATAAAAATCGGTTTGCATGACGAATACTGCTCTAAAGTCGGCAATCAAAAATATCTTCGTGCTCAATACGGTATGGTTGCAGAAGATGTTGTTAATAAAGTTAAGGAAACATTGAAAAAATGAAAATATTAATTCTTGCAAATCATTATAATACGCTAAGAATATTCAGAAGAGAACTCTTACAAAGGCTTTCATCTTTGGGGCATGAATTGGTTGTATCACTTCCCGAAACAGATGAAGAGAATAAAGCTATCATTGAATCATATGGCTGCAGAATTGTGATTGAGCCTGCAATGGAAAGGAGAGGAAATAACCCCGTAAAAGATTTGGCGCTTCTCCATAATTACATAAGGTTGATAAAAGCAGAAAAACCCGATAAAATAATTACTTATACCATAAAATGTAATATTTACGGAGCAGAAGCGGCAAAAATATGTAAAGTTCCCTGCTATTGTAATGTTACCGGCCTTGGTTCAACTTTTCAGGTGGAAAATTTCACCAAAAAAATGGTTTCGGCCATGTATAAGTTTTCAATGAATAAAGCGGAAAAGATTTTCTTTGAAAATGTCGGTAACAGAGATACACTTGTTAATCTCGGAATCGTAAGAAAAGAGCAAACCGTTGTTATGCCCGGTGCCGGCGTGAATGTTGATGAATTCCCGGAAACTCCTTATCCTCCCGATGATGAAATCAGGTTTATTTTTGTAGGAAGGATTATGGCAGAAAAGGGCGTAGATGAACTGTTTTATGCCATAAAAAAGCTTAAAGCGGAGTATGGCAATCTGCAGTTTGATTTTATCGGTTGGCACGAAGATGACTATGAGAACACGGTTAAAGAGCTTCAGAATCAAGGATTAATCAATTTTTACGGTTTTCAGCCGGATGTCAAGCCTTTTGTTGAAAAATCTCATTGCGTTGTTCTTCCAAGCTGGCATGAAGGTATGTCAAACACGCTTCTTGAAGGTGCTTCAATGGCAAAGCCTTTGATTACGAGTGATATTCACGGTTGTCTGGAAGCAGTTGAAGACGGAGTGACCGGTTTTATCTCAAAAGTTAAAGATAAAGATAGTCTTTATGAAACAATCAAGATGTTTATTGAGTTGCCGTATGAAAGAAAAAAACAAATGGGCTTAGCCGGTCGCGGGCGTATGAAAGCTATGTTTGATAAAAATATGGTTGTTGATATGACGATTACGGAACTTGGTTTGTGAGTAAGAGAATTGATAAATCCATCCCATGTGTTGAATCACTTCATAGTCTTCTGTATTTCTGAAATTATTGAAGAACCATATAGTTATTATATAATTCTGAAATGACTTTACGCAAAATCTTCCCTTAAAAAACGGTATTTAAAAATAAAAGTGTGTAACAAGAATATTAAGAATGATATCAAAAACATGTAGGAGAGTCGTATGCCGAAAGTATCCGTTTTAATGGGAATATATAATTGCGCAGATACACTTGAAGAAGCAGTTGATTGCATAATTAATCAGACCTTTACAGACTGGGAATTAATAATGTGCGATGACAGTTCAACGGATAATACATATGAAGTTGCAAAAAAAATTGCTGCAAAGGATTCAAGAATTGTTTTGCTGAAAAATGAAAAGAATCTGACTCTTGCGCCAACGCTAAATAAGTGCGCCGGTTTTGCCAAAGGTAAATATTTTGCCCGTATGGATGGCGATGATATATGTGCTTTGGACAGACTTGAAAAAGAAATAAAAATAATGGACAGCCAGCCGGAATACGCCCTTGTTAGCTGTTGGATGAATCTGTATGATTCATCCGGAATTTACAGAGTTGTCCCTTATCCCAAAATTCCCACTTCGACTGATTTTATAAAACGGTCTCCGTTTTGCCATGCGGGCTGTATGATGAGAAAAAGCGCTTTTGAAAGCGTCGGCGGTTACCGCGAATCTGCGGATTATAAAAGAGTTGAGGATTATGACCTTTGGGCTCGTATGTACAAAGAGGGATTTATAGGATTTAATATTCAGGAACCGCTTTACTCAATGAGAGATGACCGAAACGCTCTTTCACGAAGGACTGTGGATAACAGAAGAAATGAAATCAGAGTAAAAAAGAACATAATAAAATGGTTTAGGCTTCCTGTTTCAAATTATATCTATGTATTAATTCCGGTTATTAAACTAATGATGCCCGGCTTTGTTTATAAGCTTGCTCATAAAAAATAGGAGGACTAATTCTGTGCCTATAATGTACGCCATACTGTTTTCAGTGTCAGCAGTTTCATTTGTTGGAGTGTCAATTAAAAATAATTCTAATAGAAGTGTATATAACACTAACATTGCCAGTGAATATTATACAAAATCTATTGGATTGTCTATGGCGATTTTAACATTTTCTTTGTTGTGTTTTTTTGTTGTCGTAAGAAGCTTTTACGGCGATACATCTATGTACATGGTAGAATATGATAAATACACTCCCGTTGAATTCGAAGGTATTAAAGAATTTTTAAATAACCCGGATATAAAAGGAAAACTATATTTACTGATCAGATGTATAATAAAGAGTATTTTTGGAGATAGTTATATTCCGTATTTTTTTATTATTGCAGTTTTTCAATATGGAGCAATTATTAAACTATTTTATAATTACTCCTGCAACTATTTTATGACATCGTTTTTATTTATTGCGAGCAGCTACTTTGTTTGGTCGATGAATGGAATTAGACAATTTACTGCTATTTGTTTGATATTTTATTTTTTTGATTATGTTGTTGAAAAGAAAGCGATAAATTTTTTTGTAGTCGTCCTGATAGCATCACTGATTCACGCTACCGCGTTAATTTGGATACCGGTATATTTTGTTGTTAATTTTAAACCGTGGGGGAAAGGCGTATGGTTTTTTATAGCTGTAATTTTTCTCATTTTGCTTCGCATTGATAATTTTTTCAAAGTCCTTGACATTACCTTAGAAAATACTACTTATGAAGGCTATGGCGAAAGAATAATTGATGCCCGGATAAATGGTACAGATGATGGAGTAAATTTTGTCCGAGTTTTGATTGCAGCGGTACCATTAGTTATGTCTTTTATTGCAAGAAAAAAGATGAAAGATGCTCCAAGGTACATTAATATTTTTGTAAATATTTCTTTAATAACAACTTGTATATATCTTGTTGGGGTGTTTTCCAGTGGAATATTAGTCGGAAGGCTACCTGCATATTTTTCTGTTTTTAACTACTTGTTAATTCCATGGCTTCTTAGATATAAATATAGCGCAAGGATTTCTTTTTTAATAACTTTATCCTGTTATGTGCTTTACTTTTTATATTTTTATTATGACATGGTTATTAATGGAACAGGTTATTATTGTAGTGACTTGTTAAATATTTATTATTGGGAATAGGTTTATGCAAATGATTAGCATTATAGTACCGGTTTACAATGTTGAAAAATATCTGGAAAAATGTTTAAACTCTCTTGTTAATCAAACTTATAAGAATATTGAAATCATCGTTGTTGATGACGGTGCAACGGATAACAGCGGAAGAATAGCCGATGATTTTGCTTTGAAATATGATATTATCAAAGTAATACATACAAAAAACGGCGGACTCAGCGCCGCAAGGAATGTCGGCATTGAAAATGCAGGCGGTGAATATATTGCGTTTGTTGACAGTGACGATTGGGTTGATGTTAATACTTTTGAACAATTATACAACCTGATAAGCAAAGGCGATTTCGGCTTTTCCTCTTGCGGAATGATAGAAGAATTCGGAACGGAAACCGAACAGCATTTTGAAACCATCGAGTTTGATGTCTGCAATCAGAAAGAATTATTCAATCTAATTCTTGATACAAATTATGTTTGCGGCTATGCTTGCAACAAACTGTTCAGGCGAGACATTATCGGCGAATTGAGATTTGACGAGAATCTGCTGTCTTGCGAGGATATTGATTTTTGTGCAAGATTTGCTTGCAAGTGCGAATCGGCAATCTATACTAAAACTCCTTTTTACCATTACCGTCAGCGCACGGACTCAATGACAGGCGATTTCAGCTATAATGTGAGAAAGCTGTCCGTAATAAAAGCCTATGAAAACATAATGCCCATTTATGCTCGGTATGACGCCAAGGATTATTGCAAGCTTGAAAGAAACTATCTTAAAATCAACCTCAATATTAAAGGCAGAATGATGGTTTCCGGCGTTGGCGATAAAGAGGTTTCCGAGATGATAGAGGATAATATTAAAAAGTATTATCCAATAGTTATGAAGAACAAAAATATTTCTTTATCCGACAAGATGAATATCACACTTACCAAAATGTTTCCTGCGTTATTGTTAAGAATAAAACAGTTTGTTTTGAACAAAAAAAGAGGATTGAAAAATGGCTAAAATCGGTACCGTTACATTTCACGGAGCGCAGAATTTCGGTTCGGTGCTTCAGACATATGCTTTGCAGGAGTTTGTTACCGGCTTATATAAAGAAGCGGGACAGACTTGCAATTACAATGTTATTAATTACAGAACCGAATTTCAAAAGTCATTTTATTCAATTTATAAATCCGTAAAAAATCCAAAGAACATAGTTAAAAATGCAGTTGCTTTCCGATATAACTCCGCCTTAAAAATCAAAAACCAAAAGTTTGAAGAATTTTTAAATAACTATATAAACTTAACCGACGAGATATCGGAAAGCGAGGATCTTGAACGCTTCGGCTCTGATTTTGATTATTATATCAGCGGCAGCGACCAGATATGGAATGTCAGAGCCGCAGACTTTGAATCGGCTTATTACCTTGATTTTGTCAAAAACGGCAAAAAGATTTCTTATGCCGCAAGCTTCGGGCCACTGAAAATTGACTGGAATCTCTACGGTAAAGAAAAGTATTCTTCACTGCTTTCGGAATATTCGGCTGTTTCAGTTCGTGAAAAGGGAAGCCGGGACAGATTAAAAGAGCTGATTGACAGAGACTGCGAAATAAATGTTGACCCTACCTTTTTGCTTTCAAAACAGCAGTGGAAAGCAATTCAGTCGGATGCAAATTACAATGGCGGTCAATATATCCTGTTATACTGTTTAGAGCCTTCAAAGGATCAGTTAAGCATGGCTAAGGCGATTTCAAAAAAATTAAATCTCCCCATACTCATCACAAGGTATAACAACAAAAATGACATAATCAACGGCTTTGTAAAAAAATATGATTGCGGACCGTTGGACTTTTTATCTTACATTGATAATGCGGCATTGGTGCTTTCCTCTTCGTTTCACGGCACGGCTTTTTCAATGATATATAACAAACCTTTTTATGTGTTTAACGGTATGGAAGACAGCCGCATTTCCTCAATCTTAAAAACAGCGGGGATTGAAGATCGCTCTATTGAAAGCGTCCGTGATGTTGACAGAGTAAGTTCTGATACCGTGGATTTTTCAATCGTTAATGAGATAATTAACGATGAACGAAATAAAGCAGGAAATTATTTAAAAAAAGCACTTGAAATAGATTAAGAGGATGCAAATATGATCAGTGTCATTGTTCCCGTCTATAATGCGGAAAAATATCTTGATAAATGTATAGAAAGCATAGCAAATCAGACTTATCGGGATTTGGAAATTATTCTTGTTGATGACGGCTCGCCCGATAATTGCCCCGCTATATGCGATGAGTGGGCAAAAAAAGACAAAAGAATAAAAGTAATACATAAACCTAACGGTGGGGTCTCAAGTGCAAGAAATGCCGGATTAGATTCTTATACAGGAGAATATGTTACATTTATTGACAGTGATGACTATATCGAAGTCAATATGTTTGAACGCATCTTTGAGGCGCTTAGCGCAAAAGATGTGGACTTGGTATTCATTCGAGAAAAATCTGTTAATATTAAGGGAAATACTATATATATAAACGGAGATATGCCCAGTGGGGAAATACTTTATCTCGATAAAGAAAAAGCAGCTGAAAGAATTATTGGAATGCAAATTAACGGTATGTGCGATAAGACTTATAAACGATCATTGGTAGATGGTATCAGAGTATTTGAAGGAAAAAAACACGGCGAGGATTTGCTGTT
>SAMEA3663246__coassemble_748_pt1 | contig 9236 bp, 14 predicted proteins | sample SAMEA3663246__metabat2_high_PE_017 | metagenome-assembled genome bin SAMEA3663246 (sample SAMEA3663246) | pig gut metagenome | biome: pig gut; feature: pig-associated habitat; material: faeces | place: China | collected 2013 | reverse complement strand
CAGTTAATAGACGACGATAAGGGTGTTACCCTTGTGTCCGCATCAACTGTCGAGAAGGATTTCGAGGAATACGGTGGAAATAAGTCCGCTGCTCACAAAGTGGGCGAATTATTGGCAAAACGCGCCGCAGACAAGGGAATAACAGATGTTGTTTTTGACCGCGGCGGTTACATTTATCACGGCCGTGTTAAGGAACTGGCCGAAGGCGCCCGTGAGGGCGGCCTCAAGTTCTAAGAAGGGGAGGAATACTTTTGGCTAAAATTGATGCATCGGCATATGAGCTCACAGAGCGCGTAGTAGCCATTAACCGTGTTTCCAAAACCGTAAAGGGCGGTCGTATCTTCAAGTTTGCGGCTATCGTTGTAGTCGGCGACGGAAACGGCATTATCGGTTTCGGACTTGGCAAATCAGGCGAAGTTCCCGACGCTATCCGCAAGGGAATTGAGGACGCCAAGAAGAACCTCATGCAGGTTTCTCTTAAGGGAACAACAATCCCCCACGAGATCGTCGGCAAGTTCGGCGCAGGCGTTGTTCTGCTCAAGCCCGCAGCACCCGGTACCGGCGTTATCGCAGGCGGTCCGGTTCGTGCGGTTGTTGAAACAGTAGGTATCAAGGATATCCGTGCGAAGGCTCTTCGTTCAAACAATCCCTGCAATGTTGTAAGAGCTACGCTTGACGGACTTTCAAAGCTTCGCAATGTTGAAGAGGTTGCCGCCATCCGCGGCAAGTCTGCAAAAGAAATTTTAGGTTAAGGAGGGCGGATTAAATGGCAGATATTAAGGTAAAGCTTGTTAAAAGCCTTATTGGAAGCACCAAGCCTCAGATTGCAACCGCCCATGCACTTGGTCTTCATAAGATCGGCGATGTTTCGGTTCAGCCGGACAGCCCCGCAACTCAGGGCAAGGTAAGAAAGCTTTCTCACCTTATCGAAGTAACCGAAGCCGAGCAAGGAGGTGCAAACTAATGAAGCTGCACGATCTCTCACCCGCTGCCGGCTCAACAAAAGAGCGCAAGCGCATCGGCCGCGGCCCCGCTTCGGGTCAGGGCAAAACTGCCGGTAAGGGTCACAAAGGTCAGAAGGCGCGTGCAGGCAGAGGTATGCGCGCAGGTTTTGAAGGCGGTCAGATGCCCCTTCAGAGACGAATCCCCAAGCGCGGATTCAACAACATCTTTGCAACAGAGATGGCAATAACAAACGTTGCTACTCTTGATAAGTATTTCGATGACGGCGCAACCGTCACCATCGACGCTCTTATTGAGAAAGGCATTATCAAAAAGACTTTGGACGGCGTTAAGATTTTGGGACAAGGCGAATTAACGAAGAAGCTCACCGTTCAGGCAAATGCTTTTTCAGATAGCGCAAAATCAAAAATCGAAGCTGCCGGAGGAAAGGCAGAGGTGATTTAACGTGCTCCAAACTATTGTTAACGCATGGAAAATCGCCGACCTGAGAAAAAAGATGATTTTCACGGCTCTTATCGTGCTCATCTTCAGAATCGGCTCGGCAATCCCTGTTCCTTTCACCAACATCGGCGAGGCCGGCATTATTGCTGACCCCAACGCCGGAACATTTATGAACTACCTGAGCATGATGACCGGTGATGCGTTCAATTACGGAACAATTTTCGCAATGTCCATCACCCCCTACATCAACAGCTCGATTATTATGCAGCTGCTCGCAGTTGCTATCCCCGCCCTTGAAAGGCTTCAGAAGGAAGGCGAGGAAGGTCGCAAGAAGATTGCCTCCATCACCCGCTTCGTAACCATCGCTCTCGGCGTTCTCCAGAGCACGGCTTACTACTTCTACCTTCGCAGCCAGGGCTACCTTGTAAAGGACGCTTCGGGCGCAAACTTCACCGGTTTCTACGGTGTTTTCCAGGCTCTCGTTATCATCCTTTGCTTCACAGCCGGTACAGCCCTTATTATGTGGCTCGGCGAAAGAATTAACGAAAAGGGTATCGGCAACGGTATTTCAATCATACTTTTCGCCGGTATCGTTTCAAGAATTCCCACCCTTATTGCAACCCTGTTCGGCGAGTCAGGCTACTTCCAGAGAGGCGGCCCGTACTACTTCCTTTCTCCCTTCGTTGCAGTTATACTCATTCTGATGATTGCTTTCATCGTTTGGATGGATAACGCAGAGAGAAGAGTTCCCGTTCAGTATGCAAAGAGAGTTGTCGGCAGAAAGATGTACGGCGGTCAGAACACTCATATTCCCATCAAGGTTAATATGTCAGGCGTTATGCCCGTTATCTTTGCTTCGTCAATTCTTTCACTGCCTCCCACAATCGAGATGTTTGTTAAGTCAAAGATTACGGAAGACAGCTTCTGGGATAAATTCTTCGGAATTTTCTCATCGACTCATTGGGTTTACGGAATTATCTATTTCGTATTAATCATTGCATTTGCTTATTTCTATTCAAGCATTCAGTACAACCCCATTGAAATGTCAAAGAACATCCGCGACAACGGCGGCTCAATTCCCGGAATTCGTCCCGGCGAGCCCACTTCAAGATATATCGGCAAGATTATCAACAGAATTACGCTTCTCGGAGCTCTGCTTCTGAGCGTTGTTGCCCTCTTCCCGATTTTCTTCTCGCAGATAACAACCTTCTTCCTTGACAAGTGGAACGAAGGCGCGTCGATGAACATTTCACTCGGCGGTACGTCAATCATCATTCTTGTTGGTGTTGCTCTTGAAACCGTTAAACAGCTTGAGAGCCAGATGATGATGCGTCACTATAAGGGCTTCCTTGATTAAGCCCTGAGTAAATTCCGACGAATTTACAATTTTACGGAGGATTAGCATGATAGTGCTCAAAACAACCAGAGAACTCAGCCTTATGAAAGAGGCGTGTGTTATTTCTGCCCGAGCATTAAAGGCAGCGGGTGATGCGGTTGAGCCGGGGGTTACCACGGAGGAAATCAACCGTATTGCACATAACTTTATTGTTAAGCATGGAGCCGTGCCCACCTTTTTGGGCTACAACGGATATCCCGCTGCTTCATGCATTTCCATAAACGATGAGGTCATTCACGGCATTCCGAGCAAGAAGCGCGTTATCAAGGCGGGCGATATAGTCAGCATTGATGTCGGCGCGACCTTAAACGGCTATGTCGGCGATAATGCCGCCACTTTTGCAGCGGGCGATATTTCGCCCGAGGCGCAGCGGCTGTGCGATGTTACCCGCGAGAGCCTTTACGAAGGCATCAAAGCGGCTGTCGCAGGCGGCAGGATCGGCGATATAGGCTCAACAATCCAAAGGTATTGCGAGGAAAGAGGCTTTTCGGTGGTTCGTGAGTTTACGGGCCACGGTGTCGGAAAGCAGATGCACGAGGACCCCAGCGTACCGAATTTCGGCACACCCGGTCGAGGTGTGCGCCTGCTCCCGGGCATGACCATTGCCATTGAGCCCATGATTAATCAGGGCGGCGCAGGCATCAGGCAGTTGCCTGACGGTTGGACTATTAAAACAAGGGACGGCTCTTTGGCTGCTCACTTTGAGCATACGGTGGCTATAACTTCAAACGGCCCCGTCATTCTCACTCAGATTTAAGGTGAGGCTATGCTTGAAAGAGGAACGGCAGTCAGGTCGTCTGCGGGCAGAGACAAAGGAAAGCTGCTTGCGATTGTGCAAGCGGAAAAAGACCGGGTTCTCGTCTGCGACGGCAAGGAGCGCCCCATTGATAGACCAAAAAGCAAGAATATTCGCCACATAGTAAGCGTCGGCGCTGCCGTCACGGAAGCCGAGCTTGCCTCAAACAGGGCGCTGAGAAAGGCGCTCAGGCGATTAAATGCAGAAATTAACGGCAACACTTAGGAGGTTATTATGTCTAAGCAGGACATGATCGAGATTGAAGGTACGGTAGTTGAATCATTGCCCAACGCAACCTTCCAGGTTGAGTTGGAAAACGGACACAGAATATTGGCTCATATCTCGGGCAAGCTCAGGATGAATTACATCAAAATCCTGCCCGGTGATAAAGTGACGGTTGAAATGTCGCCATACGACCTCACTAAGGGCCGCATAACATGGCGTTCCAAGTAAGATCAAGGAGGGTATTCTAATATGAAAGTCAGACCTTCTGTCAAGAAAATTTGCGAAAAATGCAAAATAATCAAGCGCAAGGGAAAAGTAATGGTTATCTGTGAAAATCCCAAGCACAAGCAGCGTCAGGGTTAATCCCGGCGAAAACCAAGTTAATTTGGAGGTGCAACTGACAAATGGCGCGTATATCAGGTGTTGACCTGCCCAGAGATAAGAGAATTGAAATTGCTCTCACATACATCTATGGTATAGGTCGTAAGACTGCAAGCGACATTATTGCAGCAACCGGCGTAGATCCCGACCTTAGAGTTAAGGATATGACCGAGGACGATGTTTCAAAGCTTCGTGAATATATCGATCATAATCTCAAGGTAGAAGGCGATCTTCGCAGAGAAACCGCATTCGACATCAAGAGACTTATCGAAATCGGATGCTACCGTGGCGTTCGTCACCGTAAGGGTCTGCCCGTAAGAGGTCAGCGTTCAAAGACAAACGCCCGTACACGCAAGGGTCCCAAGAAGACCATTGCAAACAAGAAGAAGTAAGTCAAGGAGGGATATTATGGCTAAAGCAGCATCTAAAAAGACAACAGGCACCCGCAGACGCCGTGAGCGCAAGAATATCGAGCGCGGCGCAGCCCATATCCAATCCACCTTTAACAACACTATCGTTACAATCACCGATACTCAGGGCAACGCAGTTTCATGGGCAAGCGCAGGTGAAATGGGCTTCAGAGGCTCAAAGAAATCAACTCCCTTCGCAGCTCAGACAGCGGCGGAGACAGCAGCTAAGGCAGCTATCGACCACGGCATGAAAACTGTTGAGGTTTATGTTAAGGGACCCGGTCAGGGTCGTGAAGCGGCAATCAGAGCTTTACAGACAGCAGGTCTGGAGGTCAGCATGATTAAGGATGTTACCCCCATTCCGCACAACGGATGCCGCCCGCCTAAGAGAAGGCGCGTGTAACCAGAATTTTTTGGAGGTGTAACACAATATGGCAAGATATACCGGTGCGGTATGCAAACTGTGCCGCCGTGAAGGCAAGAAGCTCTACCTCAAGGGTGAGCGCTGCTATACCGGCAAATGTGCAGTTGAGCGCAGAGCGTATGCTCCCGGCCAGCATGGCCAGAGCCGCAAGAAGGCAACTGAATACGGTCTTCAGCTTCGTGCAAAGCAGCAGGCAAAGCGTTACTACGGTATTCAGGAAAGCCAGTTCTATAAGTATTTCCTTATGGCTGAGCGCAAGCAGGGCGTAACAGGTGAAAACCTGCTCCGTATCTGCGAGAGCAGACTTGACAATGTTGTTTATCTTCTCGGCTGGGCTAATTCCAGAGCAGAAGCAAGGCAGCTTGTTACTCACGGCCATTACAAAGTAAACGGCAACAAGGTCAATATTCCTTCATATCTTATCAAGCCCGGCGATGAAATCGCCATCAAGGATAAGAGCAAGGAAAGCGACAAGATCAAGGCGACTGTTGAAGCAAATGCTTCCCGCCCTGTTCCCCAGTGGCTTGACCGCAACGCAGAGGCTCTCACAGCTAAGGTTCTTGCTCTGCCCACCCGTGAGCAGATCATGGTTCCCGTTGAAGAGCATCTTATCGTTGAGCTTTATTCTAAGTAATGCCTGCCTGATTTGCCTGAAAAAGGCATTTCAGCGGCATTCGCCCGCAGCTTTTGCAGGCGCAGCGTTTTTGAATGCATTTTGAGCAGGATTTTTCCTGCCTGTTTTAAAGGAGGGTTTTTAATGATTGGTATCGAAAAGCCCAGAATTGATACTGCCGAAATTTCCGAGGACGGAAAATACGGAAGATTTGTTGTTGAGCCTCTTGAGAGAGGATACGGAACAACTTTGGGCAACAGCCTTAGAAGAGTTCTTCTTTCGTCTCTTCCCGGCTACGCGATAACCTCCGTTAAGATTGACGGAATTCTGCATGAATTCAGCACCATCCCCGGAGTTAAAGAGGATGTTACAGAGATAGTTCTTAATCTCAAAAATGTAATCCTCAAAATTCACGGCGACGGTCCTAAGACAATCTACATTGACGCTAACGGCGATGACGAAATCACTGCCGGCAGCATCAAAACCGATTCAGAGGTTGAAATTCTCAACCCCGAGCTTCACATCGCTACTCTCAATTCCGATGCACATGTCAGCATGGAGCTGACCTGCGATAAGGGCAGAGGCTATGTTTCCGCTGAGAGAAACAAGCAGATGATGCAGCCCATTATCGGTGTTATTGCAATCGATTCGATTTATACACCCGTATTGAAGGTTAACTACACAGTCGAAAACACCCGTGTAGGTCAGATTACAGACTATGATAAGCTGACTCTCGAGGTGTGGACAAACGGAACCATCAACGCTATGGAAGCCGTTTCTCTCGGTGCCAAGATCCTCAACGAGCACCTCAACCTCTTCGGAGACCTCTCAGGCGAGGCTTACGACACAGAGGTTATGGTTGTTAAGAGTGACAACGGCAAAGAAAAAGTGCTGGAGATGACCATTGAGGAACTTGACCTTTCTGTTCGTTCCTTTAACTGCTTGAAGAGAGCGCAGATCAATACGGTTGAAGATCTGACCAACAGAACCGAGGAAGATATGATGAAAGTTCGTAACCTCGGCAGAAAATCCCTTGATGAGGTTGTTGCAAAGCTCAATTCGCTTGGCTTTGACCTTCGCAGGGGTGAGGAATGACCCATTAAACGGTAAAGGAGTGTGAACTTAATGCCCGGTACCAGAAAGCTTGGCCGCACAAGCGATCATCGCAAGTCGATGCTCAGAGGCCTCGTAACTTATCTTTTGGAAAACGGCAGAATTGAAACCACCGTTACAAGGGCTCAGGAGGTTCGCGCAATGGCTGAGAAAATGATCACCATTGCAAAGGACGATTCTCTCCACTCAAAGCGCAAAGTTTTGGCTTATGTCACAAAAGAGGATGTTGTCAAAAAGCTCTTTGATGAGATTGCCCCCAAATATAAGGATGTTAACGGCGGTTACTGCCGCATAATCAAGACCGGTCCCCGTAGAGGAGACGCAGCTGAGATGTGCATCATCGAGCTGGTCTGATTAAAAGCTTTATAAAATGAAAACACCCTGCTCGTTTGAGCAGGGTGCTTTTGTTTATTCCGATTAATCAAGTTCAAACTGACCGGTATAAAGCTGATAGTATTTGCCTTGCTGAGCGATAAGGTCGTCATGGCTGCCGCGCTCGATTATTTCACCGTGTTCAAGCACCATAATGGCGTCGGAATTCCTTACGGTTGAGAGCCTGTGCGCGATAACAAATACCGTTCTGCCCTCCATAAGCTTATCCATTCCTTTTTCGATAAGGCGCTCCGTGCGTGTATCTATTGAGCTTGTGGCTTCATCGAGAATAAGCACGGGCGGGTCTGCAACTGCGGCTCTCGCAATCGCAAGAAGCTGCCTCTGACCCTGAGAAAGATTTGCACCGTCGCCCGTTATCATAGTGTTGTAGCCGTCGGGCAGGCGGGTAATAAAGGAATCGGCATTGGCAAGCTTTGCGGCGGCTACAATTTCTTCGTCCGTTGCGTCAAGTCTGCCGTAAGCGATATTGTCCCTGACCGTTCCCGTGAAAAGGTGAGTATCCTGCAAAACCATAGCCATGGAGCGGCGCAGCTCGGATTTCTTTATCTTTTTGATGTTAATGCCGTCATAGGTAATCTTGCCGTGATCAACATCGTAAAAGCGGTTTATAAGGTTTGTAATCGTTGTTTTGCCTGCACCCGTCGAGCCGACAAAGGCAATTTTCTGCCCCGGCATAGCGTAGAGCGAAACATTTTTGAGAACATCCTTTTTGCCGTCATAGCTGAATGTAACATCGTGGAAGCGCACATCGCCCTTCCATTCCGTGTAGGTCAGCGTGCCGTCATGATGCGGATGCTTCCATGCCCATATACCCGTTCTCTCGGAGCATTCCGCAATGCTGCCGTCGGGCAGCTTTTTGGCGTTGACGAGGGTAACATAGCCGTCATCCTCTTCGGCGGGCGTGTCAATGATTTCAAAAATTCTTTCCGCACCCGCAAGGGCAAGAAGAATATTGTTAAACTGCTGTGATATCTGAGTTATCGGCTGGAAGAAATGCCGCGTGTAGGTCAGAAAAGAAACCAGCGTGCCGACGGTGATTGCGAAAAACGAGCCTGCGGGCAGCGCAACTATCAGCGCAGAGCCGACGGTTGCAACCGCGGCATAGTTAATGTAAGAAAGGTTGCCCATTATAGGCATCAGGATACTTGCATAGGTGTTGGCGTTTGTGGCGGCATGGCGCAGATTTTCGTTAAGCGTTTTAAAATCTGCCTTTGCCTTGTCTTCATGGCAAAATACCTTAACAATCTTTTGACCCTCGATGAATTCCTCAACATAGCCGTTGACCTCGCCTACGCATTTTTGCTGTGCGCGGAAATACTTTGCACTGCGTGAGCCGAGAAAACGGATAACTCCGAAAGCGACAACAAGCACAAGAATTACAAGCGCGGTCAGTATGGGGCTGAGATAAAGCATCATTGAGAAGGTTCCGATAACCGTTACGGCGGAGGAAACAAGCTGCACAAAGCTTTGGCTGATACATTCTCTGAGCGTGTCAACATCGTTTGTGTAGCGGCTCATAAGCTCGCCGTGAGTGTGAGTGTCAAAAAACTTTATCGGCAAATCCTGCATATGATTGAAAAGGTCTTTGCGGATTATATTCAGAGTTTTTTGCGAAACCTGAAGCATTATTCTTGAATAGCTGTATGATGCGGCAACGCCGAGCAGATAAATGCAGGCGAGCTTTATCAGAGTTTTTGCAAGCGGCATCAGAGTTTCTTTTGTAAGCTCCGAGCCGATAAGAGGCAGCAGGATGTTGTCGGTTATTCCTTTCAGGAAATATGTGCCCGTAATGCTTGCAACGGAGCTGATTGCAACAAAGAGGAAAACTGCCGCAAGCAGAGCTTTTGAGCGCCCGAGATATCCGATTAGTCTTATAAATGTTTGCTTAGTGTTTTTGGGCTTGGCATGACCTTTTGACGGTCCGCCGCCCGGTCCTCCCGGTCCCGGCATTAGGCAACGCTCCCTTCTTGCTGAGATTTGTAAACTTCGGTGTAGATTTCGTTGGTGCCGAGCAGCTCCTCGTGAGTGCCTACGGCGTTAATCTCGCCGTCGTCAAGAACGATTATTTTGTCTGCGTGCTC
>SAMEA3663246__coassemble_747_pt1 | contig 9249 bp, 9 predicted proteins | sample SAMEA3663246__metabat2_high_PE_017 | metagenome-assembled genome bin SAMEA3663246 (sample SAMEA3663246) | pig gut metagenome | biome: pig gut; feature: pig-associated habitat; material: faeces | place: China | collected 2013 | reverse complement strand
TTCAAATTGCTTTGATTTAACCTCGATTGTTGCAACGGCAATTATTGCGGTTGCAGTTTCGTTCATCTTCATTTTCAGAACGGTCGGGGTCAACGGAGATTCAATGAAGCCGACGCTTCATGATACCGACAGGATAATACTTTCCGCAATTTACACGGAGCCTGAGCGCGGCGACATTGTTGTTACCTGCCAGCCCAATGCTTCCGCAATAATTCCCGATACGCTTGTTAAAAGAGTTATCGCAACGGGCGGTCAGACGGTCGATATCGACTTCAATAACGGCATTGTTTATGTTGACGGCGAGGCGCTTGACGAGCCTTATATCAATGACAAAACGCATGACAGGGAGGATTTCTCCGAGCCCGTAACCGTGCCCGATGGCTATGTCTTTGTTATGGGAGATAACCGAAATCATTCGACCGACAGCCGAGACAGGCGCGTAGGTCTTATCAGAGAGGAATATATTCTGGGTAAGGCTCTTTTCAGAGTCAAGCCCTTCGGTCAGTTTAAAATAGGTTGATTTATGAATGAAAAAATGACGGTTCAGTGGTTTCCCGGCCATATGGCGAAAACCAGAAAGCCTCGCCCTTGTTGACGCGGTTTGCGAAATCGTTGACGCAAGGATTCCCGAGAGCAGCCGAAACCCCGAGCTTGATGAAATTGTCGGCTCAAAGCCGCGCATAGTGCTGCTCAATAAATGCGACCTTGCAGATGACAGGGCAACGGCAAAAAAAATAAAGGAGCTTGCCGCAAAGGGCGTTACGGCTTTGCCCGTTGACTGCCGCAGCGGAAAGGGACTTGAAAAATTTCAGCCCGCAGTCAGAGAAATATTAAAGGATAAAATCAAGGCAAACGCCGAAAAGGGAATGGCGGGCAAGGCTCTGAGAGTTATGGTTGTCGGTATTCCCAACACGGGCAAATCTTCTTTTATCAACAGAATGGCGGGCAAATACCGCGCAAAGGTTGCGGACAAGCCCGGCGTTACCCGCGGCAATCAATGGTTTGCGATAGGCTCGGGCATCGAGCTGCTCGATACTCCGGGCGTGCTTTGGCCGAAGTTTGAAGACCCCGAGGTGGGCTTTAAGCTTGCGTTTATCGGCTCGGTCAAGGATGAAATACTTGACAGCCAGGAGATTGCGGTTCGGCTTCTGCGTGTTATGCAGGTTAATTATCCCGACAGATTGGCGGAAAGATACAAAATTTCCGATTTTGAGGAGCTGGAGCCTTATGAGCTGCTTGAACTTATCGGCGCAAAGCGCGGTATGCTCATCAAAGGCGGAGAAACAGATACGGAAAGAGCGGCAGTTATGCTGCTTGATGAATACAGAAGCGGAAAGCTCGGTAAGCTGACGCTTGACTGATGAGCGAGGAGTTGATGATTTGAGAAAGAAAATGACAGTTTTCATCGCCGTTGTTATTGTGCTTGATATAATTGCTTTGGGCGTTATATTTTTCACAAGAGGCGATTCGCGTCCCGATATCAGCGCGGATGCCCGACCCGGAGCAGACCCGTCAACAACGCAGCAGCAGGAGCTGTTTTCACGGGTCAGCTTTGTTGCCGTGGGCGATAATCTGATTCATGACACGGTTTATGAGCAGGCGGCGGCAAGGGTCAGCAACGGCTATGATTTTTCCTATGATTACAAGAATGTTGCCGACAGGATAAAGACTCCTGATGTGGCAATCCTTAATCAGGAAACGATAATTTCAACCGAACACAATGTTTCAAGCTATCCGATGTTTAACTCGCCCGTTGAAGTCGGCGAAGAAATGCTGAAAATCGGCTTTGATGTTTTTAATATTGCTACCAACCATTCGCTTGACTGCGGAGAAAAAGGTCTGATATCCGCAATTAATTTCTGGAAAAGCAAAAATGCGATAACCACGGGAGCATATCTAAATCAGGCGGATTATGACAATATTCCGATGAATGAGGTCAACGGAGTCAAAATTGCCTATATCGGCTTCACGGAATCCACAAACGGTCTTTCTCTGCCGCAGGATTCCGAGGTCATTCTTGTCAGAGCAAGCGATGAAACGCTTTTGCAGACAAGGATAATGAAAGCCAAGGAAGCGGCGGATTTTGTTGTTGTGAACGCTCATTGGGGCGAGGAATATACGCATGAGCCCAATCAGAATCAGCGTGACCTTGCGGCAAAGCTTGCCTCGTGGGGAGCGGATGTTATTATCGGAACTCACCCCCATGTAATACAGCCCGTTGAATATATCACAAACAGCGACGGCAGAAAAACCCTTGTAGCTTATTCGCTCGGCAACTTCATCTCCGCTCAGAACAGAGGACCGAGAATGCTCGGCGGTATGCTGAATTTTGAGATAGTCAAAAACAACACAACGGGTAAGGTTGAAATTGAAAATGTCAAGTTTTCGGGAGTTGTTACGCATTACGGCTACGGCTGCTCAAACATCAGACTGTATATGCTTTCGGATTACACCGAGGAGCTTGCTTCAAAGCACGGTGTTAAGAGCAAAACCTCCGATTTCAGCCTGCAATATCTCAATGATATTTTAAATAAGGTAATTGACAAACAGTTTCTTTAATAAATAAGGCTGCATCGGCATGCAAAATCTTCTGCCGTGCAGCCTTTATAAATACGAGGAGGAAAATATGGATTTTCAATATGAGCAATCAGCAGCCGAAAAGGGCTATAAATCAATTTGCGGCGTTGACGAAGCGGGCAGAGGTCCTTTGGCGGGTCCTGTTTTTGCGGCGGCGGTCATTCTGCCCGAGGGTTGTGTGATAGAGGGCTTGAACGATTCCAAAAAGCTTTCCGAAAAGAAAAGGGAGGCTCTTTATGATATTATCGCCGAAAAAGCGGTTAGCTGGAGCGTAGCGAGCGTTGACGAAAAAACAATCGATGAAATAAATATACTTCAAGCTACATATCTTGCAATGCGAAAGGCTGTTGAGGGGCTTTCCGTTCCCGCCGATTATGCGCTGATTGACGGCAACAGAATGCCGCCGCTTTCGGTTGACGGAGAAACAATAATCAAGGGCGATTCGCTCAGCCCGTCGATTGCCGCGGCATCAATAATGGCAAAGGTCAGCAGAGACAGATTTATGCTTGCTCTGGATAAAAAATATCCGCAATATCAGTTTGCAAAGCATAAGGGCTACGGAACGAAGCTGCACTATGAAATGCTGGAGCAATTCGGAATATCCGACTGCCACCGCCGCTCGTTCCTCAAAAGCTTTGTCGGAGAAAAGAAATGATTAAGAACAAAACGGGAGTTTGGGGCGAAATATACGCCGCAAGATATCTGCGGAATAACGGCTATTCCATTCTTTCCTCAAATTATGTCTGCCGTTTCGGCGAGCTCGACTTGGTAGCGGCAAAAAACGGAGTTACCTGCTTTGTGGAAGTCAAAACACGAAACGAAAATACCGCCGTCAGACCCATGGAAGCGGTTGACGAGGGCAAAAGGCAGAGGGTTGAAGCGGCGGCAAAAAGCTTTCTTTCCTATGCAAAAATCAAAAGCACAATGCGGTTTGATGTGTGCGAGGTTTATGTTGATGATAATGACGGACTTTCAAGAATAAACTATATCGAAAATGCTTTTTGAAATGGAGGATATACGAAATGAAATTGTTTGATTTGCATTGCGACACGGTGGAGGAGTGTTTTGAAAATAAGCTTCCTCTGAAAGATGCTGATCTTCACATCAACCTATGTAAAGGCGAACACCTTGACAAGTGGTGCCAATGTTTTGCAATTTGGATATTTGACAAGCTGAGAGGAAAAGAGGCAGAGGAATACTTTGAGGACGCCGTGACCTTTTTTAAAAACGAAATTGATAAGAACAGCGAAAAAATCAAGCTGTGCAAGGATTATTCCGATTTAACCGAGGCTCTTTCGGAGAAAAAATGTGCCGCCGTGCTGACTGTAGAGGGCGGCTCTCCGTTTGCGTCTTTCGGCGGTGCAGAGAGGGCTTACAAGCACGGTGTAAAGCTGATAACCTTGACATGGAACGGAGAGAATGAGTTGGGTTACGGCTGCCAGAGCGGATTTGAGGACGGGTTGAAGCCTGCGGGAAAACAGCTTCTGAAAGATATGGAAAGGCTTGGCATAACCGCCGATGTTTCCCATCTCAACCGCAGAGGGTTTTTGGATGCCGTTTCGAGCGGCGCAAGAGTGATAGCTTCCCATTCAACCTGCACGGCGGTTTTGGAAAAGCTGAGAGCCGAGAGCCCGGATAAAACATATTGCTGCCGCCGCAGCCTTGACGACGATCAGATAAAGATACTCATAGAAGCAAAGGGACTTATCGGAATGAATTTTTGCCAAAGATTCCTTGCCGACCGAGAAAAGGGTGCATTTGAGCCGATTTACCGCCATATGTCGCATATTCTTGATATGGGCGGTGAAAATGTGCTTGCCATCGGCTCGGATTTTGACGGCTGTGAAATAAATCCCGAGCTTGCGGGGGTTGATAAAGTGCCTGCGCTCAGGGATTATCTTGCCGAAAAAGGATACGGTGAAGAGCTTTTAGACAAAATTTTCTTTGAAAATGCCTTTGACTTCTTTAAAAATGTTTTACAAAACAGCTGAGATGTGATATAATATCCCGAATAGTTTTAAAAAGCGAGATGATTTGAAATGAATTATGTAAGTACAAGAGATACTTCCGTCTGCGTTTCATCGGCTCAGGCGATTACCAAGGGCATATCTCCCGAGGGCGGTTTGTTTGTTCCCGAGAGCCTTCCTCAGGTTTCAATGCGTGAAATTGAAAAGCTTGCTTCTCTTGATTATATCGGCAGAGCCAAGGCGGTCCTTTCGCTGTTTCTCACGGATTTCAGCGACGCGGAGCTTGATTCCTGCGTCAAAGGAGCTTATGAAAGCGGATTTTCAAGCGAAAAGGTTGCTCCTCTTGCAAAGCTTGAAAGCGGCGTAAACGTGCTTGAACTTTTCCGCGGTCCTACCTGTGCTTTTAAGGATATGGCGCTCCAGATGCTTCCGCATCTGCTTACCGTTGCGGGAGGCAAAACCGCAAAGGGCACGGAAATAGTTATTCTTGTTGCCACCTCGGGCGACACGGGCAAGGCGGCTCTTGAGGGCTTTAAAGATGTAGATAACACACGTATCCTCGTTTTTTATCCGAGCGACGGCGTAAGCCCCATGCAGAAGCTTCAGATGTGCACTCAGGAGGGCGGCAATGTTTCCGTTTGCGCCATTGAGGGCAATTTTGACGATGCTCAGAGCGGCGTTAAAAAGATTTTCACCGATAAAGCGATTGCCGCAAAGCTTGCGGAAAATTCAATGGCTTTTTCTTCCGCAAATTCGATAAATTGGGGCAGGCTTGCACCGCAGATTGTTTATTATTTCTCGGCTTACTGCGATATGCTTTCCTCGGGTGAAATCAAAGCGGGCGATAAAATCAATATCGTTGTTCCCACTGGCAATTTCGGCAACATTCTTGCGGCATATTATGCCAAGGAAATGGGTCTGCCCGTAAACAAGCTTATCTGTGCTTCAAACAGTAATTCCGTGCTCACGGAATTTTTGACAACGGGCGTTTATAACCGCAACCGCGAATTCTTTACAACGATTTCGCCGTCAATGGATATTCTCATTTCAAGCAACCTTGAAAGGCTTCTTTATTCCATCAGCGGCAGCGAAAAGGTGTGCGGCTGGATGAAGAGCCTTGCAGAGAGCGGCAGATATGAGGTTGACGCCGAAACACTTGGAAAAATTAAGTCGGTTTTTGACGCAGGCTTCTGCACGGACGAGCAGACTAAGGAAACTATCTCCCGCGTTTTCAAGGATAAAAACTATCTTTGCGACACTCATACGGCAGTAGCCGTAAAGGTATACTATGATTACAGAGCGAGAACGGGCGATGAAACGCCTGCCGTTATCGCCTCCACCGCAAGTCCGTTCAAATTCAGCGCGGCGGTTCTTGAAGCCGTTGACGGCAAAACCGACGGTCTTGACGAATTTGAAATGGTTGAGCGCCTTGCCGCCGTTACGGGCAAAAGCTGCCCTGAGCAGCTTGCCAATCTCCGCAACAAGGCGGTCAGATTTAACGGCTGCTGCTCAAAGGACAGCATGGAGGGCGTAGTTTTCGATATGCTCGGTATCTGACGGCGATTATTCGCAGCCGCAGGGCTTGTTAACGGCGTTTTCGTTAAGCTTAAAGGTTGAGCATTCGGTTTCGCCGCATTTGCAGGCGTTTGTTTTGCCTACCTCGATTGTGCCTGCCGTGCAGGTTGTGTTGCCCTTATGGTAAACGCAGTTTTTGGCAAAGCAGGTTATTGCTCCGATTTCGTTATTCATTGTTTTTCTCCTTTCGGTTATTTCGGATTATCTCCGTGCTATTATCATTTGCAGTTTATGCTGAATTATTTTTGGAAAGGATATATCTATGGCTCTTTTTACAATAGGCGATACTCATCTTTCGCTTTCAACCGGTAAATCCATGGATATTTTCGGCGGCTGGAGCGATTACGAAACGAGGCTTGAAAATAATTGGCGCAGGCTCGTTGGTGAGAATGACACGGTTGTTATTGCCGGCGATATTTCGTGGTGCATGGAGCTTGAGCAGGGTCTTGAGGATTTCAGATTTCTCAATTCTCTCCCCGGCAGAAAAATAATTCTGAAAGGCAATCACGATTATTGGTGGGCGACGAAGAAAAAAGCGGATGATTTTTTTGAAAAATATTCGCTCAAAACGCTCAATATTCTTCATAACAACGCCTATACTGAGGGCGGATTTGCAATCTGCGGCACGCGAGGCTGGTTTTTTGACGCGGAGAGCAGTGCAGATAAAAAGGTTATTCTGCGCGAGGCGGGCAGACTGCGCGCCTCTATAAGCGCGGCAAAGGCAACGGGGCTTGAGCCTGTTGTGTTTCTGCACTATCCGCCGCTGAGCCTTACTCAAAGGTGCGATGAGATTTACGATGTTTTGGTTGAAGAAAAAATAACGCGCTGTTATTACGGTCATCTTCATTCATATTCGCATACGGGAGCCTTTATCGGGGTAAAGGACGGAATCCGCTTTTCGCTTATTTCAAGCGATTTTTTGGGCTTTTGCCCCGCTTTGGTTTACTAAAATATGTCAATATGAACAAAATGGGCAGGAAAAACGGCGAAAATTTAACTAAACATAAGAAAATATAAATATATATAGAAATTTGCGAAACAATTTGATATAATCTAAGGGTTAAAATATCAGGTGACCGTCGAATAAATCCGAGCGCGGTTATCGGCGAGATGATTTTTTGTCAGAAAAGCGAAAAAAGCGAATCTTTTTTCCGAACAGTCAAATTGATTTTTTGCTTTTCTGACGGAAAAGCAACCGCTGAAAACCGTAGCTGCGAGTTAATCGGCGATTACTAAAACGGAGGAATTTAAATGAGTTTAGTATCAGCAAACAAAACGGAAACCAACACTTATGCACTTGAAATCGCCATTGCGGCGGAGGATTTCAAGGCTGCCGTTCAGCAGGCCTATCTCAAGCAGAGAAAGTCAATCTCAATTCCCGGCTTCAGAAAGGGCAAGGCTCCTCTCCACATGATTGAGAAGCTTTACGGCAAAGAGGTTTTCTATGAGGACGCTCTTGACATCGTTTTCCCCGAGGCTGTTTCAGCGGCTTACGATGAGGCGGGCATTACTCCCGTTGATTCTCCGCGCGACTTTGATGTTAAAACAATGAGCGTTGAAGAAGGCGTTGTTATGTCCTTCAATGTTACCGTTAAGCCCGAAATCACTCTCAAGGCTTATAAGGGACTTACCGCCGAAAAGACCGAGGCAAAGGTTACAAAAGAAGAAATCGACCACGAAATCGAGCATATGCTTGACAGAAGCGCAAGAATTATCGATGTTGACGACAGAGCTGTTAAAGACGGCGACATAACAACGATTGATTTTGAAGGCTTTGTTGACGGCGTTGCTTTTGACGGCGGCAAGGCTGAAAAATACAGCCTGACCATCGGCTCCGGTGCTTTCATTCCCGGCTTTGAGGATCAGATTATCGGTCACAGCATCGGTGATGAATTCGATGTCAATGTTAAGTTCCCCGAGGATTACGCTCCCGAGCTTGCCGCCAAGGACGCAGTATTCAAGGTTAAGCTTCACGAGATAAAGGTTAAGGAGCTTCCCGAGCTTGATGATGAGTTCGCCAAGGATATGGGCGAATATGAAACCGTTGACGAGCTTAAAAAGGGCATTGAAGAGGATATGCTCAAGAGAAAGCAGGACAGCGCTCAGCACGCTTTTGAGGACGCGGTTATCGAAGCTCTCTGCGAAAATGTTGAGGGTGAAATTCCCGAGTGTATGTATGAAAACAAGGCTAAGGAAAACACGGATTCCTTTGCTCAGAGAGTTGCTCAGCAGGGCATTGATCTTGACACATATCTTATGTATATGGGCATGGACAGAGCCGCTTTTGACAGCCAGATGAAAGAGCGCGCAGTTGCAGATGTTAAAATCGAGCTTGCAGTCGAAAAGATTATCGAGCTTGAGAATATAAAGGCTTCAGATGAAGCTGTTGCCGAGGAATATCAGAAGATGGCTGATATGTATAAGCTTGAAGTTGAAAAGATTAAAGAGCTTGTTCCCGAGGCAACCGTTGCGGCAGAGCTTGCAAAGCAGGATGCAATAAAGCTTGTTATTGACTCCGCTAAGGCAAAGAAGCCCGCCGCCAAGAGAGCAGCAAAGAATAAAGATACGGCTTCCGAGGAGAAGCCCGAAGCAGAAGAAAAAGCTGAAAAGAAGCCCGCTGCAAAGAAAACAACCAAAAAGAAAGAGCAGCCCGCTGAATAAGTTTTGCCTTTTCTAACTATACTTGAAATATGAGCTTTTGGAATAAACCGTGAGGCTGCATTATGCTCCGCGGTTTATTCCGCACTTGCGGAGAAAGGATTGATTTTTAATGGCATTAGTACCCTATGTTGTTGAGCAGACTAACAGAGGCGAGCGCTCATACGATATTTTTTCCCGCCTTTTGAATGACAGAATTATCGTTCTTTCCGATGAAGTAAACGATGCAACGGCAAGCGTTGTTGTCGCTCAGCTCCTTTATCTTGAAGGTCAGGATCCCGAAAAGGATATCAGCCTTTATATCAACAGCCCCGGCGGCTCAGTAACTGCCGGTATGGCGATTTATGACACGATGCAGATTATCGAGCCTGATGTGGCCACAATTTGTACTGGTATGGCAGCATCGATGGGCTCCGTGCTTCTCTGTGCGGGAGCCAGGGGAAAGCGTTCAGCCCTCCAGCACAGCCGCGTT
>SAMEA3663246__coassemble_694_pt1 | contig 9582 bp, 8 predicted proteins | sample SAMEA3663246__metabat2_high_PE_017 | metagenome-assembled genome bin SAMEA3663246 (sample SAMEA3663246) | pig gut metagenome | biome: pig gut; feature: pig-associated habitat; material: faeces | place: China | collected 2013 | reverse complement strand
GGCTCTCTCACGGTCGGCGCGTGTGCGGCGCAGAGCGGCTCTGATTTGAAATTTGCCGTTGCCTCCGATTTGCATTATAACCTCCCCGCAGACGAGCTTGAGGGCAATATAGACGATGAAATATATTGGTATGCCAACCGCCGCGCGGCTATGGAAAATGAAAGCAGTTGGATAATTGACGAGTTTCTCAATCAATGTGCCGAAAATGACGATTGCGATTTCGTTTTGATTTCGGGCGATCTTGTTGACAGCGGCAGGACTGTTCCGCAGGAGCACTATGATGTTGCGGCAAAGCTTGCCGAGTTTGAAAATAAAACGGGCAAGCAGGTCTTTGTAACTGTCGGCAATCACGACGCAGGCGAAGGCTCCGAAACCGATGTTGAGGATTTTAAGCGCATCTATGCCGATTTCGGCTATGACAAGGCTATTGCCGTTGACGAGGGCACCTGCTCCTATGCGGCTGATTTAAACGATAAATACAGGCTGATTTCTCTTGACAGCTGCGACCATACCAAATCCACGCAGGACGGTCTGACTGCCGATAAGCTGGATTGGGTTCGCGCTCAGGCAAAGCAAGCGAAAAAGGACGGGAAATATCCCATTCTTATGATGCACCATAATTTGCTTGACCATATGCCGCTTCAGCGCATATTCAGCAAAAACTTCATTGTACGCTTCCACTACACCACGGCGGAGCTTTTTGCCGATTGGGGAATAAAGCTCGTTTTGACGGGTCATGAGCATTGCAGCGACGCAACGGCTTACACAAGCGCGGCAGGCAATGTGATTTACGATTTTGCCACAACCTCGCTGACTATGTATCCTTTGCAATACAGGCTGTTTAAGCTTACCGATGATAAAATAGCTTATGAGGCGAAAACAGTTGATTTGATTGATACAAATTCCCTCACGGCAAGAACGGCGGGATATTCCGAAAATCAGATAAGCCTTATGAACGCAGGGCTTAACGATTATTCAAAGGGTTTCCTGAAAGCGGGTGTTAAATACCGCCTTGCCCTTTCGCTGAGCATGGAGAAGATGGGCATTGACGAGGGTGCGCCTTATTATGATTTGGTTAATACGGCGGTCGACGGACTTCTGAAAATCCTTGAAGAACCTCTTTACGGCGAAGACAGCATAAGCGAGCTTGCAAAGGAATATAATATCGACATTCCCGCAAGCAGATACAAAAACGGCTGGGATGTTGCAACCGAATTGGTTGCCGCTCATTATGCAGGCGGAGAAAGCTTTGAGCTTGAAAGCACGGAGGTAACGATTTTCCTGCGCCTTGTTGCTCTCATTCTAAGAGACGACCTTGCGGGAGTGGCAGACGAGGTTTTCCTGAAATCCGCGAATGAGCTTCTCAAAAATTTCGGAACGGATTCCGTTGCTTCCGATTTAACAAAGCTCGGAGCAAGAATTTTCGGCGCGGTCAAGCCCGCCGAGTACTTCCTGCTGGCATTGGTTTCTCCCGTTATCTATAATTTTGCCGTTGACAGCGACGGCGTTGACGATAACCGCGGAACGCTTCCCGGCTACGGAACGGTCGGCTTGCAGAACAATTCTTATAATGTAATCGAAAACATCCACGGAATTCTCAACAACGCCATGAAATACATATCAATGTTTTTGAGTATTATAATAAGAATAATATATAAATAATATTATAAAGAACGCCGCTCGGCTTTTGAAAAACGGTTTTTTCAAGGCTCGGGCGGCGTGCGAATATATGGAAAAACCCCTTTATTTTGCCGAAAAAGGCTGATTTGGGCCGTGAATTTGTTAAAACTGATAACAATATGCAGAAAAATCACATCAAAGAATATAAGTTTTGTACATTGACTTTTTGCTCATTCACAATTAAACTTATAGCAATGAGAGAACTTGTGCTAAGTGTCTTGTATTTGAGAGGAGAGGAGAAGAGCGATGCTTGTTGCTTTTTGTGCAATGAATAAAGCCGGCAAGGCTGCTTGCGAAAGCAAGGCGGCTCAGACGCATTGCGCTTCTTCTTGCGATCCCTCAAAATCGGGCACCGTCAGGGTGTCCCTTTTTGCTTTTTTAGGAGTAGTGCGCGTGATTTCTCTTTCTCTAATCGGGCTGCTTGAGGCAGTCATTAACGGTTTTAAAATATCAGAGCGAAAGAGAACAGCGGGCGCTTTTTAATTATCAAAGGTGATATTAAGGCGGCTTCGTTCTTTCGGCGAGGCCGCCTTTATATATTAATAAGTCCATAAATAGAAATGCCGAAAGGCAAAGGAAGGAAGAATTTACCATGAAAAAGTTTTTGGCTCTCGTAATGGCAGCTCTTATGATGCTTACTCTGTTTGCTGCCTGCGGCGACAAAACAGAAGGTGACACAACAGCAGTTCCTACCGAAAACAATGCCGTAGCAGGAACCGCAAGCGGAACATTCAAAATCGGCGGCATCGGCCCCCTTACCGGCGGCGCAGCAACTTACGGCGTAGCTGTTAAGAACGGCGCTCAGATTGCTATCGACGAGATTAACGCTCTCGGCGGCAGCGTAAAGTTTGAGATGCAGTTTGAAGACGATGAGCACGACGCTGAGAAATCAGTTAATGCTTACAACAAGCTCAAGGACTGGGGTATGCAGCTTCTCATCGGTTCCGTTACCACCACTCCCTGCATCGCAGTTGCTTCTGAAAGCTACAGCGACAGAATTTTTGAAATCACTCCGTCTGCATCTTCACTTGATGTTATCGACGGCAAAGACAATGTTTTCCAGGTTTGCTTCACCGACCCCAACCAGGGCGTAGCTTCCGCTGATTACATTGCAGACAATGCTCTTGCAACAAAGGTTGCCGTTATCTATAAGAACGACGACGCATATTCAACCGGCATTTACAATAAGTTTGCCGCTGAGGCTGCTGCAAAGGGTCTTGAGGTTGCTTATGTCGGCACATTCACAACAGATACCGAAAACGACTTCAGCGTTCAGCTCGGCAAGGCTAAGGAAGCAGGCGCAGACCTTCTTTTCCTGCCCATCTACTTCACTCCCGCTTCACTTATCCTCCAGCAGGCTAACGCAATGGGTTATGCTCCCAAGTTCTTCGGCGTTGACGGTATGGACGGTATCCTTGGCATCAAGGGCTTTGATACCAAGCTTGCCGAGGGCGTTTATCTCCTTACTCCGTTCTCAGCGGACAGCACCGATGACGCTACCGTCAGCTTCGTAACAAAGTACAAGGAGCTCTATAACGAGATTCCCAATCAGTTTGCAGCTGACGCTTATGACGCTGTTTACACCATTTATGAAGCAATTCAGAAGGCCGGCGTAACAAGCGATATGAGCACTGAGGAGCTTTGCGACGCTCTTATCCCTGTTATGACTCAGATCGAGGTTAAGGGTCTTACCGGCACAATGAAATGGCAGGCAACCGGCGAAGTTTCAAAGGATCCCATGGCTGTTATCATCAAGGACGGCGTTTATGTAGGCGCAAAGAACGCTCAGTAAGCGTTAATGTTTTTAAATCCAAGGAAGAAGGGGCTGTGCCTTTCGGTGCGGCGCCTTCTTCCTGAAACTGTTTTTATTGTATTCTGCGGCGGAAAGGCTTTCGCCGTTTGTTTAATCGGCAGTTTTTCCGGCACAGAATAAAAAATCCAAACTGAGGTGTGATAAATGAGCTTTTTATCCTATCTGATTAACGGCATCAGCTTGGGAAGCGTATATGCGATAATCGCTTTGGGCTATACAATGGTTTACGGCATTGCAAAAATGCTTAACTTTGCCCACGGCGATGTTATTATGGTCGGCGCTTATATTTCATATTGCGTCACAGAGTATCTCGGGCTTTCACCGATTGTTTCCGTTATTGCCGCCATGGTTGTGTGCACGGTTCTCGGAATTTTGATTGAGCGTTTTGCATATAAACCTCTGCGCTCGGCAACATCGCTTGCCGTTCTGATAACGGCTATCGGCGTGAGCTACCTTCTCCAAAACACGGCTCTGCTTATCTGGGGCTCAACGCCCAAGTCTTTCAGCTCAATAGTTTCCGCCGAGCCCATAAGGCTCTTTGACGGCAGGCTGACTATTTCCGCTGAGGCTGTTGTAACCATTGCAGCCTGCATTATTATCATGGTTGCGCTTACTCTCTTTACAAGCAAAACCAAGATGGGCAAGGCGATGAGAGCTGTTTCCGAAGATAAGGGCGCGGCTCAGCTTATGGGCATCAATGTTAATGTTACAATTTCTCTGACATTCGCAATCGGTTCTGCTCTTGCTGCCATTGCAGGCGTTCTGCTCTGCTCAATGTATCCCAATCTTCTGCCCACAGTCGGCGCAATGCCCGGCATAAAGGCGTTCACTGCGGCTGTTTTCGGCGGCATCGGCTCAATCCCGGGAGCAATGCTCGGCGGAATATTGCTTGGTATAATCGAGATTTTTGCAAAGGCATATGTTTCAACCCAGCTTGCAAATGCCATTGTTTTTGCCGTTCTTATCATTGTTCTGCTTGTTAAGCCCGCAGGCTTGCTCGGCAAGCAGATAAAAGAGAAAGTTTGAGGTGGAGCATATGAAAAAGTTAAACAAGCTTACCAAAAACAGCTTTCTTTCCTACGGCGTTGTAATTGCATTTTATATCATAATGCAAATCCTTGTCGCAGGCGGCGGAATTTCAAATTCACTTAAAGGTCAGCTTATTCCCATCTGCGTTTACATCATAATGGCAGTTTCGCTTAACCTCACCGTCGGCATTCTCGGCGAGCTGAGCCTTGGTCATGCCGGCTTTATGAGTGTGGGCGCTTTCGCGGGCGTTATCGCTTCAACCTCACTCAAATTCAGCGGAGTTGAATCCGAGATAGTCAGAATGATTGTTGCCGTTGTTATCGGCGCAATAATTGCGGCAATTTTCGGCGTTATCATCGGCGTGCCCGTTCTTCGTCTTAAAGGTGACTATCTTGCCATTGTTACTCTTGCATTCGGCGAAATAATCAAAGACATTCTCAACTGCCTGTATATTGGCATTGACTCAAAAGGGCTTCACATCACCACCGATACAGCCAAGCTTTCGCTTGCCGACGGCGGCAAGGTGATTGTCAACGGCCCGATGGGTGCAACGGGAGTCAACAAAATATCCACCTTTACTGCAGGTATAATCCTTGTTTTGATTACTCTTTTCATCGTTTACAACCTCACCAATTCAAGGGCGGGCAGAGCGATAATGTCAATCAGAGACAACAGAATAGCCGCAGAATCCGTGGGAATAAATATAACTAAGTATAAGCTTATGGCGTTTGTTACCTCGGCGGCTCTTGCGGGCTGTGCAGGCGTTCTTTTCGGCCTTAACTATTCAACGGTTGTTGCGTCGAAATTCAACTTCAACACTTCAATTCTCGTTCTTGTTTTTGTCGTTCTCGGCGGTATGGGCAATATGTTCGGTTCGGTAGTCGTTGCCGCCATGCTCACCGTTCTTCCCGAAATGCTCAGAGAATTCGGAGATTACAGAATGCTTGCCTATGCAATAGTTCTTATCCTTGTTATGATTATCACAAATAATGACACCATTAAGTCCTACGGCGACATTATCAAAGCCAAATTCGGACTTTCGAAAGAAAAAGGAAAGGGGGCAAAGGCGAAATGAGCAAGATGGTACCTGTTCCCCACGATTCGATAGTCCCCGAGAGAGATGTTGATAAGCTTCCCGTTCTTGAAGCAAGGCATCTCGGCATAGAATTCGGCGGACTTAAAGCCGTTGACGATTTTAACCTGACAATCGGCAAAACAGAGATAGCAGGTCTTATCGGTCCCAACGGCGCAGGCAAAACAACCGTTTTCAATCTTTTGACCAAGGTTTATCAGCCCACTCACGGCACGATTTTGCTTGACGGAAAAGACACGCACGGTATGAATACCGTTCAGGTCAACAAGGCAGGCATAGCCAGAACCTTCCAGAATATACGCCTTTTCGGCAACCTTACGGTTGAGGATAATGTAAAAATCGGTCTGCACAATCAGGTCAAATACGGAATGTTCAGCGGCATAATGAGAATGCCGAATTATTGGAAAAAGGAAAAAGAATTCCACAACAGAGCAATGGAATTGCTCGATATATTTGATATGCAGGATATGGCGGGAGCTCAGGCAGGTTCGCTGCCTTACGGCGCACAAAGACGCCTTGAAATTGTCAGAGCGCTTGCCACCAATCCGAAACTGCTGCTGCTTGACGAGCCTGCCGCAGGTATGAATCCCTCTGAAACAGCCGAGCTGATGAATAATATCCGAAAAATAAGGGATACTTTTAAAATCGCGGTTTTGCTTATCGAGCATGATATGAATCTTGTTATGGGCGTATGTGAGGGAATATGCGTTCTTAACTTCGGAAAAATAATCGCAAAGGGAACTCCCGAGGAGATACAGTCAAATCCTGCGGTTATTGAGGCTTATCTCGGCAAGAAAAAGGAGGCGGAATAAATGCTTAAAGTTGACGATATTAATGTTTACTATGGCAGTATTCACGCCATAAAGGGAATTTCTTTTGAGGTTAAGCAGGGAGAAATCGTAACCCTTATCGGCGCTAACGGCGCAGGCAAGAGCACCATTCTTAAAACCGTTTCGGGTCTTCTGCGTTCAAAAACAGGCTCAATCAACTTTTTGGATAAAAACATTTCAAGCGTTGCTCCGCATAAAATAGTAAAGCAGGGTCTTGCTCATGTTCCGGAGGGAAGAAGAATTTTTCTCCAGATGAGCGTTGAGGAAAACCTTGAAATGGGTGCTTTTACTCAGGGCGGCAAGGGTGTTGACGAGGATCTGGAGCGCGTCTACGAGCAGTTCCCGAGGCTGAAAGAGCGCCGCAAGCAAACGGCAGGCACTCTTTCGGGCGGCGAGCAGCAGATGCTTGCAATGGGCAGAGCTCTTATGAGCCGCCCCAAGCTTCTGATGCTTGACGAGCCTTCAATGGGTCTTGCTCCGATACTTGTTGAGCAGATTTTTGAGATAATCAAGTCGCTCCACGATGCGGGCACAACGATACTTCTCGTTGAGCAGAACGCTCAGATGGCGCTCTCCGTTGCCGACAGAGCCTATGTTCTTGAAACGGGCACAATAACCCTCTCAGGCACAGGGGAAGAGCTTATCCGCAGCGATGAGATAAGAAAGGCTTATCTTGGCGGATAATGTAAAATCAGCAAAAAATTATTAAAATTCTGTCTATGTATCACAAAAATAAGCTTTGCAGTTCGTCATTTTCAACAAAACAAAATTTTATGATTGCCCCTACTTTGGCCGACAAGCCGAATTATTCAAACGGGGGTCAAAACTATGTTCAAAATTGTTGACGAAGCGAAGATTTATGATATAATATGTAGTATACGAATAAGAAAATTTTCAGCTTGGGAGATATAGATTATGTATGTCAAAGATGTAACAGTTCAGAATCAGGTTGGTCTTCATGCTCGCCCTGCGACATTCTTCATTCAGAAGGCCAATGAATTCAAATCTTCAATCTGGGTTGAGAAAGAGGAGCGCAGAGTTAACGCTAAGAGCCTCCTCGGTGTGCTTTCTCTCGGCATTATGGGCGGCACCAACATCCGCATAATTGCCGGCGGTCCCGATGAGGAGCAGGCTGTTGACGAGCTTGTTAAGCTTGTTGATTCAGGCTTTGCAGAGTAATTAACAACAAATAACGCAAGAGCCGACCGAGATTTTCGGTCGGCTCTTTTGCGTATCTTTATTCTGCGCTAATAATCAAATCGCATTTATCTCTGATTTTCAGGCGGTCAAAATATTCATTTTCAAGCGGTATCCATTTGCTTACAAAGGCTTCAAGAGCTTGTGCGCCGTTTCGCTTGATAATTCTTTGAAGCTGCGCTTCACCTGAGATTTCAAGAAAAATTTTCAGGTCATATATATCGGGTATTGCGGGATGAAGCGAATAAGCGCCCTCAATTATAAGCGGAGTGCCACAGGATATGGCTTTTCGGCGGGTTATCCTCCCGTGCGAGCAGTCAAAAACACCGTAATCAAACGGCTTGCCGCTTTTTATTCCTGCGATTACCTCAGTAATGAATCGCTCATAATGAATGTTTCCGCCCGGCTCTGAGAGCCGCTGAGGGCTTCTCATTTCGTGCGGAAGGAAGAAATCGTCGGTGTGGATAACCTGCGCGTTAAAACGCTCCGAAAGCGTTTCTGAGAGCGTTGTTTTGCCCGAGGCACAGTTGCCGTCGATTGCGATTATCGCATAAGGATTTTTTCTCAGCAGAGCTTCTGCTGCCTCTGTTGCTTCTCTCATAATAAATCACCTACGAAAAAGCCCCGACAAAAAGTCGGGGCGTAATTTCTTTATGCTTCTTTTTCTTGTGAATTCTTCTTTAACTCGTCAACCTCAGCCGCAATGGCTTTGCGTCTTTCGGTAAGATCATGATACATTCTTGCTTTCTTTTCACCGTCAAGGTCATAGAAGAACTTAGGAATGATGCTCAAAATACCTGTAACAACGGGAAGAATTGTGCACATCCAGAAAAGAGAATATTCAGTCTTTTCGCTCTGACCGCCGAAGCCTGCGCCCTGAACATAGCCTACTCTTGCAAGAATTGCGGTTTTTATGGTGTTGCCCAGTGTGCTGACAAGCTTTGTGGCAAGACCTTTGGCAACGCCCGTCATACCCTCGTTTCTGTAACCGGTTTTCCATTCGCCGTAGTCAATGGCTTCGTTGCGCATTTCTTCGGGAATAACCTTCTTGATGCCGTAGAAGAACATCCAAATGGTTTCACGCAGCATCCAGGCGGGAATCATTGCGCCGAGCTTTTTATAATTCTTGTTTATTGAGCCGACAAGGAAAACGCCCGTAAGGAGCAGGTTGTCGATATGCGAGCCGACAATCCAAAGAGCCTTTGTGGAGAATCTTGAACGCGCCCAAGGAACATAGGAGTAGCTGATGGGGGAAATAACGGCTCCGGGAATGCCGACGATTGTTGACATCGAGGCAAGACCGAGAACATTGATGTAATAATAGTTAACGCCGGAATTCATGCTGAATGCGCTGAGAAATTCCGAAAGGGTTATCAGCAGCAGCGGTTTGTTGGTTAATACCGATTTAACGCCCGCAAAAACGCTGGGACGCTCAATGGTCTGCATAACTCTTTCTTTTGCAACCAACGCATAGATAAGAGCAAGGCTGCCCGCTACGATAGTGGTTATCATACCTGCGGAAACATAGAGGGAACGCATCTGAACCTTGATGGCTCCGCGGCTGACCATATCGATAAGAACGCCCATAAGGATTTCGGGAGCCTTTTCAACAAAGCCGGAAAGCAGGTTTGCCTGGGTTATCAGGCGGGTTCTGTCGATAATATTCGGCGTTATCGTTGCGGTCATACCGGTTCTTACGATTGCGATAAGTGAGCCTGCGAGGTTTGAGAAAAGCTGCAGTATCAAGTAAAACGCCAGCTTAGAAACATCATACAGCCCTTTGTCGCCGAAGAAAACCGGCATCATCCAAAACATAAGGGTGATTATAACGCCGGGAATGGCATAAACTACAAGCCAAGGCTTGAATTTACCCCAGCGGGTCCTCGTCTTATCAACGATCGCACCGAAGAGAACGTCGTTAATAACGTCCCAGATACCGT
>SAMEA3663246__coassemble_614_pt1 | contig 10210 bp, 12 predicted proteins | sample SAMEA3663246__metabat2_high_PE_017 | metagenome-assembled genome bin SAMEA3663246 (sample SAMEA3663246) | pig gut metagenome | biome: pig gut; feature: pig-associated habitat; material: faeces | place: China | collected 2013 | reverse complement strand
GCCTGTTTTCATCTGAATTTCATCCATAATATCGGATGTCATTATACCCGTTACAAAGTAAAAGCCTCCGAAGAACTGCTCAAAGAACGAAACAACCAAAATAAGAACGGGGCTCTTGTGGAAAATCACTTGAAGAGAAATCATAATAACATAGCCGACGCAAGCGATTAGCATTACATTCCTCTTACCCAATTTTTTGATAAGGAACGGTCCTACAAGAAGCGCAACCGCTATTGCATTCATAAGAATTGTTGAGCAGTAAAGACCGACAACCGTTTTTGCTGTATCGGAAACAAAGCTGTACTGAGTTATCCAAGTGGTTATGTTTGCAAGGTTTCTTATTGCATTAAACGCATTGAATATTGTTATAATCCAAAAATATTTGCTTTTGCTCAGAAGCCTCATTCCCTCGGTAAATCTGACTTTTGCAACATATTCCTGCTTAACAACCGTTCTTTCCTCAACACCCTTAACCAGCAAAAGAACCATCAGCACACCCAACACACCGCATATCGGAAAAATTATGCGATACATATTCACGGCGTTCCAGCCGCCCTGCTTTGCGAAAAGTGTTCCTGCAAGAATGGGAAGTATTATATTTACTATTGAGCTGGGAAGCCCCGAAACAAGCCCTTTTAAAGAACCGATGTTTGCCCTCTCCTGAGCAACCGTGGAAATTGTTTGCTCAATGCCGGAAATAGACTGATTGAGAAGAGTGATAAAGAACTGACCGATTTGAATAAAAATAAAAGCCAAAAGAATGCCGAGATTGAAATCTATGGTTGAAGCTTCATAAACTCCCATAACGGGAATTGCGGGCAGAGGAATGCTGAAAAGGTGAATATTCATCCAAGCGGACGGTATGTAAGGAACAAACGAGAAGCTTATTGCCGTGCCTATCGCCGACCACAGAAGAAAAGGTTTGAATTTTCCGCTTTTGCCGTTTGAATTATCTATCATCATTGACAGAATGGGCGACCTGACAATAGCAATCACAGACGCAAATATAGTCAAAATCCAAGCCATACCCGTTGACATCTTGAAATAAGAAATCATCAGGTGAACGCTTGTGGCAATCGCGGTATACTGCGTCAAAACGCCCAACAAATTAGGGCTTCCGCATCCCGCGGCAAATGCGGCAAACTCTTTGTATGAAACCTGATAACCCTCGGGCGGCTTGTTCCAGTGAGATTTAAATTTGCCGATACCGTTGACTATTTTGGTTTTCAGGCTCTCTTTTTCTTTTACCTTTTCCATAATTATTTCCTCCGTGTTTTTATATCAATATATTAAGCGTCGTAAATTTATCTACGGTTTTTCTATATAGATAATCTGTATGGCAGGTATAGTTTTATCAAGCAAAATGCAATATCAATTATAAATGATGTTTTTAATCTTGTCAATTTCGTAATGACTGATATTATCCAATCTTTTAAGCATTTATGGTATTGAAAATCCGGCAACAAATATGTTATCATTATGTATAGACTTTTAAAGGATTTTTGCCGCAGACGGAGCGGAAACTTTCCGCTCGAAACCATATTTATTGTTGTTTAAAATTTATACGGTTCAAAGCCAAGGAGCGATGATATGATGAAATCAAAGGTCAGCGTTGTAATTTGTGACAGCTACGACAAAGAAAAAGTGTATAACGCCGTTAAAAAAAGTATTGAGTCCATTGGCGGGATAGGTGAATTTGTGAAACCCGATGAAAGAATTCTGGTTAAGCCCAATTTCCTTTCGCCCTCCGAATCGGAAAAAGCGATAACAACTCACCCGTCGGTAATCAGCGCGGTTTTAAAAATTCTTCACGAAACGCAATATAACAAAGTCAAAGTCGGCGACTCCCCCGCTAACGGTAACTGCCGCGCCGCCCTCGGCAAGCTTGCGCTGACGGATGAGGAGCTTTTCGGCGCAACCGTTGCAGATATGGATAAAGAGGTGCTTGTTAAATTTCCCGAGGGTAAAATAGCGAATGAGTTTTATTATTGCCAAGAGGTCACGGAAGCAGATGCCGTTATCGGCTTATGCAAAATGAAAACTCATGCCCTTGAAAGAATAACGGGTGCAGTCAAAAATATGTACGGTCTGATTTGCGGCAAAAGAAAAGCCGCCGGGCATGTCAAATACCCAACGGCGGTCAACTTTGCAAAAATGCTTTGCGATATCCACAAATCCACTCCGCAGCGCCTCCACATTATGGACGCCGTTGTTGCCATGGAGGGCAACGGACCTTCTTCGGGCTCACCGATAAATATGAATATGATTATCGCTTCCCCCGACCCCGTTGCGCTGGACACTGTTTTTTGCCGCCTTGTTCACCTTAACCCATCATTGGTTCCCACGAATGTTCAGGCTTCCCTTGTCAGACTCGGCACTATGGACGAAAAAGAAATTGAAATTATTCTTACCGACGAAGAAAGCACAACCGTTTGCGATATATCCGAATTAGTCCGCAAATACGGCAATCCCGATTTTGATGTTGTCAGAGATAAAGATAAGTTCAAAACCGCTCTCAGCATTATATCAAAAGTCACCGGCGGAAACAGAAAGCCGGTAATAGATAAAAGCAAGTGCGTTAAATGCGGAATCTGCGTTGACCACTGCCCCGTTGAGGGAAAAGCGGTAGACTTCGTCAACGGCAAAACGAAGCCGCCGGTTTATAACTACAAAAAATGTATCCGCTGTTATTGCTGCCAAGAGCTTTGCCCGCAAAAAGCAATAAGCGTGAAAGGAATTTTCTGATTGAACACACATATGTCTGCGAATGGCCTGATTAAGCTTAAAGTCAAATTCGTACATGATGACGCATACGGATTTAAAAAAGGCGAAATATATGAAGCCTTTGAATGTAAAAGCAAATTTGGAAAAGAAGAAATGCTGTGTATAGTTGACAAGTCCGGAGAAGAATACGGATATCCTGCTTCATGGTTTGAGATTTGCAAATGATAGCCCAAAACAAACAAGTTGAAAGACCGCAATGTGGCTTTAAAACGGCGGGCGATGATGTCGGAGTGCTCAAAGCAAACCGCAAAAATGTATACAGCGAGAAGTCGATGCATATCAGGTTGAGATTGATATTGCAGAATCAATTGGAAGAAAAGATATTGTAAAAAGGTTGGAGGTGCTTCGGGACAATGAAATCAGCCGTTATAAGTGACGAGATACAAAATCTTATAGATCGAATGTCGCAAAATGACACAGAAGCTATTTTACTCGGTGCAAAATCCAATATACCAATCTTAAACCTAAACTCTATTCTTTTTGGCACAAAGTTTAAGATAACAGAAGAAGAATTTCTTGAAGTTTTAAAAACCAAATTGTTAAATTCTGATGATTCTTTCATGGGAACTCCATTAAAGATTTTTGCTGTTGCTTCTCTTGATGTTCTCGGAGTTCAAAAGTACGCTGGAAAAGATGCCGAGATTTGTAACTTAATAAATTCTAATTTTGATTTTGATTAAACCGTCCGCTTAATGGCAGGCGGTTTTCTTATACCTACAATTCAATAATCAAAGCCGATTTTGACGATTTTCGTTAATTTCGGCTTTTTTTATACCCAAAATTACCCCGCCGAAGGTTTATTCGGCTTACTTTCAACAGCAGACAGAGCTGTTTAAACATCATGTAGAAAGGACATCGTTATGAAAAACATTTACACCATTCTTGAGGAAGTCGGATTAACCGTTCCCGAGGACAAAAAGCAGTCTTTTGATACCGCCGTTCGAGAAAACTATAAGACGGTATCGGAATACGAAAAAGCGGTCAATGCCCGTGATAATTTCAAATCACAGCTTGAGACCGCAAACAATACCATTTCCGAGCTTGAAAAGAACAAGGGCGATGTGGAAAATCTCACAAATTTGAAAAAGCGAATCAACAAATATCAAAAGCAAACAATTTAAACAAACAAGATTTTTTGTATTCTTAATTATTAGCTCAAATCCCGATTTGTTAAGAAGAATGAATAATATCATCAGCGCCATCGAAGAAATCATTCTCAACGAAATAGTTTACAGATAAAATTAAGGCAGGGATTTTCGTCCCTGCCTTTGCTTTAACTCAATTACTGTCAAGACACAGATTGAATGCTTTTATGAAATCAGCATCATTCTGTGGCGTTCTCTTTTTGGGTCCTTTTGTTCTGTTGCCTGCCATACGCTCTTTCTTGCCGATAAAACGGGTGAAAAGCAGGTTTTCGATATTCGTATCAGAGTAAATCAGACCGTTCTGATTAAGCGATTTACCGCCTTTTCCAAGCACTAAAGCCGCAAGCCCGTAATCCTGAGTAATAACAACATCACCCTTTTCGGTCAAGTTTGCAATCTTGCAGTCAGCTGAATCAGCACCCTTGTCAACAATAATGGTTTCAGCACCGTCTTTCTGAATGAAATGAGTGTTGTCGCAAACGAGTATACATTCAAGATTGCGCTTTTTGGCTATGCCAACAGCAATATCGACCACCGGACACGCATCTGCATCAATTATAATTTTCATAGTTTATCTTAAATATTGTAGTTTAAATCATTTTTTCTTGCGTAACTCTCTGTAAAGGATCTCCGCAAGGGCACTCATTATTGCATTATATTTATGCTGATCCTCAAACATTGAAGAATATGCTTCCTGTTCTTCCATGTAGCTGTCCTGTGCGGCGTCGCCGAACGCTTTGGGGAAAATGCTTTCAATGAACACCTGAGGGTCGGAGCTTGCGGCGTCTTTGGCAAGCATTTTTATCAGAATATTTTTGAAATCAAAGCAACTATTTTGCCGATTGTGTTGTTGATAATCACGTTATAGATCCAGGGCGAGATGAAATCAATAGGACCGATTCCGCCGTTTTCTCCCGTTAGATCCGTATAAGACCTTGAATAGATTTCGGGGTTGGTCGGGTCATCTTCATCAACAACAATCATCTTGACCTGTCTTGTTGCGCCGCCCATTCCGTAAGCCTTCCAGCCGAAAGATGCATTGTATCCGAGAATAATGCCTTCATCGGTTTTGCCGTAAAAGCTGTTGGTATGGTCGTGGCCGAAAAATGCCGCAACAACGTCGCCTTTTTTTACCCAGCTTTCATACTGTCTGTTGGTTTCGTCGCCCGTGGGATTCGGATATTCATAAAAGTTTCCGCCCAGATGTTTATCGGGGTCAACGATTTTTTATCCGTCGGGAGTAAATGTAGCGTTTTCTGTTCCGAACGGTACTTCTTTCAGAATTGAATTAATCTGCCTGACGGGTATATGTTCAAACACGTAAGACGGAACGGGTGCTCCGCCGTTGAGTGCTCTGAGTTCATCGCTCTTCGCTGCGTACCACTTAATCTGTTCTTCGCTCACTCCGTCATAGTCGCCGTTCTCATCTTTTGAATGAGTATCCATAAGATAAACGTTGAAAACGATTTTTCCGTTATCGGAATAAACGGGAATATTATACGTTCCTGCATCGCAGCCGTCGGCAGCAACACAATAATCAAAAGTTTCTCTGCAGTAATTCATCAGCTCATCGGCTGACACACCGTACTGCGTGTCGTGATTTCCGAAGGTAAGGGCAAACGGAACTTTTGCATTTTCAACAACCTGAAAGATTCCGTGCATTGATTCAAAAAGAGTTTCTTTTGTCGGATTGAGAAATCTTTCATAGAAAATATCGCCGTTAAAAACAACGAGGTCAGGCTTCTCGCTTTCAATTGCGGCTTCAAGACCTTTTATAAGTCGCTTATCGGTTGTTTCGTCATCGTGGGTATCGTTTACAAGCATTATTCTGAATTTACCGCTTTCATTGAATCCGAGAGATGACGATTCAGCAGCGTTCGAAACAAAAGCAAAATTAAAAATCATTATGAATGATATTGCCAGGGATATAATTCTTTTTTTCATTGTCGTTTTTCCTTTCCCGATTTTTATATCAAAACAATCAGAATTCAAACATAAATCTGCCGCCGGGCGCAACGTCGCCGTTCTAATAGAAATCCATTATATCGCCGTCAGCCTGCATATTATCCGAAAGCTTGAAGTTCTTGTATCTTCAGAGGCGTTGAACGGAAGCATAAACGCAACCTGAGGCACGTTGACCCCTTACGCAATCGCTTCGTCAAACACTCTGAACAGCACTTCATAGGCGGGCTGCCAGGTGTAAGAGCCGTTTGTGCAGTCAAAAATGATAACGTCGACGCCTGCATCGGCAATCATTTCAGCGTGCTTTCTGACAACGTATTCGTCAAGGTTCTGATAATATCCGTAAAGCGGCTCATTCCAATGATAAGGCTTGCCCGAATATGTGTTTTCCCACACGGGATGCGAAAAATCGCGCACCGCTTCGGGATTTTTTTCGAGTATCTGCGTCATGTTATCAGCTTCGTTGCCCGATGCGAAGTTATAGTGACACAGCCAATAAAAAAGTCCGACGAATTTTTCGTTATCCGTTTCGCCAACCTCGGTAAAAGTCGGCAGAGTTCTTCCCAAACCGTCAACCGCAACCCAGGTATCGGGTCTTACCCGACCGTAAGTATTTTCGTTTATGTTTTCCGTTCCGAAAAGATAGATATTGAAAATTGTGGGCAAAAACATAATCGCCGCCGCAAAACCGAGCGTGCTTCTCGGAACTGAAAGCTGACATAAAACACCTCCGACGATATAAACTTTCTGTATCTGTAAATTTATCGTAAAGTTTATAAAAACTCAAGAGATACTTATATTCAGCATCGCAAAGTTTTTATTTTTTTATTATTATTTTTCTATTTTTACCTGCACAGGCTTGCGGTCTTTGAAATAAGTAGCATATTTAAAGCCGCAGCTTTCGGCGATTTCGTAGCCCTTGTCAATTCCTGCACCGACATGCTCGGTGAAATGTGCATCCGAGCCGAGGGTCAGCAGCTCGCCTCCGAGCTCTCTGAATCGGCGCACATAATTCTCCGTAGGCATTGTTTTGCCGATGGGCTGGCGCAGACCGCTGGTGTTGATTTCAAGCGCCTTTCCGTTTGAAATGAGCACCTTGAAAATCTCATCTGTTATATCATCATATCTGCTCAGATCGGTGTTGAACCTGCCCGACTTCACGATGTAGCGCATCGGATAAGTAAGGTGTGCAAGGGTATCAAAGCCGTTCCATTTTGCGAGAATAAGCTCCTCTTCAAAATATTTATCGAGCAGTGAATATATGTCATCCTGCGTGAGGTTAGGATAATCCAGCTCACTAAAATCGGGCCTCTGGCGCAAATTATGAATCGAGCCGATAACAAAATCATATTCATAACGGGCAAGCGATTTTTCGGTAAGCTCAACATCATATGCAGGCTGACCGAGCTCAATGCCCCTGAGGATTCTGATTTCGTAGGAAAACTTTTCAATTGCGGAAATTATATCCTCATAGCTGCTTTTCTGGCGGAACTCAAGGTTATGTCTTTCATAAAAATCAACATCAAAATGGTCGGTAAAAGCTATTGTTGCAAGTCCGTTTTTAATTGCCGATTCGCACATCTGAGCAGCGGAATAATTGCCGTCAAACGAGCTTGAAGTATGCATATGCAAGTCAATTTTGTTTTTATACATTTCAGGTCACCTTAGATTATTTATAATACTTTCCTGTTCTTTTAAGATAATCAATGAGCATCATAGTCCAGTCGGTCTGAATCATGTCAAAGCCTTTGTCGGCAATCCAGCCCCAGCCGTAATCCTCGCTGACTGTGAGCGCAGAATCATCGCTGTGGCCGCCCGTGAGCTGCACCTTATAATCATAAATTATCGCATTCGCCCAGCAAAGGATGTTATCCTTATGCATCTTTTCAATGAATTCATCACTCGCAAGATATGAATCATCCTTATCAAAAAGTACCTCAACGCCAACATAATTCACGTTGCTTTTCAGCAGCTTTTCGTGCTCGGGATGGTTATCCCTGACAATCGGCATATAGGGAATATCTGGCGCAATATTTTCGAGCACTTCAAAAACCTTTTTGTTCGGCTTGCACTTGACAAGCATCTGCTCAGTCATGCCGTGCGCTTTTATTGTTTCATAAATTTTTTGGGGATTATCCCAGAATTTATCGATATTTATGTAGCATCTGCCCTTGAACTGCTCCAGAAGGTCATCAAAATCCGCAATGCCGAACTGAGTGGGCGTATCATCAAAATTAACATAATGCAGCTTTTGAATTTTAGAGTAATTCATCCATCGGAGATTTTTTCTTAAATTAAGATGCTCACGCTCCATACGAGGATGGAAAAGAAAAAGCTTTCCGTCCCTGCTGCAGCTTACGTCAACCTCAATCATATCTGCGCCCTGTTTGAGCGCAATTTCATATGCCGCCATGGTGTTGCAGGGAATATTGCCGCCGCAGGCACCCCTGTGAGCAATAACGATTATATTTTCTTTTGATTTTTCTCTGAGATTAAAACTCAATTTATTCACCCCAAAAATCCGATTTTAACCATAATAACATATTTTTTCAAAAAATAACAGACCAAATATAAAAATAAATCGTCTAATAGGTGAAGAGCAAAAAACACACCGAAAGGATGAATTATTATGAAAACTAAACTCAAAAAAATTTTAACGTGTATTCCATTCTGCATACCCTTTGCGTACGCACTTCTTCACCTTGATTATTTCGGGAATTACGGATGGCTGCATTGTTTTGTATATCCGCTGATGCTGATTCTGCCGATTCTCGGCGGATTCTTTGAAACTGCAAGCGCAGTTGTTTCTGCAATCATCGTTATCGTAACAGCAGTACTGCTTACTCTTCTTGCTTACATTCTTGATAAAAAGAACATAATTCTTAAGCTTTGATATTTTAGTGCTAAACGCTGAAAATAAAATAAAAAATATCGCCGTGCGATATAATGAACTCCCGTTTTCCCCGTTTTTCTCTTGTTTTCTCACTTTTTAATTTTTAAAAAAAGCTGAATATCACACTTTAACAAAGCCTGACTCCGTTACATATCAACGGTTTCGGGCTTTTGTTATTGTTTTATGACATCAATATCGTCCGGCGATAGCCTCTTGTAATGTCATTTCTTGCTGTTGGATTTTACAAATTCTCATAAAAAAATACTCCTTTTTGAAATTTGTAAACCGCTAGTCCTATTTACCTTTTCAAGCAAAAAAAATGATGTTCCAAAGGCGAAAACCCTTGAAACATCAAGCTTTGGCAGGGGCAGAAGGACTTGACTCGCGCGCCTGCGGGCGCTTGGTCGCTCGCGGTCACAACAGTCCACCGGACTGTTGCTCTGTACCGCTCGTCCTTCAAGTCCTTCACTATAAAAAAAGAAAAACAGCCACAAAAGTGACTGTTTCTTTTTGAATTATAACGCAATTTTTGATACAAAAGTGTCTTGGTGCAAATTTTGCACCACTTGACCATTTTGGTGCGTTGCTGATTTCTTTGGTGCATTTTTGGATTTAACTATATTTTTCGTGGTGATTTAAGTATCTAATACAGATAAATCAACATATTCCCACCACTGATCTTTTACCTCGATTTCACAAATATCTCTCTTTGTGAATCGTTTCCACTTTTGAACATCCACCTGTTTGCGACCATAGATTTCAATGCCGCATAATTCAAGTTCAATGTGGTCGGGAAGAAAGTCTAAAAAATCAAGGTTATCAGTATAGATTCCACGCAAAGTCAGGCTTTCTAACCAGTTTAGTTTGCCAATCGTTTCAATGTTTTGAGCTGAGTCTGTATATAGCAATGAGAAATGTTTTAATTGTTTCATTTTTTCAAGCGGCGCAAGATCCACGGGTCCGAATTCATGAAGAATCAACTCTTCCAAATGGCTCAATTGAACCAATGCCTCCAGTCCGTTGAATTTAATATCAGAATAATCACCACCAGAGACCATAAGGGATGTAAGGCATGCCATGTTAGAAAAAACAGAAAAATCAATTTCAAATCCCCAGCAACACCAATACAAATCTTGGAGTTTTGGAAAATGATTCCAAAAGAAAGCATTTTGCTGTCCGATATTGATAGCAAGGGAAGTTAGGTTTGGAAACAGAAATAAGGTTTTTATATCTTCATCTTTAAAATCAAAATTTGTGAAATCAAGTTCCTTTACCAACATTGCATCAGCAACGGTAAGTTCACGATCGAAAATGTTTAAGCGTTCTCGTACTTCTTGTTCAAATTCCGGATGATTAAATGTTAGATTCACACAATCCCCCCTTTGTTTATTCAGCTTAAATGACAAAGTGAAGATAGGGTAAATAT
>SAMEA3663246__coassemble_610_pt1 | contig 10230 bp, 9 predicted proteins | sample SAMEA3663246__metabat2_high_PE_017 | metagenome-assembled genome bin SAMEA3663246 (sample SAMEA3663246) | pig gut metagenome | biome: pig gut; feature: pig-associated habitat; material: faeces | place: China | collected 2013 | reverse complement strand
ATATCCGTCGCCCAAGCTCTCAATACAGGCACGGGCCATTCCAAGCTCATTTGCAACGCCTTCACGAAGGAACTGATAGTTTTCGGCGCTCTCGGGATATTTAGGCATACCGACATTATAAAGAGGATCGCCGTTTTCATCCATTGAAAGTCCTTTTAAAATCTCATAAACATAATCAATAACAACATCCATTGCCGCATCAAGGCTTCTGTTAATGACGCCGCTTCCTATCGCCCTGAAAAGCTGAAGAATTATCTCATCGGCTTTGATTTCACCGAGCGCGGGGCGCTGATTTTCGGTGCCGCAATCATAATACAAGCCTGCGAAATCCATCCCCCTGACTATAACCACGGGATATTTTTCACTATCGTCGGCAACATATGCGGTTGTTTGGGCATCCGCCGCAAAAGCCGGCACGGCTACGGCAAAAAGCATTGTGATAACGAGCAAAATGCTGATAATTTTTTTCATTTTTCTTATCCTCTCAAAATATATTATTTACTTAAAACCAAAGTATCGCTTTCTTCAGAAATAAACGATAAAACAGGTCTTTCTAAGGGATGCTTATTGGGCGAATGTAATATCAGCCGCTTTTTGCCGCTGAAATCCTCAAATATCATTCCGTGACCGCCGTCTTTATCAAAAAGCAGTTTTTCGTGCCGCCAATCACCGTCAATTTCTCCGTTATCGGAAGCGGAAACCGCCTGAACATAGCCGCTCTCATTGACTGACGACCATATCATAAGCAGTCTGCCGCTGCGTGTGCGATACATAAAAGGTCCGTCGGTTATAAAATCATTTCGCTTTTTATCTGCCCAAAACGGCTCCGAAGCTTTAAAAAGCACAAACGGCTCGCCTGCCGGTGCGGAAAGATCGGGAGTCAGCTTCATAGCGCACATCTCACCATCGCGCACCTGAACCCATTCATGGCAAAAAACGATATAAGGAGCTCCGCTTTTATCAATATAAAGCGTTCCGTCAAGGCATTGCCATTCGCGCGGGGTTACAGCATCATCCGTGAACGGCAAAAACGGTCCTGTGGGAGAACTGCTTTTTAATATCTGTGTTCCGCGAAGCCTATCCTCTGAGCGGAGCGAAACAAACATATAAAACTCGCCGTTATAATAATGAACCTCGGGCGCCCAAATTTCTCTGTCCGCCCAAAAGCCTTCGGGCACTGAAAAACACTCAAGCGCTTCGCTCCAATTTTCAAGATCGGCGCTTACATAAACGTCAAGCCCCTCGGCTGTCTGCCACGCGGTTTCGCCCCTTGTTCCGTAAAGATAATATTTACCGTCAAACGGAAGAATAAAAGGGTCTCTGATATGAATATCTTTAAGCTTCATTGCCCGCCTCCGCAAAATTCAATTTATAATGATGAATGAAAACACCTACCGCCTTGTTATAATCGAGAACATGCATTACCGAGCCGTCCTCGGCGGGGTAAAAAGTCATTCCTTCCGCCTCAACATTTTCTCCGCCTACATCACGCACGGCGGCAACGGCAACCTCGCCGCTGTTAACATCAACGCTTAGAATATTTTTAAAGTTACCGTTATTTTTGGTATCATTTGAAAGATAAAGGGTTCCTTCAAAGAACTCGCCGCCCTGAATTCTGTCAATCTCACCAAGACCGACAAGCGGAATTTCTGAAACAAGCCGCATACCGTCATTCACATCATAAGCATAAATCGTTTTTGCGTGAGACCACTTTGAGGCATAGAGCAGCCCCGTTTCGGGGTCAACGGCACACCAGGGCACTCCGTCATCATAAATCTCATTAGGCAGGTCATAAACCTCTCCCGTAGCTTTAAGCGTTTCACAGTCAAAAACAACAATGCAAGCCTTGCAGATATCGCCGCCTTCAACGGAAGCATAGATTTTTCCGTTATAAACGCTGATACCGCCGATATGATTGTTTCCTCGCTCGCTGCATTTCTCAGGAAGCGGGTTGACACGGCTCATAACGATTTCAGGGTCATCACAGGTAAATTTACCGAGAGCCGTCAGATTGAGTGCTGTTATTGCGCCGCTTGTATAATAATATTCGCCGTCGGTTGCAATTCCCTGACCCATTAAAAGCGCTTTTTCAAAAACAAAAGTGTCTTTTGAAACAAGCTCTGCACTCGGAGTGCTTTTGGCTTGCGGACTTGTCAGAAGAGTCAATATTAAAAGCGGCAGGGTCAGCAACGACCAAATCTTTCTGATTATTCTCATTAATCGGCACCTGCTTTTTCAACTTATGATATGTTATATTAGCATATATGGTATAAAATAGCAATCAAAAGTGAAAAAACGAGCAACAAAAATTTTTTAATTTTTTTGTTAAGTATTTACAAAAGTTTTAAATGTTGTTATAATATTGTTCAATAATAACACGAAATCCTTTGGTTTTTGGAGGTAAAAAATGAAAAAATTCAAAAAAGCCGCCGCTGTTTTTATGGCAGCCGCAATCCTTATGACATTTGCTCCGTTCTCTTTTGCGGCAAGCGACATTGATTATCAGATTACCAACCCTTATGCATCCGTTGACTTCGACACTTGGAATCAGTATAAAGCCGATCTACACAGCCATACAACTTTCAGCGACGGTCATAACACTCTGCCCGAAATGGCGGAAAGACATTATGAGCTCGGTTTTGATATTTATGCAATAACTGACCACGGCACAAACAGCACAGGATTTACAAATCAGAAGTTCAACACTGCAATGGAGCTTGTTTCCGTTATTAAAAATGACGGAGAGCATCACGATGAAGTGCTTTCGGCAAACGGCACAGCCGCAAACGGAAACGCTTATAAGGTCGAAACAGTCAACGGCGATGAATATTATTCACAGACCCTTGCAAACGGCAACGGTCAGGCAATGATGCGCGTTCCTTTCGGAATTGAGCATAATCCCACATCTTTCAACAACGCTCACGTTAACTCATTTTTTGTTAATTACGGCACGGGAATTGTTGGCGGAACGAGCAACTACATTGCTCCCATCAGCAAGGTTCAGCAGCTCGGCGGAATTTCCGTTATCAATCATCCCGGTGAATACACAAACGCGAGAGATGAGGTTTACACAGCCGACGCATACAATGTTGAAAACTCTCATTATAATTATGTTATTAACAAATATGCCAACATTCTTAAAAGCTATGACACCTGCATAGGAATTGACATCAACAGCAAGGGTGATACACGCACACGCTTTGACAGAAAGCTTTGGGACATTCTTCTTCAAAAGGTTGTTCCGAGCGGCAGAAATGTTTTTGCAATAGGCTCAACAGACGCACACAACCTTGATATAGTTGATTCGGGCTATACCGTAGTTCTTATGCCTGAGCTTACCTCCGCTGCTCTTAAAACCGCTCTTTCAACAGGCACATTCTTTGCGGCAAGCAAATATATCGGCAATGTTGACGAGCTTGCGGGCTACAGCACAACTCTCCTCGCCTCTCAGAACGCCGAAGCAGTTGAATTCGGAAAAGAGCTTTCGGAATGTGTTGATAAGATTAACACGGAGATTTCCGAAAACGGCAGCCAGGGCACAAAATATCAGGTTGAAGAAGGCTTTGCCGCTCCCAAGGTTACAAACATTGTTGTTGATGATGCAGAGGATACAATAACAATCACCGCCGAAAACGCACTTCTCGTTCATTGGATTGCAGACGGTAAGGTTATTGCAACAGGAAATGAAATTGACCTTGACGATTATTCGGATGAAATCGGCAGCTATGTAAGAGCCGAAATTCTCGGCAAAGGCGGAATTATGTATTCCGAGCCGTTCACCCTCAATTATGACGGTGCGCCTGCTGCAGAGGACAGCGGAAGATTTGTTGATTTCGGCACTCTTGCTTCATTAATCTGCGACACTCCCGTTAAAATCCTCGTTTTCCTCGTAAAAACTCCCGTTAAGGTAATTCTTGACCTTATATTCTGATTAAAACAAAGTAATCGGGTAGTCGGTGGACGCCGACACCTGCATATTACGCCGTAAGCTAACTGCAACATTAGCCTCCTTTGGCAAAGTAGGTGGTTTTTGCGAAGCAAAAGACGGTGGATTGAAAGTTAAAAAATAATCATTAGAGATCAAATGGCTTGTATCGGTTGAATTTCCAATACAAGCCATTTTCTGTTATATTCGTTTCTTTTGTTCTTCGCTCAGTGCGACAGCCTCTTTTGTTATAATTGAATAATTACCGCATAGGATGAATTCGATTCAAGTATTAAAAATTGTAAGCTCACAAGCTGTTTGCATAAAAAAAACAGTCTTATTTCCAATGATTCAGGTTCGGAACTACTGCTTCCATATGCGCCCGAACCTGTTCGGCAGGCCAATTTTCATTTGCCATATGTTCTACGCAAAAATCAATAAGCTGCTCCTTGCTGGTGTATTTGAACTCCCCGTCATTATAACACCACTTGCAATATTCCTCATTAAAATCGCCGTCCGGTTCTTTGCTTATTGTGGAATCGTCGAGCGGCATACCGCAGCATTGGCATATAAGCTGCCTCGGAGCACCTAATAATGTGTTGATTGAAACATCGAAAAACTTTGAGAGCAGTTTCAGAGTTTCCGTATTCGGGATTGTTTCACCGGTTTCCCAACGGGATACCGCCTGCCTTGTTACATAGATTTTTTCTGCAAGCTCATCTTGAGAAAGCCCTTTTTTAGTTCTGAGTTCGAGAATAACATCTTTTGTTTCCATTTATTATCACCTCTGCAATAATTATAATGCAGACTTTTTATGAAGTCAAGCAACAGGCTGTTGCCTCATATCGGAGTTTTTCACCGACAAAAACAAAGAGCCGCTTTTGATGAGAAAATTCATAAGCGGCTTTCTGTATTTATGATTATTAAATTTCAGTAATTTCAATACCGATAATCGAAACATCTTCAATAGGTTTATCGGCATAACCCGTTTCTACATCGGCGATTGCATCAACGGTTTCCATCCCCTCAACAACCTGACCAAAAACGGTGTGTTTAAAATCAAGCCACGGTGTTCCGCCGAGCTGTTTATAATCTTCAACGCAATCTGCGGGGAAGCCCCTGTCAGAAAGCTGCTCCATTTGGGAAATAAGTCCGTCATCAACTTCTTTCGCCTGAACTATGAAGAACTGACTTCCGTTTGTTCCGGGGCCTGCGTTTGCCATTGAAAGGGCGCCCCTTATGTTATGGTAATCAACGCTGAATTCGTCCTCAAAGCTTCTGCCCCAAATGCTTTCGCCGCCTCTGCCGGTGCCTGTGGGGTCTCCGCCCTGAATCATAAAATCGGGAATAACTCTGTGAAAAATAATCCCGTTATAATAACCGTTCTTAGCATGGGTTACGAAATTTTCAACAGCCTTCGGTGCGGCGTCAGGAAAAAGAAGAATTTTTATGTCGCCGAGTGTTGTTTTCATGGTTGCAACGGTATCGCCCTGCTGCGGAGCTCTTGTCTGCTTGCTCATTTTTAAATTCCTTTCGTGCTTTAATTCGGATCGTACTTATCCGAAAGCTTCATAAAGTCTATTTTTGCCATTTTGGTTCTCGGGAAGCTCTCGAAAATCTCAATTTTTCTCGGGCAGGAAAACTTTGCAAGATTTTTCTTGCAGTATGACTGAATTTTATCAACAGCCTCATCATGATTCATCGGGTATTTCAGCGTAACGCAAAGTTTAACGCAAGGCTTGCTCTTTTGATACCCCTGAACTGCGCAGGCTTCATTGACAAAAGGAAGTTGAAGCACGGCATTCTCAATATCAATGGGATAAACATTATATCCCGAAATGATAATCATACGCTTTTTTCTGCCCGTGAAATAGACATATCCGTCTGAATCCATATGGCCGAGGTCGCCCGTCAGAACCCAACGGTTGCCTTTTTTATCGATATAAATGCCCTCGTTCATAACAGAGTTATCGCCGTTAAAATAGCCCTGCATAACAGTGTCGCCTCTGACGACTATTTCGCCCGTCTGCCCCGCGGGAAGCTTGTTTTTCATCTCATCCCAAACTTCAACAACAATATCGCCGAGAGGCTTGCCGATTGACTCCTCTCTGCAGTTTTGATAAGTATTTACCGTACAGACAGAGGAAACCTCTGTTAAACCGTAGCCCCTGAAAAGCTTGCCCTTGCCGCCGTTTTTGGCAATAACCTTGTTAAACTCCCTAACAAAACGCTCGGGCAGAAAATCGCCGCCGCAGAAAAGCAGACGAAGATTTTTAAGGTGCGGACCGTCAAAATTCTTTTCCTCAAACATCTTTTTAAACATATTGGGAACACCGAGCACGAATGTTACATTATATTTTTTAAGATATTTATTTGCCGTCTCCGCGCTGAACTGAGGCATCGGAATAGAAGTGAATCCGTGTGTTATCGGGAAATGCATTGCAATGCCGAGACCGAAAGCGTGAAACATCGGCAAAACCAAAAGCGAATATTCATCGCCCGCTTTATGCGGAATATCAAGCGTATTCAGCTTTTCGGCAAGATTATTGAGGTTGTTGCTCGAAAGCATAATAGTTTTGCTTTTTCCCGTTGTGCCGCCGCCGTGAAGATAGACTGCGGTTTTTGAGCCGTCGTGGCAGTCAACAGATTTTTTCTTTGCACCCTCGGAAACTGCCTTGGAATATTTGACCGAATTCTTAAATTCATCAAGGTTCTTTCCTTTAATCTTTTCAAAGACTTTAAATGCAGGAACGGCAGGCAATATAATATAATCGGAGTTTGAGCAAATGATACACGGTATTTTTGCATCATTCACAACCTGAGCATATTTGCCCGCAAGGATATCAAGCACAAATATTGCCTTTGAGCCTGTTGTTTCAAGTATCTCCGCCAATCCTTCGGGAGATGTGAGCGGATGAACAATGTTGGCGATAACGCCTATTTTGTTGAGCGAATAAAAGGTTGTGAAAGAATGAACGACATTTGGCAGAAATATTGTGACAACATCACCTTGAACTATTCCTATTGAATTAATGTACGCCGCAAGAGAATCAGCATCCCTGATGATTCTCGAAAGTTTTGTTCTGCTTCCGAAAGCAAGAACCGCGTCATAATCCCCCGTTTTCTTCGCGCACGCTTTCAAATAATCGTAGCAAGTTAAATTCATTTCGGCTTACCCATCCATTTTAAACTTTTTAGGCTAAAATCAAGCCCATATGAAGTATATATTATCAATTATAGCCCTGTTTGTCAATTTAAGAGGAGCTATTTTAATAAAACATTAACATTTAATGTATATTTTTGGTTAAAACAATATCGCCGCTGTCGGTAAATGAAGCAATAATTCCGTTGTTATCATATGTTGCATACAGCGAAACCTTGGCAATCATTGTTAAATTCCACTTAACATTGGGATAAATCTTTCCGAGCTGGTTTGTAACAATCGCAATTTCCGGTTTGAGTTTTCTCAAAAAAGAAGCGGAAGAAGAACCGAAATATCCGTGATGCCCGATTTTCAGCAAATCAACATCGCCTATCTCATCGCCGAGAATGGCTTCCAATCCGCTTGATTTTGTGATATCCGCCGCAAGAAAGGCGGACTTTTCACCTTTTGTTATCTTAATGCCGACGCTTGACGCATTTTCGCCCCTGCCTTCAAGTTCACGCGGAGTAACCGTATTGAAAAACTGAAGCGTAAAATCTCCGAATTCAAATGGCTCAGAAGGCAGATTATCAACAATCTCAACGCCTCTGCTCTCTAAATCGGAAATAATTTGCGAATAGGTTTCCCCTATCTTCCAACCCTCAACTTCAAAGTCCTTTGCGATCAGCGGATCGAATTTTTTGAAATAGGCTTTGCCGATTGCTATTTGAGGATCTGAAACAACGGCATCAAAACAGCCGATATGGTCATAATGACAATGAGTTCCGAGAATAAAATCAAGAACCACCTTGCCCTCGCCGTTAACGCAGACCTTTTTAATATAGTCCAAAACCTCTTTTTCATAGCCTTTATATGCAGTTTTTCTGCGCGGATTGCTGTTACCCTCACCTGAATCGATAAGCGCAAATTTTCCGTTGCTCTCAATAAGAATTGCATCGGAATTCGCGGTATTAAGGAAATGTATTCTGTCATCTCCGTTTTCGCCGCCGAAGCTTTCCTGCTCAACTGAATATCTTCTGCAATAGGTGTTACTTAAAACCACTGTCAGAATATCAAGGGCAAAAATTGCCGCCATAAGCGGAACGATTATCCAAGTTGCTATTTTTTTGATTTTCTTTTTATTCATATGTTTCTCCGTAGGGATATCAAGAATTATATTTATTGTTTAGTTTATCACATATTTCAATAATTTACTATACTTTTAAAGAAAAGTTTTAAAAAACTGCTTGTATAGTTTGTGATTTTAATGTAAACTAATATTCGGAATTTTTCGGAACGGAGTCATTAATTTGAAATCAACATCAAAAAGCTTTTTATATGAAGTCATTTTTATTGTTACTTCAGTTTTTCCGCTTGCTCTGAGCATGAGCGTTTGCTCGGGAATGGGCGTTTTTGCGGGAATGTTTTTTTCGGTTGCCGCCGCGCTGATTGCAGCGGTTAATTCTTCATCTGCTATGATACCGGTTTATTTGGTGTTTTTGACATTCAGCGCAGTTTTAGGCGCTTACAACGCCGCCACTCTTTCCTTATCAATCATCATAAGCGGTGCTCTGCTCGCGCTTTCATCGCTCTTTTATGAAAAGATTAAGCCGCTGTTTTCGTCGCCTGCATCGGCGGGAGCAATGCTTGCAGCGGCTCTGAGCGTTACAATACTTTTTACAACCGACTATTTCGGAATCGGAGCAAGCGGAAACAATGTTATACAAATGCTCGCTTCTTACCGCTCGCTCGGATTTCATGCAAATTGGCGCGGCGTGCTATACGGAACAATCGTTATGGTTATCATGATAACCTTTCCTCGCAAATTCAAAAAGCTCTGCTCCGCCGTCAACGCATCTTTTATAGCAATAATCGTAACACTTGTTTTAAATCTGTTTCTCAATCCTGCCGATATGCCGACGGCGATCAACGAAATCGGAAACTTTTCTTCCGCCGATTTTGCCAAAGATTTAATTTTTGCGCTCATCGGTGAAAAGCCGAATATATTTGCCGCCGTTTTCAGCGGAGCTGCGCTGTTTTTCCCGTGCTTCTATATGATTGCTCAATCCGAAACGGCTGAGAAAAGAAGCTTTATTATTGACGGAGCTGCAAACGCAGCTTTGGGATTTGCGGGCTGTATGGCTCTCCCCTGCGGATTAAAAAAGGACAAGCATACTTTCGCTGTCGGCACAGCAGCCGCGGCAATAACGGCAATAATGCTTGTCTGCATTTCCAGATTAATCCCCAGAATTCCCGTTCATTCCTGCGCAGTTGTTTTGATAGTCGGTGCGTGGCACAGCGTAAAATGGCGTGAAATCAAAAATGCTTTTTCAAGCGTATTCTCTGTTCTGATTTTTGCTGTTTCAATTTTGGCATTTTTAATTTCCGGCATATCTTCGGGAATACTTGTTTGCGCGGCACTGTCAGCCCTTTATCATTTGATTTCCGATAAAAAGCCTGTTAAAGGTTCTTAAAAAAAGTGTTTTGAGCCGTTTTCCAAAAATTCATCAAAGAATCATTTAGTTTTTCGGCGCATTTGTTTCCCGAAACAATCTTCGCACATTCAAAATTAATATCAATCTGCCTGCGAATTTCTTCTTCGCAGGCATTTCCTTTTTTTATAACTCCGCAAGCAATCGGTTTAAGAGCCGCAATTTGAGTTTTAAGCTTTTCAACGGCGATTGACTTGTCAAATTCGACGGCATTAACCGATATTTCATACAACGAGTATGAAAGCGCAGCTATATCCTCTCTTTCAATAGGCGGCAAAAAATCTTTTGTCAGAAATCTGCAAATTTTTGAAAAAAGCGTTGCTCCGTTGACGGCTGATTTTTTACCGTCAAACAGCATTTTTATCTCTTCGCTTTGCTTGCTCAGAATATTGGAATAATCCTCTCTTAATTTCATATCAGCATACCCCGCTAAAAATCTTTAAAAAAAGGCAGGCGGACGCCCAACCAAGCAAGCCGCAGCCCGGCAAGGTAAGCACCCATGCCGCCGCCATTCCGAAAGCTATTCTCCAATCTGCCGACCTCGCACTTCGTGACACTCCCGCGCCGAGCATTGCCGAGGTTTTTGTTTGCGTTGTGCTCACGGGCAAACCGAAAGCCGTGGATACAGCAAGACAAACAGCACCCGCCATATCCGCAGAAAAGGCAAGGTC
>SAMEA3663246__coassemble_604_pt1 | contig 10333 bp, 4 predicted proteins | sample SAMEA3663246__metabat2_high_PE_017 | metagenome-assembled genome bin SAMEA3663246 (sample SAMEA3663246) | pig gut metagenome | biome: pig gut; feature: pig-associated habitat; material: faeces | place: China | collected 2013 | reverse complement strand
CAAGCGGCTTTATGACCTTGCAAGGCAGGGCGTTGTGGTTGAGCGTGAGCCGAGACGGGTAACGGTTTATTCCGCAGAAATCCTCGAAGCAAACGAGAGCGCGGGCGAATATGCGGTTTCTGTTGAATGTTCATCGGGCACATATATACGCACCCTGATTTCCGATTTGGGAGAAAAGCTCGGGTGCGGCGCGGTTTTAACGGAGCTCAGAAGAACGGCGGCAAACGGCTTTAAAATTGATTCCGCCGTAACTCTTGAAGCTCTTTCGCAGGCGGCGGAAAGCGGAGAGCTTGACCGCCTGATAATTCCCGTTGACCGCGCGCTTGAGGAATATCCGATTATAACGGTTTCGGCGGCGCAGGCAAGGCGCTTTGGCAACGGCGGCGAGCTTTCGCTCGAAAGGCTGAAATATCCGCGCACTCTCGGGCTTTTCAGAATATATGACCCCGACGGAGCGTTTATGGGTCTCGGAGAAATAGGAGACGGCGACAGCCTTAAAGTTAAGCGCGTTTTTGTAGGGTAACAGCCTTGTCTAATTAAATGTATTATGACACAAAAAATGTACTATACGAAGAAATATCAACGAAAAGAAAAAGAGCATTTTTGTCTGCACTTTTATAAATGAATAATCAAAATTACAAATTGCAAATTTGTACAAAATATTATATAATGAATAAAAATGTTAAAGGGAGATTGTTTTATGTCGGTACATATTTTTACTGCAGATGAAGAAAACTATAACATTTGCATTAAAAAAGGATTGGTTGGGCTTCCGGAGCCAAAAGAGTCTTCAAAGTACAATAATGTATACGATAGTCTGTTATCAAGGCTTGCAGTTATAAAAGAAAATGATTATATTCTTATATATGTAATTGGCAAAAAAGAGTTGAGAGGTGTTTGGCAAGCCGAAGGAAAACCGTTTTATGATGAAACAAAAGTGTGGAATGACCGAATTTATCCATTTAGATGTAAAATTAAATGTACTGAATTCAGTTTTGAAAGGTCTTTAAGTTTAAATGATATTAATGACCTAAGAAATAATGGGAAAATATGGACATGGGCACTGCAAAGAGCTACCGGTACAAATGTGATGTTTTCGATATCAAATCAAGAGTTCGAAATATTACTTGATGAGTTTATTAAAATTAATCCGTTTTCTATTAATAAGAGTATAATACCGGAACCATACCCGTTTCACGAAAGTGATATTATCAACAAAATTCATACAGAAAAGGGTTTCCCTAAATATGAGGCTTCGTTAATGGTTTTGCTTAATAACGCTTTTGCTAACGGGAAATTTAAAGATATTTTTGGTAATTATACAGATTATTTGAGTTATATTCCAACAAACTTAGGGCGAGAGATGGACATAATGCTTATGTTTGGAAATCATAAAAACAATAATAAAATTATGTCATATGACATTATTGAAGTAAAAAGAGATTTGTTTGACAGCAAGGCGTTAACTCAACTGATTGATTACGAATCATGGTTTCTTCAAAAAAAGGTTTTCGGCGATTTAAACATGGTAAGAACGACCGCAATTGCAAAAGAATATTCAGATGAAGTTGTTGACTATGTAAGAAAACGAAGCCAATTTGAGGGAAAACCCATAAAACTACTTGAGTATACAGTTGCTCAAAATAATGTATTGCAATTAAATCAAATTTTGTGATATTTTAAGAATTCAAAAAACTCCTCCTGCCTTTTTCGGCGGGAGGAGTTTGCATTTAATATAATATGTCTGATTGTGTTATTCGCCGTTTGTTTTTTGCTCCGATTCGTGAGATGCGGCGGCACGCCTGCGCCTGCGTTTTTTTGAGAGTGAGCGCATTGTGAACCACAGCACCAAAAGCACCTGAAATATAGCGGCGGTTACAATGATCGGCACGATTTTGGAGGAATCGAAAGCAAGCCCAAGAAACAGCACGATTGACCACACAAGAGCGGTAATGCAGATAAATCGTTGAGGAAGATCCCACCAGATTTCAGCGAAAACAACCAAGGGAATACAGGCAACGGGAATGGCGAGAATGAAAACAAGCCAAATTTTAGGAAAATCAAATTCAAAAATTTTCAGAAATGCAAAAATGAGAGAAAAAACAAGAAAAACAAGCCCGACGCTCAGAAGCGGAATAATAACTCGGTTGGTGAAGTGGGGTTTCCGTCTCCGCCTACTGTTTTTCTCGGGGATTTCGGCGGCCTTTTCGGGTTTTTCGTTTTCTTCATTAATGATGTCATTTAAAGTAACGCCGAAAAGCTCTGCAATTCTGTGAATAACAATTATATCGGGCACGCCGTCGCCTCGTTCCCATTTTGAAACGGATTTATCCGAATAGTTAAGCGCTTGTGCGAGGTCGGCTTGAGTCATACCCCTGCTTTTTCGCAATGAAGCAATGCTTTTGGCAATGTTTTCTTTTAACTGTTCTTCTGTCATAAAACAAGGTCTCCGATTTTTTTACTTAAAGCTGTTTAATCTATTATATCACGAAAGGCAATAAAAATCAAGCTGAAAACCGTTGATATACTTGAAATTCTACCGTGAGTAGAGCGCCTATATACTGAGGGTAGACCTGTTATTACTGTTTATAGGGTGACTTTTTTTAATCAAAGCCTTAGAATTTAAATGCAAAATGCAAACTTAAATTCACACGGAAAGGTGTAGTTACGATGAGTCCCAAAATAAATCTTTATGAGGTCAGCCCCGTAATCAGCATTGCGGATATGATGGAGCAGGCTCTCAGAGAAGTACCCGACAAAATCGCCTACAAATATAAAACAGGCGAAGAAATAAAATCGCTGACATTCAAAGAATTTGAAGAAACCGTTTTTTCTCTCGGAGCATACCTCGCTGCAAGCGGATTGGAAAATTCCCGTGCAGCCTGCATCGGCAATAACAGCATAAACTGGATTATTGCGTTTTTCACTTCTCTTCGCAGCGGCGGCTCTTTTGTGCCGCTTGACAGGCAGCTCCCCGAAAAGGATATCATTCATTTGCTTAACGACAGCGAGAGCGAAATAGTATTCTACGAAGAAAAATACGAGGAAATTTTCAGAAATCACAGAGATGAGCTGAAATTTGCAAAGCTCTTTATCGGTCTTGACCGCAAGGAAAATGACGGCGAGTTTGTTTCGCTGAATGTTGCTCTGAACGAGGGCAGAAATCTTGATAAAAGCAAATATCTTGCCTGCAAAAACGAGCCTGACGATATGAAATTGCTCGTCTATACATCGGGAACCACGGGCAATTCCAAAGGCGTTATGCTTTCGCAGAAAAATATTATTTCCTGCGTATATTACGGATTGCAAATTTCAACGATTTATTCAACGGGTCTTTCCGTTCTGCCTTACAGCCACACATATGAGAGCGTTGCGGACCTTATTGTTTCATTCCATCATCATTCCTGCCTCTGCATCAATGACAGCCTGAAAAACATCGCAAACAATCTCAAGCTTTATAAGCCCGATTATGTATATATCGTTCCCGCAATCGCAGAGATTCTTTACACAAGAATTACCCGCGAAATTGACAAAAAGGGCATGACAAAGAAATTCAATATGCTCGTAAAAGTAAGCAATGCAATGAGAAAAGTCGGAATTGACCTTCGCAAAAAGCTTTTTGCCTCAATTCACGAGAATTTCGGCGGCAACCTTAGAAAAATCGTCTGCGGAGGCGCGCCGATTCGTCCCGAGGTCGGTGACTTCTTCGAGAATATAGGAATATCCCTTGTCAACGGCTACGGCATCACGGAGTGCTCACCCCTTGTTTGCTGCAATCACGATGATTTCAACGATGTCCGCACAGTCGGCATCAGAATTCCCTGCCTTGAATGGAGAATTGACAGCCCCAATGAGGAGGGAATAGGCGAAATCTGCGTTAAAAGCCCCACCGTTATGCTCGGATACTATAAACAGCCTGACCTTACCGCACAGGTTATCAAAGACGGCTGGTTTTACACGGGCGATTACGGCAAAATCAACGAAAACGATATGCTTGTGATTTGCGGCAGAAAGAAGAACATTATTGTCCTTAACAACGGAAAGAATATTTATCCCGAGGAAATCGAGGGCTACATTCAGGGCATCGACAGCGTTGCCGAGGTAGTCGTCAGCGGAATCAAGGATAAGGTCGGCAACGAGAGCGGACTTAAAGCGGAGCTTTTTCTCAACGAACCCAAAGAGGAGAAAGAGATGATGGTTGAAATCCGCGAAGCGTGCAAGGAGCTGCCCACATACAAGCAGATTTCCGTTGTTGTTATCCGTGACATTCCTTTCCTCAAAACAACTTCAAATAAGATTAAGAGAAGCTATTAATTTAATCGGATAATACAAAAAAGCGGTTTGCTGTTACGCAAGCCGCTTTTATTGTTATAAAGTTTTTTGTTATGCGTCCTGAACACCAAAGGTTTCAACAAGCACTGAAAACATAATAAACATCACTGAAAAGGCGGCAAACATAACCGTTAGCAACCTGACCTTGCAGGGCACAAGGGGCGCCGCCGTAACCGTGGCGGGAGAAAACTGCAAGCTTTTGGGCTGCACCGTTAAAAACGCCGCTGACAGCGGAATAAATGTGAGCGGCACAAATAATCTTGTTGAAAACTGCGAGGTAACGCATATAGGCAAGGATGCGATATTGCTCCCGAGGGCGCAACCCTTAAAGAAACCAACGCCAATCTTGATAAAATCGTTCCGATAATAAAATCGGAGTTGGAAAGAACTGGCATAAAGCTGCTTTGGGGCACGGCAAACCGCTTCAACCATCCGCGATATATGTGCGGAGCGGGAACCTCGCCCAATGCGGATGTGGTTGCCTATGCGGCGGCATAATAAACAGGCTGTGGCTGAGCCTGATTGCGAGTATCCTTAATGTTCTCCGCTCTTTTGCGGAATAATAATTGAATAAATTTAAAAGCTCCTGCAAAGATTTTTAACCTTTGCAGGGGCTTTTTCTGCTTTACCAAATTGAAAATGTGTGCTTTATTTCCGAGAGAGCCTGCGTTGCAAGCCGAGAAAGCTGAAACGGGAGCTTATAGAAAACAACGGTAACAGTGTCCGTTCCGACGATATTTCCGCCGCCGTCAACAACCTCAACGGTGATGTTGGCCTTTTTTGCTCCGAACAAGCCCTTGCAGGTTACTTTTCCGTTGGGGTCAACCGAAACCTTGGGATTATCCGATGACCAGCGAAGCGTGCAGCCGTCGGAATTCTCCGTTAAACAACCGAGCTGAATTGAAGCCCTTGAGTAAAGCTCGAAAAGTCCGAGCTTTTTGTTAATGCACTCGATTGACTTGCTGTCGGAAACAATATCGGCAGATGGCTTTCTGTCCAAAACGGTTACTTCAAATTCGGCTGTTTTCGTTATGCCGCCGTAGGTATAATATACCGCAATCTTTTTTATGCCTGCCGAATCAAGAGCAGTCATACCCACATTGAAATCGTCAACCTCTTTGCTTGCGCCGTCGCTGAAATTTGCAATCACCTTTATTCCGAGCAAATCAAGCTGATTTCCGATTTCGTAAACCGTTTTAACGGGCAATTCCGAAACTTCGATTGAATCAAGCACGGTTTCAACCTCAATAACGGCAAATTCGCTGAAATGTGTTGTTTCAAAAACAATGTAATTCCCGTCAATGGTGCTTGCAAAACGCACAAGCGGATTAACAATATCATCCGTAACATGATAAACCTTGCATTTTGCGGGGTCAACTCCGTCTGCAAGCCTGATTTTAACGGATACCGTGCCGTCGGGCTGAACGATCTGAGCTTCAAGCACAAGCTTGATATCATAGAAATGCAGGCTTTTTATTGAGCCTCCGACGGCAAAATTTGTGCCCTCGTGTTCGGATGAATCAACCTCCTCAACCGACAAAACGGTATCGGGGTCTATTTCCTTTGCCGTGGCGGAAACGATAACTCCGCAAGGCTCATGGCGAAGCACAACGGCGGCATATTCAAGGCTCAGAATAGCGTTTTCTATTTTCTGTGCATAAAAATTGACCTTTGATTGCTCGGTAATATTCAGGTTGTAGTCCACGGAATTAATAGCCGCATTGAGAGCAATGAGCGAAAGCTCCGAATAATATCTTCTGTCAAGCTTTTCCGCCTTTTCGACTGCGGCATTAACCGCCGAATAGTCGGCAGGGAGATATTCAAGCTTATTAATTGCTGATTCAATTTGCAAAGCCCATTCCGAAACCTGTTCCTGTTTATCTATTGTTAAGCCGTAATCAATCGCCGCAACGGCTCGGTCAAGCTCTGCAAGGCTTTCGGGAGTGTAAAAACGGCGGTTGATTGAGTTTGCGGTGTTCAAGATACCGTTAAGCGGGGAGAAGTCCGCAGGCTTGTATTCGAGCTTTTCCAAGGCTTCGGTAATGCTTTGGGTATATTCGTTTATAATGCTCTGGTCATCGGTTTTATCTGCGTTTCGCGCCGCCTCAACAGCTTGGTCAAGTGCCGAAAGACTTTCTTCGGTATATAAGCTGCGGTCAATGCTCTCTGCGGCTGAAACAGCCTCATTCATTCCGCTGTAATCGCCGATTTTTTCTTCAAGATTCTGAATTGCCAAATCAATGTTCTTTACATATTCGTAAATCAGGTCTTTATCGGCAACATCGCAGTGCCTTTTAACCGAAGCAACTGCGGCGTCAAGCCTTGCAAGAGATTCATCGGTATATAAATCCCTGTCAACAGCGGCGGCTGCGGCGATTGCTTCATCAACTGCAGAATAATCGCTCCAGGTGACTCTGATTTTGGAGAGATAACTGTTAATTTCATCGGTCATAGAGTCGATATCCGACTGATATGAAGCGTCGATATTCCACGGAATATTTTCAATCAGAGCCATCATATCCCAATATGCCCAATGCTCCATTTTACCGAGAGCAAGCGATTTTGCCTTATTTACCGCATATTCAAGAGCGGAATAATCGCCGATGCTATCGTCGCTGAACAGAACAACGGGAATGTTGTTTTGCAGTGCATATTCATAAGCCGTTGAATACTTGTAGCAGAAAAAGGTCGCCTCTTCTGTTGTGTTATACCAGTTTGTGTTAAAAACAACATCCTTGTTGGGAAAATAAATGCAGTTGAGGTTATAGCCGAGTGCGAAGTTTTCGATTGTAGCTATGTTTTCGGGAATGGTGAGATAATCTGTGGTCTGATTATCGCGGAATAAACCGTCGCCAAGTTTCGTCAAACCCTTGCCGAGATTTATTATTTCGATAGAGCATTTGCCAAACAGACTGCCGTTTGTTGACTGTAAATCATCGTTGAGAGTGAGCTTGTGAAGAGAACAGCGGGAAAAAGCGGCGTTCTCTATGGATACCGTTCCGTTGGGAACCGTGTATTCATGCATTGACGGCTTGCAAGGGAAATTTATTAAAACCGTTTTGTCTTTATTAAACAGAACGCCGTCTGAATCCGAGCAATAATAGGGATTATTGGGAGAAACCTCGAATTTTTGAATGGTTCCCGTGTATGTGAACACGGTATTACCGAGCTTTACGGACGAGGGAAGACAGACGCTTTTGAGATATGTACCGGCAAAAGCTGATGTTTCGATAATTTCAAGAGAATCGGGAAAAACAAATTCGGTAATTCTGCAGCACCAAAAAGCAAAGCTTCGGATTGCTTTCAAACGGCTTCCGTCTTCGACTTTAGCTTCGGTCAGATTTTTGCAGTTATAAAATGCGTAATTGCCGATAATTTCAACCGAAGCGGGGATTGTAACGCTGTTAACCATTGCGTTGCTGTAAAAAGCTTTGTCTGCTATGCCCTTTGTTCCGTCTTCAATTATCAAGTCGACATCAGAAAGCTGCATTGTGCCTTTGTAGGCAAGAAAAACGCTGCCGGCATAAACTGCGCCGTCCGGCTGAGAGTCATACCAGCCTGTGCCCTCAAAAGCTGCTTCTCCGATATATTTCAGAGTGTCGGGAAATGATATATCCGTTATGTTTGCAATTCCGTTAAAAGCCTTTTCACTAATTGAAATTGTGCCGTCTTCGATTTCAACCGCTGTGTTTTCGGCAGGCGTTCCCTTGAAGCCGAGAAGCAGCCGACCTAAATAAACGGGGGAGCAGTCGGGCAGATTTGAATACCAAACGCTGCTTTTTGCAAATCCGGGTGGAGCATAGTAAAGCGAGCTTTCGTCCGGAATCAGAATTGTTTCAAGAGAAGGAAGGCTCGCTGTTGTATCACGATATTCCTTAAGAGTTGAGGGAAGCGACAAAGAAACGATTCCGGAATGATTTATGAAAAGACCTTGACCAATCACGGTTATTCCCTCTGAAATAACAACGCTTTTAATACAATATGCATAACTGTACCACGGAGCGCGATTTTTTGAGTAGTCATATGTTTCGCCCGAGCCGTCAAGGCTAAGAACGCCCGTCTGCGTGTCGAGAGACCAGGGAATATCATCTCCGCACTTATAGTCAATATCTGCCGCTTTAACCCTCGGAGAAAAACCGATTATACCGGCAGTAACAGACACAGCAAGAATTGCCGCCGTAAGCATAACAGAAATAATCCTTTTCAATCCAACACCCCGTTTTTGATTGGCTAATATATTTTTTAATTATAGTATGTAATAAGAGTTTTTGCAACAATTTTATCCTTTTATTTGCAGACGCGGCAGAGACAAAATGCCTCTGCCGCACTGTTTATATTAACTCCTCAATTATTATACACTCAGAAAATGCCTTTGAAAATCTGAGGGAATGTTTTGGTTAATCCGAAAATACGCTTGAAGAACGCAACGAATTTTTGCAGGAAGCCTGCCTTTGAGGTCATTTCCTGCACATCGGAATATATGGTGTCGCCGTCAGCGTCACAAACCTCGGCGGTAAAGGTTGTGTTGCCTTTGGATTTGGGCGATACTTTGCAGGTCGCTCCGTCGGGTGAAACGGTCATTTCAAAATTCCCGTTGCTTGCCGTCCATTGAATGTATGCGCCTGCGGGCAATTCTTCCGCAGTATCCGCGTGAAGAATTATGCTGTCGCCGTAGTTGATTACTGTTGCTGACGGTGTGCGGATTGCAAATGAGAAAATTATTTCCGCATTGAGAAGAAGCTCGTTGCCGTATGTATATATATCAATTTTTTCCCAATCAGAGGGCGAGCCTTTGTAATAGACTGTTTTCAGATTGCTTCCCGTGAAAACTTGCTTGCCTATGCTCATTACGCTTTTAGGTATTGTTATGCTCGTGAGAGCGGGGCAGTCGGAAAACGCCCAGTTTTCAATGCTAATTACGCTGTCGGGTATTGTTACGCTTGAAAGGTTAATACATTCGCTGAACATATTGAAGCCGATATTTGTTACCTTGTTGGGTATTGTTATGCTCGTGAGGCTTGAGCAGCACTCAAACGCCTGACCGCCGATGCTTGTTACGCTGTCTGGCAAGGATATGCCAACAAGACTTGAGCAATCATAAAACGCGCCTCCGCCTATGCTGTTCAAGCTGTCAGGCAAGGTTATGTTCTCAAGGTTTTCGCAGCAGAAGAACGCACAATCGCCTATGCCGACAACGCCTTCGGGTATCGTTATGCCGATAAGATTATTGCTTGATTCAAAAGCATTGCTGCATATGTCCGTTACGCCGTCGGGTATTGTGTATTCGGTTCTTGCATTTCCGCCCGGATATTGAATAAGCTCGGTTTTGTCCTTATCGAACAGAACACCGTATTCATCGCTTGAATAATTCTTGTTGTTTTCATCAACGGTTATGCTTTCAACTCCCGAGCAGAAAGCGCGTTCGCCTATGCTCGTTACGCTTGAAGACACCGTTATGCTTTTAAGCCCCAGACATTCGGCAAACGCGTTGTATCCTATGCTCGTTACGCCGTCGGGTATGGCTATGCTTGTGAGGCTGTCGCAAGCCATGAACGCTCCCGCTCCGATGAAGGTTACGCCGTCGGGTATTTTTATATCTGCAAGGCTTGTGCAATAATAAAACATCAGATTGCCGATACCTGTTATGCCTTCGGGGATTGTGAAGCTTGCAAGGGCGAAGCAATTCATAAACGCACCGTTTCCGATACTTGTAACGCTGTCGGGCGCGGCTACGCTTTTAAGACTGTCGCTGTTGAAGAACGCTCCATCGCCGATGGTGGTTACGCCGTCGGGTATCGTGTATTCGGTTCTCGAATTTCCGCAAGGATACAGGATAAGCTCGGTTTTATCTTTATTGAACAGAACGCCGTATTCATCGCTTGAATAATTCTTATTGTTCTCATCAACGGTTATGCCTGTAAGAGCGTAGCAATCAGAGAACGCCCCGTCTCCGATGCTTTTTACACCGGCGGGAACGGCTATGCTTGTAAGGCTTATACAA
>SAMEA3663246__coassemble_600_pt1 | contig 10397 bp, 9 predicted proteins | sample SAMEA3663246__metabat2_high_PE_017 | metagenome-assembled genome bin SAMEA3663246 (sample SAMEA3663246) | pig gut metagenome | biome: pig gut; feature: pig-associated habitat; material: faeces | place: China | collected 2013 | reverse complement strand
ATCATAGGCTGCAACGGCGGGCTCATCTTTGAAATGGGCGGCAACCTGAGTCCACAGCCTGATTACGGCGTTCCTCGCCTCAAAGCCCGCTTTGGTTGATTCAAACAACACGCTTTCACTGTCTTTACCGCAAGAGGAAGATGTGTTTTGAAAGCCGGGAGCGGAATGTAAATCAAAAATTACATAAAGCCCCGCTTTGCGGCATTTGGAAACAAGCAGGTCAAGCCTGTCAAAGTCGATATCGGCTTTGCAGTTTTCTTCTTTGAAAAGATAATTATATCTCAGCGGAATTCTTACGCAGTTTGCGCCGAGCTTTGAGATATATTTCAAGTCGGCGGGCGTTATGAAGTTTTCCTCATATTTTTTGATGATTTCCCGTGCACCGTAATTGCCGAAGCGGCTTTCAAGAGCGGAAAAGACGTCATATCCGCGTGAGGGAACGGGTAAATCCTCTTTTTGATAAAAGAAAAGGTCGTCATTGAGATTTATTCCGCGCAGTTCTACGCTTTCACCGCAGGCGGAAATAAATCCGCCGTTTTCGGCGCGCAGCAAATCGGCGTCGCAAATCGGCTTTTTTGCTCGGGCTTTAATGAAGCCGTAAGCCGCCGGCAAAACGGCGGCGGCAGCTCCCGCGGCACAGCCGGCAGCCATAATTTTTTCACTGTCCGTCAATTAAAGCTCCTCCTTTTTTGATTTTCGCTGTTTAAATCGGGTAAAGAAAGAAATTATTATCCAAAGAGCGGCTATTCCGAGCGCCGCTCCGCAGCAGTCAACAAAAAGGTCAAACAGTCGGCACGCTCTGCCCTCCACAAAGAGCTGATGAAATTCATCGCTTGCGGCGTAAGCCGCAGTCAAAATAAAGGTTAAAACCGGTCGGTAATATCCGAAAGAGGAATAGAGCGCCGTGAAAAGCAGAACCGCAAGCCCCGTAAATTCGAGAAAATGCGCCGCTTTTCTGATTATCCATATGCTAAAAGGCGAGCTGAGCCAAAACCGCACGCCGTCGCTGAGTTCCCTCGACTGATCGCCGTTTTGCGAAGAAAGATAGAATATAACAGCCATGCAGGCGGCGGTCAAAGTCCATGAGACTGTTTGAAAAATCCGTTTTTTCATCAGTCAAACCTCTTTGCACCTATAAAGCTGACGGTGTTTTCCGAGCCTGCAACGGTTATTCCCTCGATATCCTCCGCCGTAACAAATCGGCTTGAGCGTGAATAAAGGGGGAAGCAGACGGCTTGCTGTAAAATATAGGTTTCCGCCGTATAGCAGCCGCCGAGCAGTTCGTCGTCGCCCTCGGATTCAAGCAGTCTGCCGATTATCATATCGTATTCCTCGGAGGGGAAACGGAAAATTTCGCCGCCCTCAAACGAGGCAAGAAAATCAACAGCACTTTCATACGGAGATTCAACGCCCGTCAGAGCAATCTGATAATCGCCCGCTTCAACCGCGCTCAAAATCTCGTCGGAGGTTTTGTTGACAACGGTTACGGCAATGCCTATGCCCATGGTCTGCTGCCAAATTTGGAGCTGGCGGCGCGCGGCGGAGTCAAGCCACTCGGGGCAGAGCACGGTCAGAGTTATTTTATCCGTTTCAAGCTCGGTCAGAGCCTGTTGCCAAAGAGCGGAGGCAGATGAGGTGTTGTATTCGATTGACGGGGTTTGAGAGCCTGCCGCCTCGCGGTAGTTCTTTCCGCCCGCACTGCAGCTTTCGGGAATAAATCCGCTCATAGGCTTTGCGTTATCCGTTTCGGCAAAAAGCTCCCTGTTGACTGAGCTGCAAAGAGCAAGGCGCAGATTTTTATTTTTAAGATATTTGTCCGAGCAGTTAAAGAAGAAACCGAAAACCGAGTTGGCGGCTTCCTTGACGGTTACGGAGTTTTCGGGGGTTGCGCAGTCGGGCGGCAAAAGCGCGGCGCTGAGATTGCCTGCGGCAATCTTTTTTGCAACCGAATCGTAATCGGAGTCAAAGCTGAAGCTGACCGAGGAGGGAACAACCGTCTGACTTCCCGAATAGAATTTGTTTCTCTTGATTGTCAGCGATGATTCTGAATCCCACGAGCTGACATAGAAAGGTCCGTTGCAGAGAATGTGCTTGTTTGAAAGCCCGTAACGCCCGTTCATGGCATTGAAAAATTCTTCGTTGCAGGGCATAAAAACGCTTTCGGTCAGCCTTTCGAGCAAATCGGGGCAGGCTTCGTGCAGCTTTATAACAAGCGTGTTTTCATCGGGCGCATAAACTCCGAGCGAATCAACGCCGAGTGCGCCCGAATAGATTTCATAAGCATTTTCTATCGGAAAGAGCACATGAGCGTATCTCGAGCCCGTCTGCGGAGAAACGGCTCGCTTCATTGCAAAAACAAAATCGGCGGAGGTTACGGTTTCGGCAGAAAACTTTTTATAGAATTCCTCGCCGAACTCGTTTTTGAGCGAGATGGGGCAGTACCACTCCGTTCCCGGCTTCAGATGAAAAGTATATTGCAAACCGTCGGAGGATATCTCCCATGTTTCGGCCAATCCGGGTATAACTTCTCCGTCTGCCGAAAGGCGCACAAGCCCCTCAAAGGTGTTGTTTATTATAAGCTGAGCGTCGGATTCCTTGGCATACTGCGGGTCAAGGGTTGAAGGGGAGGCGCTCAGAGCATAAAAAATCTGTTTGTCCTCACCTCTGCCCGAGCAGGATGCAAGAGAAAAAATCAAAACAGCCGTTAATATCACAGAAAACAATCGCTTCATTTGTTTTCCTCCATCCATTTTGCAAGCTGGTCGGCAAGCGGATTGCCGGCGGTTTTTTGCTTTGCCTGCTGCTGCATATAGCGGGCAACATCTCTTTTGCCCGCGCCCGCGCTTTCTTTCCTCTTTTCAAAATCCGAAAGCTTTTCACGGTAGCCGCAGACGCAGTAAAACGCTTTTTTATCGCCCTCGCCGCGCATTTCAAGCTTTTTGTGACATTCGGGGCAGCGGGCGTTTGTGATAACGGAAATGCTCTTTCTGTAGCCGCATTCCCTGTCCTGACAAACGAGCATTTTTCCTTTTTTGCCGTTGACTTCAAGCAGATATTTGCCGCATTCGGGGCAGGGCTCGCGGGTCATATTGTCATGCCTGTATTTCACATCGCCGTTTTTAACGGCGTTAACGAGCGCGCCTGCGTAGGAACGCATTTCTTCAATGAATTTTCCGCTGTCCGCGCTGCCTTTGGCAATCAGAGAAAGCCGCTGTTCCCAACGGGCGGTAAGCTCGGCGGATTTGAGGTCGGGCGGCACTATTTCGATAAGCTGTCTGCCCTTTGAGGTCGGGAATATCTCTCTGCCTCTGCGCTCAACGCAGAAAGAGTCAAAGAGCTTTTCGATAATGTCGGCTCGGGTTGCGGGAGTTCCGAGCCCGCCCGCTGTTTTCAGAGCGTCACGCAGAGAGCCGTCGTCAACCTGACCCGTCGGGTTTTCCATTGCCGAAAGCAAGGTTGCTTCGGTGTATCTTGCAGGGGGAGCGGTTTTGCCCGCGCAAAGGCGCACCCCATTAACGGGAAGTGTCGCGCCCTGAACAAGTGACGGGAGCTGCTGAGATGCAAGGTCATCGCCCTCATCGTCATCATCGGAAAGTGAAGAATCGTAAAGTGCTTTCCAGCCTGCGGATTTTACCGTTTGACCCTTTGTGTAAAATTTGTGCTTACCCACGGTTATTGTTACCTGCATTTCGTCATATTCAAACGGCGCGCTCAGAACAGCAAGAAAGCGGTGCACAACAAGGTCATATATATGCCGTTCCTCGCGCGAAAGCTTGTTGAGGTCAACATATTGCTCGGTGGGAATTATGGCGTGGTGATCCGTGACCTTTGCGTCATTGACGATGTATTTCAGAGAAAGCGGCTTTGTTCTGAGAACGGCGTTTGCCGCTTCTTTATAAGGACCGACGGCAATCGCTCTGAGCCTCTCGGGCAAAGTAGCCGCAACATCTTTTGTGATATATCTTGAATCCGTTCTCGGATAGGTCAGCAGCTTGTGCGTTTCATAAAGGCTCTGCATCAATGAAAGAGTCTGCTTTGCCGAATAGCCGTATTTTTTGTTTGCATCGCGCTGAAGCTCGGTCAAATCATAGGCGGCGGGAGGCGCTTTGAAGCGATAGACCTTTTTAACCTCCGAAAGCACGCCGCGCTTGCTTTTTACATCATCGGCAACCGACTGAGCCGCCGCCGCGTCAAAAAAGCGAGCCTGACTGTGTGAATCCTTATATATAGCGGAAAATCCGCCGAAATCAGCCTTTACGGTGAAATAATCCTTGGGTCTGAATTTCAAAATTTCATCCTCACGCTTGACTATCATTGCAAGGGTGGGGGTCTGAACTCTGCCTGCCGAAAGCTGGGCGTTATGCTTGCAGGTGAGCGCACGGCTGACATTCAGCCCTATGAGCCAGTCCGCCTCGGCGCGGCACTGCGCGCTTTTATAGAGATTATCATATTGCGAAGCGGGTTTTAGTGAAGCGAAGCCCTCTTTTATAGCTTTGTCCGTCTGTGAAGAAATCCAGAGACGGAGCATGGGCTTTCTGCAATTTGCTTTCTGAATTATCCAGCGGGCAACAAGCTCGCCCTCACGCCCCGCGTCGGTTGCAATAACCACCTTATCAACCTCGGAGCTGCCGAGCAGAGAGCTGACAGCCTTGAATTGCTTGGAGGTCTGACCGATAACTACAAGCTTCATATGCTTTGGCAGCATGGGGAGATCCTCCATACGCCAGGTTTTGTATTTATTGTCATATGCCTCGGGGTCGGCAAGAGTTACCAGATGACCGAGAGCCCATGTTACTATATATTTATCGCCGATAATGCAGCCGTTTCCGTTTTTTTTGCAGCCCAAAACCCGCGCAATGTCACGCGCGACAGACGGCTTTTCCGCCAAAACAAGAGTTTTTGCCAAAATATCCGCTCCGTTCCGTAGTGAAGCAACCCTGAAATCAATCGCTTCATCAATATATTTATCCATATTATATGATATCAGAAATAATACCGGTTTATTTTCTGAATTTGCAATATAATCAAATTTATCGGCAAAGTTTTTCGGCTTTTTACAAAACTGCTTGCTAAGGGAGTAAAAAAAGTCCGGAGAGCTTTATTTTTATCGCAAACAATTATTTGACACACTTGCAAAATTCGCGCCGATATGATATTATCATATAAATAACTGTATAGTGGGTGATGTTTTGAAAAAAATCAGAGCCCTCCTGTTTTATTTGTGGCAGTTTACTTTTGCGCTGCTTCAAAATATTATCGGGCTGATTATGCTGGCAATCTACAAGCCGAAAGGCGCTCAGAGCGAATGGTATCACAACGCGCTGATAACCTATATCGATAAGAAGAATTTCGGCGGCGTTTCTCTCGGTATGTTCATTTTTATCAACAAAAACAAAACGGGCGACGCGCTTCACGACATCAAAATCCACGAATACGGTCACACTGTTCAGTCAATGCTTTTGGGTCCCGTATGGCTGCTTGTTATTGCCCTTCCGTCGGTCATCTGGTGTTCCCTGCCCGCTCTTGTAAAGCTCAGAAAAGAGAAAAACATTTCTTATTATTGGCTTTACTGCGAGGGCTGGTCAAACCTATGCGGTCTTTGGGCAACCAAAGAGAGGTTTTTAACCGCAGAATGTCTCAACAGGGGCAGATACGGCAGGCCGATTAATCCCAACAGAAACAAGCGAAAAGATATTAAAGGCAGAAGGAGACAGAAATAGTGGAAAAGAAATATTTAAAAGCGAGCGAAACTTTTTCGTTCTCAATCTCGGCGTTCGGAAGAAGTATGATTTATACCCTTATGTCAACATTTCTTCTCATATTTTATACCGACGCTATGCAGCTCACGCCTGCCCACGCAGGTCTGATAATTCTTGCCGCGAGAATTTTCGATGCCGCAAATGACCCGATTATGGGCATTATTGCCGATAAAACAAATACCAAATTCGGCAAGCTGCGTCCTTATCTCCTCTTTTCTCCGTTCCTTATAATGATTGCAACGGCGGCTCTGTTTTATGTTCCGAATTTAGGCTACGGCGGCAGACTTGCATATGCGACAATTACATACATTCTCTGGGGCATTTGCTTCACAATTCAGGATGTTCCGTTCTGGGGCATGAGCGCCGTTGTATCTCCGCTTGAAAACGAAAGAAATAAGTTCCTTTCAACTGCAAGGATATTCAGCACCATCGGCGGAGTTATTCCCACATTGCTTGTTCCCGCTCTCAGAAACGGTCTCGGCAACACCAAGGGCTATTTTGTCAGCGGACTTATCTTTGCGGTTCTCGGCTCAATGATTTCACTTTCCGCGTTCTTCGGCACAAAGGAAAGAGTTGAGCAGAAAAAGGAAAAGGTTACCGTTGGCGAAATTGTGTCGGCATATATTAAAAACAAGCCTCTTCTGCTTCTCATTGCTTCGAGCATTCTCGGCTCGGCAATGCTTATGGCTCAGACCTCGGGAAGCTACCTTGCAACTTACCTTATAAAGGATTCGGGTGTAATTCCCAAGGGAACCGTTCAGACGGTTATGACCGTTGCAATCGGCGCAGGTATGCTTGTAGCAATGGTTCTTATGCCCGTTCTTCGCAAAAAAATGTCGCTCAAAGCGATTTATATTGCTTCCGCACTTTTCGGCGCGGCAATTCACGCTGTTATGTATTTTGTAGGATACAGCAACTTCTATGTATTCCTTGCAATTCTTGCCGTTGCGGGTTTGCCTCTCGGTATTTTCAATGTTATCACCTATGCAATGGTTGCCGACAGCGTTGATTACCTTGAATACAAAACAGGCAGACGCTCAGAGGGCGTATGCTTCGCTTCGCAGACCTTTATCAGTAAGCTGACTGCGGGTATTTCAACCTTTATAACAAGCCTTGTTCTTGAAAAGGTTTGTTTCATTCAGCCGATTAACGATGTTCCCGTTCTCAACCAGCCCCAGCAGGTTTTTGACGGAATGTTTATAATGGTTTCCGTTATCCCGATGATAAGCCTTGCTCTTGCGGCTGTTCCGATGATTTTCAACGATTACACGGGCAAGAAGAAGGAAGAAATTCAAAAGGCTCTTGCCGAGCGCAGGGAGAATGCAAATGTCAATGGATAATGAATTTGATGCTTTCACTCAAGGCGTTGAGCCGGGAGGTCTCAGAAGCAGAATGCAGATTAAGCTGCTGATTACCTTTATTGTCAGCAGGGCAGGGGAGCCGATGAAGGATTCAATGATAATCGAGGCTCTTCAGCTTCACGGACTTGCAAATTATTTTGAGGCAAGTCAGGCGATGGAGGAGCTTATCAGCGGCGGCAATCTTACCGAGGCGGACGGGCTGATTTATATAACTCCCAAGGGAGAAATCTCCGTTGACGAGCTTGCCCGCGAAATACCGCGCACCGTTAAGGAAACCGCTCTTGCCGATGCTATGATGCTTTTGACAAAGGCAAAAAGAGAGCGTGAAAATTCCGTTGAAATCAAAAAGACGGAAAACGGCTGCTATGTTACTTTTAAAATAATGCACGGTCAGGAGCCGATGATGGAGCTGAGCGTTTACGCCGCCGATATGGAGCAGGCGCAACATATAAAAAATAACTTCATCAAAGACCCGTCGCATATTTATGCAACGGTAATTGCTTCGCTGTTTGTGTGAAACGGAGTGAAAAATATGCTTGAAAGCTTAAAAGAAAGGGTTTGTGCGGCAAACCTGAAGCTGACCGAATACGGTCTTGTCCTTTTCACATGGGGCAATGTTTCCGAGATTGACAGAGAAAGCGGGCTGTTTGTAATAAAGCCCTCCGGGGTCGATTATGCAAAGCTGCGCCCCGAGGATATGGTGGTTATGAATCTCAACGGCGAAAAGGTTGAGGGCGAGCTTAATCCCTCATCGGATACTCCCACTCATCTTGAGCTTTACCGCCGTTTCCCCGAAATAGGCGGCGTTGCTCACACTCATTCAACCTTTGCGGTTGCCTTTGCTCAGGCGGCGAAGGATATAGAGCTTTACGGCACAACCCATGCCGATTTTTCATTCGGAGCCGTGCCCTGCACGCGTGATCTGACGGCAGAAGAAATCGAAAATGACTATGAGCTGAATACGGGCAGAGTTATAGCCGAGCGCTTTGAAACGGGCGGAATTGATTATAATGCCGTTCCTGCAGTGCTCGTTCATTCCCACGGTCCGTTCACATGGGGAAAGGACGGCTTTGAAGCGGCAAAAAATTCGGCAGTTCTCGAAGAGGTTGCCAAAATGGCATATCTGAGCGAAACGCTCAACGCCAAGCCCGCAAGCGAAAATATTCGCAATAAGCATTATTTCCGCAAGCACGGAGCAAACGCATATTACGGTCAGAAATAACTTCTTGACATAGAGTGTGCTTGGGTATAGAATATTATATAAAACGGTAGAAAAAAGGTGTGATTTTATGGCAAAATGTCCTAAATGCGGAAGAAAACTTCATATCTGGAACATAAAAGCCGAATGCCCCGACTGCGGCGTAAATATAGCCAATTACGATTGGGAAAGACGCCTTGAAGAAGATTCGATTGCCGCAGAAGCAGCTTTCGCAAAGCTTCACGATGCTATGCGCCGCTTTAAGTTCTCATTTGTGGGCACAAAGCTCAGAATAGCCCGCATACCCATCAGCGTTCTGCCGCTGTTTTCTTTCCTGCTTCCGCTCGGTACTCTTGCGGTTTCAATTCCGTTTTGCGAAGAAAAGTTTACTCTTAATGCAATAACGATTGTTATGAATATACTGAATTTCGATATTTTGGGAATATTTAAGGCTCCCGCCTCAGATATTATCGGCGCAGGCTCGCTCAGGTTTTTGCTCTCGCTCCTGTTTGTTGTTTTGAGCGCGCTTTCGCTGCTTGTGAGCCTTGTTTTTCTGCTGCTTAATTTCAGAAAGTTCAACAGCAAGGGCTTGTTTATAACAAATCTGATTGCAAGCCTTATGATGCTTTCAAGCTCCGTTTGCTTTAACAGCCTTTCGGGTGTTCTTGAAGCAGGCACGCTCGCCGACGCAGTAAGCTGTGCGCCGAGCTGGGGCGTTTTCGTAAGCGCCGCGCTGTTTATGCTTTCGGCAATCGTCAACCTCGTTGTTTCGTTAAAGCCCGTGGAGCTTCCTCCCGAGGAAAAGCCCGAGGATAATGCCGAAAAGAGCGAAGAAAAAGAAACCGCAAACGCCTAAAACAATAAAAATTTCGCCGCGGAAAGGCTTTGAATGCCTCTCTGCGGCGTTTTGCATTTATTCAGATGAAAGTGCCGTAAAAGTGGAGGATATTCATATCCTCAATCTGCGTGCTGCCGTGGCCGCCTCTGCGCTTGCCCGTTGTTAAATGCTGACCGTGGTCGGGCGCATAGATAAGCAGAGTGCGGTGCTTGCCGCTCCAATTCTTTTCTATGTATTCGGCAATGTCGGCAAAGCCCTGAGCCTCAAAATCAACGGCATTGAGGGCTTCTTTGGATTCCGGACCGTAATCGTGAGCGGCGTCGTCATAATCAAAGGTGTGGATGCTTATAACATCGTATTTGTCTTCTTCCAAAAGCTCGCGCGCCTTTTTCTGAATGTAAGCGGCGTTAGGCTCCTCAAAATACGGCATATCGCGGTCTTTGAAAATATGAAGAAACGAAGAATCCTCCTGCGCGAGGATAGCAGGTTTGAGCCCCTTTTCAATCAGAACATCATAAAGCGTGTCACATTCAAGCTTTGGCTTTGTGTAGGTCTGAATTCCGTGCTGCTCAGGCTCAAGACCCGTATACATTGAAGCGTGAGCCACGGGAGTGACCGACATAACCGTGCTCACAAACGGCACGGACATTGAGGTGTGCTGATAGACGGGAGCGAAAAGTGATGTGTATTTTTGCCAGATATAAAGCCCGACGGCGTCGGCATGATAGAGAATTACTCTGTCTGCGTTTCCGCCCAGACGGGAGCGGAGAATATCCGAAACCCACTCTATTGACGGCGCAAATTCTTCGGGCAGAGAAATCCCGAGGCAGTCGGCAACAATGCCGGCAAAGCTCGAGAGCTTGTAGGTGTTGTAATGATCAGCCATAGCAGCCTCCATATGTTTGGATTATGTGAAAATTATAGCACGGCATTTGCGGAGATTCAACAGTTATTTGCTTGAAATACTGCATATCGCTCATTCGTATGGATGGATATAGATTTGAAAACGCATTTCGTAAGGCGTGCTGTATCTTCGATAAAAATGAAAAATCCGAACCCATTGCCGATTGGCATTAAGTTCGGATTTTTGCATTGTGGTGGAAGAGGGTGGATTCGAACCACCGAAGTCGATGACGGCAGATTTACAGTCTGCTCCCTTTGGCCGCTCGGGAACTCTTCCTTATATTTAATTTTGATGCAGTCAATAGTGGAGCTGGTGGACGGACTCGAACCCCCGACCT
>SAMEA3663246__coassemble_594_pt1 | contig 10437 bp, 9 predicted proteins | sample SAMEA3663246__metabat2_high_PE_017 | metagenome-assembled genome bin SAMEA3663246 (sample SAMEA3663246) | pig gut metagenome | biome: pig gut; feature: pig-associated habitat; material: faeces | place: China | collected 2013 | reverse complement strand
GGACGCTGAAAAATCATAAACTTATCTCCCTGACGAATCAGAGCGGCAACAACCTGAGTCATCACATTACTTCCTTACCGAAAAATTTAATTGCAAGCAAAAATTTTGATTGACTTTTGGGTGCAAATGATATAAAGTATATACACAAAATATATGTGCGGGCATAATTCATTGGTAGAATGTCAGCTTCCCAAGCTGAATAGGCGGGGTCGATTCCCGGTGCCCGCTCCAGGTTAAATCCTCCCTGCCGATTCAGGGAGGATTTTTTGCGTTTAAATCATTCAACAGCCTTGAAATATTTTTTAAAGCTTGTGCCGTCATCCGTGCTTGCGATAATGCAAAGACCCGCATTCATCAGCAGAGCGCCCGAATATACCTCGTGCGTATCTTCATCGATATAGTATTTATCGGGGTCAAGACCTTTAAGCTTTATAAACAGGGCTCTGTCTTCGGGCTTTCTCATAACAACGCTTGTGAGCAGAGCCTCGGTTTTATCCTCCGAAACAAATTCCCACGCCGCGCGGAACGGATTTTCAGACGGGCTTATGAGCCTGTAAAGGTCGCCGAAATGAATTACATCATAGTATTTATGATATTCCCCAACCTGCTGTTTGACAATTTTTTTATCTTCTTCGGTGAATTTGTTGGGGTCAAGCTCATATCCGAAAGAGCCCCAAAGCGCAACATTGCCCTTTGTTTCATAGCCCGTGCGGCGGCTTGCCGAAACATGAGCGCCCATGGTTGAGGCGGGGTAACACATCGATGTGCCGAACTGAATGGAAAGGCGCTCTATGGGGTCGGTATTATCGCTCGTCCAAATCTGCGGCGAATAATATAACATTCCCGGGTCAAAGCGACCACCGCCGCCCGAGCAATTCTCAATGAGCATATCGGGGAATGCCTTTGTGAGCCTGTCCATAACCTCATAGGTTCCGAGAACGAAGCGGTGGAAAACTTCTTTTTGCCTTTCGGGCGGAAGCTGTGCCGAGCCTACCTCGGTCAGATTGCGGTTGAAATCCCATTTAGGATAATCAATCTTATTTGCCGAGAGAACCTTATACATTTCTCCGAAAATGTAATCACGGACATCCTGCCTTGAATAATCAAGAACATACTGATACCTTGCGATTGATTTTTCTCTGCCCGGAACATGGATGCACCAATCGGGATGGGCGCGGTAAAGCTCGCTGTCCCTTGAAATCATTTCAGGCTCATACCATATTCCGAATTTAAGACCGAGAGCATTTATTTTTTCGATAAACTCCGAAAGAGTTCCGCCGAGCTTTTTCTCGTTGACCGTCCAATCGCCGAGCGCACAGCGGTCGCTGTCTCTGTTACCGAACCAGCCGTCATCCATAACGAGCATATCAATGCCGAGCTCCGCCGCTCTTTCGGCAAAGGTAACAAGCTGCTCGCCCGTGAACTCCATTCCCGTTGCTTCCCAGTTATTAATGAGCAAAGGTCTTTTTATATCTTTCCACTTGCCCCTTATAAGATGCTTTCTGTAAAGCCTATGGAAAATACGGCTCATTTCGCCTATTCCGTTTGCGGAATAAACCATAACAACCTCGGGAGAGCTGAAGCTGCTGCCCGGCTCAAGCTTCCAACCGAAGCCGTCGGGATTAATACCCATTAAAACTCTTGTTCCCGCGAATTGGTTGACCTCAGCCTCAAAAGCAAAATTGCCGCTGTAAACGAGATTAAAGCCGTAAGCGCTGCCGTAATCTTCGGTTGCACCTTTATCAACGATAGCCGCAAACGGATTATGATGATGGCTTGAAGAGCCTCTTTTGCTTGAAACAAGCTGCCTGCCGTGAGCAAGAGCTCGCCTTTCAAGGCTTCTCTCTTTGCCCCATTTGCCGTAAAGAGTCAGCAGCTCATAATCGTGAGTATGGAATTCAACGCACGAGCTGTAAACCTTTTCAATCTCAACGGGTCTGACTGAGGCGTTGATAATCTTAACGCTTCTCGTCATAGCTCCGAGATTTTCAAAAACGGTATAATAAAGCACCGCCTGAACTCCCGTAACGGAGTCTTCCGCCAGCAGCTCAAGAGTTTGAGCGTCGGCGTCATTTTCAACATAAAGCGCGGGAAGTCCTTCGATAGCGGGCTTGCCGCCGTAAATCTTATGTGACTTGTATCTGAAATCCGTTGAGTTGTTTCCGTCGGCATTTCTGACCGCAACGGCAGCAGAGCGGAAATCGCCCGTTCCCTCGCCCGAATATTCGAGCGGAGTTACATCGGGTGAAAACATCGGGTCGCTGACATTTATGTTATTGGGGCTGAATGACGGAAAACTGCCTCTGTATTTGAGCTGAGTAACATTACAGTCGGGTATTTTTGCGCCGTAGTAAAGATGAACAATGTAGTTTTCTTCGTAAATCTCAAATATATAGCTTGATGTTGCGGTATCAAGCTTGAAAATTCTTTTTTCGCTGTCAAATGTTATGGGCATTTCCGTTCTCCTCAATCATATGGTTAATTTTTTCTCTTGTTTCAAGCAGCCAATCGTTTTCGTGCGGATATTCCATAAATGTAAGCGGCTTGAACAAATCCTTATCAATGAATTCAAGCACCTTTTCTCTGCCGATGAGGCTTTCGAGCAGTCTGAGCGCTCTCAAATCCTCAAAGCCGTCGTAAAGCACTTTCAGCCTTAAAGATTCAAGCGGCTCTCCGCCCTCTCCGGGATAAACGATAAATGCGTCGCCCGAGGGGAACGCTCCGTCGGCATCGGTTATCTTGAACGGGTCAATGCTTCTTATTGAGAAGCGGCTGTTATAGAAATTATAGCCCCATTGCAGGAATCCCTTGATATCGTATTTATAGATAAGTATTCCGATAACTCTGTTTCTCAGAGACGGCATTGCAAGGAAGCGGTTGGGAACATAATGCTTATCGTGACCGCAGCAATAATAAGTCCACAGTTCGGGAACCTTGCCTGCAAATTCGGGTATATGGTCCTCGGCGGGTATGGGCTGCTCAACAAGTCTCTTTGAATAGAAGTCAAAATCCGAGAGGGCGTCAATAACTCTGAAGCCCGGGAATATTTCCTTTATAAGCTTTGCTCTGCGCTTATATGTTTCAAGATGATTAATGTTCGGCTCATCCGAAACATGGAAAAAGCATTTATCTCTGAGCCCCTTGCCGTCAATAACTTTAATGAGCGCGGCGGCAAACTGACGAAGAAAATCATCATAAGCCTTGCTTGAGGTTCTGGTTGTCCACCCGAAAATCTTCTTTTCTCTGCCCTTTCCGTCAAGCGCAACGATTTTGGGAGCGTGCTTTGCACCCCATTGAGTGAAAAGATGGCTCATTTCAAAATATTCAATTCCGCATTCGCGGCACATATCTATCCACTTTTTGAGATTTTTAAAATCAAAGTAGTATTTTCCGCCGTTTCTGCTAACCTTTACAAGCTGAACGGTTTTTCTTTCACCGCCGACCATCGTATCAAGAGGCGGAGTGAAAAGCGGAGTGAGAATACAGTTCATACCGTGCTCCGCGGCTGTTTTGATAAAGTTTCTGTTTATTCTCCAATACTCATCGCTGAAAGGCTCAACGCCGTAATAATTGCACAGGCAGTCCGAGTGATACCAATTTGTATAAACCAGCTCCTGCTCGGGCAGAGAAGCGTTGATAACATCAATCTCGATTTCGCAGGCTGTCTGCTCTGCGCCGTCCCCTTTTAATGCAACGCTCAAAACTGACTTTCCGAGACAGTCCCCGTCGGGAGAAACCTCAATCCAAAGGCTGAGCCATTTACCGCCACGAGCCGTTAATTCCTTTTCGACGGGCACAAGGCAGTCGGGATAATTGCCCGACTCTTTTCTTAAATAAAAATCATCGGAGCCTTCGTTGCAGGCAAGTCCTACGGGAATTTCTTTTACGAAATATGTTTTAGAATGAGGCGCAAGCTTTCCTTTTAGCTCAAATGAAACCAAGCAGTCCTTTTCCGTGCAGAAAGCAATCTGAAAAGATGAACGCTCGTTTTTGAGCATGGAGAAGCTCTTAAACTGCGGTGCCGACGGCTTTTCGTCCGAAAACACCTTTTCAAGAGAACTCAAAACCAAAATTTCCATTTTATTTTTCTCCGTTTATTTATTTTTTGCCGACATAAGCCGGTCTTTTTCAACGGTTTTATCTATTGCCGAAATCACGGAGCTTTCAAAGCCCGTTTCTTTAAGGCGGCAAACGCCCTCGACTGTCGTTCCCGCAGGCGAGCAGACGCTGCGGATTAAATCGCTCACGGCAAGCGGACTTTCAAGCATCAGCTTTGCGCTGCCCAAAAGCATTTGAGCGGCAATCTGCTGAGCCGTGGCGGCGGGAATGCCGTATTTTACAGCCGCTGTTGTCAAGGCGTCGGCAAACATAAAGGCAAAAGCGGGAGCAGAACCCGAAACGGCGGTAAAAGCGGAAAAATATTTTTCTTCAAGCAAAACGGCTTTGCCGAAACAGGAGCAGAAATCAAGAGCAAACGCCGAATCGCTTTCCGTTGCCTGCTCCGATACGCACACGGCGGTCATCGCCTCGCTGACAGCGGCGTTTATATTGGGCATAATGCGCGCAATTCTTGCGTCATAGCCGAAAAATTCTGCAATCGTCTTTATTTCGGTGCCTGCCGCTGTCGAAATAATCAGCGGATTATTCTTTTTTGCTTCTTCGGCGATTGAAGCGGCAAGAGCGGCAAAATCCTTTGGCTTTACGGCTATTACAATGCTTTCACATTCGCTTGCAATCTCCGATGCCGAAGCCGCTGATTTGACCGAATATTTTGCGGAAAGCTCCGATACCTTATCGGAGTTTATGTCATAGATTTTTATTTCCTCGGGCGCAAATTTGCCCGACAAAACTACTCCCTTGATGATTGCCGACGCAAGATTGCCGGTTCCGATAAATCCGAGTTTCATTGTCTTATCTCCTTAGTGATAACTGATTAAATCAGATCTCAATTCAGAAAAAGCGCAAAGCGGAGCTGCTCTGCGCTGTAATTCCGTAAGCCGAGCTTATTCGGCTTCTTCAAGCTGAGATGTGCAGTTGGGGCATCTTGTAGCCTCGATTGATATTTCGCTCTTGCAGTAGGGGCATTTTTTGGTTGTGGGCTCTGCGGGAGCTTCGGGCTTTCTTGCCTTTTCGGCAACGGTGTTGATTGCCTTAACAAAAATGAAAATAACCAAAGCCATAATGAGGAAATTAAGAATCGCGCTGATGAAGCTGCCGAAATTGAGAGTTGCCACGCCTGCCTCTTTGGCAAGCTCGAGAGTCTCATATTTGTTGCCGTCAAGAGCGATAAACCAATTTGTGAAATCAATTCCCTTTGTTGCAAGGCCGACAACGGGCATAATGATATCGTCAACCAGCGATTTGACTATCGCCTGAAATGCGCCGCCGATGATAACGCCGACTGCAAGGTCGATAACATTGCCTCTCATAATAAACTTTTTGAATTCCGCTGCAAAACCTTTTCCCTTTGCCATAAATTTTACCTCCGTTATTTTGAAATTAGGATGATAAATATAATTTACCAAAATTTTAATTAAAGGTCAACACCTTCAAGGTTAAAATTCGGAATAAATTCTTCGTCAGACGCATCCGCGCCCTGAAAAAAGCAATTTTCAAAACCGAGAGCAAGGATTTTTTCTTTAACTATTGAATATTCCCTTGCCGAAAGTCTCCTGTTTATCGGCGGCATATCCTTTGCTCTGCCGAAAGGAGTGTATTGCCGCATAACGCTGATATATGTTTCCCGCGGCAGGTTTTCACGCACCCACGAAAACACCTTTACCGCCTGCGAAATATTGCCCGGCAGCACCATATGCCTGATAATTATGCCGCGCTTTGCAATGCCGTTTTCATCCGTCTGCAAGGTTCCGACCTGGCGGAACATTTCGGAAACCGCCGCCGAGGCATATTCAAAATAATCTCCTGCTCCCGAATATTTCAGCGCGGGAGCGGAGTCATAATATTTCAAATCGGGCAAATAAATATCAATAAGCCCTTTGAGCTTTTTAAGCGTTTCCGCTTTCTCATAGCCCGATGAGTTATAAACAACGGGAACGGGAGATTTGTATTTTTCCAGCGTTTTCGCAAGCATTTCGGCATAATGCGTCGGCGTTACAAGATTAATATTATGAACGCCTTTTTCAATAAGCATATCAAAAATTTTCATCAGACCGCTTTCGCTGACTTCCTTTCCAAAAGCCGCATGGCTGACCTCATAATTCTGGCAAAAAACACAGCCGAGATTGCAGCCCGAAAAAAACACTGTTCCCGAGCCTTTTGAGCCGCTTATGCACGGCTCTTCCCAAAAATGCGGGGCGGCGCGGGCAATTTTATAGGCTTCTCCCACCGAACAAAATCCCGTTTTCACGCTTCTGTCAACCTTACAGCCGCGCGGACAGGAGCTGCATTCCAATTTGCTCTCCCCCTTTCCGAAAAATCAATTAACTACATTATATAGCGTCAAAAAATAAAAGCAAGTTATTTTTCATTGCAATCCGTATAAATATAGTGTATAATATAAAGAGTTTCAGAAAAAAGGATGAATTTACAATGCTTTTGGCAATCGATATCGGAAATACAAATATCACAATGGGAGTTTATGACGGCGACAGGCTCGTTTTTGTTTCACGCCTCGCTACCGACCGTTCAAAGACCCCCGACCAATATGCCGTTGAATTCAAGCAAATTTTTTCACTGTATGATACTCCGCTTGACGGCTTTGACGCGGCGGCAATAAGCAGCGTTGTTCCCGAGCTTTCCTCAACAATCAGCTCGGCAGTCGAAAAAATTACCTGCTGCAAGCCAATGGTGCTCGGCCCCGGAATAAAAACGGGAATGAACATTATGATTGACAACCCCGCTCAGCTCGGCGCGGATTTGCTCGCAGGCTGTGTGGGCGCGGCGGCGCTTTATCCCCTGCCCTGCCTTGTTATCGATTTGGGCACGGCAAGCAAAATCAGCGCCGTTGACCGCAACGGAGCTTTCCGCGGCTGTGCGATTGCGCCCGGAATAGGCATTTCGCTTGACGCACTCTCCGCCAAAACCTCTCAGCTTCCGAACATAAGCCTTAAAACTCCGACCCATTCAATAGGCAGAAACACCGTTGACTCCATGCAGTCGGGCACGGTTTTCGGCTATGCCGCCATGATTGACGGGCTGTGCGAAAAATTTGAGAACGAGCTTGGCGATACCGTTGCTGCAACCGTTGCAACAGGCGGACTCGCAAAGGATCTCATTAAAAGCTGCAAGAGAGACATTGTCTATAACGGAGAGCTTGTTCTTTACGGACTGAAGGTTCTCTACGAAAGAAATCACAAATAATTATTTCGCTAAATTTTGCGCTGCATCCGATTTTTCGTGAGCAGCAGCAAGGAGGAATATATTATGTCAAAAACAGCAAAATCCCCAAAAACAGCGCGAATTCTTCGCCTGACCCAATTGTCGGTTCTTGTTGCCGTACTTCTGATTTTCGGCTTTACAAGCATCGGCTACATCAAAATCGGCGTTATTGAAATAACGCTGAACATCATTCCCGTTGCCATTGGTGCAGTCGTACTCGGCCCTGCTGCCGGGGCGGTATGCGGAACGGTATTCGGTCTGACGAGTTTCTGGCAGGCAATTTCGGGGATGAGTCCTTTCGGAGCCGCGCTGGTCAGCATCAACCCGATTTTCACATTCATAATCTGCCTGATTCCGAGAATTCTCGAGGGCTGGCTTACGGGTCTGATTTTCAAAAGCCTTTCAAAGGTCTGCAAGGGAAATTCCGTTCCCTGCGCCGTTTCAAGCCTTTGCTGCCCGCTGCTGAACACGACGCTGTTTATCGGCTCGTTTCTTCTCCTTTTCAGCAGAACGGACTTCTTCACCTCGCTTTATTCACAGTCCGCCGCCGCAAACATTCTCGGCTTCATAGCCTGGTTTGTAGGGCTTAACGGAGTTGTGGAGGCTGTAGCAGGCTTTGTTGTGGCAACGGCAATTTCAAAAGCCTTGCTGACCGCTAACAAAAGGCTTCTGTAAATCCCGTTATCTGAACTAATTAAACACCATTAAAAAGCTAAGAGTAAAAAAGATTTCTATTTGCTTTTGCGTTTTTTCAAGGAAAGGAACAGTCGTAAATGCCGATTAAAATTGCAAACGAGCTGCCCGCTCACAAGGCTCTCGAATCAGAAAACATATTCGTTATGACCGAAGAACGGGCTGTTTCTCAGGATATACGCCCGCTTGATATTCTTATTCTTAACCTGATGCCCACCAAGGTTGAAACCGAAACTCAGCTTCTCAGGCTTTTGAGCAATTCTCCGCTTCAGGTTGAGGTTGAGCTTTTGCAGGTTAAATCTCACAGAGCCAAAAACATCTCCGAGGAGCATATGCTCAAATTCTATAAAACCTTCGACGAGATCTGCACAAAAAAATATGACGGACTCATTGTAACGGGCGCACCCGTTGAACATATGGAATTTGAACAGGTTGATTATTGGGATGAGCTCTGCGAAATATTTGAGTGGAGCAAAAAAAATGTTTACTCGGCGTTTCATATCTGCTGGGGAGCGCAGGCAGCTCTCTATTATCACTACGGGATTCCGAAATATCCGCTGAAAGAAAAGCTTTTCGGCGTATTCCCGCACAGATGCCTTGACACTTATCATCCGCTTATGCGCGGGCTTGACGATGAATTTTATGTTCCGCATTCGCGGCACACGGAAAACCGCCGCGGCGACATTGCTTTGGTTAAAGACCTGCAAATCCTGTCTTATTCCGATATTGCAGGCGTTCACCTTGTTTCCGATATGGCGTGCAGAAACTTTTTTGCAACGGGTCATTCGGAATATGACAGAGAAACTCTTGCAAAGGAATATTTCAGAGATGTCGGCAAGGGTCTGCCGATCAATGTTCCGTTCAATTATTTTCCCGACAACGATTCGTCAAAAACTCCGAGAATGGAGTGGCGCGGCACGGCAAATCTTCTCTTTACAAACTGGCTTAATTACTTCGTCTATCAGCAGACTCCATATGATTTAAGCACCCTTTAATATCAAACGGAGCGGAATGTCCGCACTCCGCTCCGTCCTTTTTATTTATTTAAATACATCCATACACCGAGGCACACGAGCGCCGCATGAAGCGCAATTTCAAGCGGCAGACCTATCATAAATTTTTTATGCTTCGTTTTGTGCCTTATAACTTTCATGGTTACATACATCGGCAGCGCTCCGCCGAAAAGCCCGACAAGCATCAGAGTTGATTCGGGCACACGCCGGCGACCCTTTATCGCCGCCATTTTGTCAACTGCGGTTATCGTAACCGCAACAACCGCCATAAGCGCAAGATAAATCAGAATGAATTCTGAAAAAAACGGCATTTTACACAGTCCTTTATAATATATTTTCAGCAAAACCGGTGAAAGGAAAAGATATGAAAAAACTTATTCCGTTAATTCTTATTATATGCCTTTTACTTCCGTCCTGTCAACCGAGCAAAACGCAGTTTATTGCCGAGAGCACCTCGGCAAACGGTTCGGAAGAATTTACAACCGCCGCCGAATACTCAACATTTGAGGAATCAACGGCTTACGATTCAACCGAAGCGGTAACTGCCGCCGTTTTGCCGTCATTCACGGCAAATTCAATAACAAATACAGTCTCTCGCGTTTCGTCAACTGCGGGTGTTTCAAAGACTGCGGCGTTATCCGTTTCCGCGCCCGCTTCAACGCGTGCCGCAACCGCCGCGCCCAAACCTGCCTCGCCAAAAACCACTGCGGGCACAACCAAGCCTGCGGAAACCCAAACGGAGCTGCGCGGAATTTGGATTTCCTGCTATGACTACATCAGCGCGGCAGGCAAAACACGCTCCGAATATAAGGCGGAAACCGATAAAATGTTCAAAAGCATTGCCGATTGCGGATTTAACACGGCTTTCGTCCATATGAGAGCTTTTTCAGACGCTTTTTATGAATCGGATATTTATCCCTATTCCTCTTTCGTCGCGGGAACGGAGGGCGCGTCTCTGCCCTTTGACCCGTTCAAGGTTATTCTTGAAAGTGCAAAAAAATACGGCATATCCGTCCACGGCTGGATAAATCCTTTCAGAGTATCGACAAAAAACGACCCCTCTCTGCTTTCAGACTCAAATCCCGCCAAAAAAATTCTTGACGGCGGCAACTCCGAGGGCGAAGTCTGCATTTTAAAAAACGGTATATACTACAATCCCGCCTGCGTTTCAAACCACAAGCTTATTCTTGACGGGGTGAGGGAAATCCTCGGAAAATACGATATTGACGGAATACACATAGACGATTATTTTTATCCCTCAACCGATAAATCGATTGACAACAAGCAATATTCTCAATATAAAGCCTCGGGCGGCGCTCTGAGCCTTGCCGAATGGCGCAGAGCAAGCGTTAATTCGTTTGTTTCTTCACTTTATTCAACGGTCAAGGCGACA
>SAMEA3663246__coassemble_586_pt1 | contig 10536 bp, 7 predicted proteins | sample SAMEA3663246__metabat2_high_PE_017 | metagenome-assembled genome bin SAMEA3663246 (sample SAMEA3663246) | pig gut metagenome | biome: pig gut; feature: pig-associated habitat; material: faeces | place: China | collected 2013 | reverse complement strand
GCACAGGCTTCATGTTGTCAACGATATCCGCTTTACGGGCGCGCCCGTTCCCGAAATGCGCCTGCCCGAAATAAGAGATAAGTCGCTGGACGGCGCAAAGCCCGATGTTATGATAATCGGCGGCGGCATCTCGGGCGCGAGCATTGCCAGAGAGCTGACCAAAAACAAGCTCGATATCCTGCTCGTTGATAAAGAAAGCGACCTTGCAATGCAGGCTTCGGGGCGCAATGACGGCGAGGTGCACCCCGGCATTGACCTTTCCAAAGGCTCTTTGAAGCATAAATACATCATCAAGGGCAACCGTATGTTTGATAAAATATGCGCCGAGCTTGATGTTCCGTTTAAACGCTGCGGGCAGTATGTCTGCTTTGACCAAAAGATATTCAAGCCGCTGGTTCGCATTTATGTATGGAAAAGGAAGCACATAGACGGAATTGACGATTCTGTTTTGATTTCGGGCGAGGAGCTGAAACGCCGCGAGCCTAATTTCAACAAGGACTTCTGCTATGCAATATATAACCCCATGGCGGGCTGCGTCTGCCCCTACGGGCTGACGATTGCTTACGGTGAAAACGCCGTTATGAACGGCGCAAAAATTTCGCTCAACACGGCGGTCACGGGCATGGAGGTTAAGGACGGCAAAATAATCTCGGTTGAAACCAACCGAGGCACGGTTTATCCCAAAATCGTTATCAACGCCGCAGGCGTTTTTGCCGAGGATATTGCCAAAATGGCGGGCGACAGATTTTATTCAATCCATCCCCGCCGCGGCACTAACTCCATTCTCGATAAAAAAGCCGGCTCGCTGATGTCGTCAATCGCGTCAATAAAGAAGCTTGAGCTTTCACATTCTCACACTAAGGGCGGCGGACTGCTCAACACCGTTCACGGCAACATTCTTGCAGGTCCCGACGCCGTTGAAACCTATGAAAAAGAGAATTTTGCGACCAACCGCGAAAGCATCAACACGGTTTTCGCAAAGCAGCGCGGCACGGCTCCCGACCTTACCGAAAGAGATATCATAACTTATTTCACGGGTGTGCGCGCTCCGAATTTTGAGGAAGATTTCGTTATCGAAAAGGGCAGAAAAACCGCCAACCTCATTCATTGCGCCTGTATTCAGTCGCCCGGGCTTACAACCGCTCCCGCCGTTGCGCTCGACATTGAAAAAATGGCTGTTGAAATGCTCGGCGGAGAAGCTGCCGTTAAGAAGAATCCCGATTACAATCCCATCAGAAAGGGCGTTCCGGTTCTGCGTGAAATGAGCGAGAGCGAGCGCGCGGAGATGATAAAGAAAAATCCCGATTACGGCGAAATCGTCTGCCGCTGTGAGGAAATAAGCAAGGGCGAAATAATAGACGCTCTCAATTCTCCCCTCTGTGTGCCGACTGTTGACGGTATCAAAAAGCGTCTGCGCCCGGGAATGGGCAGATGCCAGGGCGGCTTCTGCTCCCCTCTCGTCACAAAAATCATAGCCGAGCATCAGGGAATACCCGTTTCTCAGGTTCGCAAGAGCGGCTCGGAATCCGTTATCAGCTACGGCAAAACGAAAGGCGGTGAGCTTGAATGATATATGATGTCGCCGTTATCGGCGGAGGTCCCGCAGGGCTTGCCGCGGCAATCGAAGCTCATAAAAAAGGCGCAAAGGTAATTCTTATCGAGCGTGAAGCGCGTTTGGGCGGCATACTCAAGCAATGCATTCACGACGGCTTCGGGCTTGTGCGCTTCGGCAAAAAGCTTTCGGGTCCCGAATATGCCGAGATATTTATAGACGAATTCAGAAAAGAAAACATTGAAGCTCTGACGCTTACTTTTGTTACAAAAATCCAAAAAACCGACGGCGGCTTTGACATTTCCGTTGTCAACCGCTCGGGCGCTCAGACTCTCCGCTCAAAAACGCTTATTCTCGCAACGGGCTGCCGCGAAAGAACCGCAAAGCAGGTTTCAATCCACGGCACGCGCCCATCGGGCGTTTTCACGGCGGGCACGGCTCAGCATTTCACCAACCTGCTCGGAGAGCTGCCCGTCAAAAAATGCGTAATCCTCGGCTCGGGCGATATCGGGCTGATTATGGCTCGCCGCTTAACGCTTGAGGGAGCAAAGGTTCTCGGCGTTTATGAGGCAAAGCCCACCCCCTCGGGTCTTACGAGAAACATACACCAATGCCTGCACGATTACGGAATTCCCCTCTATCTTTCTCACACGGTTACAAGGGTTTTCGGAACGGACAGACTGACGGCGGTTGAAATATCAAAGGTTGACGAAAAAATGCAGCCGATTGACGGCACGCAGGAAACCGTTGAATGTGACGGACTTATTCTTTCCGTCGGACTTATTCCCGAAAACGAGCTTGCGGAAAGCCTCGGCGTTCAGCTTGACCCCAAAACAAAAGGCCCCGTTTGCGACGGCAGCCTTATGACGAGCGTTGAGGGTGTTTTCTCCTGCGGAAATGCGCTCCATGTTAACGACCTTGTTGATTATGTTTCCGAAAGCGGAGAGCAGGCAGGCAGAGCCGCGGCGGAATACAGCCTTAAAAAGCGCAGCATTGTCCCCGTCAAGGCGGGCGGCAATCTGCTTTACATCGTGCCGCAGAGCATCGACCTTGAAAGCGACAACAGCGAAACAGTCGTTTATTTCAGAAGCCGCGAGGAGCTGAATTCCTGCAAGCTGATAATAAAGAGCGGCGAAAAAATCATTGCGGAGAAAAAATATCCGTTCCTGCGCCCGCCCGAAATGGAGCGCCTGACGGTTGATTTTTCAAGGGATAAGCTTGACGGCTCGTCCCCGATTACCGCAGAAATAGAGGTGAACGGCAAATGAGCAAGCTGGTCTGCATTGTCTGCCCGCGCGGCTGCACAATGGAAGTAACCGAAAACAACGGCGAATACGAGGTAACGGGCAATTTCTGCAAAAGGGGCAGAGATTTTGCCGTAGCCGAGCAAACCATGCCAATGAGAACAATCTGCTCGACGGTTGCAACGGCTTTTAAGGAAGCTCCCGTTTTACCCGTGCGCGTTTCGGCGGATATTCCCAAGGATAAAATTTTTGATGTTATGCAAGAAATAAACAAAGTGGTTGTGAAAGAGAGAATAGGCAGAGGCGACATCGTTATTGAGAATGTTCTCGGATTGGGCGTTGATGTCATTGCAACCGCAAGTATATTAAAGGAGGCAGCAGAATGAGCACAAAACCTTATAAGGGCTTCGAGCCTAAGTGGGTCAAGGAGCCCGCGCCGTCAAACTCTTATCGTTCAATTTTCAGATGGGGCGACCCCGAGTTTGTAAAATACCCCAAGGAATCGCTTTACAAAATGATGAAGCAGACCTTCAAGATGACCGACGACGATTTCAAAAGCTACTGCGGCGATATCGGTATGGACGAGGTAAAGCTTGACATTCCCTCAAAGCTCGAACAAAAGCATATCGATGCGCTCAAAGAAATCTTCGGCGAAAGATTTGTAACAACCGAGGATTATGCCCGCCTTTCCGTTGCCTACGGTCAGACCGCCTATGACCTTATGAGAATGAGGCAGAAGCGTTTTGACTCTCTGCCCGATGTTGTTGTCTATCCCGATACGGCGGAGCAGATTGAGAAATGCGTTGCATACTGCGTTGAAAACAAAATTCCTCTTTATGTTTACGGCGGCGGAAGCTCCGTAACAAGGGGCGTTGAGCCGATAAAGGGCGGCGTTTCAATGGATATGCGCCTGCGCTACAACAAGGTTATCAATTTCAACGAAATTGACCAGACAATAACCGTTCAGACAGGTATGAGCGGCCCTCAGCTTGAAAAAACTCTTAATGAAGCCGTCAAAAACTTCGGCGCAAAAAGAGCCTACACCTGCGGTCATTTCCCGCAGTCGTTTGAATTCAGCAGCGTGGGCGGCTGGGTTGTTACCAGAGGCGCGGGTCAGAACAGCACATATTACGGCACGATTGCCGATATCGTTCTTTCTCAGAAATATGCCACTCCCATCGGCACAATTAAAACCAGCCGCTATCCCAGAGAGGCGACCGGCCCCAACCTCAACCAGATTATGATGGGCTCGGAGGGCACCTTCGGCGTTCTGACCGAGGTTACCCTCAAGGTTTTCCGCTATATGCCCGAAAACCGCAAGAGATTTTCATATATTTTCAAGGATTGGGAAACAGGCATGGCTGCCGCAAGAGAAATGATGCAGTGCGAATGCGGCTATTCATCGGTTTTCCGCCTTTCCGACCCCGAAGAAACAAATCTTATGCTCCGCCTTTACAATGTTGACGAAACCCCGCTTCATCCCATGCTTGAAAAGCTCGGCTACAAGGATATGGAGCGTTGCCTTTTCCTCGGCTTCACCGACGGCGAAAAGGGTTTTTCAAAGAATGTTGCAAAGAATATTGCAAGAATAGCAAGGAAATTCGGCGCAATGACCTTGACCTCATTCGTCTGCAAGAGCTGGGAGCACGGTCGCTTCACCGACCCCTATCTGCGTGATACAATGATGGATTTCGGCGTTTGCACCGATACTCTCGAATGTACCGTCAACTGGTCAAATATGGCGCAGGTTCACAAAGATGTGCGCGAGGTCTGCCACGCTCTGCCCAACACGATAGTTACAACTCATATGAGCCATTGCTATCCGCAGGGCGCAAACCTCTATTTCATATTTATCACCAAGATGAGCGATGCCGACGAATTCAAGGCTTATCACACAACAATACTTGATGCCATTCAGAAATCGGGAGCCGCAATAAGCCACCATCACGGCATAGGCAAAATGTTTGCGCCGTGGCTTGAGGGCTATGTCGGCAAAAAGGAATACGGCGTTTTCCGCGTTCTCAAAGACTATTTCGACCCCGATTACCTGATGAATCCGGGCGGAACAATCGGGCTCGACCTTGACGAAAAGGAAAAGAAATTCCTTGTTGACAGAGACGAGGACTAAAAAATAAAACCGAATTGAGGTAACTCCATGTCGCAAACTTCAAATCTTAAATCCAATCCCGACGCCTGCCCGCTTGCCAAAAAATGCGGCGGCTGTCAGCTCCAGAATATGAGCTATGACCGCCAGCTTCGCTGGAAACAGGCAAGGTGCGAAATCCTGCTGAAAAAATTCGGCAAGGTTGAAAAAATAATCGGCATGGATAATCCCTATCATTACCGAAACAAGGTTCAGGCGGCATTCGGCAGAACCAAAAGCGGCAAAATCATCTCGGGCGTTTACCAGTCGGGAAGTCACAGGATAGTTTCCGTTGACTCATGTATGACCGAGGACGAAACAGCCGATAAAATCATCGTTGATATCCGCGAAATGCTGCCCAAATTCAAAATTCAGACCTATGACGAGGACAGAGGCACGGGCTTTCTGCGCCATGTTCTCGTCAAAAGGGGCTTTACAAGCGGCGAGGTTATGGTTGTGCTCGTGGGCGCGAGCGCATATTTCCCCATCAAGAGAAAATTCACCGCCGCCCTGCTTGAAAAGCACCCCGAAACAACCACGGTTGTTTTAAACATCAATCCGAAAGATACAAATTTAGTGCTCGGAGAGCGTGAAGAAGTGCTTTTCGGCAGCGGATATATTGAAGACACCCTTTGCGGATGCGTTTTTCGGATTTCTCCGAAATCGTTTTACCAAATCAACCCCGTTCAGACCGAAAAGCTCTACGGCAAGGCAATGCAGCTCGCAGGGCTTGACAAAAGCTCCGTTGTGCTTGACGCATATTGCGGAATAGGAACAATCGGACTTGTCGCCGCCAAATCCGCAGGGCAGGTTATCGGCGTTGAGCTTAACCCCGACGCCGTAAAGGACGCCATATCCAACGCCAAGCGCAACGGCGCAAAAAACGCCCGTTTTTATTGTGCGGACGCAGGCGATTTTATGAGAGAGCTTGCGGAAAACGGTGAAAAATTTGACACCGTTTTTATGGACCCTCCCCGCTCCGGCAGCAGCCGCAAATTTTTATCCTCGCTCATTAAATCCGCACCCGAAACCGTTGTTTATATCTCCTGCAACCCCGAAACCCTCGCGCGGGATTTAAAATTCCTGACCGACGGCGGCTATAAGGTCAAAAAAATCTGCCCCGTTGATATGTTCCCGCATACGAATCATATAGAGACGGTATGTTTATTGTCCAAACTTAACACAAAGCACCATATAGAAATAGATTTGGATATGGATGAGTTTGATTTGACCGATGCGGAAAAGAAAGCTACCTATCAAGAGATAAAGGATTATGTGCTGGAGCATAGCGGCTTGAAAGTCAGCACTTTGAATATCGCACAGGTAAAACAGAAGTGCGGTATCATCGAGCGTGATAACTACAATAAGCCGAAGTCCGATGATGCAAGACAACCCAAATGCCCGCCTGAGAAAGAAAAGGAAATTATGGAGGCATTAAGGCACTTTGGTATGCTATAATATAATTCATTAGTTAAGGCTTTAAGCCCTGCAAGCTGATTTTTCAGTCAACTTGCAGGGCTTTTTTCTTTTGGAATATTTACTGTAGATTTTTGTACAATTCCAGAACTTCTTTTCCTTCTTCGCTTAAATCAACACCCCAGGCACCTGTAGTTTTACCTGTACAAATTTCTGTTTCAACAAAATTAAGTATGTTCTTGAATTCGGTAACAAACCTTTCGTTAATAGTCGGGAATTTGTTGATAAACTCAACCGTATCTCCCGCAGCAAAAATACGAAGAGCAATTAAAATTCCTTCGTTATCTTCACATCCTGATCCGCGAAATTTTCGGCCCAAGGTCGCATCAAGAACTGATTTCAGGATCCATAAAACTCTGTTGTTTTGGGCAATCGACTCATAGCGATTTACTGCTGTCATCATAATGGTTGCCGCAAGGTAGGTAGGGATATAAACAAATTGAACGCGTTCATCGGCACACATAAGGGAAGACGGTTCGTCAACCATAAGAAACAACCACCCTATACAGTCAATGCTTTTAACAGGTCTAAAAGCTTGAATCATATCTTCGATATATGCATTAACAATATCTTCAGAAACATTCTGAGTTGTAAGTTCTGTCAAATCCCTCTCCAGCTTCAGATTGTTTTCAATCCATATGTCAATGTCAGGTATAGTTGTATTAAATTCAAATGTCAAATCGTCGTTCTCCTTGAATGTTTTAAAAATCCGGTTCATCAATTACCATTGCGAAACGGTCTCGGGTATGGTTTCTCAACCAATCTTCGATTTGTTTAAAATCTCCATCTCTTAAGGCGGCTTCAAAAATCGGCAAGTCTTCTTGATAGCCTTCTTTGGCGTTTATCTGGTTGATTTGTAACAAGGTGAGAGCAATAAAGACAGCTGTTTTTATATTGCCTTTTACAAAGGGTTTTATGGTTGCGATATCGTATGAAAGTTTTGCAGCTTTCGATACGGTATCGCGGTAAAGGTAGAAAAGTTTCTCATCCTTTTCATAGGGAGAAAAGGAAATGTTTTTAAGGATATTTTTAAACTTCTCGTCCTTGTCGTTGAAGTTATCTTCTGTTCCGAGAATTCTGCAGTTGATTTTATAAATCTGACTTGCGGAAAGTCTGTTCATTTCAAATTCCTCCTTTGCTTCAGATTTCCATATTGGCTAAGCAAGGCTCGTTGAAGAGCTTGTCAAGAACGGTTTCAATAACCCTGTCTTTAACTGTGTATTCGTACTGAGGATCATCACCTTCGTACTGTCTTTCGAAATACTTGATAAGGCGGTCTCTGGCTTGCGGAGTTTTGACATGTTTAAGCCAGCTGATACGTGCATGAGGAATGAATTTAACGAGAATTCCGTTTTCTTCCTTAGTATCTGCCTCTATAACGACTTTGTCCTTGTTTCGGATTTTGCTGAAAATGCGGACAGGCTCATCATTTATGGTTGCGGATCTTATTGAAAATCCCAAGGCTTCGTGAATGCTGAAAGCGAGATCCAGGATCGTTGCTCCCTCATCTATTTCTACGGTTTCTCCGTTTCGAAGAGTCACATATATCTTTTCTCCAATTGATTGTGCACCGAAAGAATCTGTCTTTCCGAGGTTTGCTCCTTGGTTTCCGTATGTATAGTTCAAATAGTCTTCGCGCATACAGATGCAGCACCTGAATCGGTTTCTGAATCTGTCTTCAAAATAAACGATAAATCGATTAAAATCGTCAAGATCAATCTTGGTTATCGTTAACCCTTTTTCAGAAATGCTTTTTGCATATGTTTTTATAAACATTGTTGAAAAATCGCCAATGCCGACGTCAGACTCTTTGGCATCAAGGATTATGTTTATATCGCAAAGAGGGATTAAACTTTTTCGGATATACTCCGTTATATCTATATCGGGATTGTTTGAAGATCCTGCAAATTTTGCAAGCCTAAAGGGCTTGTGATATTTAATTTCGAGTTCGAAATCAAAACCCGAACATCCCATAGAAGACTCAAGGTTCGGCAGTTCGGTTATAAGCGATTTTTCGATGACCGTTCTGGCATGTTCGATTAACTCTTTATTATTGTTTATTATACTGTCATACTTTTTCTTGACATTATAATAAACATTGGGACTACCTACTTTCAAGGTAAGGTCTTCTATTTCGTCTGTGAAGTATCTTAATCCGAATTTTTTGAAAAGAGGAAGATAGCCGCTGTCTGTTTCGTCAAGTTTGGAATGAATTTTTTCGCTTGACATACCATCCAGAGTACGAAGGTTGTGTATTCTGTCAGCGGCTTTGATATAGAGCGCATAAATCATTGTTTGGTCGCTGTTAACGATTCTGTAAAGCTTTTCAAGTGTTGCTTCATCGAGTTCGGCTTTGTCTTTTCCGAACTCTGACATCTCAAGAGAATTCAGATATTGTTTGTCAACTGAAGAAACGGCGTTTACATATTTTGCGACACGGGGATTAATCGTTTTTTCTACGTATTCGATAGCTTCGCTGTGCCCCATGTTTTTTGCATCTTCGGCAACATCATGAAGAAGAGCGGCGGCAATGATATCGCTTTCGAAACCTGTATCGGCCAGTATTTTGGCAACCTTAAGAGGATGGGTCAGATATGGCTCTCCCGTGTTTCTGAATACGCCCGAGTGTATTTCTTTAGCCTCTTTGTATGCTGTTGAAATACTGAGTATATCGGGGTTTTTATTATTTCTACGCATTGTTTCTGTAAGCGAGAGATACATCTTATTGCAAACATTTTCCATGATCCATGCGTCTTTTTCTTTGGCTGATGCTGTAGGAAATTCGTTCTTTATAGCAATAACCCGGTTGAGGTACTTTTCTGCCATCTTGTCAAATTCAAAATACTCGTAAAAGTATTTGTTATCAATTCTGCGGCCGAAATTGTTTTCGTAAAGGAGAATTGAAACAACATCCTCTACTTCAGGTTCCATATAGTGTGTCATAATATATGCTTGTTTGATTCTGTCACGGACAAAATTGTCCGCATTAGGGTTTGCTTTAATCAAAATATTGAGCGCAGCTTCAATATCCTTAACTCGTACATACGGTTTTTCCTTAAAACGGGCTATGATATATGTTGCATATTTGTTGCTAAGCAAGGTTTCGTTCAACATATTTATACCTCCCTTTCTGACAGCTGAAATTCCTTTACGCTTTTTTCTTTTTAATAAGAGAATAAACGGCTTTTTCCTCGTCGGAACTTACACAACCCACGCTGCAGATATTTTTGTCGATGTAATTCTGGACGAGCTGTATTATTCTATTTTCGATGATTACCGACTTATCATTTTCATCAAGGCAAAGTGCGGCTGTGTTTCCTGAATAGAGGCTTTTACAGAGCTCTGTAAGGCTTTTGGTTTCGGGAGAAGTAGAAACTGCTACAGATGTCATGTTAAGATACTTTCCTATTTCTCCATATGAGGTGTCAGGAACATTTCTTGAAATGATTATTTTTTGTGCAGTAGGTACGTGCGCTCCGTGCGAAACGGAAGCAACCACACCCAAACCGCCGATATAAAGACTGTCTGTTCTTTTGTCGGGGTCATTGATTACAATAAGAGCGCGATCGTTGTGTTCTTTGCTTTTAAGAGAAATAAACGCTTTTGTACCGCTGAAAGAAAGATCTCCTTCGTATGTTTGAGGAGCCTTTGTTGATGATTTTTCTTCATTGTTTTCGGGTGACGCATATTTGATTTTTTCAAAGACATTGTCAAGTTCGCTTTTGATACGTTGAGAACCGCTATTTTTATTGTTGGCGAATATCTCATCAACATTTTTTTTGAATTGTTCTGCTGCTCTGCTATCTTTAGGGTCAAAGAAACACGCTTTTACCCCAATGCACTCTTCTGTATCTTTATCGTTATAATCCTCAAACATAGCCATAACGCCAAATCTGAGTCTTCTTGGCATCTGTGACTCAAGATCGGTTTTTGATTTTGAAGGATCAAAAAAATAGCAAATAAACGAACCCATATAATCGGCACGAAGGTCTTTTTCTTTTTTATGAACAGGGATGAAGTCTTCGTTGAAAAGATCGCCTAATTTAAAATGTATACCTTTATCTTCAAATTCTTTCATTGAGGGAAGATCGGAAAGATAGCCTACAGAAAGTCTAGGAGCG
>SAMEA3663246__coassemble_563_pt1 | contig 10839 bp, 8 predicted proteins | sample SAMEA3663246__metabat2_high_PE_017 | metagenome-assembled genome bin SAMEA3663246 (sample SAMEA3663246) | pig gut metagenome | biome: pig gut; feature: pig-associated habitat; material: faeces | place: China | collected 2013 | reverse complement strand
GTCAGACAAGACCGATTACTTCTGAGGTTACAATGAAAGTAGAAACATAACTTTATAGCCGAAAAAGCGAAAGGAAGCGGTTTTTTATGAAGAAAATATATCTGATGGCTGTAATTTTTGCCATTATTGCGGGAGCTGCCACCTGGCTTTTCGCAACTGAAATCAAAAAGAGCACAACAATTAAAGATGTTGAAAAGGCAAGCGTTGTTGTCCCCATTGCTGATATTAACGAATATACGGTTATTACCGACGATATGCTGGCTGTTGTCGATCTTCCGGTTTCTTCAATAACCTACGGAACGGTTACGAAAAAAGAAGATATAGTCGGCCTTGTTAATAAAACCAAGCTTTACAGAGGAGAGCAGATTATTGCAGATAAGCTTACTCTTATCGGCGAGAATTCTGACGATTCTCGGCTTTCCTATCACTTGAATAAAGGCGAATATGCGGTCGCGGTTGTTGTTTCAAACGAATCCGGAATAGCCGGTTTTATTAGAGAAGGAGATTATATCAATCTTTATGCTATTGAAAAACAAACAAATACCGCAAAACTCGCTCTTAAAAATCTGTTGGTTTTAAAAGCCGGCAGTGCGGCTGAAATGAGAGAAGCCGAAGCGTCGGATAATAAAACCGTAATCGATTACACGGTGCTTGTTTTGAGAATGAATGAAGCAAATCTTCAGACTTATTACGGTGAGATTGCAGCCGGTTCATCATTCAACTGCTGTCTTGTTCCGTTTGCAGAGGGCAATAAGTTAAATGGTCAGCTCGATGAGACCGTAACAAAGCACGAAATCGCAACAAACCCCTATTCTCCCGTTCAGGTTACCGTTGCCGAGGAAAAGGAAGATTAATAACGGCGATGATTTTACATATTAAGTATTAATTGCGAGGTATTCCAATGGAAAAACTTAATGCGGTTGTTTTGTCGGAGGATATGGATCTCCGAATATATTTAAAGAATCACTTGAAAAGTGACAATATTATCATTGCCGGTTATTCTGATTTCAGCAGCGCCGGAAAGCTCAAGGTTGAAAGTCTTTTTCCCGATATTGTAATCTGTGCAATAAGGGGAGAGGTTGAAGAGCGCATTTTCAGCTTTGTTCAGCAAATTCTCATAAATCTGCGTAACTGCTTTGTTGTTATTGTCAATGACAGCATAACTGTTGAGCTTGTCAATAAAGCGGCGCAGTTCGGTATCAGAGGCGTTATTCCTTTCACAATGAGTGAAGAAGATTTAGTTAAAGAACTTCTTAATATCTATGATTTGGAGCTTCAGAGGCGCCTCGATACCAATGACGGCAAAAAAATCAGATCAAAGGTTCTGGCGTTTTTCTCAGGAAAAGGCGGAACGGGCAAAACAACCCTTGCTGTCAATACTGCCGCTCAGATTGCAAAGCTCGGCAAAAGAACGATTTTGCTTGACCTTGATTTGAATTTCGGCAATGTAACAATGGCTCTCGACCTTAATCCGAGAGACAGCATTGTTGAGCTTGTGCAGGACAGAAACGGTGTAACAATCGAAAATATCAACAGCTTTTGTGCAACTCATAACACGGGTCTCAGCGTTCTCGGCGCACCGAAAAGCCCCGAATATGCCGAGTACATTAAGCCCGATGATATTGAAAAGATTATCGATACAGTAAGACCCTATTTTGAATACATAATTTTGGATTTGCCGCCCGATCTCAGCGATGCAACGCTGACCGCGCTTGAAAACAGCGAAGAAATCTTTATGGTTTATAATATGGATATCTTTTCGCTTCAGAACGCTAAATCCTGCGTTGATGTTTTGCGCCAGCTCCACCAGGGAGATAAGCTGAAGCTGTTGGTCAATAAGTTTTCAAAAGGCTTGCTTAACGAAAAGGATTTCGTTAAAACGCTTGAAATGCCTGTTTATGCTTATATCAGGGAGGACGCAAAGCTTATCTGCGCAAGCGTTAACAAGGGAGTTCCGGTTATGCTTTCAAATCCCCAGTCTGAGATTGCACGCGACATCAAATCCTTTGTTGGGTCGGTTATCGAAAGATATGAGGGGATTAAAACTCTCAATGATGAGAACAACGCCAAAAAAGGCAGCATAAAATTTGCTAAAAAACCCCCGGTAAAAAATGACGCAAATAATGAGAATAAAAAAGATAACAAAAAAGATAACAAAAAGGAGACGAAAAAGAGATAAAATAATCTGATCTGATTTTAACTATCTTTTTATATCAATAATCTCGGAAGGTAATGATTTATGGGACTTTTGAACAGACTTGACGCACAAAATAAACAACCCGCAGGCTCGGGCGACGCAAAAGCTGCGGAAATAAAGGAAACTGCCGTTGCAGAGGTAAAAAGTTCTCCTCAGGCAGAAGAAAAGGATGTTTACGCCGATATAAAAAGAACAATTCATGTTGACATTATCCGAGAAATGAACAGAGAGGGTAATGTTGCGATTGACCGCGGGTCAATCTATAAAATGCTTGATGAAAAAATCAATGATGACGAATACAAAATCCCGAGAATTGACAGACCTAAGGTTTTCAGTGAGCTGTTTAACGATATTGTCGGCTACGGCCCGATTGAAGAATTGGTCGAAAGTGAAAAGTTTTCCGAAATAATGATAAACGGTCCGGATCATGTTTATGTTGAGCAGGGCGGTAAGCTTGTTCTGACCGATAAAAAATTCAGAGATGAAGAGCATCTGATGAATATTATCGACAGAATAGTTTCTCAGGTCGGCAGACATGTTGATGAGTCAAGCCCCATGTGCGACGCCCGTCTGCCGGACGGCTCGCGTGTTAATGTTATCATTCCGCCGCTTTCGCTTGTCGGTCCCGTTGTTACAATCAGAAAATTCGGCAAAAAGCCTATTAGCGCACAGCAGCTCATAAAATTCGGCTCGCTTAATCAGAATATGCTGCATTTCCTTGAAGCCTGCGTAAAAGGAAAACTGAACATAATTGTTTCGGGAGGTACGGGCAGCGGAAAAACAACGCTTCTGAATGTTCTTTCTTCGTTCATTAACGATGATGAAAGAATAGTAACCATAGAGGACGCCGCGGAGGTTCAGCTCAAACAGGAGCATGTAATAACGCTTGAAGCAAGACCTGCCAACCTTGAGGGCAAGGGCGCAATTACGATTAGAAATCTTGTTAAGAACGCCCTTCGTATGAGACCCGACAGAATAATCGTCGGTGAGGTTCGTTCTGAAGAAACGCTTGATATGCTTCAGGCGATGAACACCGGTCATGACGGCTCGCTGACAACCATTCACGCCAACTCTCCGAGGGACTCAATCGCCCGTGTTGAAACCATGGTTATGATGTCAGGTATGGAGCTTCCGCTGAAAGCTATCAGAGACCAGGTTGCCTCGGCTATTGACCTTATTATTCAGCAGTCCCGTTTGAGCGACGGTACAAGAAAGGTTACAAGCATTTCTGAGGTTGTCGGTATGGAAGGCGATATAGTCAGTATGCAGGAGATTTTCAGATATGAAACCGAAGGTCATGTTGACGCTTCGGGTAAATTCATCGGCAGATTTAAGGCAACAGGTGTCAGACCGTATTGCCTTGAAAAAATAAGAGGAAACGGAGTGAATGTCAATAATGACTGGTTTACAGATTAGTTTATTTGTTTTAGTCATCTCTGTTTCGATTGCTGCATTTTTTATTTTAACAAGCATTTACGGCGGCGCTACCCGTGAAAGACGCGCCGTTGAGCAAAGAATAGTTAAGATTAATGTTAATCCAAAGGAAATAGGAAAGCAGATAAAAGACAAGCGCGATGAAAGGCGAAGACGGCTTGAAACCAAAGCCCGCAGCGGTCAGTCGCTCAGGCGCAAAAAGCTTATGGACACCGTTTTTAATGAGTTGGTGCTCGCGGGTATTATGATGGGTCCGGAAGAATTCACAATAATGTGGATTTGCCTTACCTTTGGCCCTTCGGGTATTTCCGCGCTTTTGGGAGCAAATCCCATTGCCTCCATTACCATGGCTGTTTTAGGCTGTGTTGTTCCTCTGCTTTTTATCAATTTTAAAAAGGGAAAAAGAAGAAAGGCCTTTGAAGCTCAGCTGAGCGATGCGCTTATGGTTATATGCAACTGCCTGCGATCTGGTCTTTCATTTCAGCAGGCGATTGAAACCATTGCAAAAGATATGCCCGCTCCCATTGGCGTGGAATTCAGCAGAGTTTGCAGCGAAATTCAATACGGCGAAACGCTTGAAACCGCTCTCAATAATATGGCAAACAGAATTAAAAGCTCGGATTTGCTGATAGCGGTTTCGGCTGTCAGTATTCAGAGACAGACGGGCGGCAATCTTTCAAAAATTCTTGATACCATATCAGTTACAATAAAAGACAGACTTAAAATCAAGAGCGAAATAAGCGCTCTGACCGCACAGGGCAGAACTTCCGGAATGATAATCGGAGCGCTGCCGATAGTTATTGCGGGTATGCTTATGATTATTGCTTCGGATTATATGTCGATGTTCTTTACAACAAAGGTAGGCAGAATAATGCTTGTCGTTGCGGCTGTTATGGAGGTTTTAGGTTTCTTTGCTATAAGAAAGGTTGTTTCAATCGAATATTGACCGCGATGCGAGGTGAATGTTTTTGGAATTTCTTGTAATTTCATATGCTTTGTTCGGATTTATATTGCTGGTGGCGATTTTAGCGCCTTTCGGCAAGAAAAAGGATCATAAAAACGAGAGAATTTCCCGAATTAAAAAAGACAGCAGCTACACAAATGCCGACGGTATGATGAATCAGTCGTTTTATGCGCGTATGATTGAGCCTACCGTCAAAAAAGTTAATGATTTTATTGAATCAAAAACTCCTAAATCAAAAAACGGAGATAATGAAAATAAATATGAACAGCTTGAAAAAAAGCTTCGCCTCGCGGGAATGTTTATTGACGCGAGCGAATTCAACTTCAAAAAGATGATTTTTATGATTGCAATGATAGTTGCAACCTTGATTCTTGTGGGAGTTTTAAAGCTGAAAGCGGAATACAGCCTGCTTATTATTATTGTTTCATTAGCTCTGACGGTTCTCGCGCCGACCTATTATTTAAAATCAAGAGTATCAAATCACCAGCTCGGCATAAAAAGGCAGCTGCCCGATGTTATGGATATGCTCAGCGTATGTATTGAAGCGGGTCTTAGCTTTGATGCGGCGCTTTTAAAGGTTTCGGAGAAAATGAGCGGTCCGTTTATTGATGAGCTTTTGATTGTTCACAGAGAAATTCAGATGGGCAGAACACGCAGAGACGCTCTGAAAACTCTTTCCGATTCAACGAGCGTTGAGGAGCTCAGAACCTTTTTATCGGCTTTGATTCAGGCAGAACAGCTCGGTATTCCCATCAATAACATTATGCAAACACAGTCCGAGCAGCTTAGACTTACGAGAAAAATGGAAGCAAAAGAAAAGGGAATGAAATCAACAATTAAAATGCTTGTTCCTATGCTCATTTTCATTTTTCCGGTAGTTTTCATAATAATACTCGGACCTACGGTTCTTAACATTATTGAGAATTTTATAAATAAATAAGGTGAAATCCATGAAAACCTTGACAGTTTATAAAAATGACGGCATAATATTAGAGAAAGTCGGGCTTGCCGACAAATTCTTTTTAAGGCTCAAAGGCTTGATGTTTAAAAAGAGTTTGGATTTTGACAGCGGACTTCTCATAGTTCCCTGTAATCAGATACATACATTTTGCATGAAATTTTCCATTGATGTGGTTTACCTTGATAAAAACGATAATGTTGTTTTTGTTGACGAGGCTGTACCTCCGGGAAAGATGTGCAAAATGCACAGGGACGCTCAAAAGGTTCTTGAGCTTTGCTCGGGAAAAGCCGCCGATGCCGGCTTTAAAGTCGGAGATAAATTGGTTCTAAAATAAGCTAAATGAGGTTAATGCAATGAAGAAAAAGAAAACCGAAAATCCTGCCGAGAATAACGCAGCAGAGAGCAAAAGCAGAGTTGAGGCAATAACAGAGCCTGCGGAGAGCGTTGATACCGCCGAGGAAAGCGATCTTTCCAAGGTTGTTTTCAAGAAGGCTTTTCAAGGCTATAACATAGCGGATGTTGATGAATATATCGACAGCCAGAATCAGTATCACGCTTCAACCTGTGCAATGTATGACGAAAAGCTCAGCGAGCTTCGCTCCGAGGTTTCACTGCTTAACAGAGAGAGAGAGTCTCTGCTGTCAAAAATTGAGGTTTTGCAGGCCGAGCTTGATAAAGCGCTTTCGGGCGAAACACAAAAAGCTCAGGAAGTTCCCGTGCAGGCGGAGCAGCCTAAGGAAATTATTGTTTCGGAGTCAAGCGGTGATAACTCAGCGCTTGCGGCTGAAAATGCCGGGCTTAAAAGCCGAGTTGCCGAGCTTACATCCGAGCTTGAAGAGCAGAAGATTATCAATGATGAGCTTTCAGGCAGAGTTGAAGAGCTTGATAAGAGCAAGGAAGAAATTTTCGGGCTTCGTAACGAGATTGCAGGCTTAAATAATGCTGTTTCAGAGAAGAACGAGAGAATATCACAGCTTGAAAGCGTCGAAACTGAGCTTGCGGGTTTGCGTGATGATTACGGAAAACTTGATAAGCTGTATAAGGGAGAATGTGAAAAACGCGAAAAAGCCGAAAACGCTCTTAACGAAAAATCAGAGTTGCTTACCGCAGGTGAAAAAGAACAGAGCCGCTTGCGTAAGGAGATGTCGGATTCCGAAATCAGGCAGACTATTCTTCATCAGCAGCTTAAAAAGTCTTATGACGAGCTTGATGAGCTCAGAGAGACTAACCGTGCACAGGCTTATGAATATGCAGATAAACTGAGCAAGTTGCAGGCAGATTTTGCAGCAGAAAAAATCAATCTCAAAAAACAGCTTCAGTTCCATTTGTTCCATATCCGTCAGGTCGGAGAGCTTCTTGATGAGGTTAAGAAAGAATATGACGAAGCCGAGGCTTCGCTCAAGGATTTTGAAGCCGAATAATTTCAACAAATCAATCAGCCGTAAGCGCCATTCGGAGCTTACGGCTGATTTTTTATCTGTCTGTTTTGATTTTATTTTGCGGGCATCATATAGAAGCTGAATTCAAGCCCTTTGCTGCCGTCAACCTCAAACTGAGGAAGAATGTCAGGGCCGCAGCTTGCGGTTCCCGTGCCGCGGGTGAAGCCGTCAATATTAACGGCAACCGTGTTTTCGTCATGCAAATCTTCCTGATGCTTTGCGTTTTGAAGCAGTTTCTGCGAGAATTCTCTTGCATTAAAATTAAAATACTTTTTGTCAAATGCAAATTTGATACCATTGCCATCGCTGTCCGTTACCGAGAGGTATCTGACGGCTGTTCTGTTTCCTGAATCCTGCGGTCTGATGTAATCCTCGTGCATTTCATCAACCGTTGTGGTGTAAACTCCCTCCATTGCCTGTGCATAGAGGTCGCTGAGGTTTTCATCGGGACCCATTCCGTAATACTCAATGTTTCTGAATTCTTTGGGCATTTCAAGCGTTAAACCGAAACGGGGCAGGTGAGCGGCAAGCCTCTTTTTGGCAATTGGTTCAAATTCTGCCTCAACCTTGATTATTCCGCCGGCATAAACCGTATATTCAATTTCAACCTTTGCAAGGGGAAGCAGAGTTTTTTTGCTTTTGAGTCGATATGTAACCTCAATTTCTGCCTTGCCGTCCTTAATTTCTGCCTCAAAATCAGAGCAGATGCACTCATAGTCAGCATATCCCGCTTCAATCCATTTCTGCCTGTAAACGGTGTCGTTATCAAGATATGCTCTGTAAATATTGGGAAGAAGTCCTTTTGCATAAGCGGGAGCCTGATTTATAAGCTCCTTGCCGTCTGCAATGTAGCTTTCAAGCATACCTGTTTTGTTTGAGAAAGCAACGCTGCCGCCGCTGAAATCAATAACGCTCTTTTCTCCGTCGCTGCTGAAAGAAAGCTTTCCGGCAGTCTTGGGCTTTGCTGTTTTATATTCTTCTTTAACCGCAAATTGCTCGAAAGCAACCTCGTTATCACCGTCATAATAAAAAATGTTAAGATGGCAGTCGCAGTCGCCGGAGGGAACTTTGGCGTCAATCGCAATATCCTTAGTCTGCTCAGGCTCAATGTCAAGCACCGCTTCATCAGCGGCGATAAGAGTATTACCGTTTTTGACAAGCTCCCATACTGCGGTCAGATAAGAGCTGTTTCTGAATCTGTTTGTGTTTGTAAAGGTGATAACGCCGTCCTCAAAGCTTGCTCTGACGGGTCTGTAAACATTCTTCATTTCCTTTGCGCCCGTGTGAAGCCGTCTGTCGGGATAAACAAGACCGTCAACGCAGAAGCAGCCGTCATGCCTTTTTTCGCCGTGGTCGCCGCCGTAGGTGAATTTAAGCTTACCGTTGGGGTGATAGACCGCATGGTCTGCCCACTCCCAGATGCAGCCGCCCATCAGATTGTCATGGGCATAGAAGATCTTCCAGTATTCTTCAAGTCCGCCGGGACCTACGCCCATTGCATGAGCATATTCGCAAAGGAAGAAGGGCTTTTTGGTGTATTTTCTGCCTCTTGTATGCTTGCCGCATTTTTCAACATTCTTGTGATTGGTATACATCTCGGAAACAACATCATATGAATGTCTTTCACATCTGATAACGCCCTCATAGTGAACGGGAATTTCGGGGCAGACCTTGTGAAGATAGTCATAACATACATCCTGGCACGCCCAGCCGCCTGCCTCGTTGCCGAGCGACCACATTATAACGCTTGCACGGCTTCTGTCGCGAAGATACATTCTTTTAACTCTGTCAAGGTATCGCGGAGCCCATTCGGGATTGTTGCTGATAAGGTTAAAATCATTGTGGGGTTCACAGGCGCAGCCGTGAGTTTCAATATCCGCTTCATCAATAACATAAAGTCCGTAAATATCGCAGAGCACAAGGAACTGAGCATCGGGGGGATAGTGCGAGGTTCTGACGGCGTTGACATTCAGCGATTTCATCAGCTTTATGTCTTTTTCCATATCGTCAAAGCTCATAACATAGCCGTTTTTATAGTGGGTGTCATGGTGATTGACTCCCTTGATTTTTATGTTTTTGCCGTTAACCGTGAAGATATCTTTTTTGATTTTAACGGTCTTGAAGCCGATAAAGTTTCTGACCGTCATAACCTGATTTTCACCGTCGAAAAGAGTAACGAAAGCGGTATAAAGAGTAGGTATTTCCGCGTTCCAGCTCTGAACATTGAGTGAAGTGAAATTGATATCCGCTTTTTCAGCGGCGTCAATTACTTTTTCGGCGATAAGCTTGTTTTTGCAGTAAACTTCGGCGCGCAGAGTCATGCCCTGTGCGTTGCCTACAGTTTCAACCTCTATGCTGAGATCCCAGCCGTTTGAGGTTTCTTTGGGTCTGTAATAAACATCGTTAATAAAGGTTTTGGGCATTTCATAGAGCAAAACATCTCTGAAAATTCCGTTTTCTCTGAACATATCCTGACATTCAAGGAAGGTTGCGTTTGACCATTTGTGAACAACTGCCAGCAGCTCGTTTTCTCCTTTGACGGTATAGTCTGTTATATCGAACTCTGCCGTGTTGTGCGCTCCTTCGCTGTAACCAACAAATCTGCCGTTAACATAAAGGTCAATGCAGGGGATAACGCCAAGGAAAGATATTATATATGTTTTATCGGTGTTTTCGATATCAAAGGTTTTTCTGTAAACTCCCGCAGGCTGCTCCTCGGGAACATAGGGGGGCTTATCGTCAAAAGGATAGGGGCAGTTGATATATGCGGGGTTTTCGTAGCCCGTTCTCTGCCAGGTTGAGGGCACTTTGATTGTGTCAAAATCAACGCAGCCTGTGTCGAGAGTGTCGGGCAAATCCTTGCAGCTTGAGTAATATTTAAACTCCCAGCTCCCCGAGAGAACCTTTACTAAGTCGGAAGATGTGCGTTCTTTTTTAAAAGAGGTAGATTTCAGCTTTTCTTTTGAGGAATAGGGGATTGAATACCCTCTGCCCTCACGCTTGTTGATTTCAAAAACCGAAAAGTCATTGAAATTAGTTTTGTTGATAAGGTATTTCATCTGATTAATGCCTCTCCTTTAATTTTTTGATCATAATTTTTGCTGCTTTATATATATCGCCGCAGCCGAGGGTGATTATCAAATCGCCGCTTTCGGCATTGTCAACGGCATATTGCGCCACTTCTTCAAAGGTGTTGAACCACACGCTTCCCGGGATTTTTTCAGCAAGCTGTTCGGTGTAAATTCCGTAGGTGTTAATTTCACGCGAGCCCATAATTTCAGTCATAATGCATCTGTCGGGGATTTGAAGAACTCTTACAAAATCGTCAAACAGCATTGCTGTTCTTGAATAGGTGAACGGCTGAAAGACTGCCCAAACTTTTTTATATCCCATATTCATTGCGGTGTTAAGCGTAACCTCAAGCTCTCTCGGGTGATGGGCGTAGTCGTCCGCTATTGTTATTCCATCTATTTCGGCAAGCTTTTCAAAGCGCCTGCCCGCGCCGTGAAAATCAGCTATGCCTCTCACACATTGCTCAAAGGTTACTCCCGAATACATTGCGGCGGCGATAACCGCGAGCGCATTGTAAATATTGTGCTTGCCGGGGATTGAAAGAGTAACTCTGCCGAGCTTTTCACCGTGCCTTACAAGGTCAAATGAATCGTATTCATTGTTATTGCTGATGTTGTCGGCATAATAATCGTTGCTTTTTTCAAATCCGAAGGTTATTCCGGGCTTGCCGCTTTCTTTAAGGGCAGGCAGAATTGCCTCAACAGTGTTGGCGTCATCGCCGTTATAAATGATTGCCTTGGTTGCCATTGAAGCAAATTTTGTGAAAGATTTT
>SAMEA3663246__coassemble_561_pt1 | contig 10863 bp, 11 predicted proteins | sample SAMEA3663246__metabat2_high_PE_017 | metagenome-assembled genome bin SAMEA3663246 (sample SAMEA3663246) | pig gut metagenome | biome: pig gut; feature: pig-associated habitat; material: faeces | place: China | collected 2013 | reverse complement strand
AAGAGACTGCTTTGAGCAGTCTCTCAATCATGCGTTTAAAATCAAACGGCTCTTGTAACCTTACCGGAGCGAAGGCAGCGAGTGCAAGCGTAAACTCTCTTGGGAGTTCCGTTAACAACAGCCTTAACTCTCTTAACATTGGGCTTCCATGTTCTGTTTGAACGCCTGTGTGAATGGGAAACCTTAATGCCGAATGACACATCCTTACCGCAGAAATCGCACTTTGCCATGTGTCACACCTCCTTTTTAGTCATTAACAGATGATATATTAACAGGTTTCTTGGCAAATTGCAAGACTTTTTTTAAAGTTTTTTTATCAAAGTTATAAAATATTGAGCAAATTCAAAAATATTTTAAATAACCTATTGCAATTTTTTGAAAAATGTTATACAATGCACATAGAACATTTGTTTGATATATTTTTGATGGAGGTTTAACAAATGGCAGATAAAAAGAAAGCTCTTGAAACCGCGCTTGCCCAAATCGAAAAAGCTTACGGAAAAGGAACGATAATGAGGCTCGGTGAAAATACGGGCATGAATATTGAAGCTGTTTCAACCGGTTCGATAGCCCTCGATTCGGCAACGGGCATCGGCGGTCTGCCCAGAGGAAGAATTATAGAAATATACGGTCCCGAATCATCGGGTAAAACCACTCTCGCACTTACCGTTATTGCTCAGGCTCAGAAAAACGGCGGAGAGGCGGCTTTTATTGATGCCGAGCACGCTCTTGACCCCGGATATGCCGCAAATCTCGGTGTCGATGTTGATGCTCTTCTTGTTTCTCAGCCGGATAACGGTGAGCAGGCGCTTGAAATTGCGGAGGCGCTCGTCCGCTCAGGCGCGCTTGATGTAGTTGTTATTGACTCGGTAGCGGCTCTTGTTCCCCGCTCTGAAATTGAAGGAGAAATGGGTGATTCCCATGTCGGAGCACACGCAAGGCTTATGTCGCAGGCACTCCGTAAAATTGCGGGCGCGGTAGCAAAATCAAATACAATCATTATATTTATAAATCAGCTCCGTGAAAAAGTCGGTGTGGTTTACGGCAATCCCGAGGTTACCACCGGCGGCAGAGCGCTTAAATTCTATGCAACCATGAGAATTGATGTTCGCCGTGTTGAGGCTCTTAAAGGTCCCGGAAATGAAATAGTCGGAAACCGTACAAAGTGCAAGATTGTCAAGAATAAGGTTGCTCCTCCGTTTAAAGACGCGGAGTTTGATATACTTTACGGCAGAGGAATTTCAAAAGAGGGCGAAATGGTTGACCTCGGCGTAAAATATAACATAATTCAAAAGAGCGGCGCTTGGTTCTCATACGGCGATATGCGTCTCGGTCAGGGCAGGGATAATGTCAGAGAAGTTTTGTCAAATTCTCCTGAGCTTGCCGATGAAATCGAGAAAAAGATTAATGAAGCAATGAAAGAAGCGGCTGAATCTGTCAAGGTTAAAAGGGCGGCAAGGCCTGCTATGCCTGCACCTCCCGCTCCGGAGCCGACAACTAAAGCAAGCGCAAGAGCAAAGCTTGATATAGTTGTCGATGATGACGAATAATCTATGAAAATTACGGCAAATCGCGGAAAACAGAATAAAATTCATATTTTGTGCGACGGCGAATACTCCTTTACAGTCGACGCGGAATATTGGTTTTCAAGCCCTTACAAATCGGTTGAAAATATTGATGATGAAGCAGAGCTGGCGGCTTTTCTTGAAGCCGTCGGCTCGCGTTGCGCTTTTTTAGCGGGCTTGCGATTGCTTTCCTATCACGACCAAAGCAAAAGAGAGCTCGTCGGAAAGCTTGTTCGCAAGGGACATAAATCCGAGTATGCGCTTTTGGCTGCCGACCGACTTGAAGAACTGGGTTACATAGATGATGAACGATATGCTCAGTCGCTTGCCGAAAGTCTTCTTGAACGCAAAGGAATGAGTGTGCGCGGCGCTAAATCCGCTCTTATTCAAAAAGGAATTTCAAGAGAAATTGCCGATAAAGTTTGTGAAAGTCTTGACTTTGATCCGATTTTGCGTATTATAGATTTATTGAACGGTAAGTATTCCCGAAGTCTTTCGGACGAAAAGGGGATAAAAAGAACCGTCGCGGCTTTGCAGCGCCTTGGATACAGGTGGTCTGATATTAACAGCGCTCTTCGCCGAATTGAAGTAGAAACGGAGGATTTCGAGAATGTATAAGATAGGAATGATATCGCTCGGATGTCCTAAAAATCAGGTTGATGCAGAGCGAATGCTCGCACAGCTTGATAAAAACGAATTTGAAATTGCCGATTGCTACGAAGGCGCGGATGCGGTTATTGTCAACACCTGCGGCTTTATTGATGCCGCAAAGCAGGAGGCAATCGAAAATATCCTTGATATGGCTCAGCTTAAAGCTGACGGAACGGTCGGAAAGATAATAGTTACGGGCTGTCTTGCTCAGCGGTATAAAAAAGAGATATTTGATGAAATGCCTGAGGTTGACGCCGTTGTTGGCATAGGAGCAAATGCAAATATTGCCGACATTGTTAAAAGAGTCATTAACGGTGAAAAACTGTTTGAAATGCCCAGCAGCGATCAGCTTCCGCTGACCGGAGAAAGACTTTTGACAACGCCCGAATACTGGTCTTATCTTAAAATCGCCGACGGCTGCTCAAACAGATGCACCTACTGCGCGATTCCGTCAATAAGAGGGGATTACCGAAGCGTAGAATTTGAAACCGTTATTGACGAAGCAAAGCAGCTTGCCGCCGCAGGGACAAAAGAACTTATCCTTATTGCACAGGATACAACCAATTACGGCTCGGATCTTTACGGTAAGCTCCGTTTGCCCGAATTGCTTGATGCTTTGTGCGAAATCGACGGAATTGAATGGATTAGAATGCTTTATTGCTATCCGGACAAAATAACCGATGAGTTGTTGGAAACAATAGCCCGCAGGTCAAAGGTTTTGCCTTATATTGACTTGCCGCTTCAGCATGCCGATGACGGAATTTTAAAAGCTATGAACAGGCGAGGCGACAGCGCGTTTCTGCGCGAGGTTATTGCTAAAATCCGCTCTGCGCTTCCCGATGCGGTTATAAGAACAACATTTATAGTCGGATTCCCCGGAGAGGGTGAAAAAGAATTTGAAAACCTTGCGGAGTTTGTTAACGAAATCGAGTTTGACCGCTTAGGCTGTTTTGCTTTTTCTCCGCAAGAGGGGACTCCCGCGTTCAATATGGAAAATACCGTTGACGAGGATGTTAAGCTTCGCCGCGGTGAAATAATAATGCAGGATCAGCTTGAAATCGTAACGCTCAAAAATCGCGACAGAATAGGCAAAACCTATCGCGTGCTTGTTGAAGATTACGACGGATATACTGACAGCTACAGCGGAAGAACTTATATGGATGCTCCCGAAATTGACGGAACTGTTTCTTTCACAACAAATAAAAATTATGAGCCGGGAGATTTTGCGGATGTGGTTATTATCGGAGTTAACGATTATGACCTCATAGGCAAGGATCTTAACGGATAAGGAGGCAAAATGAATTTACCTAATAAGCTTACGGTAGCAAGAATTATTTTAACGCCGTTTTTCCTTGTGGCAATGGTTTTAAACTTTAAATATCATTATTTGGTTGCAACGCTGATATTTATTGCAGCGTCCGTAACGGATTTCCTTGACGGAAAAATTGCAAGAAAAAACAATCTTGTAACAACTTTCGGAAAGCTTTGCGACCCTGTCGCCGATAAAATGCTGACAACGGCGGCGCTTCTCGCTTTTATGAAGCTTGGTTTATGCAACATTTGGATAGTTATGATAGTTCTTTCAAGAGAATTTCTTGTAACATCTTTTCGCCTTGTTGCATCGGCTCAGGGGGTTGTCATTGCCGCCGGTATCTGGGGAAAGCTGAAAACTGCAAGCCAAATGATTTTCTCAATAATAATTATGATTGGGATACATTTCGTTGAAATCTATTCCCTTGACTTTGGAAAATTTTCGCTGATTTCCAATATACTTCTTTGGATTACCGCCGTTCTTACGGTGATTTCAGGAGTAAAATATATTGTTGACGGCAAAAAAGTAATTGACTTTTCCAAATAAACAACATATAATACAGTAAAAATACCGAAAAATGCGATCGTCGGGAGAGTAGCCGTTTTAATGCATATCAGAGAGGAAGCGGGCAGCTGAAAACGCTTCTTATGCACGCTCGGTGAAATGCACCCGCCGGCACACAGGGGGAAATTTGCAGTATCTCTGTGCGTTTTGGCTGCGTTAAAGCCCGGTTTTAATTACCGTAAGCAATAAACAGGAGTGGAACCGCGTATTTACGCCTCCGTAGTCTTTTTTGACTGCGGAGGTTTTTAATGTTTTTTAAACTAACTGAAGGATGTGATTTTTTGTTCAATCAGTTGAGGGAGGATATTGCCTGCGTCAAAGACCGCGATCCGGCGGCACGCTCTGCAATCGAAATTCTTCTTCTGTATCCCGGTCTTAAAGCAATCAGGCTTCACAGAATCGCAAACAAGCTTTATAAGAAAAAGATGTTTTTTGCAGCCCGTTGGGTGTCGCAAAGAGCTTCAAAAAAAACGGGAATTGAAATACATCCGGCAGTTACTATCGGAAAAAGATTTTTTATTGACCACGGGACGGGGGTTGTTATCGGCGAAACGGCTGTTATCGGCGATGATGTAACCGTATATCAGGGGGTAACTCTCGGCGGAACTGGCAAGGATACGGGGAAAAGACATCCCACCATAGGCAATAATGTTATGATAGGAGCAGGTGCAAAAGTTCTTGGTCCTTTGAATATCGGTGACAACACGAGAATTGCGGCGGGCGCCGTTGTTTTGAACGATATTCCGCCTAATTCAACGGCAGTCGGCGTTCCCGCCCATGTTGTAAAACGCGACGGCGTAAGAGTTAACGACCTTGATCAGGTTCACATTCCCGATCCCGTTGCACAGGAAATAGCAAGGCTCGAAAGTCAAATTGAGGAGCTTAAAACTCAGATCAAACAGGAGGAAAAATAAATGAAAATTTTCAACACTCTGACAAGAGAAAAAGAAGAATTTAAGCCCATAAAAGAGGGTGAAGTTAAGATTTATGCCTGCGGACCCACGGTATATAATTATATCCATATCGGTAATGCAAGGCCGATTTGTGTTTTTGATGTTTTGAGAAGATATCTTGAATACAGGGGATATAAAGTTACCTTTGTTCAGAATTTTACCGATATTGACGATAAAATTATAAAGCGCGCCAACGAGGAAGGCTCTACCTTTACCGAGGTTTCCGAAAAGTATATCAAAGAGTTTTGGAAAGATGCCGAAGGCTTGAATTTCAGACCCGCTACGGTTCATCCCAAGGCAACTGAAAATGTTGATAAGATTATCGAAATTGTTAAGGGACTTATTGACAACGGTCATGCCTATGAGGTTGACGGCGATGTTTATTTCAGCCCCAAAACCTTTGACGAATACGGCAAGCTTTCCCACCAGCCTCTTGAAGAACTTGAGGCAGGAGCAAGAATAATGGTCGGTGATATCAAAAAAGACCCCATGGATTTTGCACTTTGGAAGTCGGCAAAGCCCGGCGAACCTTACTGGGAGTCTCCCTGGGGCAAGGGCAGACCCGGTTGGCATATTGAATGTTCCGCTATGGTTTGCAGATATCTCGGCGAAAGCATTGATATTCATTGCGGCGGTCAGGATCTTATTTTCCCGCATCACGAAAATGAAATCGCTCAGAGCGAATGCTTCACCGGCAAACCGTTTGCCAATTATTGGATGCACAACGGCTATATTAATGTTGATAATGTTAAGATGTCAAAATCCCTCGGTAATTTCTTTACCGTCAGAGATGTTGCGGAAAAGTACGGCTATGAGCCGATAAGATATCTTATGATATCATCTTCATACAGAAGCCCGATAAATTACAGCGTTGATATAATCGAGCAGTGCAAAGCGTCGCTTTCGAGGTTATATACCTGCCGTGACAGCATCGATTTCGAGATTAAGAATGCGACCGACGGCGAGCTTTCCGAGAGCGTAAAATCACAGCTTGACAAACGAGTCGCACAGTTTATTGAGGCAATGGATGATGACCTTAATACGGCAGACGGTATAGCTGCGGTTTTCGAGCTTGTAAGAGATATTAACACTCTTGTTATAGGTAAAGGTCAGTCTAAGGCAACGGCAGAATATGCCGCAAAGATTTTTGATGAGCTGACGGGAGTTCTCGGTCTTGTCTACAACCGTAAAACCGAAACGCTTGACGCTGATATTGACGCTATGATTGAAGCAAGAACTCAGGCAAGAAAATCAAAGAATTGGGCAGAAGCGGACAGAATCCGTGATGAACTCAAAGCTATGGGCATTGTTCTTGAAGATACAGCTCAGGGTGTTAAGTGGCACAGAGAATAATAATTGGCGCGCCGATTGAAAAATCGGCGCACTTTTTTGAATAATTTTGCTAATAATATAAAAATATTATTAGTTTTTTAAAATTTTACTTGCTTTTTTGCAAATGTTGTGATATAATGCCAACGCAAATCACACGCAAAGCTATTTTTATTAATAGTGCGGCGTTAAAAACCGTTTTAATATCAGGCTTTGCGGCGGTTCGTATCTGACACGAAAAGATACAAATAAACTTAGGAGGAAAAATCATGTCAGTAGTATCAATGAAGCAATTACTCGAAGCAGGCGTCCATTTCGGACACCAGACCAGAAGATGGAACCCCAAGATGGCGGAATACATCTTCACAGAGCGTAACGGTATCTACATCATCGACCTTCAGAAGACCGTTAAGAAGCTCGAAGAAGCTTATATGTTTGTTCGTGACATCGCGGCAGACGGCGGCGAAATCCTTTTTGTCGGCACAAAGAAGCAGGCTCAGGATTCCGTTAAGGAAGAGGCAATCCGTTGCGGTATGCCTTATGTAAACGCTCGTTGGCTCGGCGGTATGCTTACAAACTTCAACACCATTCAGAAGAGAATCAAGAGACTTGCTCAGCTCAAGACTATGGAAGCTGACGGCACATTTGATCTTCTTCCCAAAAAGGAAGTTACAAAGCTTAATCTTGAAATTGAAAAGCTCGAAAAGTTTATGGGCGGCATTACCGAAATGAGAAAGCAGCCCGCAGCTATGTTTATAGTTGACCCCCGCAAAGAAAGAATCGCTGTTCTTGAAGCAAAGAAGCTCGGTATCCCCATCGTTGCCATTGTTGACACAAACTGCGATCCCGATGAGGTTGATTATGTAATCCCCGGCAACGACGATGCAATCCGTGCCGTTAAGCTCATTGCAGGCGCAATGGCTGACGCGGTTATCGAGGGCAGACAGGGCGAGCAGACTGCTCCCGAAGTAGCTGCTGAAGAAGCAACAGAGGAGGAATAATATAATGGCAGCATTTACAGCTAAAGATGTTCAGGCTCTCAGAGAGAAAACAAATGTCGGTATGATGGACTGCAAAAAAGCACTTGTTGAAGCTGACGGCGATATGGACAAGGCAATAGAAATCCTTCGCGAAAAAGGTCTTGCAACTGCAGCTAAAAAGGCAAGCAGAGTTGCTGCTGAAGGCGTTATCGGTCTTTACTCTGACGGCAACGCATCCGCTCTTGTTGAACTGAACTGCGAAACCGACTTTGTTGGTAACGGCGCAGAATTCAAGGCTCTTGCAAATCAGATTGCAAAGACCGTTGTTGAAAAGAAGCCTGCTGATCTTGACGCTCTTCTTGCAACAACAATTTCCGACGGTTCAGTTTCTGTTGCAGATGCAATTCAGGAGCTCTTCCTTAAAATTCGTGAAAACCTCAAGCTTCGCCGTTTTGTCCTTGTTGAGGGAACAACTGTTTCATATATCCACGGCGGCGGTTCTGTAGGCGTTCTCGTAAGCTTTGAAACCAACGCAGCCGATAACGCTGAGTTTGTTGCAATGGGCAAGAATATTGCTATGCAGGTTGCAGCAATGAGCCCCGAATATCTTAGCAAAGACGATATTTCAGCTGACGAACTTGCAAAGATGAAGTCTATCACAATCGATAGCTCGTTGAATAAGCCCGAATCACTTCCCAAGCCCATCCTCAGAAAGCTTTTAGAAAAAGCTTGCAGCGAGAAGCTTTGGAGCGATGAAGACATTGCCGCTTATGAGGAGCAGAAGAACAATAATTTCCTCTTCAACTTCCTCTCCAAAGAGGCTGTTGCAACTCTTGCAGAGCTTGCAGTAGCAGGCAAAGATGAATTCGTAAATGACAAGATTTTTGCCGGTGCTGTTGAAGGACGTATCAAGAAGCAAATCAAAGAAATCTGCCTTCTTGAGCAGCCCTTTGTCCGCTCAGACCTCTTTGAAGGCTCAGTTGGCGGATATGTTGCACAGGTTGCCAAGACAATCGGTGCTGATATAAAAGTTACAGGCTTTGTCCGTCTTGCAAAGGGCGAAGGCATCGAGAAGAAAGAAGACAATTTTGCAGCAGAAGTTGCAAGTATGATGTAATCTTCAAAAAACAGATTAACGGCTGTTACCTTTTTGGGTAGCAGCCGTTTTTTACGCTGATTATTCAAAATAAATCGGGTTTGTTATGGCACATATTCGCCTTAGCTTTCCTTTGCCTTTAATCGCTTTTACATATATAAAGCTTGAACTGCCGGGGTTGACTTCAAAAACGGAATCTTCTCCGCTTTTTCTGGCCGCTTTTTCTTCTCCGAAGTCATTAACGGTTATTATTTCGGCGTTTCCGAGATTTTCTGCGGCTATTATGAGCTTTTCGGCACTGCCTCTCCGTACTGTTTCTCCCAAAGTTGCCTCGCCGTATCTTACATCAAGCTTTGGCCCGTCAACGCCGTTTGTAACAAAGGAACGCCCGTTTTTAATTGAGTTCAGAATGTCGTCAGCCGATTTCGACGGAGAAAGAACAGCAGTTACGGGATTTGCCAGCCTTGCAAGTGAATGCGGTCTGTGATAATCGCTTCCGCCAACAATCGGTATTTTTCTGCCGGCTCTCAAAAGCCCCGTCCACCATTTAACCGCATCAAGGTTCGACGGGCGCATGGGTCCGTTCCATATTTCCATCATATCAAAAGCGTTTTCATCCTCCCATAAATACGGGCAGAAACGGCATTTTGGGTGATTGACTGAAATAACAGCTCCCATTGAGCGGGCGTCTGAGATTATTTTATGCATTTCATCTCTGCTGTTTGCAATAAAGGAGTTTTCAAAAGGAGCGTTTACACCGAAGAAATTCATATGTCCCTTATAATGAGTCCATTCAACAGCTTTTATAAAAGTCAGACCGTCTTGATGAGGCAGGCAGAAGTTTTCGGCAAAATTATTGTGATTGGCAATCCCGATAAAATCAAGCCCCGCTTTTTGAGCCATCTTGCCGAGCGTATATGTGTCGAATTTTCCGTCGGATGCATCGGAATGAATGTGTAAATCACCAAGCAAAAGCTTTTCGGCTTTCATTTCAAAATCAACGGAGTATTTCACCTGAACTCCGGTTTCCAATACATGATAAGCGCCGATGATTATTTTCCACTCACCGGGATTGATTTTTTCACAAAGATAACCGTTTGACGAGCTGAATTCTCCAACGGATATTTTGCTGTGTGCACTTCCTGACCAGCCGAGGAACCTGCCTTTTTCGTCAGCAATGCCGATGTCGATAACATTTGTAGGATGTAAATCACCCATAAGTCCTTTTGCACCGCGCTGATATTCATAAGAAACGGTTATTTTTTCAACACCGTCAGGCACCGTAAAGGGGATTGTGTAATATGTACCTTCCTTGGAATGCTCCACGTTATGTATTATTTCAAGCATATTTTCACCGCCTGATATGATTATAATACATTTTTCTTTTATACACAAGGTACTATTCGGAAGTATGGCAAAAAATATAAAATATTTTTAAAATAAATTGTGAAAACATCTTGCATTTAACGCAGATATGTGTTAAAATCCATAAGTACAATAATTTCTGGAGGTTATTTACCTATGCAGTGGTATGAAATCGTATTAGGTATCGTTCTTATTCTTACATCTCTCGCTCTTGTTGCAATCGTTCTTCTTCAGGAAGGTCGCTCGGCAGGTCTTTCAGGCGCAATCGCAGGCGGTGCTGAAACCTTTCTCGGAAAGAGCAAGGGCAGAACCGTTGAGCAAAAGCTTGTTAAGATAACAAAGGTTCTTGCTGTTGTTTTCTTTGTTCTTTCACTTGTTTCGACTCTGGTTGTTCTTTTCCTTAAATGATTAACATTTGATTTATGAGAGCTGCTCTGATTTGAGCGGCTCTTTTGTTGTTTCTTCAAACCTTTTTCTCAGCTTTTCTATTACCTTTTTTTCAATTCTGCTGACATATGAGCGTGAGATATCAAGCTTTTTTGCTATCTGTTTTTGCGTTAAAGGAATAGTTCCGTAAAGCCCGTATCGCAAAACTATTATTGTTTTTTCTCTTTCATCATCAAGCTCTTCAATATACTCATACAGCTTTTTTGCCATTATTTTGTCATTAATCTCATCTGCGATTGTGTCATCAATGCTGATGATATCCATAAGTGTAAGCGGATTCCCCTCGCTGTCGGAATCAATAGGCTCATTTATTGATATGTCATGTGCCGTCTTTTTTCGGCTTCTGAAATACATCAGCACCTCGTTTTCGATACACTTTGAAGCGTAGGTGGCAAGCTTTATGCCCTTTGAATCATCAAAGGTGTTTACAGCCTTTATAAGTCCGATTGTTCCGATAGATATCAAATCATCCTGTTCGGACGAGTTTGAATAATATTTTTTAATTATATGCGCCACAAGCCTCAGGTTGTGTTCTATTATTATGTTTTTGGCTTTCATATCTCCGTTCTTATATTTTTTCCAATACTCTTTTTCTTCTTTT
>SAMEA3663246__coassemble_542_pt1 | contig 11155 bp, 13 predicted proteins | sample SAMEA3663246__metabat2_high_PE_017 | metagenome-assembled genome bin SAMEA3663246 (sample SAMEA3663246) | pig gut metagenome | biome: pig gut; feature: pig-associated habitat; material: faeces | place: China | collected 2013 | reverse complement strand
CGGTCTTATGGCGGCGCCCGTTCTCAACAGCTTTGAGCTTTGGGAAAACCACGGTTTGGGCATTGCTCTCGGTCCTTTAATCGGTATGGCTGTTGCCTCTTTGTTTAACGGGAAAGAGGATTCCGATGAAGAAAGCAACGAATAAAAGAATATTTGCCGTATGCATTTTTGCCTTGATGCTGTTTGCGTTAAGCGGCTGCGGCAAAGCGGAAAAGCCCGTTATGAATATCGCCATTAAAGACGGCACGCAGATTTATAACGGAACGGAGCAGCGTTTATATCAGGTTGAAGAAGGCGCAACGGGCGAGCTCAGAATAAAGGTTAACCGTGAGAGCGGAACGCTTGATATTTCCGTTGTTTCGTCGGACGGCTCGAAGCAAAGCTTCTATCGGGGCAAGGATATTCCCACCTCAGATTTTACGGTCAATCTGACTGCTCCCGGTGAATATAAGGTTTTGATTGAAGCAAAAGATTTTGCGGGAGATTACAGCTTTTTATGGGGAACACGGCAGGTGAAGCAATGAAAAAGCATACGGCAAACATAATTACGGGATGTCGGATTATTTGCAGCATACTGCTGCTGATTTTTCCGGCATTTTCGCCTTGGTTTTATGCGCTTTATCTGCTCGGCGGATTTACCGATATGATTGACGGAACCGTTGCAAGAAAAACAAACACCGTCAGCGAGTTCGGCTCAAAGCTTGATTCCGCAGCGGATTTTGTGTTTGTGTCCGCTTGCCTTATCAAGCTGTTTCCCGCGGCGGATATACCCGTTTGGCTGTGGATATGGATTTTGGCTGTTGCCGCCGTAAAAACCGTAAGCATTATCATAAATATGATTTATCGCAAAGAGCTTGCGGCGGTGCATACAGTTATGAATAAAATTACGGGATTTCTGCTGTTTTTGCTGCCGCTGACTTTAAATTACATCGATATAAAATACAGCGGATTTGTCGTTTGTGCAGCGGCAACCGCCGCGGCTGTTCAGGAGCAGTATTATGTCATAAAAGGAAAAAAGGTGAGTTAAAACGGAGTTTATAACGGAAAGGCTGATACTCCGCCCGTGGAAAGAATCGGACGCGGAGAGCTTATATGAATATGCCAAAGATCCCTTGGTCGGGCCGATTGCGGGCTGGCCCGTGCATACCTGCGTTGAAAACAGCAGAGAAATTATCAAAACCGTGCTCTCTGCGCCCGAAACCTATGCGGTCTGCCTGAAAGAGGATAACAGAGCCATAGGCAGCATAGGGCTTATCCCGCCCGCACAGTCGCACACAAAAGCGGCTGAAACCGAGATTGAAACAGGCTATTGGATAGGAGTTCCGTTTTGGGGGAACGGATATATCCCCGAGGCGGTGCGCAGGCTGCAAAAATATGCTTTTGAGGAGCTTGGATGCACGGCGATGTGGTGCGGCTATTATGACGGAAACGAAAAATCGAAACGCTGTCAGGAAAAATGCGGCTTTACTTATCACCACACGGAGGAAAACAAGCCCTGCCCGCTGATGGGAGATGTCCGCACGGAGCATTTCACATATCTCACAAAGGAGCAATGGCAGGCAAATAATCAAAATGATTGATTTCATAATAACAGAACCGCCGTCCGTTTTCTCGGGCGGCGGTTTTGCGCTCCGTTAAGACCGCATAAAGATATGTGCACTTTTTAAACTCTAATTGCCTGCGGATTAAAAACTTTGTTTATATTTTAACTTGCTTTTATCTCTGTTTAGGGATAAAATAGGAGAAAGCCAAGGTAAACGAGGCTTTTTAAAATCACGGAAAAAGAAGGTGCGTTTCATGGATAAAAATGCCGTTATCCGCGAGGAAAGCGACAATTTAGGGAATGTCATCAAGCATCTTGTAGATTTTGACGCTCAGCAGAGGGCGCTTATTTCCTCCGCCGTTACGGGCAGGGAGGAAAGGCGCAGAGAGCTTGAAGCCGAGCGCAGCAAAATAAACGAGGAATATATGGCTCAGGCACAAAAAGAGCTTGAATCGCTTGCCGAGAGTGAAAGTATCCGCGCCGAAACAGAGGTTAAAGCGGTTAAATCCGCCGCACGCAAAAACATTGCGGAGCTTGATAAAACCGCCGCCGAAAAGAGCGAATTTTGGGTTGAAGAAATATACAGGCGAACCCTCAGCGGCGAATAATTCCGAAAGGAGGCGGCAGAGATGAAATCAATGGCTTCCAATTCCGTTATGACCAGGGCGCGCGCCAAATACGGCTGCCGTCTTAAATCGGAGGACTATGCTTCGCTTGCGGGGCTTTCAAGCCTGCGCGAGGTTGTGACTTATCTCAAAACGCGCACTCATTTTGCACCTTATTTTGAAGCTCTTTCCTCAGACCCCAACCTTTCAAAGCTAAAGCTTGAGCTTGCTTTAAGGTCGGCATTTGAGCAAGAGGTTTCGGGGCTTTGCAGCTTTGAAAAGAGCGTCGGCGAGCCGATAATGAAATATATTATGCTTGACCGCGAGGTTGAGCTTATTCTCGATTTTATAATCAATCTTTCGCTCGGAACGCCCGAAAAAATGATTCTCAAAACTCCGCCCGCGTTCAACTGCGGCACGAGGATGAATTTTTCCGAGCTCTTTCAGGTAAACAGCGCAGAAAAGCTTGTAAGGTATCTTGCCAAGACCAAATATGCAAAGCTTGTTGCCGTTTTGCCTAAAACGGATGACGGAGAATTTGACATTTCGCTGATTGAAGCAACCCTCGGGCGGATAAAAAACAAGCTTGTGTTTGAGCAGATAGGCAAGGCTCTGCCTGCAGAAACCGCTAAGGTGCTTTCAAATTCAATCCGCTCAAGAATTGAGCTGTCGGATTTTTCCATTATATACAGAGCCAAAAAATATTACGGCTTGTCCGAAAACTATATAAGAACAAATCTTATAGGCTATCGCAGCCTGCTTTCACAGAAAAATACCGAGGATATGATTGCCGCCAAAACCGCGCAGGAAGTCCTTGAAATTTTCAAGCAGACGAGATATGCCCCGAAGATAAAGAAATTCGGAATTGACGACCCGGAGTTTTTCTGCAAAAAGGCGGTACTTGACACCGAAATCAGATATATTCACTTTTCGGCGGATCCCGCCGTTGTGCTCGCTTCATATCTGCGGTATTTGCAGACGGAGCGCGAAAACATAACCAAAATAATTGAGGGCATTTCCTATGGAGTGCCCAAGGATGAAATTATGAAAAATCTGATTATCATTGAGAGAGGAGCGTGAATAAATGGCTGTTGAAAAAATGAAGCTGCTGAGCATACTCGGACCTTATGAAGATCTTGACCGCGTTATAGGCGTGTGCATTGACAGCGGGAGCTTTCAACCAGAAAACGCTTCGGGCTTTATGGGCGACTCGGAAGGCTTTTCTTACATAAATGAGGAAAACCCCTATTCGTTCAGGCTGATGAAGATAAAAGAGATTTACTCCCACTTCGGCAAAACGCCCGGTTTTACGGCGGATTGCTCAGGCGTTGACCTTGATGAAGCAAACCGCCGCATTGACGCGCTTTATGAAACCATCAAAACCATTAAGGATCACGATTCGCTTGTTTCAACAAAGATAGGCGACCTTAAACGGGCGATAGAGCAGCTTTCTCACTTTGAGCATATGGATATAAATCTCGATGATGTTTTCAACTGCGATTATATCCGCGTGCGTTTCGGCAGACTGCCGTTTGACGGCTTTGAAAAGCTGAAAAAATACAATAAGGATATTAGCTCCATTTTCTACCCCGATTCGAGCGATGATGTGGGCTATTGGGGAATGTATGTAACGCCCATTGACAAGGCGGACGAGGCAGACAGGGTTTATGCCTCCCTTTTCTTTGAAAGGATGAGATTGCCGAGCTATGGCGGCACTCCGCAGGCAACACTTGCTCATCTCAGGGAGGAGCTTAAAGACCTTGAAGAAAGCAAAAAAGAAATCGACGAAAGCGACGATATATATTTTGATGAGCATACCGAGCTTTTCGGGCTTTACTATTCAAAGATAAAAGTTTTGCACGATTCATTCGAGGTTCGCAAATACGCCGCAAAATATCACGGCAGCTTCTTCCTTGCAGGCTGGGTGCCCAAGAGTGCGGAAAAGGCTCTTGAAAAAGGTTTGCATAAAATCGACGGCGTTGAGGTTGAATCGGCGGAGCCGAAAGATGTTAAAAGGCTTACGCCGCCTACAAAGCTCAAAAATTCGATTTTGTCGCGCGCCTATACTTTCTTTACGGAAATTTACGGCGTTCCGTCATATAACGAGGTTGACCCTACGGGGCTTATCGCCGTTGTTTACACCCTGCTTTACGGCATAATGTTTGCCGATCTCGGTCAGGGCTTTGCGCTTGCGATAGTCGGTTTTCTGATGTATAAGCTTAAAGGAATGAGGCTCGGAAAAATTCTTATTCCCTGCGGCATAAGCGGAATGATATTCGGCACGGCATTCGGCAGCGTTTTCGGCTATGAAAATCTGCTTGACCCGATGTTCCATGCTCTCGGCTTTGAAGAAAAGCCGATTGAAATAATGTCCTCCGCGCTGATGTTTATTGTGGTGTCGATAGTGCTCGGCGTTGCGATAATCATAATATCAATGCTGTTCAATGTGTTTTCAAGCATCAAAAAGCGGGATTTCGGCTCCGCAATATTCGGTCATAACGGAATTTGCGGCATAGTTCTTTATTCCTCGCTGATTTTGCTGCTCATCAATATGTTTATGAAGCTCGGAATTAACACAAAGGCGCTTGCGACAGGCGGAATTCTTGTTCCGATTATTCTGATTTTCCTCAAAACGCCTCTCGGAGAGCTTGTATGCGGCAGAAAGCCGAAAATTGAAAGCATATCGGACTTTGTTATTGAGAATTTCTTTGAGCTTTTTGAAGTTATTCTCAGCTATATGTCAAACACGCTCAGCTTCCTGCGTGTGGGCGCTTTCGTTCTGATACACGCCTGTATGATGTCAACCTTTTCCGCGCTTGCGGGCATCACGGGCGGCGTTGCGGCGATTATCATAATGGCTTTCGGCAATGTGTTCGTCATTGCGCTTGAGGGCTTGCTCGTCGGAATTCAGGTGCTTCGTCTGAACTTCTATGAAATATTCAGCAGATTTTATGACGGCGACGGTATTCCGTTTAATCCCGTTAAAATCGAAGGCTGATAACACATACGATTTATAAAAAGGAGAATTCATTATGTCATCATTCACAATTGCTCTTTGCGTTATTCTTCCTATTCTTGCTCTTGTTGTTTCCGTTTGGGCTTCCATCAGATGTATGGATAAAACCCGCAGCGGCAAAAAAGCGTTTTTCAGACAGCTTCTTGTGCTTGCGGTTGCTCTGACCGTTTGCTTCTCCTGCATGGGCGTTGCCTTTGCGGCAGATGACGCGGCTCCCGCAGAAGAAGCGGCAGTTACGGCTCAGGAAACCGAAAGCGACGGCGGCATTGCTCAGGGTCTGAGCTTTATCGGCGCGGCTCTTGCAATCGGTCTTGCGGCTATCGGCGCGGGCATTGCGCTGGCTTCCGGCGCTCCCGCCGCTATCGGCGCGGTTGCAGAGGACCCCAAATCCTTCGGTAAGGCAATGATTTTCGTTGCTCTGGGCGAGGCGGTTGCCATTTACGGATTCATTATCGCTTTCCTTATGATTCTTCCGACGCTCCAATAAAAAATATGAAATTTATGCTTATTACAGACAGCCGGGATGCGCTCACGGGTATGCGCCTTGCAGGCATAGAGGGCGTTCTCGTTCACTCGGCGCAGGAGGCTGAGGCTGAAATTAAAAAATGCTCCGATGATGAGAGCGTCGGCGTTGTTCTTCTCACCGAAGGAGCCGCAAAGCTTTGCGCCGAAACGGTTGACGCGATAAGGCTCGGCAGCAGCAGACCGCTTATCGTAACCGTTCCCGGCTCTGCGGACGAAAAGAGCGAGGACAATATTATGCGCTGTGTGCGCGAGGCAATCGGAATAAAAATCTGAGCATAAGGCGGTGAAACCATGATTCAGCAAAGCAAGATTAACAGCTTCATAAAATCCATAACAGACTCTGCCGCCGAGAAAAGAGCGGCGGTCGGAGAGGAAACAGAGCAGATTTTAAAGGCGGAGCGCGCCGCGATGGAGCAGAGCGCCGAAAAATCCGCAGACAGCTATGTCAGAACAAAGTCCGCTTCCATAAGGCTTGAAGCGGGGCGCAAAATTTCTGAGAGTGCCGCCGAGTGCAGAAAAGAGGTTTTTGCCCGCAGAAATGAAATAGCAAAAGCCACATTTTCAAAGGCGGCGGAAAAATTGCAAGCTTTTACTGCAGGCGCAGAATACGAAAAGTTTCTTTCGGAGAGCGCCGCAAGAGTTATTGAAGCCTTCGGCGGCGGCAGAGTTACGCTGCTGCTCAGACCCGAGGATATGGCTTTCGGAGAAAAGCTTTGCGCCGATTATCCCGACGCTTCGTTTTCAAAGGATTCAACAATAAAAATCGGCGGCTTAAAAGGCATTAATTCGCTTGCCACCCTTTTGATTGACGACACGCTTGACAGCCGCCTTGAAAGCCAGAAGAAATGGTTTGAAGAAAATTCGGGTCTTTACATCAGCATGAGATAATCCGCGAAAGGAACATATTATGTCGAAAAATACGATTTTCGGAATAAACGGACCTGTTGTTACGGTTGCCGACACAAAGGATTTTTCCATGCAGGAAATGGTTTATGTGGGCAATGAAAGGCTTGTCGGCGAGGTTATTTCCATTGACGACAGCCTGACGACCATTCAGGTCTATGAGGTTACAACGGGGCTGACTCCCGGCGAGCCTGTTGAGGGCACGGGCAGCGCAATGTCCGTTACGCTCGGCCCCGGAATCATTAAAAATATATATGACGGAATTCAAAGACCGTTAAGGGTGCTTGCCGATAAAAGCGGCTCTTTCATTGAGAGAGGCAGCTCCGCTCCGGGCATTGACGAGCATACGCTCTGGGATGTTACCGTCACGGCAAAGCCCGGTGATAAACTCGGAGGCGGAGATATTTACGCCACCTGCCCCGAAACGGAGTCGATAATTCATAAAGTTATGGTTCCGCCGAATATCAGCGGCACGGTTACCTTTGCCGCTCCCGACGGGCAATATACCGTTAACTCAAAAATACTTGAAATAACCGATGAATTCGGCAGAGTTCACGAGCTTACGCTCTGCCGGAAATGGCCGATAAGAACTCCGCGCCCGATTTCATCAAGGCTTCCCTGCACCGTTCCGCTGATAACGGGTCAGAGAGTTATTGACACGCTTATGCCCATTGCAAAGGGCGGCACGGCGGCAATCCCCGGCGGCTTCGGCACGGGCAAAACAATGACTCAGCACCAGCTTGCCAAGTGGTGCGACGCGGATATCATCGTCTATGTCGGCTGCGGCGAAAGAGGCAACGAGATGACGCAGGTGCTCGATGAATTCGGCGAGCTTATTGACCCGAGAACGGGCAGAAAGCTTACCGACAGAACCGTGCTCATCGCCAACACCTCAAATATGCCCGTTGCCGCAAGAGAGGCTTCAATTTACACGGGCATTACTCTTGCCGAGTATTACCGCGATATGGGCTACGCCGTTGCAATGATGGCGGACTCCACCTCCCGCTGGGCAGAGGCACTGCGCGAAATTTCGGGCAGACTTGAAGAAATGCCCGCCGAGGAGGGCTTCCCCGCCTATCTTCCGTCAAGGCTTGCTGCGTTCTATGAAAGAGCGGGCAGAGTTAAATCCTTGAACGGCAATGAAGGCTCGGTTACGGTTATCGGCGCGGTTTCTCCCCAAGGCTCGGATTTCTCGGAGCCCGTTACGCAGAACACCAAGCGTTTTACGAGAGTTTTCTGGGCGCTCGATAAATCGCTTGCTTATGCAAGGCATTACCCCGCAATAAATTGGACGGACAGCTACAGCGAATATGACGGCGACCTTGCCGCTTATTATAACGAAAACATAAATCCGTCATTTATGGAATACCGCCGCAGTATGCTTTCCCTGCTTCACGAGGAGAGCAAGCTGATGGAGATAGTCAAGCTTATCGGCGCGGATGTTTTGCCCGATGACCAAAGGCTCGTCATCGATGTTGCAAGAGTTATCAGGGTCGGCTTCCTCCAGCAGAACGCCTACCACAAGGACGATACCTATGTGCCGCTTGAAAAGCAGTTTTTGATGATGAAAACCATTCTTCATCTTTACGAAAAAGGCAAAACGCTGATTGCGGCGGGCAAGCCCGTTTCGGGCATTTCAAAATCGGGCATTCTTGAGAAGCTTATCAAGATGAAATACGATATTCCCAACGATAAGCCCGAAATGTTTGACGAATACATTTCCGAGATAGACTCCGTTATCAATTCTCTGAACTTAAAGTAAAGGAGTTGGCTCGTATGATTAAAGAATATATTGGATTAAACGAAATTTCAGGCTCGCTTGCGGTGCTTGACGGCGTAAAAAATCCCGGTTATGAGGAAGTTGTTGAGTTTTCCGTTGCGGGCGGAGAAAAGCGCAAGGGAAGAATAATCCAAATCGACGGCGAAAGAGTTGTTGTTCAGGTTTTTGAGGGCACAAAGGGGCTTTCGCTTAAAAACACCTCGGTTATTCCGACGGGCAGACCTATGGAGCTCAAGCTCTCCGAGGAAATTCTCGGCAGAGTTTTTGACGGCGCGGGCAGACCCATTGACGGTTTAGGTGAAATCTATCCCGAGTTTTCGAGGGATATCAACGGCTCGGCGATAAATCCCGTTTCAAGAATTTATCCGAGAAACTATATTTCAACGGGAATTTCATCAATCGACGCACTTTCCACCCTCATCAGAGGGCAGAAGCTCCCGATTTTCTCGGGCTACGGAATGAAGCATAACGAGCTTGCCGTTCAGATAGTCCGCCAGGCAAAAATAACGGGAGCTTCAAGCGATAATTTTGCCGTTGTTTTTGCCGCAATGGGAGTTAAAAACGATGTTGCCGATTATTTCAGGCGTTCCTTTGAGGAATCAGGCGTTCTATCAAGAGTTGTTATGTTTCTCAATCTTTCCGATGACCCGATTATCGAGAGAACGATAACCCCCCGCTGTGCTCTGACGGCGGCGGAATATCTTGCGTTTGACAAGGGTATGCACATACTCGTCGTTATGACGGATATGTCCGCTTACTGCGAGGCTCTGCGTGAATTCAGCTCGTCAAAGGGTGAAATTCCCGGCAGAAAGGGCTATCCCGGCTACCTTTATTCAGACCTTGCCTCGCTATATGAAAGAGCGGGTATGATAAAGGGCAAGGAAGGCTCGGTTACTCAAATTCCCATTCTGACAATGCCCAATGACGATATAACCCACCCCGTGCCCGACCTTACGGGCTACATTACCGAGGGGCAGATAGTTCTTGACCGCTCGCTTGACAGTGTGGGAATTTATCCGCCCGTGAGCATTCTTCCGAGCCTTTCAAGGCTTATGAAGGACGGCATCGGCGAGGGCTTCACAAGAGAGGATCACGCTGCGCTTGCCAATCAGCTTTTTTCGGCATATGCAAAGGTTCAGGACGCCGTTTCGCTCGCTTCGGTAATAGGCGAGGACGAGCTTTCGGATATCGATAAAAAATATCTTGAATTCGGAAAGGCGTTTGAAAACCGCTTTATAAAGCAGGGAGCCGCCGAAAACCGCTCGATTGAAGAAACTCTTGACCTCGGCTGGGAAATCCTGACTCTGCTGCCCGAAAGCGAGCTTGACAGAGTAAGCGCAGAACTCATTGAAAAATATTATAAGCCCGCTTTGAGCAGGCAGAAATGAAATCCGCTTTTTGCAATAAGGGAGTGAAATAAATGTCGGCTAAGGTTTCGCCCACAAAGGGAAATCTTATGAAAATTAAGAAATCGCTCGAGCTTGCCAAGGTCGGCTATGAGCTGCTTGACCGCAAGCGCAATATTCTTATCCGCGAAACCATGGGGCTTATCGACAGCGCGGCGGATATCCGCAAGCGTATAAATGAAAGCTATCGCCTTGCTTATGAGGCTCTTGCAAAGGCGAATATGGGTCTGGGCGTTGTGGACGATTTTGCCGCCTGCGTGCCTATTGAAAACGGGCTTTCACTTTCATCACGCAGCGTTATGGGCGTTGAAATACCGAAGGTCAGGCTTGAAGCAGAAAAGGCGGATAACTATTACGGATTCAGAAGAACCACCGCAAAGCTTGACGAGGCTTATAAGCTTTTTAACGAAGCTAAGGTGTTGACCGCCGAGCTTGCCGAAACCGAAAACAGCGTTTACCGCCTTGCAACGGGCATAAAAAAAGCCCAGAAGCGGGCAAATGCGCTGAAAAATATTGTTATTCCGCGCTTTGAGGAGCAGGTGAAAACGATTACCTCCGCCCTCGATGAAAAAGAGCGCGAAGAATTTTCACGCCTCAAGGTTATCAAAAGCTACATTGAATAAATTCTTCATTTATATAAAAATATTAATAAGCTGTTGACAATTTGTTCAAATAATGCTATGATAAACGCAACTAAGCTTATGCATTATTGCAAAGCCAATTTAATTTTGAAAGGAATAAACAGAAATGAAAAAGTTTTTAGCAGTTGTTTTTGCTCTTATTTTTGCTCTTTCGGCTGCAACAACAGCTTTTGCCGTTGCTAACACCTGCCCCCATTGCGGTCAGTATATTGAGACCGAAAAAGCTTTTAACGAGCATCTTGACAAGACCTGCCCCGTGCTTCATCCCGTAAAGACCTGCCCCTATGAAGGCTGCGGCGCAAAGTTCCAGGACGAAGAGCAGTATGAAATTCATGTTGCTAAGTGCCCCAAGAAGAGCGACAAAGATAAGTTCATCGAGAAGATTAAGGGCATCGATTATAAGGCTATCGTAACAAAGGTTATCGGTGTTGTTCAGAAGATTGATTTCCCCGCAATCATCGCAAAGATTCTCCCCGTCATTGAAAAGGCTGTTAAAGCTATTGTAGGCGCAGTTAAATCAATGTAATCTGAAATTATCAGAGCAGCCCTGGGGCTGCTCTTTTTTATGGTTGAAATCAAAGCGTGACAGAGGATTGGAAATAAAAAATAACCATTAACTCCGCATTACGAATTGTTTCGCGGGGAAACGAATGTAGGGCGGCTTGACCACAAGCCGCCGTGAAATTTTATGTATTTCGCGGGCGTTTTTTCGGCGGGAGCAAGCCCCCGCCCTACT
>SAMEA3663246__coassemble_458_pt1 | contig 12525 bp, 13 predicted proteins | sample SAMEA3663246__metabat2_high_PE_017 | metagenome-assembled genome bin SAMEA3663246 (sample SAMEA3663246) | pig gut metagenome | biome: pig gut; feature: pig-associated habitat; material: faeces | place: China | collected 2013 | reverse complement strand
GGAGGTAATCATGGGCAGAACGCCGCCATTCTTAACTCTTTCGACAAGCTCGTTGGCTTCTTCCATGATGGTAAGGTCGGCTGAAAAATCGGTGTCAAATACCTTGTTGAAGCCGAGACGGCGCAGAGCCGCAACCATCTTGCCGGTAACATTGGTGCCGATTTCATAGCCGAATGCTTCGCCGAGAGTAACTCTGATTGACGGAGCGGTGTTGACAATAACAAACTTGTCGGGATCTGCAATGGCCTCAAATACCTTTGCGGTGTCGTCCTTCTCATAGAGTGCACCTGTGGGGCAGTTGACTATGCACTGACCGCAGGATACGCAGGAGAAATCATAGAGAGGCAGCTCAAACGGAGAGCCGATATGAGTGTCAAAGCCTCTGGCGTTTGCGCCGATAACGCTGATAGCCTGATTGTCGCAGGCGGAAACGCAGCGGCGGCAGAGAACGCACTTGCTGTTGTCTCTTATCATGTGGGGAGCGGAATCGTCAAACTGAGCCGCGGGCATTTCGCCCTCGTAGGTGTTGACATCCTCAACGCCGTAATCCTTGCAGAGCTTCTGAAGCTCGCAGTTTCCGCTGCGAACGCATGAAAGGCAAGCCTTGTTGTGAGTGGAAAGAACAAGCTCAAGATTGTGTCTGCGGCTTCTTCTGACCTTTTCGGTGTTTGTGAAAACTTCCATGCCCTCGTTAACAGGGTATACGCAGGCGGCAACAAGGGAACGAGCGCCCTTAACCTCAACCATGCACATACGGCAAGCGCCGATTTCGTTCATATTCTTGAGATAGCAGAGAGTGGGAATTTCAACTCCCGCATATCTTGCCGCCTCAAGAATAGAGATGCCCTTGGGAACGCTCAGGGGCATATTATTTATTTTAATGTTTACCATTTCCATTAGCTTATGCCTCCTCTATTAGCCTTTGCTGATAGCGCCGAACTTGCAGGATTCCATGCAGGCGCCGCACTTGATGCACTTGGTGGTGTCGATTGTGTGAGGTGTCTTAACAGAGCCCGTGATAGCGCTTGCGGGGCACTTTCTCGCGCAGAGGGTGCAGCCTCTGCACTTCTCGGGATCGATGGTGTAGTTAAGCAGCTTCTTGCAAACGCCCGCGGGGCATTTCTTATCGACAACATGGGCAATATATTCATCGCGGAAGAACTTCAGTGTTGCAAGAACGGGGTTGGGAGCTGTCTGACCAAGGCCGCAGAGTGAATTTTCCTTTATGTAATATGCAAGCTCCTCGAGCTTGTCAATATCCTCAAGAGTTCCGTTGCCGGAGGTAATCTTTTCGAGGATTTCCATCATTCTCTTTGTGCCGATACGGCAGGGAGCACACTTGCCGCAGGATTCGTCAACGGTGAAATCAAGGAAGAACTTCGCAATGTCAACCATGCAGTTGTCTTCGTCCATAACGATAAGTCCGCCTGAACCCATCATACAGCCGATAGCGGTGAGGTTATCGTAATCGATTTCGGTGTCGATAAGGCTTGCAGGGATGCAGCCGCCCGAGGGGCCGCCCGTCTGAGCTGCCTTGAACTTTTTGCCGTTGGGAACGCCGCCGCCGATATCCTCGATGATTTCACGCAGGGTTGTGCCCATGGGAATTTCAACAAGACCTGTGTTGCAAATCTTGCCGCCGAGCGCAAATACCTTTGTGCCCTTTGACTTCTCGGTGCCCATTGAAGCAAACCAATCGGCGCCCTTGAGAATAATCTGAGGAATATTTGCAAATGTTTCAACATTGTTTTCGGTTGTGGGCTTGCCGAAAAGTCCCTTAACCGCAGGATAGGGAGGACGGGGACGCGGCTCACCTCTGTTGCCCTCAATGGAGGTCATAAGAGCGGTTTCCTCACCGCAGACGAATGCGCCTGCACCGAGGCGGATATGAAGGTCAAAATCAAAGCCCGAATCAAAGATGTTTTTGCCGAGCAGACCGTATTCCTTTGCCTGGTCAATAGCTATCTGCAAACGCTTAACGGCAATGGGATATTCGGCGCGGACATAAACATAGCCCTCGCTTGCGCCCGTTGCATAGCCGCAGATTGTCATTGCCTCAACGATGCAGTGCGGGTCGCCCTCAAGAACGGAGCGGTCCATAAATGCGCCGGGGTCGCCCTCGTCGGCGTTGCAGACAACATATTTCTGGTCAGCGTTGTTTGCTGCGGTGAAGCTCCATTTAAGACCTGTGGGGAATCCGCCGCCGCCTCTGCCGCGAAGACCCGAATCCTTAACAACCTGAATAACCTCGGCGGGAGTCATCTCCGTTAAAACCTTGCCGAGAGCGGCATAGCCGTCCATAGCAATGTATTCGTCGATGTTTTCGGGGTTGATAAGTCCGCAGTTACGCAGAGCAACTCTCTTCTGAGTTTTATAGAAGTTTGTGTCGTTGAGTGAAACATGCTTGCCTGCCTCGGCAGCAGTTTTTTCGTCAACATCCTTATAAACAAGTCTGTCAACAAGTCTGCCCTTGAGAAGATGCTCCTCAACTATTTCCGCAACATCGCTTTCCTGAACGCGGCTGTAAAAAGTGCCTTCGGGATAGATGATGACAACGGGGCCGAGAGCGCAAAGGCCGAAGCAGCCCGTCTGGACTATTTTAACCTCATCCTCAAGACCCTGCTTTGCAAGCTCTTTTTCAAAGGTTGACATAAGCACCTTGCTGCCCGATGAGGTACAGCCCGTGCCGCCGCAAATCAATACATGGGAACGAATCATATTATTTTAACCTCCATTATGAGATAGCGTTGCTGATTGTGTATTCCTGAACAACATTGCCGCCCTTGAGATGCTTCTCAATAACCTCGGCAGCCTTTTCGGGGGTCATCTTAACATAAGTAACCTTATCTTTACCCGCCTCAAAGATTTCAACAACAGGCTCGTACTGGCAAACGCCGATGCAGCCGGTCTGTGAAACCGTAACCTTTTCGCTGAGACCTTCTTTGCTTACGCCCTCAACAAAAGCGCTCAAAACGGGTCTTGCGCCCGCCGCGATGCCGCAGGTTGCCATGCCGACAACCACTCTGATTTCGCCGCTGCCCTCGCGAAGAATAACCTTATCCTTCATCTTTTCTCTGATTGCCGCAAGCTCAGCCAATGATTTCATAACATCTATCCTCTCTTAAAATATTTACTATAAAATTATGAAACTGAGTCATATCCCTCTTTGAGATAATCCTCTATCCATTTTATAACCTCGTAATTGTCAAGCGGAACTTCGCCGAGCACTCCGCGCAGCTCCCTTGTATCCAGCTCCACGCTGCCGCCCGTCATATTATGGATAAATTTCCATTCGATATCGGGCGCGCCCTGAATGAGCGCCGCAACGGTGGAAACCGTGTCGCCGAGCGGAGTAAAATCAAGGTGATTTTTATAAAACTCCGCAGTCACCTCAGTTCCGTGATTAACCGGGTCGGCATTTTCGCAAACGGATTTGATTTTAATGCCACCGCCCGTCTGCTCCGCGGCAAGCTTCAGCAGAGGAATCCCGAGCCCGACGCTTCTCGTCGTGCGCGTTGTGTAAAACGGATCCATAACCCTTTCAACGGTTTCGGCGTCCATTCCGCAGCCGTCGTCCGCTATGGTCAGAGTCAGCGTTTCCTCTGTTTCGTCAATTTTTATCAAAATATTCTTAGCGCGCGCCTTAACGGAATTCTGCGCGATATCAAGAATATTGAGCGATAACTCTTTCATAAGCCTTTCAGCCTTTCAAAAAGCCTTTTTCTGATATTTTCCGCACCTCCGTCGCAGTCAAGCTCAAAGCAGTTGAGCCTGCCGTTGATATCCCACAGATAATGCGCGTCGGACGAAACTGCAATCGGCTTGCCCTCAAGAACGGGGAATTTTTTGCGGTATTCCTCCGCCTTTTCTCCGTCATGAAGCTCGGCGCACGGAAAAAACGGCTGCTCGGGAAAAACACCGAGCGTTGCCACGATTCCGTTTGCCTCCCTGTCGATATGCGCGGGGAAGCATATTCCGCCGAAGCTTTCCGCAAACGCGGGAGCCTCGTCAACGGTTACCGTGGTGGCGTTGGAGAGCAGGTATTCGTCGGTTCCGATTATTTCATCGTTTTCATCCATAATAAGCTGCTCGCCGAAAATATCGGTGCGGTTTTTTATTGGTATTCTTCTTGAATTTACGGCAGCGTCAAAATTCATTGCCGCTTCAAGCCCCTCAAAAAGGCAAAGGAGGTGAATATCCTCCGCAGTGGTCAGCTCCATTCCCGCCACGGGAACAATCCCGTTTTTTTCAGCCGCCGCAAAAAAGGCGGGGCAGTTGCGGCAGGTGTTGTGGTCGGTCAGAGCCATAATGTCAAGCTTTGCAACCACTCCCATGCCCGCAATGTTGTTTGGGGTCATATCGTTGTCGCCGCAGGGCGACAGGCAGGAATGAATGTGCAGATCGTAATAATATTTTTTCATATCAAAGCTTTGAGCCGAGAAGCAGCGCCGCTTCATAAGCGGTAAGCTCCGCGGAAAGAATGTTGACGCCCTTCATCTGCGCCGTTTGGGCAACGCTCGGCTCGAGCTGAACTCCCTCGGCAAGAATGACGCACGCAACATCGGCAAGGGCGGCAACGGCAACGATGTTAATGTTGGACATTATCGTTATCCACGCGCTGTCCGCCTTGGCTCTGCCCATTACCCAGCTGAGCAGGTCGCCGATATAAGCTCCGGTTATTTCACGCTCTGCATCGGGCAGCGAAATCGCTTTAAAGCCCGCGCAGGCGGCAAGCTCACTGACTTTCAACGCTCTCACCTCCGCTGTATTCTCTGATATACTTTTTAATAAACTCTTTGTAGGCGATTATGCAGTCGTTTCTGTCCGCGTGCCCTAACACAATGTCTTCGGCAAAGGCGCGGCAGTTCGGAGCGCCGCAGGAGCCGCAGTCAATGCCCGGCAGTTCCTTACGCAATGCCTGAATTTGCGCCATAAGCCTCATTGATTCGCCTATATTGTCGCTCAAACGGTTGAGCGGCTTGTAATTCGGAAAATCCGTAAAGAAGCAGCTGTTCGGAATGTAATTTTCGCCCTCGGGCATTGAATTGAGCGAAACGGGCATATAACGCCTGAGCGTGTGAAGCCTGTTTTTCGCCACAAACGGATTTTCAATGGTAAGCACTCCGCCGACGCAGCCGCCGGGGCAGGCGTTAAGCTCAACAAAATCAACGGGCGGAATGTTGCCGTCCTCAATTTGGTCAAGCACGGAAATAACATTGTTAATTCCGTCTGCCGCGATTATTTTGTCATTTATCAGAGCCGACGCTTCGCCTCCGCAGATAGCCCAGCTCAGACCGATTCTGCCTGCCTGAGAAGGCATATCACAAACCTTTTCACGCTTCATAACATTAAGAAGCTGAAAATATATTTCGCTCATCGAAATAACAAGGTCAACCTCGCTCTTATAGCTGCCGAAGCCCGTTCTTGCATAGCTCATCTTTGCGGGGCAGGGCGATATGAAGCAGACTCCGATATCCTCTCTTTTAAGCTCGGGATGTTCATTCATCGCCTTTTTTCTTGCAAGAGCGGCGGCAACCTCCATTGGAGGCAGCAGCGGAATGAGATTATCCTTTAAGAAAGGAAAGCGGAGCACTATAAGCCTTGTAACAACGGGGCAAGCCGTGCTGATAACGGGCTTTTTAATGCCCTCCGCCTGAAGATAAAGCCTTGTGTAGGCAGAAACAAGCTCCGCTCCCTTTGCGACCTCAAACACATCGTCAAAGCCTATGTCAAGCAAGCCCTGCAAAACATAGCCGATGTTGTCAAGATTGTCAAACTGAGCAAAAAGGCTCGGAGCGGGGAGCGCGATTTTGTATTTGAAGCTGTTGATTTCGTCAAACAAATTGCAAATGCTTTTTTTAGCATTGTGCGTGCAGTTTCGGATGCACTCGCCGCAGTCGATGCAGCGCTCCGCATCGATTTCGGCACAGCCGCCGCGAATTCTGATAGCCTCGGTCGGGCAGTGCTTCATGCAGGTTGTGCAGCCGGTGCATTTATCGGCGTCGAGCGACACCGAGTGTATGTAAGCAGTGTTCATTGAAAAAGGAATCCCCTCTCAAGTCAGTAATTCACTCTCATTGTGATAGTTGTGCCCTGACCGACAACGGAATCTATATTCATTTGATCGGTGTATCTTTTCATATTCGGAAGACCCATTCCGGCGCCGAAGCCGAGGGAGCGGATATTGTCGGGCGCTGTTGAGAAGCCCTCCTGCATAGCCTGCTCGATATTTGCAATTCCCGGTCCGGAATCTTTCAGAATGATGTCAACGCTTCCGTCGCTGACGATAACATCCGCAACGCCGCCGCCCGCATGAATGACCATATTTATTTCGCCCTCATACATTGCGATTGACACTCTGCGGATGGTTTCAGGGTCAAGCCCGAGCTGACGCAGATTTTTTTTGACCTGCACCGACGCCTGACCTGCCGAGGTGAAGTTATCGCCGTCAACATCAAAGTGGAAAACCAAGGGTTCAGCCATTTATTTCACCATTTCCTTTAAGCCCGCCGGAGTATAGAATGCCGCAAGCCTCATACATCCTTTTGGGCGTTGTGAGAACGGCAATTCCGCTTTCGGCTGCAAGGTCAAGCATCTCTTGCGACGGTCTTTTTGAACGGACGAAAACAATGCAAACCATATCCATCATTTCAGCCGTGCGAATGACCTGAGCGTTGACAAGTCCCGTGAGCAGAACAGCCTGATCTTTGACATATGCGAGCACATCGCTCATCATGTCGCTTCCGCAGGCGGAGTGAATGTCTTTTTCAAGGCTTTCTTCTCCGCATAAAATCTCCGCGCCGAGCAAATCCCTGATAGTTTTGATTGTCATACAAAATCCCTCTTCATTCCGATTGAACAGAAAAATTAATTGTATTTGGCAAGAATATCTGCAACCTCATCGGGAGTTACTCTGCCGTAAACATCGTCGTTAACGGTGAAAACGGGAGCAAGTCCGCATGCGCCTATGCAGCGGCAGGCTTCGATTGAGAATTTAAGGTCAGCCGTGCATTCGCCGGGCTGAGCGCCGAGAATTTCGCAGATTTTATCAAGTATGGCCTGCGAGCCTTTAACATAGCAGGCGGTTCCGAGGCAAACGGAAACATTGTATTTTCCCTTGGGCGAAAGTGAAAACAGCGCATAAAAGCTTGAAACGCCGTAAACCTTCTGAAGCGGAACGCCCATTCCCTCGGCAATCATTGTCTGAACCTCGATGGGCAGATAGCCGTAAATGTTCTGAGCCTCTTGCATAACATGCATGAGCATGCTCTTGTCGTCCTTGCACTCCTCTATAACAGCCTTGAGCTGCGCTTCCTGCTCCGGAGTGCCCGTAAAGGGTAAATTGCTAATTTTTTTCAGCATTAAGCCATTCCTCCCGAATGATATTTTTTGCTGTTTAATGCTTGGATTTCGGTCAAAACAGCCCAAAATCTCACATTTTAAAAGCATTATAACATATGATAAATAAAAATGCTACTTTTTTATCGATTTTTTTTGCCTGATTTGCGCGTTTTTCTTGATTTTTTCGGGTTTTTTAGGGTTAGCAAAAGCTAATTCCGAAAAAATTGCTTTCCGATTTTGCGTTAAGCCGTAATTGACAGCCCGCCGCAGCTATGATATTATAATTTATACACCCAAATCGGAATATTATTTGAAAAGTGGTAGATTTATGAAAAGCAAACGCAGTTTCCCGATAGCAACCGTCACCAAAAAGGCGGAAGCGGCAATAAAAAAGGGGCACCCGTGGGTCTATGACGCTGAAATTCTTCAGTTTTTCGGCGAGGCGGAAAACGGCTGCCTTGTTGATGTGCTTTCTCAAAAGGGCTCTTATCTCGGCACGGGCTTTCTGAGCCTTAAAAGCAAAATTCGGGTGCGTATTCTTTCGTCCAATGCAAACGAGAGCTTTTCGGCTGCGTTTTGGGAAAGGCGGCTCAGATATGCGGTTGAATACAGAAAAACCGTTATGGGCGACGATTTTTCGTGCTGCCGCCTGATTTTCGGCGAAGCGGACGGTCTGCCGGGGCTGACGGTTGACAGATTTTCAAACATACTTGTTGCTCAGGTTCTTTCTTTCGGAATGGACAAAATCAAAGATACAATATACACTCTGCTTGTTAAAATTCTGTGTGAGAGCGGAGAAAAAATTGACGGCGTTTATGAGCGAAACGATGTTGCAATCCGTTCACTTGAGGGGCTTTCGGAATATAAAGGTTGGTATGAGCCGATTCCTCATCCCGAAGAAACCTTTACGGAAATAACCGAAAACGGAATAAAATATATTGTTGACTTTGAGAACGGTCAGAAAACGGGCTTTTTTCTTGACCAGAAATATAATCGGCTTGCCGTTGCAGGCATTGCAAAGGGCAAAAGGGTGTTTGACTGCTTTACTCACACGGGCTCCTTCGCGCTCAACGCCGTAAAAGGCGGGGCGGAAAGAGTTACGGCTGTCGATATTTCCGAAACGGCGCTTGAAACGGCAAGGTCAAACGCAGAGAAAAACGGACTTGACGAAAAAATGGATTTTGTTGCCGCCGATGTTTTTGACCTGCTGCCCGAGCTTGAAGCAAAGGGCGGAAAGCCCTATGATTTTATAATTCTCGACCCTCCGGCTTTCACAAAAAGCCGCAAAACCGTGAAAGGCGCGGAGAGGGGCTATAAAGAAATCAATTACCGCGCCATGAAGCTGCTCCCGCGCGGCGGCTACCTTGCAACCTGCTCCTGCTCCCACTTTATGAACAATGAGCTTTTTGTTAAAATGCTCCATTCGGCGGCGGCGGACGCAGGCGTTCAGCTTCGGCAAATAGAGGTGCGCCAGCAATGCCGCGACCATCCGATACTTTGGAATGTTCCCGAAACCGATTATCTCAAATTCTATATTTTTCAGGTGGTATAAGCTATGTTTTACGAAAATTGGATGTCATACATCAAGGATGACGCAAAAATCACAAAAATTGCAATACCCGCCTCCCACAATGCGGCAACCATGGGAATGCCCAAGCCCGCAAGGTGTCAGAACGGCTCGCTCTACAAGCAATATAATTGCGGCGTAAGAGAATTCGGCATTCGCCTGAAAACCGACCGCAGCGGCAGACTTTTCATCGCTCACGGAATCACAAAGGGTATGCCGGCAGAGCAGGCTTTTGAAAATCTCGGAATGATTGTCAGCGAATCGGATGAATTTTTTATTTTCGATATCAGAACATATTCCACTCAAAAAATAGGTCCTCTGACTCTCAGCTACGGCAGCGACCCCGCCGCCGTCAGCACGCTTATAAAAAAATATCTCAACCCCGAAAAATACGCCCTGACGGATTTTGACGATATCGGCAGCCTGACCGTGGGAGATATCAGAAAATCGGGCAAAAAATATTTAATCATCAACGCCGCAGAGGAATATGATTTCAGCCGCGGCGTGCCCCTGCTTGAGCCGTGGGACTCCAAGGTGTTCGGCTACAAGCCCGAAAAATTCGCAAAGGAATGCGTCAACTATCTGCGCGAGCTTGAAACCGACGGCTTTTTCTGGTTTCAGACTCAGCAAACGCCCAATCCCGGCACGGAAAACGGCTTGAAATGGCCCGATGACCTTGACGAGCTTGACCGCCCGTTCTTCCCCGGAATCATTGCGGATATCGCCGCCGACCCCGCAATGCTCGAAAAGGTCAACATTGTTGCGGGCGATTTTATGACGCGCGACAGTATGAAGGTCAACGAAATTCTTAATCTGAATTTGTTAAAGGGCGTTGTAAAAGACGAGCGGAGAGAAGAATTTGCGGCGGCAATCGGAAAAGGGAGAGATATAAAATGAAGCTGACCGTTCTCGGAAAATACGGACCTTATCCAAAGGCGGGCACGGGAGCGGCGAGCGGATATCTTGTCACCCAAGGCGAAACCGCCCTTGTTATGGATATGGGCTCGGGCACTCTTTCAAGGCTCTGCAACTGCATTGATGTCAGAAAAATCACGGCAATTTTTATTTCACATCTGCATTATGACCACACGAGCGACCTGCTTGCTTTCCGCTATCTGCTTGAAGATTTGAACCATAAGGTTACGATTTATACCGCCGCTTCCGACAGCGAATGGTATAAAATACTTTTCACTCATCCCAATTTCAATGTTGTCAACATAAGTCCCGAAAGCGCCGTAACCGTCGGTGATTTTAAGCTTCGTTTTTATGAAATGAAGCACACGGCGCCCTGCCTCGCGATAAGGGTTGAGGGAGAAAAAACGCTTGTATATACGGGCGACACCCTTTATAATGAAAATATCGAGCGCGCGTGCGAGGGCGCGGATATTCTGCTGGCGGACTGCTCAAAGCCCGAAGGCTTCAAAGGCCCTCATATGAATGTCAGCCATGCAAAAGCTCTGAATGAAAAGCTCGGCATAAGGATAATTTCAACCCATCTCAGCCCCGATTATTCGCCCGAAAGCGAATACGGGGATTATCCCGGAATAACCGTTGCACAAGAGCTTGAAACTTACGAATTTTAATATACGGAGGCATAAAAATGTCCGAATACAGTTCAATGATAATAGGTCATGAAACAATGGATTCCAACACGGATCATCTCGGCAACACGGTAAAAATCGTCGGCGGCGCCGTGGTTTATTCCTCGGCGAGCGCTCACGCTCTCGGTCACAGAGTTGCCGCAGTTACAAAGCTTGCCGAAAAAGACAGGGACAGGCTTGCGAATTTCACTCTGCCGAAGGAAGATATCTTCTGCCTGCCGAGTGAAAAATCAACCGATATGGTGAATATTTATCACACCGCCGATAAGGAACGCAGAACCTGCGCCTGCCTTTCAAAAGGCGATCCCTTCAATGCGGCGGAGCTTCCCGCTCTCGATGTGGGTATCTATCATCTGGCGGGTCTTGTTTACGGCGATTTTGATTCCGAAATGATAAAAACGCTTGCAAAAAAAGCGCCCGTTGCGCTCGATGTGCAGGCAATGCTGCGCCATGTTGCCCCCGACGGCTCAATGTATTTTGAGGATTGGACTGCGAAAAAGGAATGTCTGCCGTTTATAACCTATCTCAAAACCGACGCCGCGGAGGCGGAAATAATGACGGGCTGCGCCGACAGGCGCGAGGCGGCAAAGCACCTTTATTCATGGGGTGCGGGAGAAATCCTGATAACTCACAACACCGAGGTGCTTGTTTATGACGGCAAAAGCTTTTTCACCTGCCCCATAAGGTCGCGCAATTTAAGCGGCAGAACGGGCAGAGGAGATACCACATTTGCCGCATATATAAACGAGCGGCTGACTCATTCCATTCCCGAGGCTCTGCTGACTGCGGCGGCAACCGTTTCGCTTAAAATGGAAACCCCCGGTCCGTTCAAGGGCACGAGAGCCGATGTTGAAAAATATATCGCCGATTTCTATTCGGATTTTGCCTGAGCGGCGTATGTTTTAACAAAATATCCTACAACTGTTTAAATTGAATTCATACCGAATTAATAAATTCGGGTTATTATTCTAAATGTACTCAGCGGGAGCCGCAACCCGCAGTGTACTGCTCATTTTTGAGTACGCAATACCCCTCCTCAATTCAACCCCATGCAGAAAAAGATGCTTCACGGCATCTTTTTCTTGCTTTTGGGGGCTTTTTTATTTATAATGAGAGCGTTGAGGCGCAAAGTCCTCGAAACAAAAGAATAAAGGAGCCTTTTATAATGCCGAAAATCACATTTATGGGTGCGGGCAGCACGGTTTTTGCGCGCAATGTTATCGGCGACTGTATGTGCACCCCCTGCCTGCGCGAGAGCGTTATCGCGCTCTATGATATCGACGCGGAAAGACTTGAAGAAAGCTTTATAATCCTCAGCGCAATCAATGCCAACGTAAATGAAAACCGCTGCCGTATTGAAAAATACTGCGGAGTTGAAAACAGGAAAGAGGCGCTCAGAGGCGCGGATTTCGTTGTTAACGCAATTCAGGTCGGTCTTTATGACCCCTGCACGATTATTGACTTTGAAGTGCCCAAAAAATACGGTCTGCGCCAGACGATTGCCGACACGCTCGGCATAGGCGGCATTATGCGCGGGCTTCGCACAATCCCTGTTCTGCGCGATTTTGCGCGCGATATGGAGGAGGTCTGCCCCGACGCATGGTTCCTCAATTACACAAATCCGATGTCAATTCTTTCGGGCTATATGCAGAGATACACGGCGGTTAAAACGGTCGGTCTTTGCCACAGCGTTCAGGTCTGCTCCTCCGACCTTCTGACCCAGCTCGGCATGGAGGATAAGCTTGAGGGCAGAAAGGAGCTTATCGCGGGCATTAACCATATGGCTTGGCTGCTTGAAATCAAGGATAAAAACGGCGTTGACCTCTACCCCGAAATAAAGAAGCGCATACCCGAAAAGCTCAGCGACCCCGATTTCAAAAACAAGGTAAGGCTTGATTACATTAAGAATTTCGGTTATTACTGCACCGAATCGAGCGAGCACAACGCCGAATACAACTGCTTCTACATCAAATCAAAATATCCCGAGCTTATCGAAAGATATAACATCCCTCTTGA
>SAMEA3663246__coassemble_448_pt1 | contig 12730 bp, 10 predicted proteins | sample SAMEA3663246__metabat2_high_PE_017 | metagenome-assembled genome bin SAMEA3663246 (sample SAMEA3663246) | pig gut metagenome | biome: pig gut; feature: pig-associated habitat; material: faeces | place: China | collected 2013 | reverse complement strand
TTTTCAAAAAACGCTTTTCGGCAATCAGGGCTATCTGAGCTTTACTCTGCCCGTTACGAGCGGTCAGCTTCTTGCGGCTAAAACGATAACCTCGTTTATATGGATGCTGCTCAGCTATGTGGTTGCAATCGGCATTTTTATCGGCGTTTATCTTTATGCAAGCGCTATGATAGGCGAGGATGTAAAGCTTGCCTTTCAAATGCTTACAATGATGTTTGAGGGACTTCCCTCGGCTTCAACGATTAAGGCGGTCATTGCAATATTTGCCCTTGTCGTCTTTATAAGAATAGTCGTTCTCATAGCGCAGCTTTTCTTTGCAATAACCCTTGCAAACACAAGAGTTATGCAGAAGCTCGGCGGCTTTGCGGCTTTTGTTGTTTTCTTTACCGTTTTCATCGTTATGCAGATAATCGGTCTGCTGCTCGCGCAGTATGTTCCCCTCACGATAGTTCTCACGGGCGACGGTCTGTTTTACAGCACAACCTCCACGATGTCAGACCCCGTAGGTCTCAGCTTCGGCATTGCGGGCACGCTGTTTAATGTTGTATGCGCCGCTCTGCTTTTCTTCGGAACAGCAAAGCTGATGAACACAAAGGTTAACATCAAGTAAGGAGCGATTGTAATTAAAATCGGTGTTTTCGGAGGACCCTTTACCCCGCCCCATATCGGTCATACCCGCCTTGCCAAAGAGGCGGCGGATTTTCTGGGGCTTGATAAGGTGCTGATAATCCCCTCCTGTATTCCTCCCCATAAAATTCCGGACAAGCTTGCCGACGGAGCCGCAAGGCTCGAAATGTGCCGCCTCGCATTCGGGGGCGACAGCCGCTTTGAGGTTTCGCCGATTGAGCTTGAGCGCGGCGACAGAAGCTATACTGTTGAAACTTTGAGAGAGCTTAAAAAGCTTTATCCGGGCGACGAGCTTTATTTTATCATCGGCTCCGATATGCTCGAAACGCTTAACCGCTGGTATCTGTGGGAGGAAATAATTTCACTTGCGTTTATCTGCGCGGCTTCAAGAGAAAAGGGCTATCAGCCCGAGCTTTCGCAGTTTACGCCCGAGCAGAGAGAAAAAATAATTTTTCTTGAACTTGAGCCTCTTGAAGTCAGCTCCACAGCCGTCAGGGCTAAGGCTGCCTGCGGCGGCTCCGAAATGCTTGACCCTAAGGTGGCGGAATATATTATGCAAAACGGACTTTATGACGACGGATTGGGAAATTTCAGGCAAATCCTTGCTGAAAGGCTTGACGAAAAGCGGATTTATCACAGCGAATGTGTGAGCGAATGTGCCGCCGTGCTTGCCGAAAAATACGGCGCAGACGCCGAAAAGGCAAGGATTGCGGGCTTGCTTCACGATGTTACGAAAAACGCGGGCAAGGCGGAGCAGCTTGAATTGACGGCTCGCGCAGGCGAAGCTTTAAGCTCTGTTGACAGAGCCAATCCCAAGGTCTGGCATCAGATATCGGGCGCGGCTTTTCTAAAGCTGAAAGGAATTGTTTCGGATGAAGAAATTCTCGGCGCGGTCAGGTGGCACACAACGGGCAAGGCAGGAATGAGTCTGCTTGAAAAAATAGTTTACACGGCGGATTTTATTTCTGCGGACAGGGATTACCCCGATGTGGGCGTCGTAAGGCGGCTTGCGGATATCAGCCTTGAACACGCAATTTTGTATACATCGCGCTACACCGTGGAAAAATTAATATCTAAGGATTTGCCTATTCACCCTGCAACGGTGGATTGCTATAACGATATGCTGCTGCATTTTATGAAGCAGAAAGGACATTGATATGGATTCAAAAGAACTTGTAAAAGAAATAGCAAAGGTGCTCGATGAAAAAAAGGCGATTGACATAAAGGCTATCAAGACCGAGGAGGTCACGATAGTTTCGGATTATTTCGTTATCGCCTCAGGCACATCAAACACTCACACAAAGTCTCTTGCCGATGATGTTGAGTATGAAATAAAACAGCGCACGGGCATTGCTCCCGAGCACATCGAGGGCAGAGCAACGGGTTGGATTTTGCTTGATTACGGAACGGTTATCGTTCACATTTTTCAGCAGGAAAACAGAGAATATTATAATCTCGAAAGGCTGTGGGCGGACGCAAGCATAGTCGATTTGAGCGATATTATTACAGAGAATTAAGGAGAGGTGTTGTTGCTTTTATGGCACAGTACGATTACGCTAATATAGAAAAGAAATGGCAAAAATATTGGGAGGAGCACGAAACCTTTAAGACAGATGTTTGGGATTTTTCAAAGCCCAAGTTCTATGTTCTTGATATGTTTCCCTATCCCTCGGGCGTAGGTCTTCATGCGGGTCACCCCGAAGGCTACACCGCCACCGACATTGTTTCAAGAATGAAGAGAATGCAGGGCTATAATGTTCTTCACCCCATGGGCTACGATTCATTCGGTCTTCCCGCAGAACAGTATGCCGTTAAGACGGGTCACAATCCCAACGGCTTCACTCAGGATAACATAAAGACTTTCTCAAAGCAGCTTAAAGAGCTCGGCTTTGACTATGACTGGTCAAAGATGATTGCCACCTCAGACCCCTCATATTACAAGTGGACTCAGTGGATTTTCAAGCAGCTCTACCTTAAAGGCTATGCAAAGCTTGTTGATATTCCCGTAAATTGGTGCGAAGAGCTTGGCACTGTTCTCGCAAACGATGAGGTTATTGACGGCAAGAGTGAGCGCGGCGGCTATCCCGTAGTCCGCAAGAATATGAAGCAGTGGGTTATCGATCAGGTTGCGTTTGCCGAAGAGCTTCTCGACGGGCTGAATGAAATTGATTGGCCCGAATCAACAAAGGATATGCAGCGCCATTGGATAGGCAAAAGCACGGGTGTTGAGGTAGAATTCCAGCTCGTCGGCGGCGGAAAATTCTCAATTTTCACTACTTGTATTGAAACAATTTACGGCATTACATTTATGGTTTTGGCTCCTGACGGCGATCTTGTCAAGGAGCTTATGCCGAGAATTGAAAACAAGGATGAGGTTAACGCATATATTCAGGAAACCGTCAAAAAGTCCGATATGGACCGTACCGACCTCAACAAAACCAAATCGGGCTGTCCTCTTAAAGGCATCTATGCCATAAATCCCGTAAACGGCAAAGAGGTTCCCGTTTATATCGGCGATTTTGTTCTTGCAAGCTACGGCACAGGCGCGGTTATGGCAGTTCCCGCCCACGACCAGCGTGACTTTGAATATGCCGTAGTACATAATATCCCCATGATTCAAGTAATTGACGGCGCCGATGTTTCGGAATGTGCCTTTGAAAAGGGCAGTTATCTCGGCAAGGGCTGTAAGCTTATCAATTCAGAGGAATTTACGGGTCTTACGGTTGAAGAAGCAAAGGAGGCTATCACACAGAAGCTTGAAAAGATGGGAGTTGCCAAAAGAAAGGTTAACTACCATTTCCGCGAGTGGATCTTTGCAAGGCAGCGTTATTGGGGCGAGCCCGTGCCTGTTTATTACACAGACGACGGCGAAATCCATGTTCTTGATGACGAAGAGCTTCCGCTTGTTCTTCCCGAGCTTGAAGAATATAAGGGCAAGAACGGTCAGGCGCCTCTTGAAAATGCAGAGGATTGGAAATATATCGAAAGAAACGGCGTTAAGGGCAAGCGTGAAACCTCAACAATGCCCGGCTCGGCAGGCTCAAGCTGGTATTATATGAGATATATTGATCCCCATAACGAAAATGCAATCTGCGACCCCGAGCTTCTCAAGCATTGGCTTCCCGTTGACCTTTATGTGGGCGGCCCCGAGCATGCGGTAGGTCACCTGATGTATTCAAGAATCTGGAACAGATTTCTCTATAACGAAGGGGTTTCACCCGTAAAAGAGCCTTTCAAGAAGCTTGTTCATCAGGGTATGATTCTTGGCTCAAACGGCATCAAGATGGGCAAGAGATTCCCCGAATATGTTGTTAATCCTTCGGATATAGTTCGTGATTACGGCGCAGATACTCTCCGCCTCTATGAGATGTTTATGGGTCCCCTTGAAGCATCAAAGCCTTGGAGCAATCAGGGCGTTGAGGGTGCAAAGCGTTTCCTTTCAAGAGTCTGGAATTTCTTCACCGATGAATCAAAGTTGAATGACAGCAAGTATGCGGAGCTTGAAAAAATCTATAATGTTACAATCCGTAAGGTTACAAAAGACTTTGAGCAGCTTGCTTTCAACACGGCAATCAGCCAGATGATGATTTTTGTCAATGCGATTTATAAGGCGGACAGCTGCCCCAAGGAATTTGCAGAGGGCTTTATTAAGGTGCTCAGCCCCATTGCTCCCCACATCTGCGAAGAAATCTGGGAAAAGTTCGGTCACGGCGAAACAATCGCATTTGAAAGCTGGCCGACCTATGACGAAGCAAAGTGCGTTGATGACGAGGTTGAAATTGCCGTTCAGATTAACGGCAAGGTCAGAGAGAAGCTTGTTGTTTCCGCAGACGCCGAGGCGGACGAGGCTATCGCCGCCGCAAAGAGCCTTGAAAAAATCGCCGAGGCAATCAACGGAATGACGGTTGTTAAGGAGCTTTATGTCAAGGGCAGACTTGTAAATATAGTAGTAAAGCCGTAAAATCCGATATTTAAAGTTTTTTGGATTTTGACAAAAACACAACAGAGGATGGCATTAATGAAAAGCAGATTTTTAAAAGCGATACTCACTGCGCCGCTCGCTCCCTTTGCGGCGGCGGCAGGAGCTCCCGTGTCATATAAAAAAGCTCATATCAAGCAGCCTCAGCTTAAATTTTCGCCCGACGGCAAGTTCAGAATTCTTCATCTTACCGACATTCACGAGGTTGACCCCGAGATGGACGATGATGAAAACAGAGCCGTTCCCCGCGATAAAAGCATAGAGGCGGTCAATGTTATCAAAAAAAGCATTGAAAAAACAAATCCCGACCTTATCGTTTTCGGCGGCGACAATATCAACGGATATTGGGAGGAGCTGACATACGATTATATCAGCAAAACCGTCGAAAAGATTACTGCTCCCATAAGAGAAAAGGGTATTCCGTTTGCAGTGGTTTTCGGCAATCACGATTCCGAAATTTATAAAAATTTCAGAGAATTACAGATGATGCTCTATATGCAGTACGATAATTTTATCGGTTGTCTCAACGCAGAGGAAATGTATGGCTGCGGTAACTGCAACATTCTGATTAAGAGCGGCAAATCGGACAAGCCCGCCTATAATATCTGGCTTATCGACTCAAACGATTATCCGTATTCCGAAAGCGGAGAACGCCTGCCGGGCTACGATTGCGTTCACAAGAGCCAGCTCGATTGGTATGAAAGAACCGCCGAAAAACTCAAAAAAGAGAACGGCGGAAAGCCTTTGCCGTCAATCCTTTTCCAGCATATCCCCGTAATTCAGGAATGTGACGCGGTGGAGGAAACAACCGCCGACTGCCCCGACGCGATCTATGAGAAAGGCGAGGATAAATATTATACCCTCAAAGGGGAGTATAAAATCAGCGGCGAAATGAAGGAACTGCCCAGCCCGCCTGCTAACGGCGACAGAACGCAGTTTGAGCTTTGGAAAAGGCACGGCGATGTTATAGCGGCATTTTTCGGTCACGACCATGTCAACGATTTTATTATTGAGGTTGACGGAATAAAGCTCGTTCAGACTTTCAGCACGGGATACCACACCTACGGCGACAAGAGGGGCGGCAGACTGATAGTTTTGGATGAAAACGAGCCGGATAATATTTTCACCGAAAGCTTCGTAATAGACAGGATAACAAACACGGAATTCTGATTTTAATGAACTTTATAAAATTTAACATTTTAAATGTTGACAAGCAGGGTTTAACTATTGTATAATACAAATCAACCTATGAATTATTGTCCCTGTATCAGGCGAGGGGAGGGAATACATTGAGCCAGGTAAAAGTTAAGGAAGGCGAGTCACTCGAAAACGCACTCAGAAGATTCAAGAGACAGACTTCAAGAGACGGCGTTATTCAGGAGGTTCGCAAGAGAGAGCATTATGAAAAGCCTTCGGTTAAGAGAAAAAAGAAGTCCGAGGCAGCTCGTAAGCGCAAGTTTAAATAATTAAACTTAAAGAAAAGCATCTTCGCTTTATGCGGAGATGCTTTTTTCTTAACATAGAAACGGCTGTATCGGTTGAATTCCGATACAAGCCGTTTTTTGATATCAAGTCATTAATCAGTTTTCAAGCTGTTTCAGAAGTGTTTTCCTCCGCCTCTATTGCGGCAAGCTCATAGGGAGAGCAGAAAACCGAGCTTGCCTCGCTCCAGGTCATTCTGCACTCGTAAACGCCCGATTGAGTCGGCGAAATGCAGCTTTTGTCAAAATAAAAGGCAATTCCGTCCTCGGTCAGATAGAAGTTATCAAGGCTGAAGTTTTCTGCGATTGCCTTGCGCTGATTTTCGGAAAGAGAGCCCGCACCGCCGTAAAACTCTTTATCTGCCTTATAAATAATAATATTATTGACGAGTTCCTCGTCGATAACGGATTTATTCTCCTTATCGATTGCAAAGGTAAGGGCGGAGCAGGGCTCGCCCGTTTTAAGGTCAAAGCATTTTGTTTGGTAGCTCGGGTCGGCTTCTCCGCCCGTGTATGAAAAATATTCTTTGATGAGGAAGCAGGTAAAACGGCTGTCGGAATAAGTGGTTTCAAAAGTGACCTTTGAAGTCCAAGGCTTTTCGCTTTTTGAATTATCCATAAAAGCGGCGGCGTTTTTTATGTTGTTTTCCGCAAATCTGCATTTTTCTTCAAAGATTTCAAGCGCGGTCTTGTTGACATAATCCATAACAGTTTTTTCGCAGTTTTCGGAAATCTGCGGCAGAGTAACATCAACAGAAACCACCGTGCGCCCGTTTTCGTCCTTAAATTCCTTTTGAAGCTGTTTGCTTTCTATGACGGGAGGGGGAGCGGCGGTCGGCTCGGTCTGCGACTTGCCCGAAGTCTTTGCAGAGCAGGCGGCAAAAGAGAAAAGCAGGGAAAATATTAAAGCAACGCTTAAAAATCTTTTCATTGAATTAAGCACCTTTCAGTTATTGTGTTGTTAATTATTCTATCATTAAATTCTTTGTTAATCAAGGCGGATATTATTAATTTTTGTATTTAGCAGGTATTGCTTTTTTACAGTATGTAATATAAAATTAAATGGGATTATGCCTTTTTGGAAAGGAAGGTAAACAATATGAAAAACATTCTCAGCGCACAATGGATAAAAAGCCCTAAAATCGCTCTTGACCGTGAAATCTGCTTTTCCGCGGAATTTGAGACGGAAAAACCGATTGAATACGCGGAGCTTGAGGTAACCGCGCTCGGCGTTTATAAGGCTGAAATCAACGGAAACAGGGTGGGTGATTATATTCTTGCCCCCGGCTATACTTCATACGGTCATTGCTTGCAGGTTGAAACCTATGATGTTGCAGAAATGCTTGAAAAGAAGAATAAAATAACTCTTTCGGTTGCCCCCGGATGGAAAGCCCACGGATTTTTCGGCAGACTGGAGGAGAGCTTCCTCGGCTTCAAGGAGACCGCCGCAATCTGCGCTCTGACAATAAAATTTACCGACGGCGAAACACGAATCATAACCTCGGGCGGAAATTGGAAATGTGAAAACGGAAAAACAATCTATTCCGATGTATATAACGGCTATGTTTACGACCCGTCATATACCGACCCCGAGCCGGGTCGGGCAAAGGTGTTCCCCTGCGGCAAATCGGCGCTCAAAGACAGAGTCGGCGAAAAGGTTATCGAGCATGAACGCCTCCCCGCAAAGGAAATAATCATAACTCCCAAGGGAGAGAAGGTTATTGATTTCGGTCAAAATCTGACGGGATATGTTGAGTTCGCAATAAAAGGCAAAAAAGGTGAGAGGGCTGTTATCAGCCACGGAGAAACGCTTGACGGCGAAGGCAATTTTTACAATGCAAACTATCGCTCCGCAAAGGCGCAGGCTGTTTTCATCTGTGACGGTGAGGAGCATCGCTTCAAGCCTGATTTTAACTTCTATGGTTTCAGATACATAAAGCTTGACGGCTTCAGCGATGAGATAAAGAAAGAGAATTTCACGGCTGTTGTTGTTCATTCGGATATCAAACGCACGGGCAGCTTTGAATGTTCGGACGAGAGAGTAAATAAGCTGTTTTCAAACATAATATGGAGTCAGAAAGGTAATTTCCTCGATATTCCGAGCGATTGCCCGCAGAGAGACGAGCGCCTCGGCTGGACGGGCGACGCGCAGGTTTTTGCAAAAACGGCGTCATATAATTTTGATGTTGAAAGATTTTTTACAAAATGGCTTGCGGATTTAAGGGCGGATCAGAATCCTTGGGGCTCCGTGCCTGCGGTAATACCCGCAAACAACAGATGGGATCACACCTCCTCCGCCGCATGGGGCGATGCCGCAACCGTTTGCCCGTGGCAGATGTATCTGACCTACGGCAACAGAAAATTCCTTGAGGATTCTCTTGAATCCATGAAAAAATATATTGCTTTCATTGAAACTTACAGCAGAAACGGGCTTTGGTCGGAATCCGGACATTTCGGGGATTGGCTTAACCTTGACGGCAGCAGCGCCGAGGACTGCTCAATAGGAACGGATAAAACGCTGATAGCTACCGCTTATTACATTTATTCAACCGAAATCCTGATTAAATCAATGAATATCTGCGGTGAGGACGGCTCTGAATACACGGAGCGCAGAGAGAAATCAATTTCCGCTTTCAGAAATAAATTTATGAAAGACGGCAGAATTATTCCCGAATACGCAACTCAGACCGCCTGTGTGCTTGCCGTATATTTCGGAATAAGCGACGATATTGCCGAAACCGCAAAACAGCTTAACGAGCTTGTAACCGAGTGCGGACATCTGAAAACGGGCTTTGTCGGCACGCCTTATCTGCTCCATGCTCTGAGCGAAAACGGCTATGTAAAGACAGCCTATGACCTGCTCCTTAGGGAAGAATATCCCTCTTGGCTGTTTTCCGTAAAAATGGGGGCAACGACCGTCTGGGAGCATTGGGACGGTATGCGTGAGGACGGAACGATGTGGAGCACGAGCATGAATTCATTTAATCATTATGCCTACGGAAGCGTTGCCGATTGGCTTTACGGCAAGGCGGCGGGTATTAATACCGACGAGAGCCGCCCGGGCTTTGAGCACATTGTTTTTGAGCCGATAACCGACCAAAGGCTAAGCTATGTAAAGGCTTCGATTGAAACAAGGCGCGGCACGGTTCGCTCGGAATGGAAAACCGAAAACGGCAAAACCGTTTATGAGTTTACCGTTCCCGAGGGCGTGAGTGCTACGGTAATTCTCGGCGGCAAAAAAACCGAGATAGGCTCGGGCGTTCACAAATTCTGATATCTCAGCGGGGCTTTCGCTTATTGCGTCAGCTCCGCTTATTTTTCTCATCAAACAAAATGACTGCAATACTGAATGAATTTATTAAAAAAGCTTTGCTTTTGTCAAAAATTACTATTGACAAACGCCTTTCATTGTACTAAAATACATAAAGTAAACTCAACGCTTTAAAGCTTTAAAGCGGCAAAAACAGGAGGAAAACACAATGAAAAGATTTGTTAAAATTCTTTCGGTCGTTATGTGCCTTGCAATGCTCTGCACGGCTTTCGCAGGCTGCGGCGGAAAGGCAGACGGCAATACAACAGCGGCAGACGGCGCAACAGCAGCGGACAGCGGCAAGGTTTATAATGTCGGCGTTATCCAGCTTACTCAGCATATCGCTCTTGACGCGGCAACTCAGGGCTTCAAAGACGCTCTGACCGAAAAGCTCGGCGACAAGGTAAGCATCAATGTTCAGAATGCCGCAGGCGAGCCCGCAACCTGTGCAACAATGGCTCAGCAGTTTGTTGCAAACGGCGTTGACCTTATTATGGCAAACGCTTCTCCCGCTCTCAGCGCGGCTGCAAGCGCAACGGCTGATATCCCCATCGTTGCAACTTCAATCACCGATTATCCCACCGCTCTTGATATTCCCGCAGCAGATTGGACGGGCAAGACAGGCTTCAATGTTACCGGCACATCAGACCTTGCTCCTCTTGATCAGCAGGCTGAAATGATTCTCGAGCTCTTCCCCGAGGTTAAGACAGTCGGTATCATCTACTGCTCGGGAGAAGCAAACTCCAAGTATCAGGTTGAAGCCGTTACAAAGGCTCTCACCGAAAAGGGAGTTACCGTTAAGGATTATTCCTTTGCAGATTCAAACGATATCGCCGCAGTAACAACAAAGGCTGTTGCAGAGTGCGATGTTCTCTATTCTCCCACCGATAATAAGGTTGCCGATTTCGGCGAAACCATCAACAACATTGCCGAGCCCGCAGGTATTCCCCTTATCGCAGGCGAAGAGGGAATCTGCAAGAAGTGCGGCGTTGCCACTCTTTCAATCGATTATTATGATATCGGTTACGAAGCAGGTCTTATGGCTTATGAAATCCTTGTCAACGGCGCAAATCCCGGCGATATGGAGATTGGCTATGCAAAGGAGTTCACCAAGGAATATATGAAAGACCGCGCAGCGGCTCTCGAGGTTGCAATTCCCGAAGACTATAAGGAAATCGAAGCATAAAAAATCACTAATTTAATCTCAAAAAGCGGTAAGCAAAAACTTATCGCTTTTTGTGCTTGTATAAAAACATTTTGCAGGCGTTATTGCCTGCGGGTCAGGAGAAAATATGGCAGCATTTTTCGGTTCTCTGCCGGGCGCGATTGCTCAGGGTATTATCTGGGGAATAATGGCCATCGGCGTTTATATCACTTACAAGGTGCTTGACCTTGCAGACCTTACGGTTGACGGTTCGCTCGCAACGGGCGGAGCGGTTTTTGTCGTTTTGTCAACCTCGGGTGTTAATATGTATCTTGCGTTGCTTGCCGCGCTGGTTTCGGGCTGTCTTGCAGGCCTTGCAACAGGAATTTTGCACACGGCTTTCGGAATTCCCGCCATTCTTGCCGGCATTCTCACTCAGCTTTCGCTCTATTCAATTAATCTGAGAATTATGGATAAGAACGCTAACATCGGCATAAGCTTCCGCAATTACGATCTTATGATAACTCTGAGCAACATCAATAAGTCGCTGCTTGTCGGTGCTTGCTTTGCCGTTGTTATCATCGCAATTCTTTATTGGTTTTTCGGAACACAGATTGGCTCGTCAATCCGCGCCACGGGCTGTAATGCCGCTATGGCAAGAGCCAACGGAATTAACACCAACCTCAACAAAATCATCGGTCTTGTTATTTCAAACGGAATAGTTGCTCTCTCGGGCGCTTTGCTCACTCAATGGCAGGGCTTCGCTGATATCAATATGGGCAGGGGCGCAATAGTTATCGGTCTTGCCGCCGTTATTATCGGCGAGGTTATCTTCGGCAAGCTGTTCCGCAATTTTGCTCTGCGCCTGCTTTCGGCAGTTATCGGCGGAGTTATCTACTATATCGTTATGACCTTTGTTATCCAGCTCGGTCTTGACGCAAACGACCTCAAGCTTTTCTCGGCTGTGGTTGTTGCGATATTCCTCGGAATTCCCTATTGGAAGAGCAAGCTGAACTTCAAGGGCAAATCTGCAAAGGGAGGTGCGGCAAATGCTTGAGCTTAAAGGCATTTACAAAACCTTTAATCCCGGAACGATTAACGAGAAAAAGGCGCTCAACGGCATTGACCTTGTTTTGAACGACGGCGATTTTGTAACCGTTATCGGCGGCAACGGCGCGGGCAAATCAACGGTTTTGAATATGATAACAGGCGTTTTTCCCGTTGACCGCGGCAGCATAGTTGTTGACGGGGTTGATGTTACAAGGCTCCCCGAGCATAAGCGTGCAAAATGTTTCGGGCGTGTTTTCCAAGACCCGATGACGGGCACCGCCGCCAATATGGAGATTATTGAAAACCTTGCAATCGCTTCAAAGCGCGGCGAACACAGAACGCTCAGATTCGGCGTAAGCAAAAAGGAAAAGGAGCAATACAGAGAGCTGCTCAAAAAGCTTGACCTCGGGCTTGAGGACAGGCTCACTTCAAAGGTCGGTCTGCTTTCGGGCGGTCAGCGCCAGGCTCTTACCCTGCTTATGGCAACCTTGAAAAAGCCCAAGCTGCTCCTGCTTGATGAGCACACCGCCGCTCTTGACCCCAAAACCTCTGCAAAGGTGCTTGCGCTCAGCGATAAGATTATTTCCGAAAACAAGCTCACCGCAATGATGGTTACTCACAATATGCATGACGCAATAACCTACGGCAACCGTCTTATAATGATGCACGAGGGAACAATAATTCTCGATATTTCGGGAGAAGAAAAGAAAAAGCTGACGGTTGAGGCTCTGCTTCAGAAGTTTGAAACCATCAGCGGAACAAAATTTGCAAACGACAGAGCTTTGCTCACATAATCAATGCCCAACGGACAAAAAAGCCTGAGAAGATTTTTTCTTCTCAGGCTTTCAGCTTAATTATGATGAATTGGAAGTTTGACAGCACATATAGCAAAATCCGTCAAGCCCTGTAGGGGAGGCGTTTCGCCTCCCGCGGGACGGGAAACCCGTCCCCTACAAGGAAAAACAAACAAAACGATAAATTCCGACTTGCGTTTGACTATTATATCATAATGCAAGGGTAGGGCGTTTTGACCGCAAGCCGCCGAGAAAACGATGCGATTTTTCGGCGGGAGCAAGCCCCCGCCCTACTCTGTGCAGGAAATTTCGGATTAATAATAACGGTAGCTTGCGATTACCTTG
>SAMEA3663246__coassemble_438_pt1 | contig 12869 bp, 8 predicted proteins | sample SAMEA3663246__metabat2_high_PE_017 | metagenome-assembled genome bin SAMEA3663246 (sample SAMEA3663246) | pig gut metagenome | biome: pig gut; feature: pig-associated habitat; material: faeces | place: China | collected 2013 | reverse complement strand
TCAATCTCCATTATGTCGGTTTCAATAAACTGTGCCGAATAAATCTCAATATTCTTTTCGGCAAAGGTATCGTTTAAGACCTCAATCTTTTCCGGCGAATACTCGCTCACATTATCCGAGATAAAAAGCAGATTTCCGAATAAGCCGTTTATTTTGGCAAGGAGCTTTCTTTGCTCAAAGGTCATCTTAATATTGCTATCGCGCAGCAGGAACACATCGGGATCATTGAGCCACGCTCTGCCGTCAAGATGCCGCCTGAAAATGCTGTTTGAAACGGCGTGCGGCGTTGAAACATCTTCACGGATGATATGCTTTGAGCGTTCCCATTTAAGCGAAATATCGGAGCCTATGCGGCAATAATCCACCTTTCCGAAAGCGGGCATAAGCGGCACTCCGCAGCCGAGTATCAGCTTGTCTTTGCAGCATTCACGGATAAAATCCATAGCGTCGCACATAATTTCGCCGCGCGATTTGTTATGAAGCGGCAGCACGCAGGCCCCGTAAAGGAAATCAAGCTTAACCAAATCAAAGCCCCATTCGTTCAGAACCGTGTCAAAAACCTTTTTCAAATAATCACGGGCGGACTCATTATAAATATCGAGCGAATAAAAACCGCCCCAATTATGACCTGTTTTATAGGGTTTGCCGTTCTTATCCTTTATAAACCAATCCCTGTGTTCTTTAAAAAGGCGTGAACGCGGAACACCCGCAAACGGAGCAAGCCAAAGCCCTGCCTCCATATTGCATTTGTGAATTTCATCCGCAATATGCTTCATTCCGCTCGGAAACTTCTTTTTATCCGTTATCAGCCAATCGCCTATTGCCGCCTGATAGCCGTCGTCAATCTGGAAGCAGTCAAAGGCAGTATCGAGCCTGCTGATACTCTCCAAATCACGGCAAACAACCTCCTCGGTTATTCCTCCGTAATAATTATACCATGTCGTATATCCCGTTCTGCGCCTGTTGCGGCGGCAGGATACTCCCATTTTATCAAAATATCGGTCAAATGCGCCGTCATAGCTTCCGCTGATTACTGCAAACGAAAGCAGGCTTTTTTCCTTGTCAAAAACAGCGCCCTCAAGCTCTTTTTCAATTATAACAACGCCGTTATCAACATCAAAAGCAACGCAGGTAAAGCCGCTTCTCTCATCAAGCGAGCCAAAAATTGTTATATCTTCGCCGTTTCTCACATAGCCGTATGACCAGCCGTAAAAAAGGTTGCTCTTTCGCGGAAATTTGTGAAAGAGGGTATCTCCCGATTTCGGAAGTCCGATAGCCTTAATCGGTGTTTTTGTTATGCAGAATTCCGTCAGCCTCGTCAGCTCGCTCATACTTTCTCCGACGGAATATTCGAGGCTGTCCGTCCAGCTCTGATAACCGTTGACAAAAATTCTGTAGGTCTGCGAATAGCCGTAAGGCAGCTCAAAGCAGAGCTTTTTAAATGAAACTGCGGTTTTGGGATTTATCCCCGCATACAAGCAGTCGCCGCAGACCCGGACGGAAATTTCAAAATGCTCGTTTTTAAGCTCCCGTGTTGTAAATTCTCTGCCGTTTGCGGTATAAGCCGCACAAACGGATATGCTGTTAAAATCCATAACCTCTCCTTAACCCAGCTCAATCGTAAAGCTATATTCAATCGGGTGAATGTAGCCGAATTTTATAATATGCTCTTTTGACGGAATGGGACCGCAGCTACCCGAGCCCGTTCCCCGGACGAAGCCGTCTATTGCCGCAAAGGTGGTGTCGGTATCGGGCAAATCCTCAATATGCTTGGCTTTCTTAAGCTGTGCAAGCGTGAAATGATTTGCATTGAAATTAAGATACTTATCGTTTGCAGCAAATTTAATGCTTGCTCCGTTTTTATCCGAAAGAACCCCGAATCGCACATCTCCCCTGTTGCCCGAATCCTGAGGCTTGATATATTTATGAGCCATTTGAGAAACGGTTGTTTTATAAATTCCGACAGGCGAATGTTCTTTGAAATCGGAATAGTTTTCTATCGGCCCTCTGCCGTAATACTCAACATTTTCAAAGTCGGCGTTAAGCTCTGCATGAACACCGAAGCGCGGAAGTTGGTTTGTGAGAGGGCACAGCTTTTTCAGCGAAGCGCGCACGGTTATTTTGCCGCTTTTATCAAAGAAATAATTAACCTGCGCCCTTGCAAGAACAAACACGCCTCTTGTGACAAAGTTATATGCGGTGCTGATATATCTGACGCCGTTTTCCTCTTTAACCTTGCAGGAAGCAAGCCTCGGTTCTGCGCTGTCAAGCCCAACAATTTTCCAGAATATAACCATATACTGGTCGTTATCAAGCCTGCCCCTGTAAATATGAGGAACAAAGCCTTTAACCTTATCAAGCGGATTTTGATTTAAATATTCAACGCCGTTTTTGGTGCAGCTTACCAAACCGCCGTTTTTATCGAACACGGCTTTGCCGCCGTCAAAATCAACAGTGATTTTATTTCCCGAAGCCGATATTTCTGCCGCCTGCGGCCGGTTATCGGCTTTTTTCAATTCGGCGCATGAAATTACAAGCTGCTCTACTGCAATTTCTTCTCCGCTGTTTTTATCCGTATATGCGAAATTGACAAAAACATCTCTGTCGGACTGCTCAAACAGAGGAGATTTGATTTCTGCCGTTTCCTTGCCTCCTGCGGGAATAACGCAGTCGATGCTGCCTGTCATCTCGCTCTTTCCGTCGGCAATAACCGAAAAATCAATGCTGATATCGGAGCTGTCCGTGAAGCTGCGTGTATTCCAAAGCTCAAAAGCGTTTCCGCCGAGATACTTTGCTCTTATCGGGCGATAGCATACTTTCATTTCCAAAGCGCCGCTTGACGGCTTTCTGTCAGGATAGAACAATCCGTCAACACAAAAATTGCCGTCATGTATCGGCTCGTTATGGTCGCCGCCGTAAGTCCATTTATATTTAGCGTTTTCATCATAGACGCTGTGGTCAGCCCATTCCCAGATGCAGCCGCCCATAAACTGAGCTGAGGAATAGAAAAGCTGCATATATTCCTCAAGTCCGCCGGGGCCGTTGCCCATAGCGTGAGCATATTCACATTGAAAAAACGGCTTTCCTTTATATTTTTTGCCCGCCGTGCCTTTAAGAATTTTTCTCATAAGGTCGGGCGTGCCGTACATTCTTGACACAACATCATAAGCCCAGCGTTTGCTTCTTATTGCTCCCTCATAGTGAACGGGGATTTCGGGATTGACTTTTTTGAGGAAATCATAGCAGACATCCTGACATTTATAGCCTCCCGATTCGTTGCCGAGGCTCCACATGGTAACGCAGGGATGGTTTTTATCCCTCTCATACATTCTTCTGACCCTGTCAAGATAATGCTCAGCCCATTTTATATCGTTGCTGAGTCTGTTGGGATTATATGTGCTGTACGGCACGGCGTAAAAGCCGTGGGTTTCAATATCCGCCTCATCAACAGTATAAAGACCGTATATGTCGCACATCGTCAGGAATACGGGGTCGGGCGGATAATGAGAGGTTCTGACGGCGTTGCAGTTATATTCTTTCATCAGGCGTATATCGGTTTCCAAATCGTCAAGCGACATTGCATAGCCCTTGGTCATATGAGTGTCGTGATGATTTACACCCAGCATTTTTATCGGCTTGCCGTTAAACAGAAATACCTCGCCGTCTATTCTGACATCCTTGAAGCCGATATAGGTGCGGATTGCTTCGCTTACCTTGCCACCGTGCTTGACAACAATATTGACTTTATAAACATTCGGTGTTTCGGCAGTCCATTCTTTAACTCGGAGCGATGCGATTTCCGCACTTGCGTTTCCGTTTAAAACCTTGCTGAAAAGTCCGTCGGAATAAATCTCAACCTCCGCGCCGTCCTCAAATTCGCCGTCAATGCTTATTTTCAGATTATATGTTCCGTCAGAATTTTTCTGTGACCTGAAAAGGAAATCGTTAATTCGGTTTTCGGTCTGCGAGATAATATATGCGTCGCGGAAAATTCCGTTTTCGCGGAACATATCCTGACATTCAAGATAAGTTCCGTTGCTCCATTTGTAAACGACTGCCGCTATTTCGTTTTCTCCGCTTACGGAAGCGTTTGTTATGTCAAACTCCGCCGTGTTGTGCGAGCCCTCGGAATAGCCGATGTATTCGCCGTTTATAGAGAGCAAGAGCACCCGCAACGCCGAGAAATGTGATTATTTTTCTCGGGCTGTCAGCCAGCTCAACCTTTTTGCGATAAATTCCCACGGCGACGTCTTCGGGAATGTGAGGCGGCTTTTTGGGGAACGGATAGCGTGTGTTTATGTATGCAATCTGATCATATCCCGTTCTTTGCCAGGTTGACGGAGTTGTTACCTTATCAAAGCAAACACTATCTGTGTCAAAAGCTTCGGGAACCTCGCTCATATGGGGATAATAAGCAAAATCCCATTCGCCGCTGAGCATAGTTATCCTGTCCGATTTATAACGCTCATTCTTATAGTCCGTGCTTTCAAGCTCCGCTTCGCCCGAAAACGGAATAAAATAAGCTCTCGGCGGCAGTTTGTTTTCTTCAATCACTTTGAAATCCGTGTGCAGATTTCTTTTGATTTTATAATTCATTAAATTCTCTCTCCTTTATGCAGAAAGCAAACCGTGCGTTGTCCTCATACCAAAGCGGGAAATTCGTGCCCCAGACATTGTTCTGAAGCACAAAAGCAACGCCATCGTTTTCAAAGCTTTCGATTTTGTTATCGTATTCAAGGATTTTTCCTCTGCCGACCGAAATAATCGGCGAATGGTAATTGCAGATTTCAAAATTACCGCATTTGTTTGCAAAAATACATTTTTCAACCGCGTGAAGATTTCTGCCGCCCATTGAAACCGTGCTTTTATAATCGATTTCTCTGCCGAGCTTTATCAGAGAAAGGCTTTCGGCTGCGGGATAAAGATGCAGAAAAATTGCCTCCGTCAATCGGCTTGCGTCCTTGCCGCACCATAAAACATCGAATTTCAGCCCGTCTTTATCCAAGGTGTATATAACCTGAGCCTCTCCGGGTGCTCCCGCCTGCTCGCAAAGAGCCTTGTCGCATCTCAGGTCGGCGGAAATTCTGATTTGATTTTCTTCCTCTGCAATACGCGCACCCGTCATTTTATAATAAAATCTGCCTGCGGGGTACTTTCCGTCGGCATATTTCAAAAGCGGTCTGCCGAAATCAGGATAAGCCCATATGCCGTTTTTATCCATATTACGGGAGTAATGCGAGAACCAGAAATCGTAATCCTTGCTTGTATAAAGGCGGTATTCAAGCAAGGGATTATTGTTTTTATGTATAATTTCAGCACCTTTGCAGGTTAAACTGCCTATTCCGCCAAATTCATTAAGCTCAAATTCAAAATCGGAGAATTTAACAGACCCCGTATATTCCTTGCATTGCGAAAAATCTTCGGTATGCTCGGGTCTGAGCCTGCCGAGCACTTCTTCAGCCTGCGCCCTGTGGGCATCGCTCAGACAGCTTAGAGCCTTGCTGATATAATCTCTCTGCTCCTGCCAGCTTTTTTCAATCACGCTGTATGAATGTTCGTTGCCGAGCGGAGACAGTTTGAAAATCAAGCCTTTCGGGAATGATGAAAACGGACGCCTGATTCCAACCTTATCTTTCTTCCTTGCTTTTATAAAATCCCTTTTTAAATAATTTTCATAATCGGCAAAATGCGTTTTTGAATCCATACCGCAGGTGTGCTCACCTATGCATAAAAGGGCATCGGAAAAGCCTTTGTATTCATCGCTCATTCTAACCATATCGCCGTTTGCAAGCCATTGCTTTTTAAGGCTCATAAGCTCTCTCAGAGCCGCCGATTTATAAGGGTCGGACGCGCTTCCGTGAATCCACGTGTCTCCGATTTCGCCATCAATCACGGGCAGCCTGTCCTTAATTTTCCACATTATATCGGCAAAATCGTCAAGCGTGCCTGCACCGACCTCATAGTCTGGATAACTGCTTTTTATTTTAGCAAGCATATCCTTTACTTTATCGGGAGACGGCGCGCCGGAATTATCAAGCGTATGGTCAAACCAAAGGATTTCATCGGCAAACTCGCATTTAAAAGCTCCTCCGTATTCTCCCGAATAGATAACCACGATTTCACTGCCTGCACATTTCCACAGGAAGCACTCGGGAACCTCGGGCACGGCGGACGCGCCGTTAACGCCTATGTGAAGCAGTTTAATGCCGTGCTTTGCAAGAAGCGGAATTATCGCCCGAGTGTGACCCGGAACATCGGTCATCTTTGCCGAAACGGTTTTTCTGCCCCGTATCTCATCAATTTCATCGACTATCGAAAGCCCGTAATCAAAGGTATCCTCGTCAAAAACCTCCGAATGAGTTGTGAAAGGCATTGCGTGGGGAACGATGTTCTCCGATTTAAGAGCATTAATCAGCTTTGCTCTTTTGCTTTCGTCCGAATCGTGAAGCGCTTCTTTAATTATCCATGAACCCGTTGTCCAGATAAAGCCTTTGCTGTTTTCGGTGTTAACCTTTTCTGCAAGGCTGACGGCAGAGGGGATATATTCGTCAATATATTTGCGGCGTATGTTTTCCGCATAATCCGTAAATCCCAAATCAAGATGGGTTTTTGAAACAACATAAACCTTTTTCATTGCTTTTCCTCCTGCGCTATGCCGTAAAGCATAAAATCAAGCATTTTTTCGAGATTTCTTTCATGGGTGTTGAAAACAAAATCAAAATTGTCCGCCGACGCTTCATCGCCGCTCAAATAACCGTTAAGCGTATTCTGAAGCAGCGAATAATATTCCAATGCGTCTGCTCTTGACACGCCTTTGCGAAGCTTAATTCCGTCTATTGCGCGCAGATATACTTTTTTGTTGAATTCATCGAACCTGCTTCTGATTTCTTTTATTTTCTCGGAAAATTCTGAGCTGTCAGTAGTCACATCGGCAAAAATCAGCCGTCTGTAATAAGGATTTGCCAAAAAAAAGCCGTATCTTTCGCGCATATATAATTTGAAATCGGCGCCGAAGTCCTTGCCGCCCATATATGAAATAAATCCGTTCACCGCTTCTTCAACACAGCAAAGATACAAATCCTCCTTGCCGCCGAAGTTATGATAAACAAGCCCCTTTGATATTCCGTGCTTCCGGCAGATTTGATTAACCGCCGCGCCGCCAAATCCGAAAAGAGCAAACTCCTCGGTTGCGGCTTTAATTATTTTGCCTTTTGTTATTTCGGTTTTCAGGTTTTTTTCCATGCGGCAGCCTTCCCCTTTTTATTCTTCATCTTTTTATTGATAAAGCGGTCAATAATAGTTATAACACCATTAATGACCGAGCGGTCAATAATAGTATATTCCTAATTCAAAGCGGTGTCAACCTTTTGTTTTCGGAATATGCGGCAGCAAGGAAACAGCCTGAAATGAAAATCAATCTCAAGGACAAAACCACAAAGGAGATACTTATGTTTTCTCTTTTGCCGTTTGGCACAAGCACGCTTTATACTTTAATCGGAACAGCGCTGAATATGTATTTCACCGATGTTCTCGGTCTTTCTCTTGCAATGACAAGCATTGTGCTTTCGGCAACAAAAATCTGGGACGCAATCAATGACCCGCTGATGGGAATGATTGTTGACAAGACCCACACCAAAAACGGCAAATGCCGACCTTACATATTGTGGATGAGCGGCCCCGCCATTATTGCAACCGCCATTCTGTTTGCTCCCGTTAACTTAGGTCAAAAAGGCAATTTTATCTATGCAATCGTTGCATATCTGATTTATTACACGGTTTATACCGCTCTTGACATTCCGTATCAGGGACTGACTCCCCTCGTTTTTCCCGAGGATAAAAAGCGTGTTAAAGCCGTTTCTTTCAGCAACATTATCGGATCGCTCGGCACGGTTCTGCCCTCCGTTCTTTTCTTCACGGTTGCAGGCTTTTGGGGCAGAGATAACCAAAAGGAAGGATATTTCGGAGCGGCGCTTATTTTCGGCGTTATGGCCGCCGTGCCCATGTTTATCTCTTACTTCGGCATTAAGGAAAAAATCTATATCCCTCCGAGAAAAGATAAATATATTGACGGCCTGAAAATAGTAATGAAGGATAAAAAGTTTATCTGCCTTGTAATTGCGGTATTCTTTTCATCTCTTGTGAATCTCGGCGCAATGTTTTTGCCGTATTTTGCAAAATGGAACTGCGCGGGCGTTATACCGATAGACTCCTTGTGTGATTGGATTTTCAACACCTTCGGCATTTCAATTCAGCTCACGAGCGAGGGTCTTTTAACTCCGCTCCTCCAGATAGGCAGCGGTATTTCATATATGCTCTCTATGGCTTTGGTGCCCGTATTCCTTAAAAGGATGGATAAGAAAACGCTTTGGATAGGCGTTTCCTTTGCAGGCATTGCAGCAGATATTCTCTGCTTTGTAATCGGCATTTGGGTTGTGCCTTATAACACGGTTGCAGGCGCAATCGTTTACACGGTTCTGAGATTCTTCACAAACTTCCCCGTGGGTATAATGACCGTTTTGCTTATTGCAATGTTCTCGGATGTTGTTGACGACCTTGAAATGAAAACAGGCAAAAGACTTGAGGGCACGGTATTTTCTTTCAGAAGCCTTGTCGGCAAAATCTCCTATCTTTGTCATACCGTGCAACGGAAAAATATTTCATAAATCAAACCCCTGCTTCACAATCACAATGATTTATCAACCTTTACGGTTAAATCCGTATAAATTCTGCTTTGAGGCTCTTTCTTTAAGACAATGCTTTCAAACAGAGCTTTTATCGCCATATACCCTTGCTCAAAAGGCTGCTGGCAGATGGTTGCAAGCACCTCGCCGCCGAGCAAAGCGTCACGCGTAACAGGCGGATCGTCAAAGGTGCACACCCGTACCTTGCTGCCGTGCTCTTTAAGCGCAAGAAGCGTGCCCTTAACTCCGGCTGCGGTTATATATACAAAATCAATCTCGGGATGATTTTCAAGAGCATTTTTCATAGCCGAATACGCCGTTTCATCGTCATCGTTGCTCTCGGAAATTCCGACAATATCAATCTGCGGATAATCTTTTTCCATAACCGAGCGTATGCCCTCAACACGCCGAGCATGACCTTTATGCTGTTTGCTGCCCGTCATAATATAAAGCTTTGCCGAGCCGTTTGATAAAAGCCCCGTCAGCCTGCCCGCAATGCATCCGCTTTTAAAATAATCGCAGCCGACATAAACGGCGTTTTCAATCCCCTCAAGCTCGCTTGAAAGCATTATTATTCGCACGCCCCTTTCGCGAAGCTTGCACAGCCTTTCCTCAACCTCTTTGCAGCAAATCGGAGTTAAAACAAGCCGGGATATATCGTCGGGCAATTTATCAAGCAATTTTATCAGATTTTCAGATTCATAGCCTTTAAATTCATAAAGCTCCGTTTCAAAGCCGTAGCCCGCATATTCATCCCTCGCAGCAAAGATACCCGCCTTTACATCATCAAAAAAAGGATTGCCTATGCTGTTGAGAATAACCGGCACTTTTATGGGCTTGCCCGAATAAACCAGCGCCTTGCCGATAATATTGGGCTTATATTCATATTTCTTTGCAATTTCAAGTATGCGCTGTTTTGTTTCGTTGCTTATTCCTGGGCGGTTTTTCAGAGCGCGGTCAACCGTTCCTCTGCTCACACCCGCAAGCTGAGCTATCTCCTTTGCCGTTATTGCCATTATCTCACTCCCTGTTTACTTCCGTGCACGAGCACGGAGCTTTGATTAATTATACCGCGCATTAATCGGATTGTTAACAAAAATAAGGCGACATCAGTTTCAACTTGCTGTTTATCAAAACAAATCCGGCAGCACTTTATGAACAAATAATTGACATAAGATTACAAATATTACATAAATGTTAAAAATAGTTACAAATTGTTTATTATGCTTTTTTGGAATTTATTTTCATTTCAAAAGTTATATAATGTAGCAAACGGGTAAAAATATTTTTCAGGAGGAAATAAAAATGAAAAAGCACCGTTATTTAATCGCCGCAATTTCGGTTTTGCTTGCCGTTATTCTGGTATTAAGCGGCTGTAAAGGAAAAGATGATTCGGTTAACAAAACCGCAGGCGGAGTCGGTGGCTCCGACCTCAACTCGGAAACCGTTACCGCCGAGCCGACAACTCAGCCTCCGCGCTACACGGCGCAGGATAAGCTGATAGCGCTGACCTTTGACGACGGACCGAGAGAAAGCACCACCAACAGAATTCTTGATGTACTTGCCAAAAACGGCGGAGTTGCAACCTTTTTTGTTGTAGGCTACAATATCGACGGCAACGCTTCCACCATCAAGCGCGCCAAAGAAATGGGCTGCGAAATCGGCAACCACTCAAATGACCACAAAACTCTTACAAAATGCAGCTATGATACTCTCCGTGAGCAGGTGGACAAGCCAAACGAAGCGATAAAAAAGCTTACGGGCAGCGCCCCCGTGCTTTTCAGAGCGCCCGGCGGAGCTTTCAAGGGCGTTACTCAGGATATAGGAATGCCTTTAATTCAATGGTCGGTTGACACAAACGACTGGAAATTCAAGGACGCCGCTCACAAAGGAAGATCACAGGAGCAGAGAACCGCAGATCTTAACAAAATCGCCGAAAATGTTATCGAAAACGCCAAAAAGGGCGATATTGTTTTGATGCACGATATTTACGATTTCTCCGCCGACCTTTGCGAGCTGATAGTTCCCGGGCTTGTTGAAAAGGGATTTAAGCTTGTAACCGTGAGCGAAATGTTTGAGGCATACGGTGAAACGCTTGAAAACGGCGAGGTTTATTATTCGATTAATCCCGATTCGCCCGCAATCGCCAATCCTCAGCCGGACGCCATAATTGAGCCGGGCAAATATACCGTGGCAACAAGCGGAAGCGTGCTCAATATGCGCGTTGAGCCAGATGCAGGCACTCAGGTTATTGAAAAAATACCCAACGGAACACAGATAGATGTTACAAAAGCCGTTAAAGGCTGGGCATATGTCACCTATAACTCCGCTTCCGGCTGGGTCTGCTCCGCTTATCTCTCAAAATCGGCATAACTTCACTTTAAATTCTAAAAGGGCGATTTTAAGTCGCTCTTTTTTGTTATCCTAACCCCAAAGAATTTAATGCATTTTTAACAAAATGTGGGCTTATATTAACAAAAAATTTTAAAACAAATTGTGCAAATACTGTTAACTTTTGCCGAATAATATGATATACTTACTTTCTAAGATATTAAGGCGTTTTATTGGAACGATTTATATTATATTTGAGATACGCGGGTGATTTTTTGAGCAGCAGAAAAAGTTCTGACAAATACGAAGACATTTCGAGTTACAGCACTCCAAAGGGCTTTAAAAACAAACTGAGCCACTTTTGGCAGTTTAAGTTCAAGCCGTTTTTTCTAAAAAATCAAAAAAGAAATTTAAAGGCAATTCTGAGCGTTTTTGTCTGCCTTGTTCTGATAGTTTCCGCAGCAGGCGGCGCTTATATCAGAAAAGTTCTTTCTCTTATCAATCACAGCGACGGCTCTTTCGGAAACCCTGACGCGACCTTTGCTCAGGAGGAATATGACGACGGCGTAACCTTTAACACCATTTCCGATATTGCCAGCGCAAACTCCATAAAGGAGCTTTTGCGCTCGTGGGCAACAAATAACGGCGAAAAGATTTACAGCAAAAAGGTTATCAATGTTCTTTTAATCGGTGAGGACGATGAAAACGGCTCTCATCGCTCGGACTCAACAATGCTTGTTTCCGTAAATACAAAAACAAAAAAGATAACCATAACCTCATTCCTGCGCGATTCATACACATATATGAATATCAACGGCAGCGAGCGTTTTGATAAAACCAATCACTCCTACGCTTGGGGCGGCGCTTTGAAGCTTATGGAGGTTATCTCAAACAATTACAAAATCAAAATCGACCACTATGTTTCAATCAACTACAAATCCTTTGTAGAGGTTGTTGATGTTCTCGGCGGCGTTACCGTTCCGATAACCGAAGATGAAGCTGCCTTTATGAACCGCACCACAAAGGTCAAGGGCTTTGAGAGCGGCGAGAGCGTAAGGCTTAACGGTCAGCGTGCGCTGATTTATTCAAGAATAAGAAAGCTTGACAGCGAGGTTGAAAGAACAAGGCGCCAGAGAGAGGTTATAAGCTCGGTAATCAGAAATGTCAAGGCTTCGTCCTTCGGCGATCTTAACAAGGCAATCGAGACTTTCCTCCCCTATGTTACAACCAATTTCAAATCCGGCGAAATTCTTTCGCTCGGAACTCAGGCGCTCAGCGAGGGCTGGATGAATTACGAGATAGTCAGTATGGTTGAGCCGTCAGAGGAATACCGTTACGGTGTTGACCATTTCCAAACCTATTCTTACAATGATTTGTTTGTTTGGATTGTTGACTATATCAAAGCCGCAAGAGAACTTCAGCTTGCGCTCTATGATCAAACCAACATTGAGATAGACCCGATGACCCACATTTCCGCAATCGACCTTGCCAAAGGCTCGGCATCAACATCCAGCGACAATTACAGCGATGACGATTACGACGGCGAGAAGAATTACGAAACTCATTATTACACCGAGGCAGAATCAACCACAAAGAGAAAAAGCGTTTTCGGCTGGCTCGGCGATAACCGCAATGACGAAACCGAACCCGATGTTCCGCCCGAGGAAACCTTTGAATACACCGACGGCGGCAACACAGATTATGAAGAAACCAACGGCGAGGGTGATGAAGGCTCAGACGAGCCGTATTCCGAAAAAACCTATCCTCAAATTACCATGCCCGCTTTCGGGCAGTAATGCAAATCGGGATTGTCGCACTAATCAAAGACCAAAAGAAAATGACATAAAACAAATGGGG
>SAMEA3663246__coassemble_295_pt1 | contig 16859 bp, 11 predicted proteins | sample SAMEA3663246__metabat2_high_PE_017 | metagenome-assembled genome bin SAMEA3663246 (sample SAMEA3663246) | pig gut metagenome | biome: pig gut; feature: pig-associated habitat; material: faeces | place: China | collected 2013 | reverse complement strand
CCATCACTCCCGTTGCTGACAGATGCTACGGTACCGGCACTATCGTTGATCTTTACGATAATGTTACCGGCGAAAAGCTTGAAACATATGTTATCGTTGTATTCGGAGACCTTAACGGCGATTCCCGCGTTAACTCTACAGACGCTTCAATGGCAGACGATGAAGCATTCAGACTGACCAGCTGGTCATCTCAGACTAAGTATGTTGACGGCGCGCTTGTTGAAAATCCCGATTACAATCCTTACAGAACGATGGCAGCAGATCTTAACAAGGACGGCAAGGTAAATGCTACTGACGCTTCAGATATCAGCAACACTTCAATCGGTATTTCGCTGATTGATCAGACAACCGGAACCGTCCATCGTTAAAAGTTTCTATCTAACCTAATATTCATCCTGCGGAGGGCTACTCCGCAGGATGAGAATAGTTTCCCAAAATCAGCAGGCGGAATTAGCACAGCCGCCTCGCAGTCCGATTGGCTTTTGCCGTCGGATACAACACAAGGAGGAATTCTCTCATGAAAAAAACTAAAAGGTTAGTTGCTGTTGCTTTGGCGATTCTGATGCTTCTCGGGACTTTGTCAACGGCTGCCCTTGCATGGGACGCAACCGTTGATGACGGCTTCGCTTTGAGCGTGTCAACCAAGATATTAAGACAGGTTGACGGAGAATGGATTGAAACAGAAAAGGTTAAGCAAGGCGAACAGGTAAAAGCAAGAGTTTATCTTAACACGGATTATTACTCAAACGCAGGTAACTTGCTGTTTTTCTACAACAGTGATTTCTTTACCGATTCGTTTGGTACTTCCTATGAAACTCTTACGGTTAATTCCTATTATTCAAATTCACCTTATGGAATAACCGGCAAATTCTACGGTTCACAGTCAAGAACCACCATTGAACAGGATATGGTTGATGCAGGCAGAATTACCGCTGATTTTGCAGCAACACATGATTTTGTTTATATCGGATACTATTTCAATGCCAGCAGCAAGAATCAGAAGTTCAACGGAAACTATTGGTTCTGTGAAATTCCGCTCACCGTTAAGAGTGACGCGGTTGGAACAGGCGATTTCTTCGCAGTTGAAGAGACCACCTGCACACCCGATTTCACCTTTGGTGCAATCGATGTTCCCAAGGGTCAGGCAAGCGCATATAATGAAAGCGTTGTAAGTATGTCCAACTGGGCTGCCACAATTAATTATACAAGCCAGCCCGTAACCCTTTTCACAAATTTTGTTTCATCAACTCTTGATACTGCAGGCGGCAAATTTGCCGACGGCACAACCTCAAAAGTTATTGAAGGCGATGCCGGTGATCCCGTAACGGTAGAAGCTCCCACAAAAACCAATTACAGGTTCCTTGGCTGGAGAGCAAAGGGAACATCCGACGCTCCCGCTCAGATAACCGCATACCCCGCAGCAAATACTGAGTACGAGGCTGTTTGGGAATCGACCACAGCTTCGGGTGAAACCCTTACATTCAGAACTGAAATTTACAGAAAAGATCCCGTAACCGGTGAATGGATATTTACCGAGAAGGTTAAGCCGGGCGAAATTGTAAAAGCCAGGTTGTTTATCGATACCACCTATTTCACAAACGGCGGCGATATAATTCTTTTCTATGACCAGGATTTCTTTACCGATGCATATACACTTGAGCAGAGCCAGACTCTTGTAACCAACACCGACGCTTCAAGCTCGGCGGGAGCAACAAACGCAACAGGCGATTTCACCAGGATTGCTCCCAGCAACAGAATTCTCACAGACCTTGTTGATTACGGATATATTACCGATGAGTTTGCCTCAACACATTCGGCAATAACGCTTATATATCAGTTTAATCCCACAAAGGGCAGCAAGCTCAGCGGAGATGAATGGTTTGCAGAGTTTGATCTTCAGGTTCGTTCAACAGCAAGCGGCGAGGGCGACTTCTTCATTGTTCCCGAAACCATTCAGAATTCCGGAGCAGGCAGCGATGCATATATCAATGTTCCCCTCAGCACCGACGGTGGCGATATAAGCGATGTTGTCGGTATGTTCCTTTGGGATGTTAATCCGGTTGTTGAGAGCAACCCCGTAAGCACTTACAGCAGCGTTACATTCCGGGCTAACGGCGGCTCCTTCAGCACAGGCGATCCCAACGAATATGTTGTTAACGGCGATATCGGCGATGCGATTGATGCGGCGGCAATCCCCGAGGTTACCAAAGCAGGTTCCGCATTTATCGGTTGGGTTGACGCTTCAATCGAAAATCCGACAGTCAGCGATGTTGTTGAAATTCCCGCAACAATCCCTTATGATGACACTGTTTTGAAGGCTCTTTGGATTGACGAAATTGAAATCACCTATAATCTCAATAACGGTGAGCCCGATGTTATTCAGACGGTTACCGCAGGCGATGCTTTCGTTGTTCCCGAAACACCTTCTCGCGAGGGTCACTATTTCGTTAATTGGTCAACAGATCCTACAGGAGCTGTTATAACGGGTCTTCCCGCAAATTATCCTCTTGCGGATACTACCTATTACGCAATTTTTGAACCCTCAACTTATAATGTAAGCTATTATGTTCTTAATCCCGAAACCCTTGAATTCAATTTGGTAGCGGAAGCCAGAACAGCTTACGGTGACAAGATTGTTACCAATCCTGCATCCTATACGCCTCCCGAGGGTTATGCTCTTTCGGCTGCGTATACCGATGTTACATTTAAGACTCCTCTTGCAGCAGACACAACAATGCCTGCCAATAATGTAAGTCTTTACTATAAGCTCAAGGCAAATGCATATGATGCTGTATTCTATGTTGACGGCACTGAGTATGCAAGTGTTCCCACAGCTTACGGCGATGTTATTAAGGCGCCCGCAGACCCCACCAAGGAAGGCTATGAGTTCGTTGGTTGGGAGCCCGAAGTTTCCATAATGGATGCTGAAGGAAAAGCCTTCAACGCTACATGGGCTCCCGTTGAATACACTGCTGTATACAATGTAGACGGTCAGGAATACGAAGCTTATCAGATTCTTTTCGGCGAGGATGTTGATGTTCCTGCCGATCCCGAAAAGGTTGGTTATACCTTCGAGGGCTGGACTCCTTCCGTTCCTGCAACAATGCCTGCTGAAAACCTCACCTTTGATGCAGTATTTACCGCAAACACATATGACGCAGTATTTGAGGCTGACGGCGGATACTTTGACGGTGATAAAACCGTAACAAGCAAAACAGTTCCCACCGTTTATAACACGGATATCGAAGCTCCCGCAGCTCCCGTAAAGCAGGGCTATGTATTCTCAGGCTGGGATCCGACTGTCGGCACAATGGATACCGAAGGCAAGACCTTCACGGCTGTCTGGACTCCTGCTGACGATACTCCTTATACGGTTGAAATTTATACAATGGATACCGCAGGAGCTTACGGCACACCCGATGTAATCAACAAGACAGGCACAACCGATAAGACCGTAGAAGTTACCCCGAGCGTTGCAGAGGGCTTCTATGTTGACACCGCTAAATCGGTACTTTCCGCTGCCGTTGCTCCCGACGGCTCAACGGTTCTGAAGGTTTACTATGCAAGAAAGACCTACACAATAGGCTTCTATGCAATGGGCGGCACCATTGACGGCAATCCCACTTTGGTCAGCACCTATTATCACGGCGCAACGGTTGTTGCTCCCACAGATCCCGTCAGAGAAGGTTATACCTTCAAGGGCTGGAATCCCGGTGTTGCAACAGTAGCAGTCGGTGATGCAACTTATCAGGCACAGTGGACGATCAATCAGTACACAATTACTTTTGATACCGACGGCGGCAGTGAGATTGCTCCCATTACTCAGGATTATGCAACCGATATTACTCCTCCCGAAGATCCCACAAAGCTTGGTTATGAGTTTACAGGCTGGGATGCAGAGGTTCCCGCAACCATGCCCGCAGGTGATATCACTCTTACGGCTCAGTGGAATGCCTTGGAGTTTGACTCCAATTTCTACAAAGAGCTTGATGATGCTGATCCTTATCAGACAACGGCTTCCGTATTCGGAACTCCCGTAATCGAGCCCGATTCTGATCCCACCAAGACCGGTTATGAATTCCTCGGCTGGTCAACGGACGGTCAAACCGTCATTGCAGACCTTGGTACAATGGACGAGGAAGGAAAGACCTTCTATGCAGTATGGACTCCCGCTGATGTTGATTACACGGTTGAGCATTACTACATGACGGTTGATATGGCATATCCCGCAGCAGCTGACAGAGTTGACAGTCTTACGGCTAAAACCGAGTCAACCGTAACGGCGGTTCCCGACACAGCAGAAAACTTTACGGTTGATGCATCTGCATCCGTTCTTGAAGCTGTTGTTGCAGCCGACGGAACAACCGTACTCAAGGTTTACTATGTTCGTGAGGTCAATAAGCTTACCGTTAATGTTGACGGAACGGTTACAGAGGTTGAATATCCGTTTGAAGCTCCCGTTGATCCCGTAGCAGATCCCGAAAAAGAAGGCTACACCTTCAACGGCTGGGTTGACGGCAACGGCGATCCCACAACGGTTCCCGCAACAATGCCCGGCGATAATGTTGAGATTATCGCGAGTTGGACGGTTAACAGCTATGATGTAACCTATATTGTTGATGATACGGTTTATTACGGACCGACGGCAACCGATTTCGGCGCGGCAATTCCCGCTCCCACATCGGCTCCCACCAAAGCAGGCTATGTATTTGGCGGTTGGTTTGACGCTGACGGCAAGCAGCCCACCGATTACGGCACAATGCCCGCAAAGGATCTTGAATTTACCGCAAAATGGGCTCCCAATGCAAATGTAGGTTATGTTCTTGAAGTTTATCAGATGGAGACTGACGGCACATATTCAACAACTCCGACCATGGTATTCAATTACCATGACGGCGTTGTCGGTGATGAAAGAACAGCTTCCGTTACCGTTCCCGCAGGCTTCACGCTTGATACCGTAAACAGTGTACTTACAGGCACAATTCCCGTAACAGGCACTCTTACGCTCAAGGCTTTCTTTGCAAGAAATCAGCATAAACTGACAGTAGTTGTTGACGGCGTTGAAACCGATTATGACTATTACTATAACGCAACCGTAACACCCGTAGCCGATCCCGAGAAGGCAGGCTATACCTTCACAGGCTGGGTAGATGAAAACGGCGATGCTGCAAAGATTCCCGTTGTAATGCCCGATAAGGATGTTAAGGTTATTGCACAGTGGGCTAAGAATTCGCTCAATGCCGTATTTGATGCCGGCGAGGGCGTATTCGAGAGCACAGGTAATCCCGTTGAAACCATCGAGGTTGCTTTCGGCGAAGCTATCGTTGCTCCTGCTGAAACTCCCGTAAGAGACGGCTTTGAATTCGGCGGCTGGGCAACTCCCGAAGCTCCCGACACACCCGTTACCGATTTCGGAACAATGGATGCTGACGGTGCAGAGTTCATAGCAATCTGGACTGCAACTGACTTTACGGTTACATTCAAGAACTATCATGTTCCCGCAGAGGGCGCGGCTATTGTTAAGCCCGAAGAGGCATATGATTATGAAACCGGCTCATATAAGTTCGATGAAGAAATTGTATTCCCCGCAGATGCTCCCACATTCAATGAGCACCATACCTTCCTTGGCTGGTCAACAGTTGAGGGCGATGCAAACAGCATTGTTACAAGCATGACAATGCCCGCTGAAAATGTTACTCTTTATGCGGTTTATGAGCGCGTAAAGGTTATGCTTATCCCGAAGAACGACACCTGCACCACGGTTATCGACAGAGCCGGCGGCACGGTTGACGATTATGAGGACGGCGTCAGCGAATGGTATGTATACGGCTTGAAGGACAGACTCAGAGAAGAAGTTCTTCTCTCCAACTACATTGATGTTCAGGGCGACGGCAGAATAGAGATTGAATATGTCAAGACTCCTGCCGGAACAACATTTGAGCCTTACACCGGCACAGGAACAAAGATTAAGGTTTATGATAATGTTACAAACGAGCTTGTTGAAAGCTTCTACATTATCATTTACGGTGATGTTAACGGCGACTCGAGAATTAACTCGACCGATGCTTCCGCAATTAAGGATGAAGCGGTTGGTATTACAGACTGGAGTATTAAGAACAGCAGCAACTATGTTGCTTATAAGTTCAAAGCCGCAAATATCAGAGCCGACAGATTTATCACAACAAACGATGCTTCGCTTGTTAAGGACTTCGCAATCGGCTTGACAAACATCAACCAGGTTACCGGTGAAGCAGGTAAATAACTCATAATAATTTCAAGAAGCCCCCGGCTTTTGCCGGGGGCTTCGGCTCATTTTTAAGAAAAACAGGCGGCAAGGTTGAATTTACCTTACCGCCTGTTTAGGCAATATAAAGCGGCGCACGAAGGTGCGCCGCTTAGAAAAATCTCAGTCTTCAAGAATTGCCCTTTTGTATTTTGCAAGCAAAGCCCGAGCCGTTTCAACCGTGTTTTCTTCGCTCGGAGCGTCGGGATTTGCGGTTGAAAGCCATTTTCTCTCAAATTCCGCATAGCTTTTATAAAACTGATTGCCGCGGTAAATGTTGCGCTCACAATGCTGTTTGCGGGTTGTGGTTGAGAATTTTCCGCGTCTCGGGAATTCATAAGCGAGCCGTTCAAAGAAGCTTTGCCAGCGTTTGAGGTAATAGGTTTTAATTAATCCGCCCCATTCCTTCCAGGCATAATCGTAGTTGACCGTGTTTGAAATCGGTCCCCAAAGCGTTATCTGAGTGAGCAGATTCAGCTCAAAATTCTGCTGATCCTTTTCGGTAAAAGCCAGCTCGCGAGCTTCTTTGAGATGCTCATAGAGCGTCAGCTCGGGTCTTGTTTGAAGCAAGCTGTCAAGCTCTTCGCAGATTTTAAGAAAAGCGTTTGACGAGCGCTCAAATATATTAACATCCTTGCTGTAAAAGCCGTACATTGCCTTGTCATACAAATCCGAAACATAGTTGCTTAAAGTCTGGCGGACAAGGTCGCAGGCGTCAAATTCATAGCCGTCTTTTGTTGCTTCCTGTGCGCTGAGCAGAAGCTCTGCCGCGCGGAAGAGCGTTTTATTGTCATACCGTCTTTCACGGAAATCGTTTGGAGCCGTGTGGCGAAGCTCGGTTGCGGGTCTGGCGCAGATGACAGAGCCTGTTTCACGCCCCGTGCAGTTTTCGCTGTAACAGCTTTCCGTGAGAAGCTTAACCGCGTCAACGAGACATTTTTCCTTGCTGCCGTAGCGGCGGAAAGCATAGTCTTTAAGCCAGTCATCAAGATTTATCGCAGAGCTTTCCGTGAGCATCTGAAATGCCAAATCATAATAAAGCGGATTTTGGAATATACCTTCCATAAACAGACCCGTGCCCGTGCAGTTTTCGCAGTCAAGCGAAGCATAGGCATTGTCGGCAAGAGCTTTTATGCTGCCGTGAAGCGTGTTTCTGTCGCCAAAATTGTGGATATTGCCGAGCACAAACTCATATCCCCAGAAATTATCCGTTTGGCTGTGCTTGCTGCCGTCAATGTCGAGAATGAGCAGCCTTTCCTTTGGTACGGCTTTGACAATCTGCTCTCTGAGCGACCAGCTCTGCATAACCAACACGGAATCCTTGTCAAAATCCTTATACATTGAGTCAATCGCCCTGCCGACCTTCCAAAGATAATCCTTTGTTTTGACCGACGGAGCGTTTTCGTGAAACGGGTCGCAGGCGTAATAATGATGCACACCGAAAAGCTGACGCTGTTTTTCGAGCAGAGCCGTGCCGAATTTTTTGAAAACAGGGTCGGTGGGGTCAAGCTGATAGGTTATCGGGAAGTTGCACCAGGACGGAACCAGACGCAGCTTAACTTTGTTGAAAAGCTTTGAAATGGTTGAAGGAACCGTGCCTGCAAAGCCCTGCTGAATGGGCGTCATTCCAAGCTCAACCTCGCGGTCGATTATCTTTTTGCCGAGTTCAAGTCTGCTTTCTATGTATTTAACATCGGTCAGGCTGAAATAGCCCGTAATGTTTGACATAAGCTGCCAGGGCCAGAAGCCGGGGCCGGAGAGGAATGAAAGCGCGCCTGTTTCGCTGTATTTAAAGTCGCGCATCGTGTAATACCAAACCGCCTCGCTCCCCACAACTGACAGCGGCATATTGATGCCGTTCATCGCCATAAAGTCAATTTCTTTTTCCCATTTATCCCATTTCCAATAGGCAAAGGAATATCCGAGCGTGCAGTAGTTCATATATGCGCGGTGCTTCTGAGGGATAATCTTTGTTATTTTACCCTCAAAAAGAGGAGCGGAGGTAACCGAAAGCTCCGTGTTTCCGCAATGCGACAAATTAACGCCGCAGTATGTTTTAAGATAAGCATAGTAAGCCATCGCCTGGCTTATTTTGCAGTCGCCGCATAAAACAATTTTGCCGTTTTCGCAAAAAAGCTCATAGGTGTTTTTGCCGTCTGCACTTTCAATGCTTCTCAGCTCAAACATATCCGCAATTTCGGGAGTGTTTCTTAAAATAAGATTTTTCACATCAAATCCTCCAATAAAGAGCATTATATTTTAGTATAGCGCAAAAGCGTTTAATAGGCAAGTTATTTATTTTATTTAACAGATTGTTAAAGCTTTTTAGAGCTGAATATGTTAAAATATTCATCAAGAGTTACAAAATCATGGAATTGGGTATTAAAAAAATCAATAAATTGTAAAATAACGCTTTACACTAAGCCTTAAATAAAGTAAAATATAATAAATATAGTTTATCAGAAAGCGGTGTTTGTTATGCAGCCTGTTTATAAGCGTATTCTTCTAAAGCTCAGCGGCGAGGTGCTTGCCGGCGGGCAGGGTCACGGCTTTGATTTTGACACAATTAATTCCATTTGCTCCGCCGTAAAAAAAATAACCGATCTCGGAGTTCAGGTCGGTCTTGTTGTAGGCGGAGGAAATTTCTGGAGAGGCCGCTCCGGCGGGGAGATGGACAGAACCCGCGCCGACCATATCGGAATGCTCGCAACGGTTATGAATTCTCTTGCTCTTGCCGATGCTCTCGAGCGTTTGGAGGTTCCTGTCAGAGTTCAGAGCGCTATCGAGATGCACCAGATAGCAGAAACATATATCAGAAACAGAGCGGTTCGTCATCTTGAAAAGGGCAGGGTGGTTGTTTTTGCAAGCGGCACGGGAAATCCGTTTTTCTCAACCGACACCTGCGCCGCGCTCAGAGCGGCTGAAATAAAAGCCGATATCATCTTTAAGGCAACCAATGTTGATGGCGTTTACGACAAGGACCCCAATAAATTTGCAGACGCGGTTAAATATGATGTTGTTACTCACAGCGAGGTTCTTGAAAAGGACCTCAAGGTTATGGATTCAACGGCAGCTTCTCTTTGCCGTGATAATAACATACCCATTCTTGTTTTTAATTTGGAAAATCCGGAGAACATCGTAAAAGCGGTTCTCGGAGAAAATATCGGAACAATAGTTAAGGAGGGTTAACCCCATGGAAAAAGTTTTTACAGCAGCAGAAGAAAAAATGGGCAAAACCGTAAGCGTTCTCAACGCTGAGTATGCCGCAATCAGAGCAGGCAGAGCAAACGCCTCTGTGCTTGATAAGATTAAGGTTGATTATTACGGAACGCCGACTCCGATTAATCAGATGGCGGCTGTTTCGGTTGCCGAAGCAAGAATTTTGACCATTCAGCCTTGGGATACTTCAACGCTTCATCCGATTGAAAAGGCTATAATGGCTTCTGATATCGGCATCAATCCTCAGAATGACGGCAGAATTATCCGTCTTGTTTTCCCTCAGCTTACCGAGGAACGCCGTAAGGATTTGTGCAAGGATGTCAAAAAAATGGCGGAGGATTCCCGCGTTGCAATCCGTTCCATCAGACGCGACTGCATTGATAAGGTTAAAAAGATGGAAAAATCATCGGAAATAACCGAGGATGACCTCAAATATGCCGAAAAGAAGCTCCAGGATATTACCGATAAGTATATCAAGGAAATTGACAAGGCTTCGGATGAAAAAGAAAAGGATATAATGGAAGTAAACATTGGCTTGACTGCCGAAAACCTCAAAGCTGTGCGGGCGAAAGGCGGTGCTCAGCCGTCTTTCGCCCGGCGGTTATGCAAATAAAGAAAGCCGCGTATTTGTTGCCGATTGCTGAAAAGGAGTATTTGTAATGACAAAGGAAATGCTTGAAAATATTTCTCTGCCCCGTCACATAGGTATTATTATGGACGGCAACGGCAGATGGGCAAAGCAGCGCGGGCTGCCGCGAAGCGAGGGGCACAAGGCGGGAGCCAAACCTTTCAGGGCAATTTGCGATTACGGCGCAGAGCTTGGTATAGAATGTCTGACCTTTTATGCTTTTTCAACCGAGAATTGGAAACGCCCTGCCGATGAAGTGGCGGCTATAATGAATCTTTTCAGAGATTATTTGACAGAGGCAGAGGAAAGAGAAGAAGAAAACGCCGTTAAGGGAATGAGAATTCGCTATATCGGCGACAGAACGGCATTGCCTGCCGACATTGTGGATATGATAGATAAATTAGAAGAAAATTCCGCAGACAAAAGAACGATAACGATAAATCTTGCCGTTAATTACGGCGGCAGAGATGAAATACTCCACGCTGTAAGAGCCGTTGCACAAAAGGTTCAGGCGGGGGAGCTTAAAGCACAGGACATAACTTTGAATGATATAGACGGCAATCTTTATACAGCGGGTCTGCCTGATCCCGATTTGATAATCAGACCCAGCGGAGAATACCGTCTTTCCAATTTCCTTATCTGGCAGGCGGCGTATTCCGAGCTTTGGTTTTCGGATATACTTTGGCCTGATTTTACTGCCGATGATTTGGATAAGGCGATTATAGATTACGGCAAGCGAAACAGACGCTTCGGCGGGGTATGAGGCTTGCCCGATTTCGGCGGAAGGAGTGGTAAACAAAACTATAAATTATAATAAAAAATTCTTGAATTGAGAGTGAAAACAATGAAAGTCAGAATAATAACAGGTGTAATAAGCGCGCTTTTTGTAATAATGCTGCTCGTTTTTACGGGGCTTGGTCATCTCGGAGTTATGAGTGTTCCGATGGGCATTCTCTCCGCCATAGCGGCATATGAGGTTATGCGCGTTACAAAATGTAAAAACAAGGTTCTTACCGTTTGCTCAATGATATTTGCGGCGGCAGTTCCTTTATATGTTGATTTCAAGCTTCAGCAGTATATTCCCGTGCCCGTTTCGGTCATTCTCATTATCTATATAATGCTGATGCTGATAATAATGCTCAAGTTTTATGACACAACAAAGTTTGAGCATGTTGCGCTTGCCATTTTCGGCTCGATAGCGGTTCCGGGAGGCTTCTGCACTCTGCTCAGAGTCAGAGATCTCTGCGTTGAATATCCTCAGTATTTTCAGCGTTCACATTGCGTCTTTTTAATCCTCTGCGCCATGTACTGCGCGTGGATGAGCGACACTTGGGCATATTTTATAGGCAGCAAGTTCGGCAAGCATAAGCTTGCGCCCAAAATCAGCCCTAAAAAGTCCGTTGAGGGAGCAATCGGCGGCGTTTTCGGCACGGTGCTTTTCTGCGTGGTTTCATACTTTATCTGTGATCACTTCTTCTTCCGTAACGATACGCTCAATGTATGGATGATTCTCTTCGGCTCGATATTTGTTTCTGTGCTCGGAATGTGCGGCGACCTTTCCGCCTCCGTTATCAAACGCAATTTCGGCGAAAAGGATTTCGGAAATCTCTTCCCGGGTCACGGCGGAGTGCTTGACAGAATTGACAGCTTCCTTTTCACGATGCCCGCAACATATGCGCTCATCAGAATAGGAATTGCCATTGCGGAAATCTAACGGCTTTTGAAGGACTGATATTTGATGACAAAAACTCTCGCCGTTCTCGGCTCAACAGGCTCGATAGGCGTTCAGGCGCTTGAAGTTGCCCGCCTTTCGGGGATAAAAATTGAGGCGCTGAGCGGCTGTACAAGGGTTGATATAATTGAAAATCAAATAAGGGAGTTCAGCCCGCGCATTGCGGCGCTTGCCGATGAAAAGGCGGCTGCGGAGCTGAAATAAAAGTTGCGGATACCTCGACCAAGGTGCTTTCCGGCGCTTTGGGCGTTGAGGAATGTGCGCGCTGTGCAGCCGATACCGTGCTTAACAGCATTGTAGGCATAGCCGGTCTTGCTCCGACTCTTGCGGCAATCGATGCAGGCAGCACCTTGGCGCTTGCAAACAAGGAATCGCTTGTAACGGGCGGAAAAATAGTTATAAACACCGCCCGTGAAAGAGGGATTTCAATTTTGCCCGTTGACAGCGAGCATTCGGCTATTTTTCAGTCGATTCAGGGCTGCCGAAGCAAAAGCCAGATAAAGAAGCTCATTCTTACCGCTTCGGGCGGTCCGTTTTTCGGAAAAACCCGAGCGGAGCTTAAAGATGTAACCGTTGAGCAGGCTTTGAAGCATCCGAATTGGAGCATGGGTGCAAAAATAACCATCGACTCTGCTACAATGATGAACAAGGGGCTTGAGCTTATTGAAGCTGCCTGGCTTTTTGATATGAAAGCGTCTGATATAGATATTCTCGTTCACAGGCAGAGCATTGTTCATTCTCTTGTGGAATATACAGACAATTCGGTTATCGCGCAGCTCGGTCTGCCGGATATGAGAATTCCCATTCAGTATGCTTTGACCTATCCCGACAGAGCGCCGAGCCCCGTCGGAGAGCTTGATTTGGCTCAGGCGGCTGCGCTGACATTTGAAAAGCCCGATTATGAGACATTTTCCTGCATAAACTTATGCAGAAAGGCTTTTGAAAAAGGCGGTCTTTTCCCTGCGGCTGTTAATGCCGCCAACGAAAAGGCAAACGAGCTTTTCAGAAAAGGTGCGATAGGTTTTCTTGATATAGAAAGGGCTGTCGGGGCGGCGTTTGACTGTGTTCCCGATGTCAGCGATTACACCGCAGAGCAGGTTTTTGAAACCGACGAAGCCGTGCGCCGCGCCACAGAAAGGTTGTTGTTATGAAAATCATTCCGCTGATAGCCGCTTCCGCGGTTTGGGGAAAAGTATGGCCGATTCTTTTGGCTGTGCTTTTCTTTGGCTTTATTATATTTTTCCATGAGCTCGGTCATTTCATTTTTGCCAAGCTTTTCAAGGTTCAGGTTAACGAATTTGCAATGGGCATGGGACCTACTCTTTTTAAATTCAAAAAGGGAGAAACCAAATATGCCCTGCGCCTTTTCCCGATAGGCGGCTTTGTCAGCATGGAGGGCGAGGACGATGAAAGCGAAAACGAACGCGCTTTCTGCAACAAGCCCACATGGCAGAGATTCATTATCGTTGCCGCAGGCGGAGTGTGTAATCTTATAATCGGCTTTATTGTTGTGGCGATTATGCTTTGCCAGACCGACCTTATCGGTCTGCCCGAAATTCATTCTTTTGAAGAAAATGCGGTCAGCAGTCAATACGGGCTTCAGGTTAAAGACGAGATTAAAAAAATCAACGGAAAACGCGTTTATTCCGAATATGACCTGAGCTTCCTTATGGCGAGGGATAAGGACGGTATTTTTGATTTTGTTGTTGAAAGAGACGGCAAAAAGGTTGAGCTTAAGGATGTAAAATTCCAAACGACAGAAAAAGACGGCAGGCTGACGATAGTTTATGATTTCATAATCAGGGGCGTTGAGCCGACGGTATTTACCGTTGCCAAAAACTCTGTGCTGGAGTCATTTTCAATCGGCAGAATGGTATGGCTCAGCCTGCTTGACCTTGTGACGGGTCAATACGGTCTTAGCGACCTTTCAGGTCCGATAGGCACGGTCACCTATATTGCCGACGCCGCTCAGGAGGCAACAAAGCAGACGGACTACACCTATTTGCTGACCATGATGGCAATGATTACGATAAATATCGGTCTGTTTAATCTGATACCCCTGCCCGCGCTTGACGGCGGCAGACTGTTCTTTATGATTATTGAGATGATATTCAGAAAGCCCGTTCCGAGAAAATATGAGGGTTGGGTTCACGCAATCGGTCTTGTGCTTTTGATGCTTCTGATGGTTGTTATCTCATTCGGAGACATATTTGTTTTTACATTATCCAACGGATAAAGGGCTGAAAAAATGGAAAGAAGAAAAAGCAGGCGAGTAAAAGTCGGCAATATTTATATAGGCGGTTCGGAAAGAATAACCGTACAGTCAATGCTTAACCGCCCCGCAACCGACATTGAGGGCAGCGTAAAGCAGGCGGTTGAGCTTGAAAAGGCGGGGTGTGAAATCATAAGAGCCGCCGTTCCCGATATGGCAGCGGTCAAGCTGATTGAAAAGCTGAAAGAGAATGTTTCCGTGCCCGTTGTTGCCGATATTCATTTTGATTATCGCCTTGCCCTTGCTTCGCTTGAAGCGGGCGTTGATAAAATCAGAATAAATCCCGGCAATATCGGCTCAATGGATAAGGTTTATGCGGTTGCTCATGCCTGTGCGGAAAAGAGCGTTCCTATCAGAATAGGAGTTAATTCAGGCTCGGTTGAAAAAGAGCTGCTTGCCAAATACGGCTCACCCTGCGCAGAGGCTCTTGCAGAGAGCGCAATGAAGCACGTTGCTTTGCTTGAACATTGTGATTTTAACGATATTGTTATTTCCATAAAGTCATCAAGCGTTCCGATAACGGTTAAGGCATACAGGCTCGTTGCCGAAAAATGCGATTATCCGCTCCACCTCGGCGTCACCGAGGCAGGAACGCACAATATGGCTCTTATCAAGTCCTCTGCCGGAATAGGCTCTCTTTTGCTTGACGGAATAGGCGATACAATCAGAGTTTCGATGACTGACGACCCCGTTAAAGAGGTGGCGGCGGCAGTCGGAATTCTCAAAGCCGTGGGTATAAGAAACGAGGGTGTTGACATCGTTTCCTGCCCGACCTGCGGAAGGACAAGAATTGACCTTATTTCACTTGCAAACGAGGCGCAGGAACGGCTTTCGGGCTGCAAGAAAAATATAAAGGTTGCGGTTATGGGCTGCGCGGTCAACGGACCGGGTGAGGCTCGCGAGGCAGATATCGGAATAGCGGGCGGCGACGGCTGTGCGCTGATATTCAAAAAAGGTGAAATAGTCTGCAAGGTCGCCGAAAATGAGGCGATTGACAGGCTTGTTGAAGAAATAGAAAAGCTTTAAAAAAACGGGCAGATAATATCTGCCTTTTGCTTTGGAGATAAAAATGCAGGATACTCGAATTTTGAATTTTATAGGTGATTACATAAACGCTGCGCGAAATGCTTTCCGGCGGCTTTGTTAAACGCATATTTCTTGATGAGGACACAATGAAGCTCGGCATTGACGCGGATTTTGACAGCTATGTTGAGGACGCAAATATTATCGCCGCTCAAAGTGAAATAAAAAATGCTCTCGGGCTTAATAAGGTAATAATCGACGCTTATTATCCCGCAGGTGTATTCGATGAAAAATGCAGGGTACAAGAGCGTTAAAAGAAAACATACCTGCCGCCAACGGGTTTTTGGAAAACTCGAAATTTGTTTTCTCAGCCGATAAGGTTGAAATCTCCGTGATTAACGGTGCGGATATCCTCTGCGAGGCGGGAGCAAGGGAGTTCCTTTCAAGATATATTTCCGAGCATTTCGGAGTTTCCGTGAGCGTTGAGATAATCGGCGATGGTCAAGGCGCAAAGCTGGATTCCCCCGAATATGTCAGTATGCAAAGCAGCAGTATCAAGATTGAAATTCCTGCCGCTGAGGAAGTAAAGAAGCCCAAAAAGCCTGTTCGGGAATATGACGATTTGCCCATTTCTCTGACTAATGCAAAGGTCATTTACGGCAATAAGATAAAGTCAAAGCCCGTTCCTCTCAGCGGAGTTTCAATAGAGGACGGCAATGTAACCGTTTGGGGAAGAATATTCTCCCTTGATATCCGCGATACAAGAGACGGAAAGAGAAAGATAATTAACTTCAATATAACCGACAAAACCAATTCCTACACCGTTAAAATCTTTGAAGCGGCGCAGAACTGCGAGCAGCTTGTTGACAACATAAAAGACGGCAAGGTTGTTATGCTGCGCGGTCATATTGAATATGACGACTATATTAAAACCTATTGCATAAAGGCAAATTCCGTTATGCTCATTGACGAGCTGGCGGTTGAGGATACCGCGCCCGAAAAGCGCGTTGAGCTGCATATGCACACCAATATGTCCGCCATGGACGGAATGACGAGCGCCGAAAAGCTTGTTTCAAGAGCTGCAAAGTGGGGTCATAAAGCCGTTGCAATAACCGACCACGGAGTTGTGCAGGCTTTTCCCGAGGCGGCAGCGGCGGCAAAGAAAAACGGCATAAAGGTTATCTACGGTATGGAGGCATATTATGTTGACGATTCGGTAAAAATCGTAACGGGCGAGAGCGATATGCCGCTGAGCGGAACCTTTATTGTATTTGATGTTGAAACAACGGGGCTGAGAACCGACAGAGAGAGGCTGACCGAAATCGGCGCGGTTAAATATGTTGACGGCGCGGAAAAGGCAAGATTTCAAACCTTTGTTGACCCCGAAAAGCCCATTCCCGCCAAGATAACCGAGCTGACCGGTATTGATAACCGTATGGTTGCGGGCGCGCCCAAGGAGGGTGAGGCGGTCAGAAAATTCTTTGAATTCTGCGGCGAGGGCGTGCTTGTTGCCCACAATGCTTCGTTTGATACAAGCATTATCAGATACGCCTGCCAAAGAAACGGAATTGAATACAATTATTCGCATATCGACACTCTCGTTTTGGCTCAGAGCCTTGTCGAGGGCATTAAGAATTATAAGCTTGATTCGCTCTCCAACCATTTCAAGCTTCCGAAGTTTGACCACCACCGAGCCGATGAG
>SAMEA3663246__coassemble_226_pt1 | contig 19595 bp, 13 predicted proteins | sample SAMEA3663246__metabat2_high_PE_017 | metagenome-assembled genome bin SAMEA3663246 (sample SAMEA3663246) | pig gut metagenome | biome: pig gut; feature: pig-associated habitat; material: faeces | place: China | collected 2013 | reverse complement strand
AAAGCGTGTCGCCTGTTGTGGTCTGCTTAACGCCTACGCAGGCTGCGATATCGCCTGCATAGCAGCAATCGATATCCTGCCTGTGGTTTGAGTGCATCTGAAGAATTCTTCCCATGCGCTCGTTTGTATCTTTGGTGGAGTTGTAAACCGAGCTGCCGGTTTCAACCTTACCTGAATAAACTCTGAAGAAGCAGAGCTTGCCGACAAAGGGGTCGGTTGCAATCTTGAAAGCGAGAGCTGCAAAAGGCTCATCGTCGGAAGAATGTCTTACCTCTTCCTCATCGGTCTTGGGATTAACGCCCTTGATAGCGGGAACATCCGTGGGAGCGGGCATATAGTCAACAACTGCGTCAAGCAGAAGCTGAACGCCCTTGTTGCGGTAGGAAGTGCCGCAAACAACGGGAACCATATGGTTAGCAAGAGTTGACTTTCTGATGCATGACTTGATTTCGTCAATAGTCAGCTCCTCGCCCTCGAAATACTTCTCAAGCAGAGCGTCATCCTGCTCGGCAACATGCTCGATAAGCTCATCATGATATTTCTGAGCAAGCTCTTTCATATCATCGGGGATATCGGTTACCGTGATGTCAACGCCGAGGTCATCGTTATAATAGTAGGCTTTCATAATAACAAGGTCAATGATGCCCTTGAAATCAGCTTCAGCGCCTATCGGGAGCTGAATGGGAACCGCATTGCATTTAAGGCGTTCTTTCATCATATCGATAACGCGGTAAAAATCGGCGCCCATAATGTCCATCTTATTAACATAGACCATTCTGGGAACATGGTACTTGTCCGCCTGTCTCCAAACAGTTTCGGACTGGGGCTCAACGCCGCCCTTTGCACAAAGAACCGTAACCGAACCGTCAAGAACTCTAAGTGAACGCTCAACCTCAACAGTGAAGTCAACATGACCCGGTGTGTCAATGATGTTTATGCGGTGGCCCTTCCAAAAACAGGTGGTAGCAGCAGATGTGATAGTGATACCACGCTCCTGCTCCTGCTCCATCCAGTCCATTGTTGCGGCGCCATCGTGCGTTTCGCCTATTTTATGAGTTTTTCCTGTATAGAACAGGATACGCTCTGTTGTGGTTGTTTTGCCGGCGTCAATGTGCGCCATGATACCAATGTTTCTGGTCATCTCAAGAGATACCTGTCTTGGCATAAAAACCTCCGAATAATTTCAAAATATAGCTTTATTATGCGCAGATTACCATCTGAAATGTGCAAATGCCTTGTTGGCCTCTGCCATCTTGTGAGTATCTTCGCGCTTCTTGAATGCGGAACCTGTTGAGTTAACCGCATCGATGATTTCGTTGGCAAGTCTTTCCTTCATTGTTCTTTCGGAACGCTGACGGCTGTAAAGAGTTATCCAACGCAGACCGAGAGTCTGTCTTCTCTCGGGGCGAACCTCAATGGGAACCTGATAGGTAGCACCGCCGACACGGCGAGCCTTAACCTCAAGCACGGGCATAACATTTTCCATTGCTGCCTCAAAAACCTCAAGGGGTTCTTTGCCTGTTTTTTCTTTGATAATGTCAAAAGCATCGTAAACGATCTTCTGAGCTACACCCTTCTTACCGTCATACATAACATTGTTGATAAGACGGGTGACAAGTTTTGAGTTGTAAAGCGGATCAGGCAAAACTTCACGTTTTGCTGTATTGCCTCTTCTTGGCACTTCGCTTCCCTCCTTCATAATAATGATATCATAGGTACTCGAGTGACAAATTCCCGTGGCGCCAACGCTGAGGCATACTATATCTATATAATATACCCTTACATTGGTCGAAAAGCTTTTGCTTTTTCAGCCTGCAAGAAGATTTGTCTCAAATGATTTGCTGCGGAACTTATTTCTTTGCTGCCTTGGGACGCTTCGCACCGTATTTGGAGCGAGCCTGCATTCTGCCGTTAACGCCCTGGGTATCAAGAGTGCCGCGGATGATGTGGTAACGCACACCGGGAAGGTCCTTAACACGGCCGCCGCGGATAAGAACGACGGAGTGTTCCTGAAGGTTGTGGCCGACGCCGGGGATATAAGCTGAAACCTCGATGCCGTTTGTCAGACGAACTCTGGCAATTTTACGCAGAGCCGAGTTGGGCTTTTTGGGGGTTGCAGTCTTAACAGCGGTGCAAACGCCGCGCTTCTGAGGAGAATCCTGATCCGTAAGAACATTCTTCTTGGAGTTGAGACCCTTCAACAGAGCGGGAGCCTTGGGCTTTCTTTCAAGTGTTTCCCTTCCGTTACGAACAAGCTGATTAAAGGTAGGCAAAACATTCTCTCCTTTCTTTTAAAATTATATCGCGCAGGAATCCGCGCCTTTTGAAAGACGCGGGATTCCGAACACCACAATTTTATATTTTAACACAAGTAATCTCTGTTTGTCAACACTTTCTACAAAAATCACTCTGCATTTTCGGCAGTATTGCCGAATTTTTCCGTGGGATACACTTCAACATTGTTGTAGCACTTCATGCCTGTGCCCGACGGAAGAAGCTTGCCGATGATAACATTCTCTTTAAGACCGATAAGCGGGTCAACCTTGCCCTTGATAGCGGCATCGGTGAGAACTCTCGTTGTTTCCTGGAATGAAGCCGCGGAAAGGAACGAATCCGTTGCAAGCGAAGCCTTTGTGATACCCATAAGAGTGGGAACGCAGGTTGCAAGCTTGGGCTCTTCGCCGTTTTCTGCCGCCTCTTTCATTATGCGCTCGTTTTCCTCGCGGAATTCGACCTTTTCAACAACAACGCCCGGCAGGAACTTGGATGCGCCGGGATCGGCAATTCTGACCTTTCTCATCATCTGGCGAACGATAACCTCGATATGCTTATCGTTGATATCAACACCCTGCATACGGTAGGTTCTCTGAACCTCTCTGATGAGGTAATCGTGAACTGCTTCAACGCCGAGAATTGCAAGTATATCGTGGGGATTCTGAGCGCCCTCGGTAAGCTGTGCGCCCTTTGAAACGCGCTGGCCTTCCTCAACTTTAAGGCGGAAGCCGTAAGGAATGAGGTAGGCTTTTTCTTCGCCGTCGTCAGCAGTAACAACAACATGCTGGCTCTTTTTGATTTCGCGGAAAGAAACAACGCCGTCAATTTCACTCATAATGGCAAGCATCTTGGGCTTGCGAGCTTCAAACAGCTCTTCAATTCTGGGAAGACCGGTTGTGATATCCGACTGGTCGGCTGCGCCGCCGGTGTGGAAGGTTCTCATTGTAAGCTGAGTACCGGGCTCACCGATGGACTGAGCAGCGATAATACCGACTGCTTCGCCGACGGTTACGGGCTCGCCCGTTGCAAGGTTTGCGCCGTAGCACTTGATGCATACGCCGTGCTCAGAGCAGCAGGAAAGGAGAGAACGAATCTTAATCTGCGCTCTTGAACCCTCGGGAAGCTCGCCCGAAGCAACCTTCTTATCATGCTCTTTCTGAACGCTTGCCGCAACCTTTTCGGCAACAACATCGTTCATCATCTTATCCTTTGAAGCAAGCAGCTTGCCTGTTTCGGGATCAACATAGTCTTCAAGCAGATATCTGCCGGTAAGTCTTTCGGCAAGACCGACTATCTTTCTGCCGCCGTGCTTGGGGTCGCCGTCGTAGATATCATAAACATTTATACCGTCGGTGCAGTGGCAATCTTCCTCACGGATAATAACATCCTGAGAAACATCAACAAGGCGGCGGGTCAGATAACCCGAGTCGGCGGTACGCAGTGCGGTATCGGCAAGACCTTTACGGGCACCGCGGGAAGAAATGAAGTATTCGAGAATGTTAAGACCTTCACGGTAATTAGCTCTGATGGGAACCTCGATGGTTTTACCTGCCGTGTTTGCGATAAGTCCGCGCATACCGGCAAGCTGACAAAGCTGAGAATCGTTACCGCGGGCGCCGGAGTCAAGCATCATATTGATGGGATTGAATCTCTTGAAGTTCTTTTTAAGCTCGGAAGCAACCTCTTTTGTGCAGTCCTCCCATGCCTTTATAACATCTTCTGCGCGCTCGTCGTTGGTGATGAGACCTCTCTCATAATTCTTTGTTATCTTTGCAACCTTTTCTTCAGCCTGCTCAAGCAATTCTTTCTTCTGCGGCGGAATTGTCGCATCGCAAACGGCAACCGTTATGCCGCTTCGTGTGGAATACTTGTAGCCCTGAGCCTTGATTTTATCAAGGACATCGGCTGCAACGGCTGTGCCGTGAACCTTTATGCAACGGTCAATAATCTTGCCGAGCATCTTCTTGTTGACAAGCACGTCAACCTCGGGAGTGAAAAGATTGTCGGGATTGCTTCTGTCAATGAAGCCGAGATCCTGAGGAACGGGAGTATTAAAGATAACCTTGCCGAGAGTTGTGGTTGCAAGGCGGGTTATGCTCTCGCCGTTAACCTCCTTGGTCATACGAATTCTAATGTTTACATGAAGACCGATATCGCCCTCATCATAAGCCATCATTGCCTCGTCAACGCTGCCGAAGGTCTTATATATATAATGTTTTTCGCCGTTTTCGTCAATGAATTCCTTGGGAGCTCCGGGCTCATAGGGATCATCGGGGTTATAATCGGAATTCTCGGGGTTATTATCGTTAACGATTGTCAGATAATATGAGCCGAGGATCATATCCTGAGTGGGAACGGCAACGGGGCGTCCGTCCGAAGGCTTGAGGAGGTTGTTGGCAGCAAGCATAAGGAAGCGCGCCTCAGCCTGAGCCTCTGCCGAAAGAGGAACATGGACAGCCATCTGGTCGCCGTCGAAGTCGGCGTTGAATGCCGTACAAACAAGGGGATGAAGTCTGATTGCTCTGCCCTCAACGAGAACAGGCTCAAACGCCTGAATACCGAGTCTGTGAAGCGTGGGAGCACGGTTAAGCATAACGGGGTGATCCTTAATAACAACTTCAAGGGCATCCCAAACTGCGGGATTTGAACGCTCAACCATCTTGCGGGCGGATTTAACATTGCCTGCCGCCTCTGTCTCAACAAGGCGCTTCATAACGAAGGGCTTGAAGAGCTCAAGAGCCATTTCCTTGGGCAGACCGCACTGATAGAGCTTGAGCTCGGGACCGACAACGATAACGGAACGGCCCGAATAGTCAACGCGCTTACCGAGAAGATTCTGTCTGAATCTGCCCTGCTTACCTTTAAGCATATCGGAAAGAGATTTGAGCGCTCTGTTGTTGGGACCCGTTACGGGTCTTCCGCGTCTGCCGTTATCGATAAGGGCGTCAACAGCTTCCTGGAGCATTCTCTTTTCGTTTCTGATAATGATTTCGGGGGAGCCGAGCTCCATAAGCTTTGCAAGGCGGTTATTTCTGTTGATAACGCGCCTGTAAAGGTCATTAAGGTCGGAGGTTGCAAATCTGCCGCCCTCGAGCTGAACCATGGGTCTGATTTCGGGAGGAATTACGGGGATAACATCAAGAATCATCCATTCCGGTCTGTTGCCCGACTGCCTGAAAGCTTCAACAACTTCAAGGCGTTTGAGAGCCTTGGCTCTCTTCTGACCCGAAGCAGATTCCATCTCGGCTTTAAGCTCCTCGGAAAGCTGATCAAGGTCAATCTCGGCAAGCAGCTCTTTAATAGCCTCTGCACCCATACCCGCTCTGAAATCGTCTTCATATCTCAGGCGGTATTCCTCATAATCTTTTTCGTCGAGAGTCTGATATTTTTCAAGCGGCGTGTCGCCGGGGTCGATAACTATGTGCTTTGCAAAATAGAGAACCTTTTCAAGATCTCTGGGCGAGATATCAAGAATAAGACCCATCCTTGAGGGAATACCCTTGAAATACCAGATATGCGAAACGGGGGTTGCAAGCTCGATGTGACCCATTCTCTCGCGGCGAACCTTGGATCTTGTTATCTCAACGCCGCAACGCTCGCATATCTTGCCCTTATAGCGGATGCGTTTATATTTTCCGCAGTGGCACTCCCAGTCCTTCTGAGGTCCGAAAATCCTTTCGCAGAAAAGACCGTCCTTTTCGGGCTTGAGAGTTCTGTAATTTATTGTTTCCGGCTTCTTGACCTCGCCGTATGACCAAGCTCTTATCTGGTCAGGCGAGGCAAGACCGATTTTTATGGATTCAAATGTAAGATTGCTGTTGGATTCAATGTTTTCCATTAAACGCTGCCCCTTCCGTAAATTACTTTTGGAAAACGGCGATTATTCATAATCGTCCTCCGAGGGTTCAAAATCAAGACCGAAATCGTCAACATCCAAGTCTTCCTGAAGATCGTCGAATGCTTCGTCGTCATCAATATCTCTGATGAAGATATCATTATCCTCACTGTCTTCATCAATCATAAATTCGTCGCTCTGCTCGGCGTCATTGACGCTCTGGAACGCCTTATCGTCGGTAACAAAGCCGACATCGTCATTGTCGAATGACTGACGGAGATCGATTTCCTCATCGTTTTCATCAAGAACCTTAACATCAAGCGCAAGAGCCTGAAGCTCCTTGATGAGAACCTTGAATGATTCGGGAATACCCGGTGTGGGAACATTTTTGCCCTTAACGATAGCCTCGTAGGTCTTTACTCTGCCTACAACATCATCAGACTTGACCGTCAGGATTTCCTGAAGGGTGTAAGCCGCGCCGTAAGCTTCAAGAGCCCAAACTTCCATTTCGCCGAAACGCTGACCGCCGAACTGAGCTTTACCGCCCAAAGGCTGCTGAGTAACCAGCGAGTAGGGACCCGTTGAACGGGCATGAATCTTATCGTCAACAAGGTGATGGAGCTTGAGATAATACATTATACCAACGGTTACGGGGTTGTCGAATGTTCTGCCCGTTCTGCCGTCCGTAAGGATTGTTTTGCCGTCAAGTCTGAGCTGAGGAACGGTTGAGGGGTCAAACTCCTCGCCCTTTTCAAGCGCTCTCTTTTCCGCTTCTTCCATTGCTACGCGGTTTGCTTCCTTGAAAGCTTCGGTAATATCATCTTCATGCGCGCCGTCGAAAACGGGCGTCATAACATTGATGCCGAGAGCTCTTGCGGCAAAGCCGAGATGAACCTCAAGAACCTGACCGATATTCATTCGGGAGGGAACGCCCAGAGGATTAAGAACTATATCAAGCGGTGTGCCGTCGGGCAGGAAGGGCATATCCTCCTGCGGAAGAATTCTTGAAACAACGCCCTTGTTTCCGTGGCGACCCGCCATCTTATCGCCTACCGAAAGCTTACGCTTCTGAGCGATGTAGCAGCGAACAACCTTGTTGACTCCGGGCGAAAGCTCGTCGCTGTTTTCTCTTGTGAAAACTTCAACATTAACAACAATTCCGTATTCGCCGTGAGGAACTTTAAGGGAAGTATCTCTGACTTCCTTTGCCTTCTCACCGAAAATTGCACGGAGCAGTCTTTCCTCGGCGGTCAGCTCGGTTTCACCCTTGGGAGTAACCTTGCCGACAAGAATGTCGCCCGACTGAACCTCTGCGCCAATTCTGATTATTCCGCGTTCGTCAAGATTGCCGAGAGCGTCCTCGCCGACATTGGGAATATCTCTTGTGATTTCTTCGGGGCCGAGCTTTGTATCTCTTGCCTCTGTTTCGTATTCTTCAATATGAACCGATGTGTAAACATCGTCTCTGACAAGCTTTTCGTTAATGAGAACGGCGTCCTCGTAGTTATAACCTTCCCAGGTCATAAATCCGACAAGAGCGTTCTTGCCGAGGCTGATTTCGCCGTGGTCGGTTGCAGGGCCGTCGGCGATAACCTCGCCCGCCTGAACTCTCTGACCTGCGGCAACAATGGGACGCTGGTTAATGCAGGTGCCCTGGTTGGAGCGCATAAACTTGATAAGCTCGTAGCTGTCGCTCGTTCCGTCATCGTTTTTGATTACGATGCTGTCAGCCGAAACCTTTGAAACGATACCTGCGGATTTTGCAAGCACGGTTACGCCTGAGTCAACCGCCGCTTTGTATTCCATACCGGTGCCGACAATGGGAGCGCAGGTTTTGAGCAGAGGAACTGCCTGCTTCTGCATGTTTGAACCCATGAGGGCACGGTTGGCGTCGTCGTTTTCAAGGAACGGAATGAGAGCCGTTGCAACCGAAACAACCATCTTGGGCGAAACGTCCATGTAGTCCGCCATGTTGTTGTCGATTTCAAGGAATTCATCTCTGTATCTCGCGGTGATTTTGGGTCTGACAAAGCGGTTGTTTTCATCAAGCGGCTCATTTGCCTGAGCAACGATGAAATCATCCTCCGTGTCAGCAGTCATATATTCGACTTCATCGAGAACAACGCCCGTCTCTTTATCTATCTTTCTGAACGGAGCCTCAATAAAGCCGTATTCGTTAATTCTTGCAAAGGTTGCAAGGTAGGAAATAAGACCGATGTTGGGACCTTCGGGAGTTTCAATGGGGCACATTCTGCCGTAATGCGAATAGTGAACGTCGCGAACCTCAAATCCCGCTCTGTCTCTTGAAAGACCGCCGGGGCCGAGAGCCGAAAGACGGCGCTTGTGAGTAAGCTCTGCAAGCGGGGTCGACTGATCCATGAACTGAGAGAGCGGAGATGAGCCGAAGAACTCTCTGATGGCAACCATTACGGGGCGGATGTTGATGAGGGTCTGCGGAGTGATTTTATCCTCATCCTCCTGAGCCTGAATAGCCATTCTCTCGCGGACAACTCTTTCCATTCTTGCAAGACCGATTCTGAACTGATTCTGAAGCAGCTCGCCTACGGAACGGATTCGTCTGTTGCCGAGATGATCTATATCGTCAACATTTCCGACATGCTTGGTCAGGCAGTTGACATAGTTGACGGATGCGAAGATATCGTCAACAATAATGTGCTTGGGAATAAGGTCGTCGCAGCGCTCTGCCATTTCGGCAAGCAGAGCCTCTTTATCGTCGCCGCACTTTTCGAGAATTTCATGAATAACGGAGAAGCGAACCTTCTCGTTAATTCCTATCTCGTCAAGCTCCGCCTTGGTTATGCTGTCGGGGAGCAGTGCCAAAGGCTCAACCATGCCGTTTGAAATAACGAACAGCTCGCTGCCGTCCTCGCAGGCAACTACAACCCTCATAACGCCTGCCTGCTCAATTTCAATGGCTTTCTGCTTTGTCAGAACCTCGCCGGGCTCGGCAAGCAGCTCGCCCGTGTATTCGGAGATGACGGGCTGTGCAACGGTGCAGCCGGGAAGGCGGTTGAGCATTGAAAGCTTTTTGTTGTATTTATAGCGGCCAACTCTGGAAATATCATATCTGTGGGGATCAAAGAAGAGATTGTCAATATGCTGCTGGGCGGATTCAAGCGTTACGGGCTCGCCGGGACGAAGCTTTTTGAAGACCTCCATAAGAGCTTCCTCGGTATTTCTCGTTTCGTCCTTTTCCATAGTTGCTTCAAGCTTGTTATCCTCGCCGAAGAAGCGGCGGATATCGTCGTTGGAGCTAAGACCGAGCGCACGGATAAACGCTGTGATGTAGATTTTTCTGTTCTTATCTATGCGGACATAGAAAATGTCGTTGGCGTCGGTCTCATATTCGAGCCATGCGCCTCTGTTGGGGTTAATCGTGCTCGTGTAAAGCTCGATACCCGTTTTATCGTGGGTCATTCCGTAGTAGACGCCGGGGGAACGGACAAGCTGTGAAACAATAACTCTTTCCGCGCCGTTGATAACGAAGGTTCCGCTGTCGGTCATTATCGGGAAATCGCCCATAAAGACCTCGGACTCCTTGATTATGCCCGTTTCCTTGTTTTGAAGGCGAACGGTTACGCGCATGGGAGCGGCATAGGTTGCGTCGCGCTCCTTGCACTCACGCACCGTGTATTTGGGCTTATCGTCCATGCGATAGTCAACGAAGCTGAGCACCCAGTTTCCGGTATAATCCGTGATATCCGCCATGTCACGGAAAACTTCTTTCAGCCCTACATCGATGAACCATTTGTAGGACGCTTTCTGAATTTCAATGAGGTTGGGCATATCCATAACCTCTTTGATTTTTCCGAAACTCATGCGTGTGCAGCTTCCGCGCTTAACGGGATCCATTTTCAGCATTAAGCAATCACTCCGTTTCTTTAAATCTTCCATTCCTTGTGGAAAGCCGAAATTTGCATAGTTATTACCCATAATTTTAATAAATTTACGCGCAAAAATAGCTTAAATTATAGGGTAATAAACTCCATTATAGACACGGATTAATATTATATCGGCAGATGGGGTACTTGTCAAGTCTTTTTTATAAATTATTATGGAAAAATTTTTATTTGTGCAATCATACGAAATTTTAAATAAATTTATCAAAATTTTTGTTAATGTTTTTTAGGGTTTTGTTAAATTTGACTATCTTGCAACTTTCCGATAAAGAAATCGGGCTGCCGGCGCAAAATCAAGCGCGCAGCAGCCTCAAACAGGTCTGTTACGGAATAATTTACCTATATATAATCGGTTTAAACCTCTTTTCTTCTCCGCAGGGAAGGCTTTTTTTATAGCAAAGCGAGAAAATATCGCCCGCCGTACATTCAAGTCCGAATATCCTTTGAGCATTTTCTCCGATGTCCGCAATGTCCGCCGCTTTGGTTACCAAAGGCAGCTTTGCCGTCTGCTTTGCCGCCCTGAGCAGCTCCGCACCGACGGAATTAAAGCCGAGAACCCGAATATACGGCACGGGTATTTCAAGGTCTGCGGCGGTAACTCCGAGAAAATAATTCATAACTATCCGCCTTATTCTTGCGTGGGAATAACGCTTTGTCTTTGCCAACGCATAAAGCTCTTCAAGGCTCACCGCTTCCTTTGCGGCGGATAAAATCCTGTTTTCAATTCCCTCGCTTACATCGGGCGCGTCCGAAAGCTCGGCGGCTGATGCGGTTCTCAGCTTATAAAGTACGGCGTTTTCTATCCTCCCTATATCCGCAAGCTCCGCGCGGGAATAGATTTCCGCTGCTTTTGCGGGCACAAAGCCTTGCCAATCCCCTCCGCTTTTAATCAGGCTTCTGATAAGCGAAGCCGAGGCAAAGCTGCTGTATGCCTCGGAGGAATCGTGCTCCGCTCCAACCCTCGCAAAAGCGGCAGGCTTGATTTGGCTGCCGAAAAATTTGAGCGCGGCGACATATTCCACTCCGAGAATATCATTCGGAGTTTTTATTATATCCGCCGTATCGGGTCTTAACTCACGGAGCGCATTTTCTCTTGCCGCGGCAAACGAAATTCCTTTTTCAAGCTGTCCGGAAATGAGCGGCTCAATCTCGGCGCAGTAAACCGCGTCTGCCGCCGCCGCTATTTTTTCGGTGTCCCCGCTTTCGCTTCCGAAAACAAGGCTGTCAACACAGCCGAGCCCGTCAAACACGGCAACGCCTGCCCTTGCAAAACGCTGAGCGGAAGAAACGGCATAAACGGACGGAAGCTGCAAAACAAGGTCAATCCCGCTCTCAAGCGCCGCCCTTGTACGCACTTCGCAATTCATCAGCGCAGGCTCGCCGCGCTGAACAAAGCTGCCGCTCATAACGGAAACAATGCAGTCCGCTCCCGCTTCTCTCGCCCGCTCCGCAAGCAAGGCGTGACCGTTATGGAACGGATTATATTCGGCAATTATGCCCGCAGCAATCATATTTATGCCATTCCTTTCTATAAATGTAATAAAATGCTTGAAAAATACAACCATTAAGTATATAATATAACAGTTACCGACTTAAAATCAAGTCAATCTTAAATATTCGGGAGTGTTGAAATTGAAAATTCTTGTTATCAACTGCGGCAGTTCATCTCTGAAATATCAGCTTTTCGATATGGACAACGAAAAAATGATAGCCAAAGGAAACTGCGAAAGAATCGGCGTTGACGGCAAAATCGGCGGTTCAACCGCTGACGGACGCAAATTTGAATATGAGGTTCCTTTTGAAAACCACACCAAAGCTTTCCTTGAGGTTAAAAAGGTTCTCACCGAGGGCGACGCAAAGGTTATCGACGATCTGAGCGAAATCGCCGCCGTCGGTCACCGCATAGTTCAGGGCGGCGCGCTGTTTAATGAAAGCGTGCTCGTTACCGAAGAGGTTATCAAGGGCATTGAGAGCCTTTGCGACCTTGCTCCTCTCCACAACCCCGCTCACATTCAGGGCATCAGAGCCTGCGTCGATGTTTTCGGCAAGGAGCTGCCCCAGGTTGTTGTTTTTGACAATGCCTTCCACTCAACAATGCCCCCCGAGGCATATATGTTCCCCATTCCTTATGAATATTATGAAAAATATCAGGTTCGCCGCTACGGCTTCCACGGAACCTCTCACCGCTTTGTCAGCGCACGCTGTGCCGAAGTTATGGGCAAAGACATAAAAGACCTCAAAATCGTCACCTGCCATCTCGGCAACGGCTCTTCAATCACGGCAGTCAAGGGCGGCAAGTGCGTTGACACAAGCATGGGTCTTACTCCGCTTGACGGCTTCATTATGGGCACTCGCTGCGGCGCGGTTGACCCCTCTGTTATCACCTTCCTTCAGGAAAAAGAGGGCTGGTCCCCCGCTCAGACAAGCGAAATCCTCAACAAGAAATCGGGCATTCTCGGCGTTTCGGGAATCAGCAGTGACGACAGAGATGTTACAGCCGCCGAAAACGAGGGCAACGAGCGCGCTCATCTTGCAAGAAGCATTATGAAGTATCAGGTTCGCAAAGTTATCGGCAGCTATGTTGCCGCCATGGACGGCGTTGACGCCATCGTATTCACGGGCGGAATTGGCGAAAACACAACAGACCTGCGCGCCGATGTCTGCAAAAACCTCACCTATCTCGGTGTTGAGCTTGACGAGGCTGCAAACGAAGTTATGCGCCGCGGCAAGGAGGGCGAAATCTCACTTCCCTCCTCCAAGGTCAGAGTTTTCGTTCTGCCTACAAACGAAGAGCTTGTTATCGCAAGAGATACCAAGGCTATCGTTGAAGCTCTATAATACATAAATAATATTGTTTGCGGCGGGGCGCGGCTGCGCCCGCCTTTTAAAATCGGTATCTTTGTTTTTGCTCCGCATATAATTGTTATTGACTTAAACATAAATTTTGGTTATAATAAAGCTCCGCACCCACATCGGCGGTCTTAAAATGATAGGAGGATTTTCCGTGGATTATATAGCTCCCCTTTTTGAAAGCGAGGATGCCGCTTCGGGCGCACCCGTTCCTAAAGCACGGCTATCGCACTTTCATTGGGAAAAACCCGGATATTCAACTCCGCTGAGCTTTGCTAAGCTTTACGCAGTCGAAAACAAAGGAATATTCGCTTCCCTGATGTCGTTTGAGGATAACATACGCTGCGAATGCACACGGCGCGACGATCCTGTTTATACCGACAGCTGCCTTGAGCTTTTTCTTATGCCCGTTAAAGGCGACAGCCGCTATGTAAATTTTGAAATGAACAAAAACGGCGTTTATTTATCTCAAATCGGCGAAAAGCGTGAAAACCGCATTTTTATCAAAGAAATAACCCCTCTTGAGCCTATTATAACTCCTTTTGAAGTCACCGAAAACGGAGTGAAGGCATGGGGCTGTAAAATTTTTCTCTCCGACGCTTTCATTTCAAGCGTTTACGGAAAAGACTACTCAACAACCGAAGGAACCATCAAAGGTAACTTTTATAAATGCGCAGATTCCTCAGTCACCCCGCATTACGGCGCGCATTTTCCCGTCACAACCGCCGAGCTCGGATTTCACAATCCCGCCTGCTTCGGCAACATAATTTTCAGAAAGGCGTGACAACGGTTTTGGAAAACAAAATAGTAAACATTCCCGAGCTGCTCGGAGCTTTCAAATTCAAAGGAAAGCTTGAAAATGTTACTCAGCTTTTTGACGGTCATATCAACAACACCTACATATTTGAATTCTGCGAAGAAAACGGTCACAAAAACAAATATCTCGTTCAAGAGCTCAACACCTATGTTTTTAAAGACCCCGATTCTCTTATGGAAAATGTTGTCGGGGTTACTAACCATATGCACAACGCCGTAATCAAAAACGGCGGCGATGTTGAGCGTGAATGTCTTTATGTTTTCTTTACCAAAGAAAACAAGCCTTATTATGTTGACAACAACGGCCGCTACTGGCGGTGCTATAACTATATCTATGACGCTCACTCCTGCCAGAGCGTTGACAGCGAGCAGACCTTTTTCAATGCCGCCAAGGCTTTCGGCAAATTCCAGCGTATGCTTGCCGATTATCCGATTGATAAGCTTTCGGAAACCATACCCAATTTTCACAACACGGTTTCAAGATTTGCCGATTTTAAAAAGGCAGTTGCCGACAATCTTTCAGGCAGAGCAGACGAAGCAAGCGAGGAAATCGAATTCGCCCTTTCCCGTGAAAGCGACTGCTCCGTGCTCGTTGACCTGCTCAATGCGGGCGAGCTTCCCCTGCGCGTAACTCACAACGACACAAAACTCAACAATGTTATGTTTGACAATAAAACCAATGAGGGCATATGCGTTGTTGACCTTGACACGGTTATGCCCGGCCTTTCGCTCTATGATTTCGGCGACAGTATCCGTTTCGGCGCAAACACCGCCGCCGAGGACGAAAAGGATGTTTCAAAGGTTTCGCTCAGCCTTGAGCATTTCAAGGCATATACTCTCGGCTATCTCTCCGCAGCAGGAGAAAGCCTGACCAAAAAGGAGATTGAATATCTTGCTTTCTCCTCAAAGCTTATGACGCTCGAATGCGGAATGAGATTTCTCGGCGACTTCATAAACGGCGATGTATATTTCAAAACGGCGTATCCCGAGCACAACCTCGTCAGATGCCGCACCCAATTTGCACTCGTTGCCGACATTGAAAGAAAGCTCCCCGAAATGCAGAAAATCGTTGATGACTGCTGCCGTGAGCTTGGAATAGAAAAATGATATCGGATATTCTCAGCGAAGCCGAATTTAAGCGGCGGCTCGTTAATTGGTTGCTTGAAAATGACCGAGGCGCATTTCTCGGCGGCTCAATGACCCGCGAAGAATACATTGAAACCTATCGCCTGCCTGATTTTGACTATGTTCACACGCAGTCCTTTGCAGACGAAAACGGCGATTTGATAACGCTGCTCCGCAGTGAAATCAGGCTCAGCGACTGGGAGACCAAAAACGGCAGAGAGCCCCGCAAATTTGAATTCTACCGAGTGCTTAAAACAATGACGGATTCTCCCGAGGTTGAGCCGTTTCCGATGGGATATATTATTGTTTTATAATATTATAATAGTTTATAACAGTCTATAACGCCGGCGCCGCGCTCTGCGTGCCGGCGCTTTATTTTTCTCAATAAAAACAGTATAAACTCAAATATCATATTTGTAACATAAAAGGTTATAAAAATTATGTCGTAAGTTGTCGATTTGCGGTAACAATGCAATTAAACTGTTAAGTAGCATCTGATTACGAGGTGAATTTATGAGTTACCGCCATTATGATGAAATCAAATCTCTCGGGCTTAACATAGCCTTTTACAGAAAGAAAAAAGGGGTTTCTCAGTTAAAGCTTGCAGAGCTTGTCAACATCAGCCGCACTCATATGAGCCGAATTGAAACTGCCGACTGCGCCGTTTCTCTTGACCTGCTGTTTGACATATGCTCCGCTCTTGAAATTGAGCCGAAAACGCTTTTTGACTTTAAATAACCTGACACAACTCAGCACAGAAAGTCAAGAAAACCCGCTCCGAAGCTGATATAATCGGGTCATACGGAAAGGGGAACTGCCATATGGACCAAATCACCGCCATACAGCGGGCAATCGACTATACCGAGGCGCATCTGACTGACGAAATTGATTATGAAGCCGCGGCGAGGGAGGCCGCCTCGTCGGTGTTTCATTTTCAACGGCTTTTCAGTATGCTCTGCGGCTACACGCTCGGCGATTACATCCGTATGCGCCGCCTGTCGCTTGCCGCCGATGAGCTTCAGCGCACGGGCGGAAAAATAATCGATATCGCGCTGAAATACGGCTACGACACGCCCGAAAGCTTTTCGCGCGCGTTTACCCGCTTCCACGGCATAACTCCCACGCAGGCACGCCGCGGCGGCAACATCAAATCCTTTTCCCGTCTTTCCGTAAAACTGATTTTAGACGGAGGAAATCTTATGGATTACAGAATTGAAAAAAGAGACGCTTTTAAACTGATTTGCCGCAAAAAGCAAGTCAACAAGCCTCAGGGAGACACGGCAGCTGCCGACATTTCAGCATTCTGGGGCGAATGCAGCTCGGACGGAACAATGGAAAAGCTTTGCAAATACGCAAGCTTTGACAACCTCCGCGGAATACTCGGCGTTTGCTTCTCGGGCGAGATGGCAAATTCGGGCTTCCCTTACGGAATAGGCGCAGAATATAACGGCGCGCCGCTGACCGACGGAGGCTTTGACATTGTTGAAATCCCCGCTCACACCTACGCGGTGTTCCAATGCAAAGGCAAGATGCCCGACGCATTCAAGGAAACCTACAAAAAAATCTGCACGGAGTTCTTCCCGCAGAGCAGCACCTATGAATACGGAAACGGCATTGAGCTTGAGGTTTATCCCTCGGCAGATGTTCAGAACCCCGACTATACCTGCGAAATCTGGATAGCCGTTAAAGAAAAGAAGTAAAATTCAGACCGTAACAACGGTATTTGTGCCGCTGTTACGGTCATTTTTTATATCCTGTCAAAAAATTAATCCTGCCCCGGTTTTTAGAAATTGACCCTCCGTTTTTGTTGACTTCACCTGTTTAATGTGATATAGTAATTGTAAACATATTTTAATTGAAGGAGCAAAAACCGATGTGCAGAAAGATTACAGCTCTCATTCTTTCGGTTCTGATTGCCGTTTCCGCTCTCGGCATTTCCGCCGCGGCGGCTGACACTCAGCAAACCGAAAAAGACTTTATAATTACCGACCCTTACGCCGCAGTTGATTGGGATTCCTGGGGCGCTTATAAAACACAGCTTCACAGCCACACAACCGCGAGCGACGGTTATCAGACCATTCACGAATTTGTTCAGGCTCACTATGACTTTGACTACGATATAGTAGCTCTTACCGACCACGGAACCCTCAACCGCGGCTGGAATGTCAAGCCGCAGACTATCCCGCTTGTGCGACTTGTCAAATATGAGCGCACAAAGATGGCTGAAATCATTCCTCTGACCGATGAGGAATACAGCGCCTTTATCAACGGCACGGCGGCATCAGAAACCCGCACCCATCAGAACGGTATGCTTGATGTTCCGCTCGGCATCGAGCTGAATATGGCAACTCCGTTTGCCGACTGCCACCTGACGGGCTATTTCTCTGAATACGGTCAAGGTCTTGCAGGCGTTTTCGGCGATTATGAAACTCCCTCGCGCGGAGTTAAAAAAGCAGGCGGCATCTCAATGCTCTCCCATGTCGGCGAATATGTTTATATCGGAATGAAGAGTGCCGAGCATGTCGGTCAGCCCGTTGATGATTATTACGCCAACAAATTTGCAAGGATTTTCCTTGACAATCAGGGCTCAAGCGTCGGAATGGGCATAAACAGCTCCAGAGATGAGAATACCCGTTGCGACCGCATACTTTATGACCAGATTCTTCAAAAGACCATTCCCAACGGCGTTGTTCCCTGGTCATTCACCTTCTCCGACTCACATTCCGACAGATCGGTTAACTATGCTTACACAATGATGCTTATGCCCGAGCTTTCAATGGATAACTTCCGCAAGAGCATGGAAAACGGCGAATTTTTCTCCGTATCTCACTATTCAAACGGCGTTGAGCTTAACGGAATGAGAGAAATGCCGAATTTTGACGAGGCAAAAATCGACGAGGTTGAGGGCTATAATCTCAATAACACCCCGATGGTAACCCGCGTTACGGTAGATCAGGAAAACGACACCATCTCCGTTGAGGGCATTAACTTTGACGAGATTACCTGGGTTTCAAACTGCAATGTTATCAAACGCCAAAGCAACATTGAAAACGGCAAGGCAACTCTTGACCTGCACGCTTCCGATTTGCTTGACGAGCCCTCGCTCTATGTCAGATTTTACATAACGGGCGTTAACGGAATTTGCTATTCACAGCCGTTTGTTCTCAATGTTGAGGGCGAAGCCTTTGAGCCTGTTGAAGTTCCCGAAACGCGTGACCTCCCCTATTATCTCAGGCAGACAGTAACCGTGCTTGACTGGACGATATTCAAGTTCAACCCCATTGTATGGGCTTTCAAGTTCTTTGCACTCGGTTACAATGTGTTTGACCATTTCTTTGACGCATATTAATAAATAATAAAAATTGCGGCGCACATCAAACGATGTGCGCCGATTTTTTGTGCTCATAATCCTATATTCTTTTCAATAAACTCCGTTACCTTTGCCTCGTATTCTTCCTTTGCGTCATAATAGCTGTAAGCATGAACAGCGCCGGGAACGGTAAAAATATCCTTGGGCGTCGGGCAGGCGTCATAAAGCCTTTGGCACATCGGAAACGGCACAAAGGTATCCTCCTCCCCATGGATAAACAAAACGGGGTTTTTTGCATTCGGCATTGTTCCGAGCGGGTCGGCGTCCTTTTTCAAATCATATTTTGAAATTGCACGGCAGAAAACATTTGTAATATTAGAAAATGCATTCGCTTTGAAGCCGAGCTTTTTGCTCATTGTGTCATTAACCTGCTCAAAAGCGTTTGTGTATCCGCAGTCCTCTATAACAAGCTTTACCTGATCGCGCGGCGAGGTGTTGTTGACAAGCATAACCGTTGCCGCACCCATTGAAATGCCGTGAAGAATTATTTCAATATCCTCTCCGAAACGCTCAACAAGATAATCAATCCACAGCTTTAAGTCCTTGCTGTCAAGCGCACCGAAGCCTATAAGCTCGCCGTCGCTTCTGCCGTGACCGCGCAAATCGGGCAAAAGATAGTTATAGCCCAATGTGTAGTGATAAAATGAAAACAGATGGCTGCACTCATCAGGACCGTTGCAGTTATGCCCGTGAACGCAAATCACAAACCGCTTTGTCTCCTTTTCGGCGGGAACAAACCATGCTTTAAGGCGAAGCATATCGGGAGTTATTATCTCCAAATCCTCCGGATTATGGGAATAAAGAAACTCATTGTTTTTATGTCTGATTTCCGCCCTGAGCATTTTTTTAGGCTCTTTTTCGGGCTTTTTCTCTCTGTGAGACACGCAGGCAAGTTTATAGCCCTCTGCTCCGATTACCGCCGCGCCGAGCGCACCGAGCGCACCTATTCCGACTGCCGCCTTTCTCTTTTTCAACGGTTTCATCCCTTTCGCTGTGATTTTATATTATTCTATCACATATGGCTCGCTTTTTCAACGGATGAAATTAGTCGGATGTTACATTAAATCACCTATTTTGCAGATATTATAATTGTCAAAACTCAAAATCGCGCAGCAAATCGGCTCGCTCCGTTTGCATTTTTATGTCTTTTTGGGATAAATTTAAAGTAATCCGATGAAAAAACAAATAAATTTTTCAAAAATGTGTTGACAAATCCCGCGGTATATAATATAATAAACAAGCCTTTTCAGGGGCGCATAAATGGCGGCATAGCTCAGAGGCTAGAGCAACCGGTTCATACCCGGTAGGTCGTGGGTTCAAATCCAACTGCCGCTACCAAATAAGGCCCGGTGGTCAAGCGGTCAAGACACCGCCCTTTCACGGCGGTAACACGAGTTCGATTCTC